>Ga0272446_1003664_pt1 | contig 19106 bp, 25 predicted proteins | sample YNPCB0061_FD_194587 | JGI IMG/M metagenome (GOLD analysis project Ga0272446, IMG submission 194587) | Hot spring microbial mat communities from Yellowstone National Park, WY, United States - YNP-CB-006-1 | ecosystem: Environmental > Aquatic > Thermal springs > Hot (42-90C) > Sediment | place... | reverse complement strand
GGAGGGTCAGGTCTCGCGCCACCAGTCGCGCAGCAGCCACAGGGTGCTGTCCCAGGCGCTCAGCACATGGCGGAGGTTGTTCAGGCTCGCGCTCACGGTCGGACGCCGCACCAGCGGGATGATGTGGTGCGAGGAGACGACGAGGTCGTTCATGCGGATGAAGAGCGCCGCGCGCTTGACCGGGTCGAGCTCGCTCTGCGCCGCGCGGAAGATGCGGTCGTATTCCTCGCTGCGCCAGCGGACGATGTTGCGCCCCTGCCAGGAGTTGGACTTGGAGGAGATCTCCCACGACACGTACTGGTTCATGAACCGCTCGGGGTCGGCCTGCGGCATGGTCGTGGTGTACATCTGCATGTCGGCGTAGAACTTCGTGTAGGTGTCGGGGTTGGCGACATCCGAGGAGAAGAACACCGAAGCCACGACGGACTTGAGCTCGAGCTCGATGCCCGCGCGCTGCGCCGCCTGCTTGTAGATGGCCTGGGTGCGCTGGCGCGGCGCATTGACCGAGGTCTGGTAGACGAACTTGAGGCGCACACCGTCCTTGGCGCGGATGCCGTCGCTGCCGCGCACCCAGCCCGCGCGGTCGAGGATCTGGTTCGCCTTCTCGATGTTGAACTCCCAGCCCATGTTGGGGGAGCGGAAGCGCGGCGGGTTGTTGAGGAAGTTGGCGGTGGCGGGGCCGCCGCGCCCGTAGATGAACTGCTCGAGCGCATTGCGGTCGATGAGCAGGGCCATCGCCTCGCGCACCGCGGGGTCGCGGAAGGCCGGGTGTTGGGTGCTGATGTGCGAGCGCTCGCCGTCGATCTCCCGGTTGGGGTCGGTGGCGTTGAGCTGGACGAACTCGACCGAGCCGCCCTCGACGATGTTGACCTTGCCGCGTCCGGCGGATTCGAGGCGCCTCAGGATCGCGTCCTCGACCTGCATGTTCCAGGCGTAGTCGTACTCGCCGGTCTGCAGCACGGCGCGCGCGGCCGAGACCGCATCGCCGCCGCCCTTGATCTCGAGCGTGTCGAAGAAGGGGCGGTTCGCCACGTGGTAGTTGGGGTTGGCCTCGGCACGCAGGTTGTCGCCGGGGGCGAAGGAGACGAAGCGGTAGGCGCCCGTGCCCACCGGGCGGAGGTTGGCCGGCGCGTCGCGCGAGTTGGCTCCCGCGAAGTCCTTGAACAGGTGCTTCGGAATGAGCTGGCCTGTCGTGGCGACGAAGGCGTCGGCCCAGAAGGGCGTGGGCTTGTCGAACTCCACCCGCACGGTGAAGTCGTCCACCTTGACCACGTTGATGTCGCGGTAGGAGCCGGAGGTGACGGCGGCGACCTGCGGGTTCTTGGCGTATTCCCAGTTGAAGACGACGTCGTCGGCCGAGAAGTCCTGCCCGTCGTGCCACTTCACGCCGCGCTTGAGCTTCCAGGTGACCGAGCGGCCATCGGGCGAGAGGCCGCCATTCTCGACCGAGGGGATCTCGGCCGCGAGGATCGGGTGCAGCGTGCCGTCGGTGGCCCAACCGGCGAGCGGCTCGTAGAAGACGCGGCTCGCATCCTGGTTGGTGGTGCCGGCGGCGAAATGCGGGTTGAGCAGCGTCGAGGCCTGCCAGTAGAGGATCCGCAGCGCGCCCCCGCCCCTGCGCGTGGGCGCGTAGGCCGGCACCGACTGCGCCGCCGCCGGCGCCGCGCCGGTGACGGCGAGAAGCTGGGTCGCCATCGGCGCGGTCAGGCCGAGCGCGGCCATCCGCCTGACGAAGCCGCGGCGCGACAGCGTGCCCCGCCGGACGCGCCCGATCATCTCCCGAAGGTCGTCTTCCCGCACGATCGCTCTCCCATCTCCGCCTGCGGCGGGGCGTTCCGCGCCCCGCCTTGCTCCCAGGGGCGGAAACGCTATCGGATGATGCGCGGAGCCACTACCCGATTTTTTCGCGCGCCCCCGGGGCGCGGGCCCAGCCGAGTTGGCACCGCGCAGGAGCGACTTCGGCACGCGCCCGCCCGGCCCCGCCGCCCCGCCGATGACCATGAAGGCGCCGGGCCGGGGCGGACGGCGAAGAGGGCGGGCAGCCGGGCCTTCACCTCCTCGATCACGGCGCGCGCCGAGGGGCGGCTCCCTCATGCGGATGGTGGCAGGCGACGGCGGCGCCGTCCTCGCCGGCGGCGAGGGCAGGGCGCTCGCGCCGGCAGAGCTCGGTGGCGCGCGGGCAGCGCGGGTGGAAGGCGCAGCCCTCGGGCGGGGAGAGGGGGGAGGGCAGCTCGCCCGCGATCGGCGTGAAGGCGACGGCGGCATCGTCGAGCCGCAGCCGCGGCACGCTGTCGAGCAGCGCGCGCGTGTAGGGATGGCGCGGCACGGCGTAGATGCGCGCGGCGGGCCCGATCTCCACGATCCGCCCGAGATACATGATGGCGACGCGGTGCGAGACGTGCCGCACCACGCCGAGGTCGTGCGAGATGAAGAGGCAGGTCAGGCCGAGCGCGTCCCGCAGGTCGAGGAAGAGATTCAGGATCTGCGCCTGGATCGAGACGTCGAGGGAGGCGACCGGCTCGTCGCAGACGAGGATGTCGGGCTTCATCGCGAGGGCGCGCGCGATGGCGACGCGCTGGCGCTGCCCGCCCGAGAACTGGTGCGGGAAGCGGCCGGCCACGGCCGGATCGAGGCCGACCCGGGCGAGCCATTCGGCGACGAAGGCCGGCGCGTCGGCGCGCCTGATGAGGCCGTGCGCGAGCGGGCCCTCGCTGATCGTCTCCCCGATGCGCCGGCGGGGATTGAGCGAGGCGAAGGGATCCTGGAAGACGGTCTGGATGCGGGTGGTCGTCTTGCGCCCGCCGCGCATCACCGGCGCGCCGTCGAGGCGCACGCTGCCCGCGCTCGGCGGCAGGATGCCGGCGACCATGCGCCCGAGGGTCGATTTGCCGCAGCCCGATTCGCCGACGAGGCCGAGCGTCTCCCCCTTGCGGACGGCGAAGGAGACGTCGGTGACGGCGCGCACCGGGCGCTTCTCGATGCGCGCGCCGAGGAGGCCGGCGATGCGGTCGCCGAGGGAAAGGCGCGGATCGAAGCGGCGGGTCAGCGAGCGGGCCTCGAGGATCACGCTCATGCCGCGGCCTCGAGCGGATGGTGGCAGAGGGCGAGGCGGCCGGGGCGGGTCGCCGCCGGCGGGGGGCTGGCGCAGGCGGGGCTCGCGCGCGGGCAGCGCGGGGCGAAGGCGCAGCCTTCCGGCAGGGCGAGCAGCGACGGTGCGGTGCCGGGGATCTGGCGCAGCCTCTGCCCCGGCGCGGCCATGGCCGGCAGGCTGTCGAGCAGGCCGCGCGTATAGGGGTGCAGCGGCGCGCGCAGCACCGCCCCGACCGGGCCGCTCTCCACGATGCGCCCGGCATACATGACGAGCAGGCGGTCGGCCAGCGCCGAGACGGTGGCGAGGTCGTGGCTGATCCAGATCAGCGCCGTGCCGGACGCGGCGGCGAGGGCCTTCATCTCGGCGAGGATCTGGGCCTGGATCGAGACGTCGAGCGCGGTGGTCGGCTCGTCGGCCACGATCAGCGCCGGCCCATGCAGCAGCGCGGTGGCGATGGCCACGCGCTGGCGCATCCCGCCCGAGAACTCGTGCGGATAGGCATCGAGCCGGCGCGCCGCGTCGGGGATGCCGACGCGGGTCAGCACCGCCGCCGCGCGCGCGCGCGCCGCGCGGTCGGAGACGCGCTCATGCGCGCGCACCGCGAGCGCCATCTGCGCCCCGATGCTGAGCACCGGATTGAGCGTCGCCTGCGGGTCCTGGAAGACCATGGCGATGTGGCGGCCGCGCAGCGCGCGCATCGCCCGCTCCGGCAGGCCGACGAGCTCCTGCCCGCGGAAGCGGACCGAGCCGCCGACGATGCGCCCCGGCGGATCGACGAGGCCGAGCAGCGAGAAGCCGGTGACCGACTTGCCCGATCCCGATTCGCCGACGAGGCCGAGGATCTCCCCCGCCGCCAGCGAGAAGGAGACGCCGTCCACCGCACGCGCCACGCCGGCGCGGGTGAGGAAATGCGTGCGCAGCTCGCGCACCTCGAGCAGCGGGGCGGTCATCGGCGCAGCCGCGGGTTGGTCTGGTCGCGCAGCTGGTCGCCCACCAGGTTGATGGCGACGATCAGCACGATCAGCGCGATGCCCGGATAGACCGAGATCCAGGTCCGCCCGCTCATCATGTACTGGAAGCCGTTGGCGATGAGCATGCCGAGCGAGGGCTCGGTCGGCGGCAGGCCGAGGCCGAGGAAGGAGAGGGTCGCCTCGAGCGAGATCGCATTCGCCACCTGCACCGTGCCGACCACGATCAGCGGCGGCATGACGTTGGGCAGGATGTGGCGGAAGACGATGCGGGCGGTCGAGAGCGGCGTCGCGGCGGCCGCCTCGACATAGTCCTTGCGCCGCTCGGCGCTCGCCGCGCCGTAGGCGGTGCGGGCGAAATAGGCGTATTGCGCGGCGACAAGGGCGATCACGAGCTGCGTCTTGCCCTGCCCGAGCACCGCGACCAGGACCAGCGCGAGCAGGATGGCGGGAAAGGAGAGCTGGAGGTCGACCACGCGCATGATCGCCGTCTCGACCCAGCCGCCGGCCTGGGCGGCGAGAATGCCGAGCAGCGCGCCGATGGTCAGCGCCACCGCCCCGGCGGCCAGCCCCATCTGCAGGGAGATGCGCAGCCCGTAGAGGATGGCCGAGAACAGGTCCCGCCCCTGGGCATCCGTGCCGAGGAGGTGGACATAGCCGCCCGAGCCGACATGGCCGGGCGGGCGGCGCGCGTCCCTGAGGTCGAGCCCGGCGAGGTCATAGGGATCCTGCGGCGCGAAGAGGGGGGCGGCGAGGGCGGCGCCGACCAGCACCACCACCACCGCGAGGGCGAGCAGCGCGACGCGGTTCTCGGCGTATTCGCGCCAGAAGGCCCTCATGCCGCGGCCCCGCCGCGCCTGAGCCGCGGGTCGAGCAGCGCGTAGGAGAGGTCCACCACCAGGTTGATGGTCACGAAGAGGAAGGCCACGAGGACGAGGTAGGCGACCATCACCGGCCGATCGAGCGAGGTGATGGAATCGATGATGAGCTTGCCCACGCCGGGCCAGGAGAAGATCGTCTCCGTCACCACCGCGAAGGCGAGGGTCGAGCCGAGTTCCAGGCCGAAGACGGTGACGATGGGAATGGCGATCAGCCGCAGCACGTGCCGGCGCAGGATGACGCGGTCCGGCAGCCCGGCCGCGCGGGCGAACTTCACCGTGTCGGTCAGCATGATCTCCCGCGTGCCGGCGCGGGCGAGGCGGATCATCATCGCGAGCTTGAACAGGCTGAGGTTGAGCACCGGCAGGGCCATGAAGGCGAGGCCCTCGAGCGTGAGGAAGGACCAGCCGACGCCGAGGACCTCGACGGTCGGGCCGCGGTCCCCGGCCGGCAGCCAGCCGAGATTGACGGCGAAGGTGAGGATCAGGATCAGCCCGACCCAGAAGGTCGGCACCGAGAAGCCGAGCACCGAGACGGCCATGATCGCGCGCGAGAGCAGGCCATCCGGCCGGTAGCCCGCATGGATGCCGAGCGGCACCCCGAGCAGCGTGCCGATCAGCACCGCGGCCAGCGCCAGTTCGAGGGTCGCCGGCAGGCGCGAGAGGATGAGGTCAAGCACCGGCATGCCGAAGACGAAGGAGGTGCCGAAATCGCCCCGCAGCAGCCGGCCGAGGAAGGCGAGATACTGCTGCCATAGCGGCAGGTCGAGGCCGTAGCGGCGGATCGCCTCGGCGCGGATGTCCTGGGTGGCGTCGGGCGAGATCAGCACGTCGATCGGATTGCCGATGGCATAGACCCCGGCGAAGACCAACGCCGACATGGCGAGCATGACGAGGATCGCCTGCAGCAGGCGCTGGATGACATAGCCGAGCATGGGGCCAGTCTGTTGGGCATGGACAGCGGCGGCAAGCCGTCCCTAGCATCCTTCCACCGACAGGGGGCTGGAACCATGACCCGATTTGCTCGCTTGCGTGCCGTCCTGCTCGCCGGGGCGGCAGGCCTGACCGCCGCCGGCGCCTCCGCCCAGACGCTGACGATGGGCGTGATCGCGGGGCCCGAGAGCATCGACCCGCACTATACCGCGACCGGAACGCACGCCGAAGCATTGAAGCACGTCTTCGACACGCTCACCCATTCCGGCGACCAGCTGCAGATCGAGCCGGGCCTCGCCGAGTCCTGGCGGGTGGTGAACCCGACCACCTGGGAGTTCCGCCTGCGCCGCGGCGTGAAGTTCCACGACGGGTCGGACATGACGGCGGAGGATGTCGCCGCCTCGATCCGCCGCATGCAGCAGCTCTCCGGCCCCAATCCGACGCGCATCTATGTGCGGCGGGTGCAGGAGGTGCGCATCGTCGATACGCACACCATCCATGTCGTGACCGATGGGCCGGCGCCGACCCTGCCCAACGACTTCATCCGCCTCTTCGTGACCTCGGCCCGCGCCACCGCCTCCCTCACGCCCGAGACCGCGAACGAGGCCTTCAACGCCGGCCGCGCCGCGATCGGCACCGGGCCCTACCGCTTCTCCTCCTGGACGCCGCGCGAGCAGTTCACGGTCGAGCGGAACGACGCCTATTGGGGCGCGCGCCCCGCCTGGGCGCGGGTGGTCCGGCGCGAGATCGCCAACCCCGCGGCGCGCGTGGCGCAGCTGCGCACCGGCCAGGTGGACATGATCGTGCGGGTGCCGGCGGCGGATGTGCCGACGCTCGAGCGCGACCGCAACATCTCGGTGGTGAAGGCGGAGACGGTCTATGTGTTCAACCTCGCCCTCGACCAGCGCGAGACCACGCCGCAGGTGACGGCGCGCGACGGCTCGCGCCTTGCCGCCAACCCCTATCGCGACCCCAGGGTGCGGGAGGCGATCGACCTCGCCATCGACCGCCGCGCGCTGGCCGAGGTGGCGATGGAGGGCATGGGCACGCCGCAGAGCCAGATGGTGACGCCCAACATCTTCGGCTACAATCCGAACATTCCCATCCCCACCCCCGATGTGGCGCGGGCGCGGCAGCTTCTGGCCGAGGCCGGCTATCCGAACGGCTTCCGCATGGTGCTGAACTTCACCAACAACCGCCTGCCGGGGGATGCCAATGTCGGCACCTCCATCGCGCAGATGCTCGCCCGCATCGGCATCGAGGCGCAGGCGGCCGGCCAGCCGGCGGCGGTCATCTTCCCCGCCCGCGCCCGCGGCGAACTCTCCAACATCATGGCCGGCTGGGGCACGCTGACGGGGGAGGCGAACTACTACTACGCGGCGAATGCGCACACCAACAACCCGCAGCTCCGCCTCGGCGCCTTCAACTGGACCGGCTTCTCCAACCCCGAGATCGACCGCCTGATCCAGGCCGCCAATGTCGAGCTCGACGAGGCCAAGCGGCGCGAACTGCTCCAGCGCATCGGCGCCCTCTTCACCGCCGAGCGGGTGGTGATCCCGCTCGCCGCCGTCGGCTCGGCCTGGGCCATGCGGCGCGACCGCGTGAGCCTGCGCGTCGGCCGCTCCGACGAGGAGACCTACGCCTGGGACGTGAGCCCGGTCGCGCGGTGAGGATCGCCGACTGCAACTGGGCCGACATCGAGGCCTACCTGACCCGCGACGACCGCTGCGTGCTGCCCTTCGGCAGCACCGAGCAGCACGCGCAGCTCTCGCTCTGCGTCGATGCCATCCTCGCCGAGCGGGTGGCGGTGGAGGCGGCCGAGCCGCTCGGCGTGCCGGTCTTTCCCGTCATGCCCTTCGGGCTTGCGCCCTATTTCGCCGCCTTCCCCGGCAGCGTCAGCCTGCGGGCGGAGACGCTGCTCGCGGTGGCGCGGGATCTCGTGGCCTCGGTCGCGCGGGCGGGGTTCCGCCGCATCCTCATCGTCAACGGCCATGGCGGCAATGCGCCGCTCGGCGCGCTGGCGCAGGAACTGATGGCCGAGGACCCGCGCCTGGCCATCCGCTTCCACAACTGGTGGAACGCGCCGCGCACCTGGGCCGCGGCGATGGCCGTGGACCCTTCGGGCAGCCACGGCAACTGGATGGAGAACTTCCCCTGGACGCGGCTCGCCCACGCCCCCGCCCCGGGCGGGAGCAAGCCGGCCGTGGACATGGCGCTCTTGCGGGTGAGCCCGCCCGCGGCGGTGCGCGCCGCCCTCGGGGATGGCAGCTATGGCGGCCCCTGGCAGAAGCCGGACGAGGACATGCTCCGCATCTGGGCCGAGGGCGTGGCCGAGACGCGCGCCGCCCTGGAAGGACCCTGGCCCGGGCGGGGTTGAAACGGCCCGCGGCGCGGCGCACCCTGGCCCCTTCGCATCGCGGGCAGGCGCCTCATGGCCGAGACCATCCTCTTTCCGGGCACCGTCGAATGGTCGGGGGAGAATCCCGGCATCGCGCTCAAAGAGGATCCGGCGGGGCCGTTCACGACACTCGCCTCCTTCTTCCGGGTCGTGCTCTCCCCGCATGGCCGGGGGCAGGCGCTGGTGCTGCTGCTCTCGCCCGCGGAGGAGGCGCCGCCCGCCGAGCGGGCCAATGCCTGCTACACCGACAACGAGCCGCTCGCGCGCTGGTTGGTCGCCGAGTTCGTCTCCCATTTCGGGGCCTGGCGCGGTCTGCCGGGGCTCCGGGGCCTCACCTACCGCCGGCTCGACAGCGTGAGATCGAGCGGCGATGCCATCACCACCTACAGCGAGACCGTGCGCGCGGGCGAGACGACGGTGGCGCTGACCTGGTCCGGCCTCGGCACGCCCTTCTGCTTCGCCCTCACCCCCGCGACTTCGGCGACCGGCAGGCACCACATGCCGAGCCTCTTCGTCGGCTGCGAGCGGGCGAGTGTCACGGTCAACGGCCGCATCCGCCCCGGCGCGCCGGTGCCGCGGGAGATCGCGGGCCAGCGCATCTCGACGGCGATGCTCGCCTTCTCCGAGACCTGGATCCGCGCCTGACGGGCTTGGCAGGGCCGGCCCTCCCCCCGCAGAAGGGGGCGGAGGTGACCCGATGAGCGATTCGACCCCACCGCGCGCCGCCCTGGCGCTGGGCTTCGCCGGCCTCCTGCCGAGCCTCGCCGTGCTGGCCGCGCTGCTGGCCTGGCCCGCCTCGCGCCCCTCCGCGGCGGCGGCGGGCCTCGCCTATGGCGCCGTGATCGCGAGCTTCGTCGGCGGGGCGTGGTGGGGCCTCGCCGCGGCGAAGGCGCCGCGGGAGCGTCTGCCGCGGCACCTCGTGCTTGCGGTGGTGCCGAGTCTCATCGCCTGGCCGGCGCCGCTCGTTCCGCCGGCGGCCGGCTTCGCGCTGCTCGCGCTGCTCTTCGCCGTGCTGCTGCCGATGGACGGGCGGCTCGTGGCGGAGGGGACGGCGCCGGGCTGGTGGATGGGGCTCAGGCGGCCGCTCAGCCTCGGCATGGCGGGGCTGCATGCCGCGGCGGCGGCCGTCCTCGTCTTCAGCTAGGGGCGTTCAGCCGCTTCAGGCGGAAGCCGAGGGCGATCAGGATCGCGCCCATCACCAGCGCCTCCAGCGCCATGATCCAGGCGATGGCGAGCAGCCCCGCACCCGGCCGCGCCAGCAGAACGGCCCCGAACAGCACGGTCACGGCGCCGAGCAGGCCGAGCAGCACATCCGCCGCGCGGAAGGCGAGCACGATGCGCGCCACGCCCACCGCCACCGCGAGGCCGCCGGCCATCAGCACGAAGACGAAGAGCGACAGGCCCGGGGCGAGCAGGAGCGCCAGGGCCGCGGCCAGCGAGAGCAGCCCGTCGAGCCAGGTCCAGCGCCCATGACCGCCCCGGCCCGCGAGCGCCTGCCCGATCGTGGTGCCCCCCTCCACCGCCAGCCAGGCGGCGAGGAAGGCGAGCAGGACAAACAGGCTGAGCCCGGGATGGAGCAGCGTGAGGACGCCGAAGATGATGGCCGCGGCCCCGCGCAGCACGAAGGCCCACCAGTGCCGGGCCATGGCGCGCAGGATCTCGACCTTGTGGTGGCCCGGCAGGCCCTGGTCCCGCTGGCTCATGCGCGCGCCCGCTCCGCTGCAGGGCAGCAGCCTAGGCGGTTCCGTCAGGTCGGGGAAGGGTCGCGGGCGGTGGTGGAGCTGAGGGGAATCGAACCCCTGACCTCCTCATTGCGAACGAGGCGCTCTCCCATCTGAGCTACAGCCCCGACCCGCGCGAGGCGGGCTGAGTGCCCCAGCCGGCGGGGGAAGTCAAGGCGCCTCGCGGCGGCTTGTCCGGGGGCGAGGCGGCCACTAGGTTCGCCGCGCATCGCGGGAGGGGTCATGCGCGCCTTGTTCTGGCTGCTGGATACGGCGATCAGCCTCTATGTCTGGGCGCTGATCATCGGCGCCGTGCTGTCCCTGCTGCTCGCCTTCAGCGTGCTCGATGCGCGCAACCGCCTCGTCTGGACCGTGGCCGACTTCTTCTACCGCGTGACCGAACCGGCACTGCGCCCGATCCGGCGGCGGATGCCGAACCTCGGCGGGGTGGACCTCTCGCCGCTGGTGCTCATCCTGCTGCTGCAGGCGCTGCGCATCCTGCTCGGCGAAATCGAGATCGGGCTGCTGCGCGGGGGCTTCGGCTGGTGAGCTTCTGGCGCGCCACGGAGGGGGGCGTGCTGGTGCGCGTGAAGGTGCAGCCCAAGAGCCGCCGTCCCGGCCTGGGCGGCGTGACCCCGGCCGCGGACGGGCCGCGGCTGCGCATCGGCGTCGGCGAGGCGCCGGAGGACGGGCGCGCCACCCGCGCCGCCTGCGCGGCGCTGGCCGCGGCGCTCGGCATCGCGCCTTCGGCCGTCGAACTCGTCCAGGGCGCGGCCTCGCGGGAGAAACTGCTGCGCGTGGCCGGGGATCCGGCCGCGCTCGGCCCGCGGCTGGAGGGGCTGGCATGAGCGCGCGGATCCTCGACGGCAAGGCGATCGCGGCGCGCCTGCGCGCCGGGCTCAAGGCGCGCCTCGCCGCCCTTCCCTTCCGACCCGGCCTGCGGGTGGTACGGGTGGGCGATGATCCGGCCTCGGGCGTCTATGTCCGCAACAAGGACCGGGCGGCGCGGGAGGCGGGGTTCGACAGCGCCACCATCCATCTCGCCGCCACCGCCAGCGAGGCGGAACTGCTGGTCACGATCGCTGCCCTCAACGCCGACCCGGCGGTGGACGGCATTCTGGTGCAGCTGCCGCTGCCGCCGCAGATCCGCCCCGAGGCCGCGATCGCCGCGGTCGATCCGGCCAAGGACGTGGACGGGTTCCACCCGCTGAACGCCGGGCGGCTCGCGGCCGGCCGGCCGGGCCTCGTGCCCTGCACGCCGCGGGGGGTGATGCGCATCCTCGCCGAGGCGGGGGTCGGGCTGCGCGGGGCGCGGGCGGTGGTGCTCGGGCGCTCGCAGATCGTGGGGCGGCCGATGGCGCAGCTGCTGCTCGCGGCGGACTGCACCGTGACCATCGCCCATTCGCGCAGCCGCGACCTGCCGGCCGAATGCCGCCGCGCGGAGGTGCTGGTCGCCGCCGTCGGCCGGCCCGAACTGGTGCGCGGGGACTGGATCGCGCCCGGGGCGGTGGTGGTGGATGTCGGCATCAACCGGCTGGCGGACGGGCGGCTGGTGGGCGATGTCGCCTTCGCCGAAGCCGCCGCCGTGGCCGGGGCGATCACGCCCGTGCCGGGCGGCGTCGGGCCGATGACCATCGCCTGCCTGCTCGAGAACACGCTCGAGGCCGCCCTCGCGCGGCGGGGGGCGGCATGATCCTGCTGCGCATCCTGCAGGTGGTGGGCGTCGCCGGCCTCCTCGCCTGCGCCCATCTCGCCTGGGCCGCCAGCCCCTGGGGCGGCGAGGGCTGGAACCGCGCCCGGCTGCTCTATGCCGGGGCGGGGGCGATTCCGGCGCTCGCCCTGCTCGGCATCGCCGCGCTCGGCGTCGCGCTGCGGCGGCAGGCGGCCGAGATCGCGGCTCTGAAGGCGCTGCTCGAGCGGATCGCGGCGCGCCTCGAAGGCTGAGCCGGCTGCGGCGGGCTCAGCCGCCGCGCATCGCCTCGGCCAGTGCGCGGTCGGCGGGATGCTCGCTGGCGGCAAGCCCGGCGCGCACGCCGGCGCGGTCGGCCGCGCTGCGGTTCTGGGAGAGCTTGCGCTTGCCGATCAGCGTCTCGATCCTGAGCGCGACGCCGATGATGCCCTTGAGCTGCCCGGCGATGTAGGGCTCGGGCGCGTCGGTCACGGCCCAGGGGGCGGGGCGCGCCGCCTCATGCCGGTCGGTCAGGCGGGCGACGATGGCGGAGAGGCGCGGGGCGTCCTCGATCACCTCGACCGGCCCGAGGGCGTGCACGGCGACGTAGTTCCAGGTGGGCACGACGCGGCCGTGCTCGGCCTTGCCCGGGTAGAGGGAGGGCGAGACATAGGCCTCCGGCCCCGGGAAGATGGCGCGCGCGCGGCCGGCGGCGGCCAGCCCGCGCCAGTGCGGATTGGCGCGGGCGAGATGGCCGTAGAGCGTGCCCTGCGGCCCCTCCTCCTCGGCCAGCAGCAGCGGCAGGTGCGTCGCCTCCGGCGCGCCGCCATCGGGCGCGGCCGAGACGAGGATGGCGAGGCGCGCCGCGCGCAGGATCTCCCGCAGCACCTCGGGGCGGTCCTCGCGGAAGGCGGGCGGGGTGTACATGGCGGAGGGGCTCCGGGGGCGCGAAGCGAATCTTAACCGGCCGCGCCGCAGGGTCGAGCCGCGCGCGGGTGGTGCGCCGGGACGCCTGGCCGCGGCGTGCCGCGCGCGCAAGATCCGACACGGCAATCCGGGCGGCAGGAGGTTTCCCGCATGAGCGGCAGCATCATCGACGTCATCACCCGCGCCATCGGCGCGCATGGTCTGTGGAAGGGCCGCCTTTCGGCGGCGATCGCCGGGGGTGAGGCCACGCTCGACCCGGCCCAGGTCGCGCGCGACGATGTCTGCGACTTCGGGCGGTTCCTCTACGGCCCCGCCATTCCGCCGGCCGAGAAGGCGGGGCCGCACTACCAGCGCGTCAAGGCGCTGCACGCCGCCTTCCACGCCTGCGCCTGCGACGTGCTGACGCGCGCGCGCGCCGGCCGCACCGCCGAGGCGGAGGCGGCGCTGCGCCCGGGCGGGGCCTTCGCCGCCGCCTCGGCGGATCTGACCCAGGCGATGATGGCCTGGCAGCAGGCGCTGCGCCGCGCCGCCTGAAGCCCCTGGCCTCGCCGGCGCGACCGGCGCAGGATCGGCCCATCGCCACCCGCCGCAGGAGCCGCCCATGGACGAGGACCGCTTCAACATGGAACTGCGCAAGTTCCTCAAGCAGGTCGGCGTCACCTCCCAGCGCGAGATCGAGCGCGTCGCGCGGGAGGGCGGCGTCAAGGGCAAGGTGCTGCGGCTGCGGATGACGCTCACCTCCCCCGACGCGCCGGGGCTGAACCACGTGGTCGAGGCCGAGATCGGCCTCGACTGACGCCATGGCCGCCGAGCTGATCCGCATGACCGCCACCGAGGCGGTGGCGCGGCTGCGCGCGCGGGAGATCACACCGCTCGACCTCATCGAGGCCGCCGCCGCGCGCATCGCGGAGGTGGAGCCGGCGGTCAACGCGCTGCCCACCCTCTGCCTCGACCGCGCGCGCGAACACGCGAAGGCGCTGATGCGGGGCGAGCGACGGGAGGCGGAGGACGAGCCCGGCTGGCTCGCCGGCCTGCCGGTGGCGATCAAGGACCTGCTGGACGTGGCCGGGGTGCGCACCACCTATGGCAGCCCGATCTTCGCCGACCATGTGCCCGCGGCGAGCCATCCGCTGGTCGAGCGCATCGAGCGCAAGGGCGGGGTGGTGATCGCCAAGTCCAATACGCCCGAGTTCGGGGCCGGCGGCTCGACCTTCAACGAGGTCTTCGGCCGCACGCGCAACCCGTGGAACACGTCGCTCACCTGCGGCGGCTCGACGGGCGGCGGCGCGGTGGCGCTGGCCACCGGCGAGGTCTGGCTCGCCCAAGGGTCGGATCATGGCGGATCGCTGCGCCGGCCCGCGACCTACTGCTCGGTGGTCGGGCTCAGGCCCTCCCCCGGGCGCGTGACGCGCGGGCCGCAGGAGGATCTCTTCTCGCCCCTCTCGGTGCAGGGGCCGATGGCGCGCAACATCCCCGACCTGGCGCTGTTCCTCGACACCATGGCGGGCTGGGACATCGACGACCCGATGACCTATGACGCACCGGCGCGTTCCTACGCCGATGCCGTCGCGGTCGCCGAGCGCGAGAAGCCGCTGCGCATCGCCTTCACCGCCGATTTCGGCGGCGCGCTGCCGATGGACCGCGAGACGGCGGCGATCTGCGCGGCCGAGGTGCGGCGCTTCGAGGCCCTCGGCATCGCGGTGGAGGAGGCGCATCCCGAACTCGGCGCGCTCGAGGAGGCCTTCCTCATCCTGCGCAGCCAGCATTTCGTGGTGGAGCGGGAGGCGCTGCTGGCCACGCACCGCCATCTGCTCAAGCCCGACATCGTCTGGCAGACCGAGCGTGGCCTGGCCGAGACGCCGGCGCGCCTCGCCTGGGCGGAGCGTGAGCGGGCGCGCTTCTTCCGCGCCATGCGCGACCTCTTCGCGCGCTTCGACGTGCTGGTCACGCCCGGCGCCGCGACGCCGGCCTTCGACGTGATGCTGCGCGCGCCGGAGCGGATCGGCGGCCGGCCGCTCGCGCACTACATGGGTGCCTCGCTCATCAACGCCTTCGCGACGCTGGCCGGCTGCCCGGCGGTGGCGGTGCCCTGCGGCTTCGACCGCCACGGCCGGCCGGTGGGGCTGCAGGTGGTCGCGCCGCCGCGGCAGGATGCGCGCGCGCTGCAGGTGGCCGCCCTGTTCGAGCGGATGACAGGCCTCGACCGGCTGCTGCCGATCGACCCGCGCCCGGGCAGCGTGCCGCCCAGCGCGTGAGCGCGCGCCTCAGGGCAGGCCCGGCCCGCCGGCGGGGCGGGCCCGGCCGCCGCGGCGCCGGCGGCGGGGCGCGGGCTCACTCCTCGCGCCGCGCGCCGTCGAGCAGCGCCTTGCGGCGGGCCGCGGCGCGGGCGTCGTTCTCCTTCTCCGCCCTGCTGCGGCCGTGCCGGGCGCGGTTGGCGGCGGCCGCGGCCTCCCGTTCGGCACGGCCGCGCGCCTTGCGGACCTTGTTGAGGTTGACGATCTCGCCCATGCGGCAAGGATACGCGCCCGGAAGCCCGAGGGGAAACGCCGATGCCCACCATCTCGCTGACCGCCGCCGACGGCCACCGCCTCACCGCCTATCGCGCCGGGCCCCAGCATGCCGGGCGCGCCCTTGTGGTGGTGCAGGAGATCTTCGGCGTGAACCGGCACATCCGCACTGTCTGCGACCGCTTCGCGGCCGAGGGCTATGCGGTGATCGCCCCGGCGCTGTTCGATCGCATCCGGCCCGGGATCGAGCTCGGCTACGAGGCGGCGGACGTGGCCGAGGGTCGGGACCTGCGCGGGCGCATCGAGGAGGGCCTGACGCTGCTCGACGTGCTGGCCGCCGCCGCCGCCCTGCCGCCCGGCGTCAAGCGCGGCATCGTCGGCTATTGCTGGGGCGGCACCATCGCCTGGCACGGGGCGACGCGGAGCAGCGCCTTCGCCGCCGCCGTCGGCTGGTATGGCGGCGGCATCGCCGCGTCGCGGACCGAGAAGCCGCGCTGCCCGGTGCAGCTCCATTTCGGGGAGACGGACGCCTCCATCCCGATGAGCGATGTCGAGGCCATCAGGGCCGCGCAGCCCGGCGTCGAGGTCCATGTCTACGGCGGCGGCCACGGCTTCGGCTGCGACGAGCGCGGCTCCTATGTCGCGGCCGACTATGCGCTGGCGCAGAAGCGCACGCTCGAGTTCCTCGCCCGGCATCTCTGAGGCCCCGGGTGCGAGGCGCCGGGGGGCGGGCGCGCGCCGGGCACGGTGACGGCGGCGGCGCAGCGGCGTAAAGGCGCGGCATGAGGATCCTCGCCATCGAGGGCGCGCTCGCGCGCTGTTCCGCCGCGGTGCTGGAGGCGGGCGCGGTGCTCGCCGCGCGCGCCGAGGAGGCGGCGCGCGGCCACCCCTCGCTGCTGCCGCGCTTCGCGGCGGAGGTGCTGGAGCGGGCGGGTCTCGCCGCGCGAGCGCTCGACGCCGTCGCGGTCGGGGTGGGGCCGGGCGGCTTCACCGGGCTGCGCGCGGCGATCGCGCTGGCCGAGGGGATTGCGCGCGGCGCCGGCCGGCCGCTGATCGGCGTGACCACGGGGGAGGCGCTGCTCGCCGCCCTGCCACCCGGGCGGCGCGCCGGGCGCGCGGTATGGGCGGCGGTGGACAACCGCCGCGGCCGCGCGGTGATCGAAGCCTTTCCCGCCGGCGCGGACGCCCCCGCCGCGCCCGAGGTCGTGGCGCTCACCGCGCTGCCGCCCGCGCCGGGGCCCCTGCTGGTGCTGGGCGATGCGGCGGAGGCGGTGGCGGCGGCGCTCTCCGCCCGCGGCGAGGCGGCGCAGGCTTGGCCCGGCCTGCCCGCGGCGGAGGCGGTGGCGGCGGTCGCGGCCCGGCGCCTCGGCGGCGCGCTGCCGGCGCGGGCAGCGGCCCCGCTCTACGCCGAACCGCCCGCCGTCAGCGGCCCGGCCGCCGTGACCCCGGCCTGAGGCCCGGCATGCCGCGCCGTCAGCCCGCGATCGCACCGGCCGGGCCGGCCGCGGCGGAGGTCCTCGCGGCCCTGCACGCGGCGGCCTTCCCGCCCGCCGAGCGGTGGAGCGCGCAGGCGATCGGGCTGTTGCTCGCGCTGCCGGGCCATTTCGCCCTGCTGGCCGAGGCGGAGGGCGTCCCGGTCGCCTTCGCCATGGGTCGGGCGGCGGCGGAGGAGGCGGAGGTGCTGACCCTTGCCGTGCTGCCGGCGGCCCGGGGGGCGGGAACGGGGCGGGCGCTGATGCAGGCGCTGATGGCCGAGGCCGCCGCGCGCGGGGCGAAGGCCCTGTTCCTCGAGGTCGCGGAGGGCAATCGGGCGGCGCGCGCGCTCTATGGGCGCCTGGGCGCGACCGTGGCGGGGCGCCGGCGGCGCTACTATCCGGACGGGTCGGACGCGCTGGTGCTGCGCGCCTCGCTCACCCCCCGCGGCGCAGGAGAAGCCGGGTGACGCCGTCGGGCAGGGCGGTTTCCTCGAGCACCTCGTGCCCCTGCTCGCGGGCCGTGCGCGGGACATTGCGGCGCGGTTCCTCGCCCTTGAGCAGCACCTCGAGCGTGTCGCCCGGGGCGAGACGGTCGAGGGAGAGGCGGACCCGCACGAAGGTCATCGGACAAGTCTCGCGCGTGATATCGAGGGTGGAATGGGTCGTCATTTCTTCACCTCAGGTAAGCGCTCGCGCAGATTTCTGCGAGTTCACGCGTCGAGGAATTGCGGTGGACCCGTATCACCTGTAGAGACGATCGCGCTGCGTTTCACAGGGGGCTCACCAATGGCAGAATCAAACCCGAACGCTGAGCTGCTCAGTCTGACTGCCCAGATCGTTTCGGCGCATGTCTCCCACAACCCGGTGCCGGCCAGCGAACTTCCGGGCCTGATCCAGGAGGTGTTCCGCACGCTCGCGGGCGTCGGGGCCGCGCCGGCGCCCGAACCGGAACGGCCGCAGCCCGCGGTGCCGATCAAGAAGTCCATCACGCCCGAATACCTCATCTGCCTCGAGGACGGGAAAAAGCTCAAGATGCTGAAGCGGCACCTCAAGACCGCCTACAACCTCACGCCCGAGCAGTACCGCGAGCGCTGGGGCCTGCCGCCGGATTATCCGATGGTCGCGCCGAACTACGCCAAGCACCGCTCCTCGCTCGCGAAGAAGATCGGCCTTGGCACCACGCCGCGGGCGCGGGACAGGGCGAAGGGCTGACCCCCCACCCGGCATGAGGGTGTGGCCGCAAGCGGCGGAGCGGACTATGGTCCGGCCGCACGCCGGGCGTGGCGTGCGATGACCTTCGGGGGCCGCAACGACCGCATGGAGACCCGCACCACCGCCCGCGCCGCCGCGCCGGACCACGCCCCGTCCCGCATCGAGCGGCTGTGCATCGAGCGCGGCCTCAAGATGACGGGACAGCGGCGGCTGATCGCGCGCGTGCTGAGCGAGGCCGAGGACCATCCGGATGTCGAGGACGTGTACCGGCGCGCCCTTGCCCTCGACAGCAAGGTCTCCATCGCCACCGTCTACCGGACCGTGCGGCTGCTGGAGGAGAAGGGCATCCTCGAACGGCGCGACTTCGGCGGCGGGCGCGCCCGCTACGACCCGGCCGATCGCGGCCACCACCACCACCTGATCGACGTCGACACCGGCAAGGTGATCGAATTCGCCGACGAGGAGTTCGAGAAGCTGGCGCGGCTGATCGCGCGTCGGCTGGGCTTCGATCTCGTCGGGCAGCGGCTCGAACTCTTCGGGCGGCGCGCCCCGGAGGGCGACCGGCCGGCACCGCGCCGCCGCGACGGCGGCCGCGCATGAGCGCCGAGGGCGCCGGCTTCGGCGAGCTTCGCGCGGGCAATCTCGGCGTCCGTCTCGCGGTGGACGCGACCGAGGTGGATGCGGTGCAGGCGCTGCGCTACCGCGTCTTCTACGAGGAGATGGGCGCGCATGCGGACGCCGCCACCGCCGCCGCCCGGCGCGACCGGGATGAGTTCGACGCGGTGGCCGACCACCTGCTGGTGGTGGACCACGACCGCGGCGAGGGCGCGGAATCGGTCGTCGGCACCTATCGCCTGATCCGCCGCCCGGCCGCGGCGAAGCTCGGGCGCTGGTACTCGGCCTCGGAATACGACATCAGCCGGATCATCGCCTTCGAGGGCGAGGTGCTCGAACTCGGCCGCTCCTGCGTGGACGCCGCCTATCGCACGCGGGGGACGCTGCAGCTGCTCTGGGGCGGCATCGCCGCCTATGTCTTCAAGCACCGCATCGCGCTGATGTTCGGCTGCGCCTCCCTGCCGGGGACGGATCTCGACGCGCTGGCGGACCAGCTCACCTACCTCGCGGCGCATCACCTCGCACCGGAGGAGATCCGCCCGCGCGCCCTGCCGCACCGCTACGTGGACATGCTGCGGAAGGATCCGGCGAGGATCGACGTGAAGCGAACGCTGATCGACCTGCCGCCGCTGGTGAAGGGCTATCTGCGCCTCGGCGGCTTCGTCGGCGACGGGGCGGTGCTCGACCACCAGTTCAACACCACCGATGTCGC
>Ga0272446_1003663_pt1 | contig 19107 bp, 17 predicted proteins | sample YNPCB0061_FD_194587 | JGI IMG/M metagenome (GOLD analysis project Ga0272446, IMG submission 194587) | Hot spring microbial mat communities from Yellowstone National Park, WY, United States - YNP-CB-006-1 | ecosystem: Environmental > Aquatic > Thermal springs > Hot (42-90C) > Sediment | place... | reverse complement strand
GGGGCGAAGGAGGAGCCGGTACGTAGGGCGACGCGAGGCGGTTCCGGACGAAAGCGCGTCTCGAACGATCACGAGCTCGGCGATCTCGTCGGCGTACTTCGCGTCTTCCTCGGCGATGGCAGCCATGAGCTCCGGAGGTGCTTCGCTGTCGAGATATGCACGAGCACTTGTCTCGATGATCGCTCCTCGGAGATCGGCATAGTCCGCGCCCTCGTCGACGAGGACGGTGGCGACACCCGTCCGTTGGATGTTGCGGACGGTTGCGCTCTCGGGCATCGTCGAGGCGATGAAGTCGCCACCGAACCAGTACCAGATGGGGGCAACGGTCGGGGCCCCCGAGGGTGACGTTGTCGCGACGCGGACGACTCGGTTGCGCCGAAGGAGGGCTCGGACAAACGCTCGACCCTCTTCCTCGATGGCCATGGGCTCACTCCCGTAACGGCTGATGACACTGCGACGGCAAGAAGGAAGCCAGCGTCAATTGTAGGGCAATCGACTCAGGTGTCGTACCATAGCGGGACAGCCAGCCTGGTCCGGAGTCTAGGTGCCTGGAGGAGCAGCCGCGAAGATGAACCCGAAGTATCGCTTGGCCGAGATGACCTGGCCGGAGGTGCGCGAGGCGGCGGCCGCCGGTCGGGTGGTCCTTCAGCCTGTCGCTGCCATCGAGCAGCACGGCTTGCACCTTCCCGTCGACACCGACAATCTGATCGTGACGCGAATGTGCGAGGTCGCGGCGGAGCGCCACCCCTCCGAGTTTGTCGTCAGTCCCTGCGTTCCGTTCGGCTTCAACGATCACAACATGGAGTTTCCTGGGACGATCAGCATCTCGCCGGAGACGCTCCTTGCCTTCTATGTGGATCTCGGAAAGAGTCTGATCACCAATGGCTTCCGGCGGATCCTGTTCGTCAACGGTCACGGCTCCAACGATCCGATCGTCCAACTCGCGTCTCGGCGGATCAACAACGAGACCCCGGGCTGGACGGCGATGACGGGCCAGTACTACCTGGCTAGCTGGGTCAACCAGCGTGAGCGTCTTCGAACCTCGCCTCCCAGGGGCGTCGGCCATGCCTGCGAGTTCGAGACGTCTTTCTACTTGCACCTTCGGGGCGACCTCGTCCAGCTGGACAAGGTCGTCGACGAGAACACACGGGGGCACCCGGTGTTCGACAACCACGACTGGGAGGCGAGCCCGCCGATGCGCTTCATGAACTGGTGGAGCCAACGGAGCCGGTCCGGGGTCGAAGGGGCACCGAGTCATGCCACGGCCGAGAAGGGTCAGCGCCTGTTCGACGGCTGCGTCGACCTTCTGATCGAGATTGCGCGCGCCCTGCGCGACATGCAACTACCGGAACGTGTCGACTACCGACCGGAGGGGGCATGGCCAGGTGGCCTGAAGTACCCGATCGGCTCATGACGGGGTCGACGACACCGCCAACGCTCACCTGGGCCTTGCGGGTCGTGCCACAGAAGCCAACCGAAGGCGGTCACGCGGCGCAGTTGACCGCGGGCCGTGCTGCCGCCTCTCGGCCCGGGCCTTAGCACAGCGCCTTGCGGGCCGCCTCGATGGCGCGGTCGATGTCGGCCTCCGTGATGCCGATGTGGGTCACGAACCGGATCGTCTGCCGGTCGCGGGCCGGAGGATTGACGAGCACCCCGTCCTGCCGGAGGCGCTGGACGAACTCGTGGGCCGCCTGCGGTCCGCCGGCGACGTCGACGTAGAAAATGTTCGTCTCGACGACGCCACGATCGAGCCGGAGCCCCGGCAGTTGTTGGAGCCCCGCAGCGAGTCGCCGAGCGTTGGCATGATCTTCTGCGAGGCGGGCGATGTGGTGGTTGAGCGCATAGAGTCCACCAGCCGCAATGATCCCGGCCTGTCGCATCCCGCCCCCGAGCATCTGCCGGAAGTGACGGGCCTCTTCCACGAAGGTCTTCGACCCAACGAGCAGCGATCCAACTGGCGCTCCGAGGCCCTTCGACACGCAGAACATGACGCTGTCGGCGTAGGCGGCGATGACGTGGGCGGGGACCCCGAGCGCCAAGGCGGCGTTGAAGATCCGGGCGCCGTCCATGTGCACGGGGACGCCGTACGTCGTGGCAAGTTGGCGGAGCTCAGCGAGCTGCTCGAGGGGCACGACGTACCCCCGCGTCGGTTGCTCGACCCAGAGCAGGACCGTCGGGGGCGACAGGATCCGGCGGCCTCGGATCATGCCACGGATGCGGTCGAGGTCGAGCTCTCCCTGCTCTTGGGGGAACGTTCGCACCATCACGCCGGCGATGCGGGCCGGATTGCCGCCTTCGTTGAGGAAACTGTGCGCCGGCTCGGGACCGATCACTTCGCCGCCCGCCGGAGCGTGGGTGAGGTAGGCGAGGAGGTTGCCCATCGTGCCCGAGGGCACGAACAGGGCCGCCTCCTTGCCGAGGAGCTCGGCGGCCAACTTTTCGAGGGCATCGACCGTCGGATCCTCGCGGTAGAAGTCGTCCCCGACAGGGGCGGCTGCCATCGCAGCCCGCATCTCGGGAGTCGGCAGCGTGACGGTGTCTGATCTGAGGTCGATGACCGAGGGGCTCGATCGTTCCGTCGCCGCTTCAGGACGATCGGACCTTGCAGTGGGCGTGTGGGTCATGGGCGCTTCCTCGGGTTGGGCCGTCCGTGCCGGTTGTAGGACAATTGACAGCATACACAGCGCGCCGTGGCAGTGTCAATGGCGTCCACCGGCGAGCCAGAGCATGCCGTGGCCGGGTGGCCGTGCCGCGCCAGTAACGAGACGGCTTACTCTTCTGGTGCGTCGTCGGGCATCTTGGCGAGGACGATTTCAGCCGATGCGCGGACATGGGCCGCCATGGCAGCTTCTGCCAGGTCGGGATTTCCCGACAATATTGCGGCGACGAGGTTGCGGTGCATCGCCAGTTCGTCCTCGGCTGGTGTCGTGAAGACCTTGTTGTAGATCAGCAGGCGCCGCGTCTGAAGCTGCAGGTTCGCCAGATACTCCTTGAGGAGATCGTGGTCGCATCGAGACCAGATCTCGCGGTGAAGGGCACGCTCCGCCTCGATGAGCGCCATCGGGTCACCCTGCTCGGCCGCCGCGCCGAGGGCCTGGAGACGCTCCTCGAGCACGCGGCCCCCCTCCCCGTCGAACGCGCGCTGCTCGACGACGAGCCGCACGGCATGGCTCTCGAGCACGGCCCGCAGGTCGTACACCTCCCTCGCCCGTCGCTTCGTCATCCGAGAGACGAACGACCCTCTGTGGGGAAAGATTTCGACGAGCCCCTGGTCCTCGAGGGTACGGAGCGCCTCGCGGACGGTGCCTCGGGATGTCCCGAGCTGATCGGCGAGTCGGACTTCTGGAAGCGCGCTGCCGGGCGGGAACTCGCCGCGCACGATGGCATCTCTGATGTGGCGCGCCACCGCCTCGGTGAGGGTCTCCGGACGCGGGATCGGATTGATCGTCGTCACGAGCTGGAAGTGTACCGCGCGCCATCGCCCTTGGCGTAGAATGCCCGATTGTCATACAATCGGCGAGCGCTTGCCGTTGTCCTGCGTCCCCGAGGAGGATCGTCCATGGAGAGGGATCGGGCCACGGGGCCGATGGAGACCGTGTTCACCGTCACCGCGGCGAACATCGTGTTCGGCTCCGGGGCAACCCGCGAGCTCGGCGATCACGCGGCCGATCTTGGCCTTCGCCGCGTACTCGTCTTCACCGATCGTCGGCTGCGGGATCTGCCCCCCGTAGCCACGGCTCTCGCCTCGCTGCGGAGCGCCGGGATCGAGGCCGACCTCTACGACCAGGTCGAGGTCGAGCCCACCGATGCCTCCTTCCGGGCGGCTGCCGAGGCGGCCCGTGGTGGCGCCTACGACGGTTACATCGCGGTGGGTGGAGGGTCCACCATCGATACGGCGAAGGCCGCCAACCTCTATTCGACCTACCCTGCCCCCTTCCTCGACTACGTCAACCCACCGATCGGCCGTGGGCTCCCGCCGCCAGGCCCGCTCCGGCCCCTCATCGCCGTTCCGACGACGGCAGGAACCGGCAGCGAGACGACGGGCGTCGCCATCTTCGACTTCCAGGAGCTGCAAGCCAAGACGGGCATCGCCCACCGGCGGCTGCGTCCGACCGTCGGCATCGTGGATCCGGACAACCTCCGGACGCTGCCGGCCACGGTCGCCGCGTGCGCCGGGTTCGATGTCCTCTCACATGCCCTGGAGTCCTTCACGGCTCGTCCCTACCGCGAGCGCCCGGCTCCGGAGCGGCCCCTGCTCCGGCCCGCCTACCAAGGCAGCAATCCGTTCAGCGACATCTGGGCGGAGCACGCAGCCCGGCTCGTCGCCACCCACTTGACGAGGATCGTCGACGACCCGAACGACGCCGAGGCCAGGGAAGCGATGGCCCTTGCGGCCACCTATGCCGGGATCGGCTTTGGCAACGCCGGCGTTCATCTCCCGCACGGGATGAGCTATGCCGTCTCCGGGCTCGTGCGTGACTTCACTGCTCCGGGCTATCCAGAGGGTCGGCCTCTCGTCCCCCACGGCATGGCGGTCATCCTGAACGCCCCGGCGGTCTTCCGCTGGACCGCTGCTGCGAATCCCGAGCGCCACCTCCAGGCGGCGGCGCTCCTCGGTGCGGACGTGCGTGACGTACGTCCCGCCGAAGCGGGCGACGTGCTTGCGGCCCAGCTCATCGCGCTCATGCGCAGGACCGGCATGCCAAACGGTCTCGAGGGTGTCGGCTATTCCGTCGCCGACGCCGAGGCCCTCGCTGAGCGGACTTTGCCGCAGCATCGCGTCACGAAACTCTCGCCGCGACCCGCCGAGCGTGCCGACCTGGAAGATCTGTTCCGGGCTGCCATGCGGTACTGGTAGCGGACGAGCGGCCGGCTGACAGCCAGCGTCGAGGAGTGTCGTCGCATGAGTGATTTGCCAGCTTCCCGCCAGCCCCGGCTCGATGCCCTCGGTCACGTGACCGGAGCGACTCGGTACGCCGGAGACGTGGCTTGGCCGGGCATGCTGCACGCCCGTCTCGTCACGAGTCCGTACGCCCGCGCTCGGATCGTCGACATCGATCCGTCGGCGGCCCTTGCGACGCCCGGTGTGATCGCCGTGCTGACGGCCTCCGATCTCGGCATCAGCGCCCTCGACGACCTCCGGATGTTCGAGCCACTTGCCGCGAAGGAGACCTACTTCGCGGGGCAGCCGCTCGCCCTGGTGGTCGCGACGTCGGCCGCGGCCGCGGCCGACGGTGCCGAGGCGGTGACGCTTCGACTCGATCCTCTCGACCCGATCGTTTCGATCGACGAGGCCCTCGATCCATCTCGCGCGCCGGCTCGACCCCGGCAGGCCCTCGGTACCGGGGCGGCCTCGATGAGCGTCCATGGGGACGTGGCTGACGCCGGCGACGCCGACGCTGATCGCCGTTGGACGAGCCCGAACGTCCGGCAGCGATTCCTCCGGCGGAGCGGGCAGGTCGAGGAGGCCCTCCGTGCCTGCGACATCGTTCGGACGGGGCGGTTTCGGCTGCAGCGGATCTATCAGGCGGCCCTCGAGCCGCAGGTCGCCCTCGCCAAGCCCGAGCCGGATGGCTCCCTTCTGGTCGTGACGAGCACGCAGGGCATCCATTACACCCACAACCAGCTCTCGAAGATGCTCGGCTTGCCGCCGGACCGGGTTCGCGTCGTCGGTGCACCCCTCGGTGGCGCCTTCGGTTCGAAGACCCTGGTCGTTGAACCGCTCGCCGCCGCGGCCGCGCTCCGCCTCGGACGGCCGGTTCGCCTCGAGTTCACCCGGAGCGAGGACTTCTTGGCAGGCAACCCGATGGGGGCGATGGAGATCGACTGCACCATCGGCGTTCGCGACGGTCGCCTCTCCGTCCTCGTTGCGACCGTCGTCCAGGAGGCTGGTGCCTACAGCGAGTGGGCGGCGGCTGGACTGGCAAGCGTCGTCATCGGTGGTCCCTATCGCTGGGACGCCTGGCGGGTCGAGGGGGTCGTCGTCGAGACGAACCTCGCTGGCGTGGGACCCTACCGAGCCCCGGGTGGCCCAGCGGCGACCTTCGCCCGGGAGAGCCTGATCGACGAGATCTGCACCGACTCGGGGCTCGATGAGCTCGAGCTCCGCCTCGCCAGCCTGGCTCGGCCCGGTGACGCGATGCTCGACGGCCGGCCGTGGCCCGAGATCGGGATCGAGGCGTGCCTGCGGCGGCTTGGGGAGCACGAGGCGTGGCGACGACGCGCCTCGAAACGAGGCGGACGAGGCGTGGGCGTCGCCGCCGGCTACTGGCCGGGGGCAAAGTCCGCGGCCGGGGTGATCTGCCGCCTCGAGTCCGACGGCTGCCTCTCCATCCTGACCGGGGTCGCCGACATGAGCGGTGCCCTCAGCGGGCTCGCATCGCTCGCTGCCGACACCTTCGGCATCGATCGGCAGCGGGTCCGCGTCGTCCACCTCGATTCCCTGGCCGCGCCGGCGACGCCGTACAGCGGCGGCAGCACGATCACGTACAGCGTCGGGCCGGCTGTCATCGAGGCCGCACGGCTCGCCCGAGAACGCGTTCTCGCGGTGGCGGCCCACGAGCTCGAGGCGGCCGTCGACGACCTCGTCGTCGCCGGGGACCGGGTCGAGGTTCGGGGCAGTCCGAACCGCAACCTCGGCTTGGGCGAGATCGCCATCCTTGCCAGTGACGGTGGCCGATACCTGCCGGTCGAGGGCTATGCCGTCAACCTGGCGCCCGTCATCGCCCCCTTGAGCGCTGCGGTCCTCGCCGAGGTCGAGGTCGATCCCGAGACCGGAGTCGTCGCCGTGGAGCGGCTCGTCGTCGCCCAGGACGTCGGACGAGCCATCGACGCGGACCTCGTTCGAGCCCAGATCCACGGCGGGGCGCTCCAGGGGCTTGGCTGGGCGCTCAGTGAGGAGATCCTCGTCGACGACGCCGGCAACGTCCTGTCCGGCTCGTTCCTCGACTACGCGATCCCCACGGCGACTTCCGCTCCCACGATCGAAACGGAGATCGTGGAGGTGCCGGCGCCGCACGGCCCCATGGGCGCTCGCGGCGTCGGCGAAGGGCCGGTGGTGCCGACCCCGGCGGCCATCGCCAACGCCGTGGCGCGCGCCGTCGGGCGGCGGTTCTTCGAACTGCCGATGACACGGGAGCGCGTCTGGCGCTCGTGTTCGCGGCAATGACACCGAGGAGGAGGTGATCGGTATCGACGAGGCGCGACCGATTGCGCGAGTGGCGGCGAGCGAGAAGGCTCGGTCGCCAGCGCCGAGCGACCACGAGCAACGATGAGGAGGAGACAAGCCATGTCATCGAACGACGACCGAAGCCGGGCCAGAACGTGGGGCTCGCTCCTGGTCATGGCGGCGCTTACTCTCGCCGCCTGTCAGGCGCCTGCGGCCTCGCCCAGCCCGGCAGAATCGGCGACGCCAGCGGCGAGTCCCTCGGTGGCGGGCGAGTCGCCGACGGCGCCGGCCGACGCCACGTACGAGAGCTGGATCAACACCGTCGCGTCCACCGACCCGGTTCGCGTTCGGATCGTCCACTGGTTCGATCCAGCGAACCCGGCCGAGCACAATCAAGAACTGATCGATCGGGCGACGGCCGAATGGAAAAAGCGATACCCGAACGGCCAGATCAGCTGGGAGCTCGTCGGCTGGGGCGAGATCGACCAGAAGACGCCTGGCTTCGTCCAGGCAGGCGAGGACGTCGACATCACCTACAACTGGGGCGGCGCCACCGAGAACTGGTGCGCGGCCGGATTCGTCGTCCCCATCGAGCAGTACATGCCAGCTTGGTGGAAGGCGACCCGCATCCCCGAGATGTTCAAGCTGCCGGCCAACACGCTCTGCCCGGACGGGACGCTCGTGATGGCTGCGGTCGGCGTGGAGTCCCAGTTCTACCTCGTGCGCAAGGATCTCGCCGACGCCGCCGGGGTCACCGCGGCGTCCATGGCGACCTACCAGGGCTTCGTCGAGGGCTTCAAGAAGATCAGCGAGCAGACGGCGGTCAAGAAGCCGGTCGGGATGGCCCTGGGAGCGGACTGGACGACCATGGACATGCTGTCGTTCCTCTGGCTCGGCAACGGGCTCCGCTTCGGGGACTTCCGCCCCGACGGGAGCGAGCGCGATGCCTGGATCGAGGCGGCGACCTTCATCCGCGATCTCTTCCAGTACGTCCCGGAAGCCGCCCTGAGTTGGTACCACGACGACCTGGCACAGGCCTACGTGAGCGGTGCCATCGCCGGCCGCCAGGTCGGCAACTGGGACTACGCGAACCTGGCGACGCTCGATCCGAGCGGATCGGCCTTCTCGGAGGCGAAAGCCCTCATGGTGCCGTACCCGTCGGGCTCGAAGGGGCCGGGCGCGTTCCACACGTCGAGCTACACCGGGCTCTTCATGCTGTCGACCAGTCCGATGGAGCGTCGCCAGGCGGCGGCCGATCTCATGGCGATCGTGACGGAGACACGGACCGTCTGGAAGCACTCGGACGGGACGAACCCGCCGACGACCGACTGGACGGCCGAAGATCGGCTCAAGGTCGCTTACGACAAGAACATCGGCTGGTGGTGGAAGGGCATGGAGCAGCTCAACAAGTCGACGGCCACCGTCCCGTACCAGGGCTTCAAGGCCCGCGACGAGATCACGGCGCTCGCGTACCCGCATCTCGTCGATCTCTTCCGTGGCAAGATCACCCCGGAGGAGCTCTACGAAAAGGTGCGCGCTGGCGCATTGCCCCTCCTGAGCTCTAACTGACGGCTCCAGCGGCAGGCAGGAGCGGCGGACACACGAAGGAGACGTCGATCGTGGCCCGGCGCCGCGAAACGATCATCGGGTTGGCGCTGCTCCTGCCTGCTCTGACGGCCATCCTCCTCGTCGTTGGCTATCCGCTCGCCCGGGCCGTCGTCCTGAGTGCGAGCCGGTACCGCCTGACCGAGGGGATCGACTCCGAGCGGCTCTGCGGCCTGTGCAACTTCGAGGCGCTCCTGAGCGACCCCTTTCTCGGCACGTATCTCCGCAACCAGACGATCTGGGTGGCTGGGGCCACCTTCCTCCCCATCCTGCTCGCCTTGGGGATCGCGCTCCTCATGAACCGGCCGCTCCGGCTCCGCTGGCTCTGGCGATCGATCGTCCTCGTCCCGTGGATGATGCCGCCAGCGACGGTCGCGGTCACCTGGCGATGGCTCTACGACCAGCAGTGGGGCCTCCTCAATCACTATCTCGCCAGCGCCGGTCTGACCGAGCGCCCCATCGGCTTCCTCACCGCGCCAGAGTGGGTCTGGCCGTCGATCTTGGTCGCTGCCACCTGGATGTGGTTCCCCTACAACTACGTCGTGCTCCTGGCGTCGCTCCAGTCCGTCCCCGCCGAGCTCTACGAAGCGGCGCGCATCGATGGGGCATCACGGCTGGCCGAGCTTCGCCACATCACCCTGCCCTTGATCCGACCGGTCCTCCTGGTGTTGGTCACCCTCGGTCTGATCTGGACGTCGAACGACTTCACCACGATCTTCCTGTTGACCCAGGGCGGGCCCGGCGTGGAGTCGATGACCGTGCCGCCGCTCATCTACCGAACGTCGTTCCGCGTCTACGACATCGGGCGCGGAGCCGCCATCGGCGTCATCTTGATGCTGGTCGGCCTCATCTTCGTGATCGGCTACCTCTGGCTGGCGCGCAAGCAGGAGCAGGCATGAGATCTGAACGTGTCCGGCGACGTCGACGCCGTCTTTCCTTGGCGACTGTGCTGGCGTACGGGCTCGTTGCCCTCGTCTGCCTCTGGTCGCTCGGTCCCTTCCTCTGGTTGCTCACCTCGTCCCTGCGCCCGTCCGGAGAACTGTTCGTATCGCCGCCGCGCTGGATCCCCGAGGTGATCACTCTCCGGCCCTACGAGACGGCGCTCCGGACGTTCGCCCAGCCGCTCATGAATTCGGTCTTCTATGGCCTCACCGCCAGCATCTGCGCCCTCGTTCTCGCCGTGCCGGCCGCGTACAGCCTCGTCCGGTATCGGTATCCGGCCAAGTGGTTCGCGGTCGCTGGGCTCATCGCCTCGCAGCTCCTGCCGTTCGTGCTCGTGCTCTTGCCCCTCTACATCGCCTTCGTTCGCTTCGGGATCTACAACACCCGGCTGGGCCTCCTCGTCGCGTACACGGCTCTGACCCTGCCCTTTTCGATCCTCATCCTCCGGAGCTACTTTTCGACGCTGCCGGCGGACCTCGAGGAGCAGGCGATGGTCGACGGCTGCACTCGCCTGGGCGCGCTCGTGCGGGTGGTCCTGCCGCTGGCTGGGCCACCGATCGTCGCGACGGCCCTGCTGAGCACGGCGCTGGTGTGGAACGACGTCCTCGTCACCGTCTTTCTGAGCAGCGATGCGAAGATCCAGACGGCCTCGGTCGCCCTCTACAACCTTTTCAACACGCGCTCCGGGATCGGCGATCCCACGGTCCTGTTCGCCGCCGGCGTCCTGATCACCCTGCCGGTGGTCCTGTTGTTCACGCTCCTGCAGCGCTGGATGGTCCAGAGCGTCGCCCTGGCTGGCCTCAAGTAGATCGACACGCAGATGCTCTCGCCACGGAGGAAACCATGACTTCGTCGCCCGCGACCCCGAAGCGGGTCCTCGTCACCGGCGGTACCGGCAAGGCGGGACGCTGGGTCGTCCGCCATCTTCGCGAGCGCGGATACGGCGTCATCAACGCCGACAAGGCCCCGTCCCCAGAAGTCCATACGTTCCAGGTCGACCTGACTGACCTCGGACAGGTCTTTGCCGTTGTCGAGCAGGTCGACGCGATCGTTCACTTGGCGGCCATCCCGTGGCCGGGGGAGCACGCTCCAGAAGTGGTGTTCCGCAACAACGTCATGTCGACCTTCAACGTCCTGCAGGCGGCGACCGTGCTCGGGGTGCGGAAGGTCGTCCTCGCGGGCTCCGAATCGGCGCTCGGCTTCCCCTTCATGTTCCGCCGTTTCGGGCCCCAATACCTGCCGATCGACGAGGAGCATCCGCTCCTCGCCCAGGACGCGTACGGGCTCAGCAAGATCGTGGGCGAGGAGTTGGCGCGAGGGTTCGTGCGCCGCGTGCCAGAGCTGTCGGCGATCTCGCTTCGGTTTTCGTGGATCCTCCTCCCCGAGGACTACCCCAAGGCCGTGGCCGACGCGCAGCGCGACCCGGCCAACAACGATTTCAACCTGTGGGCCTACGTCGACGTCCGCGACGTCGCCACGGCCTGCGAGCGGGCGTTGGTCTACGCGGCGCCCGGCTTCGATGCGTTCTACATCGCCGCGCCGGACACCCTCATGCGGGAACCGACGGTCGAGCTCGTGCAACGGCGCTTCCCTGGCACGCCCGAGATCCGGCCAGGATTCGCGGGGACCGCCTCGCCCTTGAGCTGTGCCAAGGCGGAGCGACTGCTCGGCTGGCGAGCCGAGTGGACCTGGCGGGCCGTCGTGGGCGAGATCTAGCGATGCGCATCGTCGACATGGAGGTCATCCCCGTCGATGCCTCCTGGCGGGTCTGGGTGTTTCTCCGCCTGACGACGGACGAAGGCCTGGCCGGGCTCGGCGAGGCGACGGTCGAAGGGCAGCACGCCGCGGTCGCCGCCACTGCTCGATCGCTGCGGGAACGACTCCTCGGCCGGGAGGTCGCCGACCTGGCTCGACTCTGTCGCGAGCTGCTCGACGAGAGCTTCTGGGAGGGCGTCGTCCACCGGTCGGTGGTCGGCGCCATCGAAATGGCGCTCCTCGATCTCCTCGGCAAGTCGCTCGGAGTCCCGGTTCACGTCCTTCTCGGCGGTGCGGTCCGAGACCGGATCCCCTGCTACACGCACGTCTCCGAGGCCATCGCGGGCCACGCCATCGAGGAACGCGCCGAAGAGGCCCTCCAGGCGGTCCAAGCCGGATGGCGGGGCGTCAAGTGGGATCCCCTGCCGCGTCTCGACGGGTGCCGACTCGATCCGGCCGAGGTGCGCTTCGTCGTGGCCCAAGTCGAGGCGGTCCGACGGGCCGTCGGCCCCGACCCGCTCATCATGCTCGATCTCCACGGCCGGCTCGAGCCCGGCAGCGCCGTTCGGCTCGCCCGAGCCCTTCTGCCGTACGAGCCGTACTTCGTGGAAGAGCCGGTGTCCCCATCCGACGTCGTCGGCCTCGGCGACGTGACGCGCCAGTCGCCGGTCCCGATCGCAGCCGGCGAGCGCTTCCTGTCACGACCGGTCTGGTGGCAGGTGCTGTCAGGGACGACGATCGAGCATGCCCAGCCCGACGTCATCCATGTCGGTGGTCTCCACGAGGCGCGGCGGATCGCAGCGCTCTGCGAGGCCAGGGGGGTGAGCGTCGCCCCCCACAATCCGAATGGGCCGGTCGCGACCGTGGCTGCCGTCCACTTCGCCGCCACCCTGCCCAACCTATCGATCCTGGAGATGCCGGCCGACGACTACATCTGGTACGCGCGCTGGCGGGACGATCTCCTCGTCGATCCTTCCGTTGTGCGCGTCGTCGACGGGTTCGTCTCGGTCCCCACCCGGCCCGGTCTGGGGATCGAACTCGACGACGAGGCAGTGGCCCACCATCGGGTGGCGGTCTGAGCTCGGCCCGAAGCCACCGGAGTTCTTCGTCCGCGGCCTTCTCCGAACCTACCCCCGCCGGATCCGACGACACCTCGGCTCCGCGCGCGGGACCTGGCGCGCCCCGCCAGCCCGTGGGCGGTCAGTCCGCCGCTTCGTGCTCGAGGGCGTACCGGGCGAGGGCGACGCGGCCGTGGACGCCGAGCTTGTCCGACAGGTTGGCGATGTGGCGGCGCACGGTGTTGACGCTGATCCCGAGCTCGCGGGCGATGGCCGGGGCGCCGCGACCACTGGCCAGGAGGCGGAGGATCTCCCGCTCGCGGGGGCTCAACGCCCCACCGTGCCGGAGCCAGCGCAGGGAGTCGTCGAGCACAGCGCCGGCGACCGCTGAGTGGATGTACCGCTCGCCGCGGGCGACGGCCCGGATCGCCGACAGGAGCTCGACCCGGCTGGCGCCCTTGACGATGTAGCCCGCGGCCCCGGCCAGGAACGCCTGGCGGACCGTCTCGCCGTCGCTGTGCATCGTCACGGCCAGGGTTCGGCTGGCCGGGAAACGGACCGCCAGCCGGCGCAGGAAGGGGATCCCGTCGACGGCGCCGAGGGTGAGGTCGACGAGCACGACGAGGGGGCGGGTCCGCTCGATGACCTCGAAGGCGCTCTCGGGATCGGCCGCTTCGCCGACGATCTCGAGGTCGGGCTCGCCCTCGACGATGAGGCGGAGGCCCTCGCGGACGAGGGCATGGTCCTCGACGATGACGATCGTCACCCGCGGGCGCTGGCGGGTGCCGGCTCGGTCGGGGTCGCCGGCGCTCCGAGGCTGGGCCAGGGTCGTCATGCCGGTCCGGCCCGGAGGACGGGCTCGGCCGCCGGCTCCAGCGCCAGCGGGATCCGGAGTTCGACGATCGTCCCGCGACCGGGGCTCGACGCGATCGAGAGGTGACCGCCCAGGAGGAGGGCCCGCTCCTGCATCCCGATGAGGCCGAGCCCGCTACCGGCCGCCGAGGCGACGTCGAAGCCGCGCCCCTCGTCGATGATCTGGATCCGAAGCTCGCCGTCGGCACGGTCGACGCTGACCTGGGCCCGCCCGACGCCAGCGTGCCGGGCGACGTTGCTCAGCGCTTCCTGGACGACCCGGTAGGCCTCGGCCGTCGCCGCCGGATCGAGGCGCCGGTCGTCGACACCCGGCGCGACCTCGACGCTGACGGCGATGCCGGCGTGCTCGCCGAGCTCCCGGAGGGCGGCCACAAGACCCACCTGGTCGAGGCGGGCCGGCCGGAGCCGATTGGCGAGGCGACGGGTCTCACCGAGGGCCTCGGCGGCGAGCTGTCGAGCCTCGTCGAGGGCGGCGCCCTGACCCGCCGACGGCGCCTCGAGGCGGAGCGAGAGGGCGGTGAGGATCTGGCCGACCCCATCGTGGAGCTCGAGGGCGATCCGCCGCCGCTCGTCCTCCTGGACCGTCAGGAGCCGATCGCTCGCCCGTCGGAAGAGGTCGACGTAGTGGTGGGCCGTCGCCGTCCGCCGGTCGGCCATCCAGGCGACGAGGCCGGCGATGACGAACATGAGCGGCCACTCGGCGAACTCCATCGGCTCCAACGGCCCGCCGACGGTGGCGACCGCGGCATAGCCGGTGATGACGGCGGCCCAGACGGCGACCCGCCGCATGGTCGAAGCGAGGCCGAAGAGGAAGGCCTGGCCGACGAGGAGGACGAAGATGCAGTGGAAGAGGAAATCGGGCGGCAGGAGCCGGAAGGGGAGCAACGCGGCGAAGCCGAGGCTGGCGAGGTCGAGGCCGAGCTGGATCCGCCGAGGCTGGTGGGCGAGGGCTTCGAGGCGGCGTTCGATCCGGCCGAGCAGGGCCGAAGGTCCTGCTCGGGCCGTCGGTCGAGAAGCGGCGGTGGGGTGTGAATTGGTCATGTTCGACGGCCTGGAATCACCAGTTTCGAGTATAGGCAGGCCGGCCGAGAGTCGATGAGATAGGGGGCGATGGCTGGCCCGAGCCAGCAGCATGGGTCGGGACCGACGCTCGTTCGAGCCCCGAAGCGTCGGATCCGCCCGCGGGATGGAGGTCTGTCGTGCACGTCGCCCTGTCCCGGCGCGCCGTCGCCGGTCTGGTGTCCATCGTCGTCGTCGCCGGCTGCTCGAGTGGGGGCGGGGGTGGATCGCCCGCCGCGGCCAGCGCGACGCCGTCGAGCTCGATCTCGGCGACCCTCGCCGACTGGTCGATCACCCTCAGCCCGCCCGTCGGGAAGGCCGGCTCGATCACCTTCACGATCAAGAACAGCGGCGCGAACACCCATGAGTTCCTCGTCGTCAAGACCGACACCCCGGCCGACCAACTCCCGGTCGTGAACGACAAGGTCGCGGAAGACCAGATCACGATCGTCGACGAGGCGGAGGACATCGAAGCCGGCAAGGACGCGACCCTCACCATCGACAACCTGGCGCCGGGTCACTACGCGATCATCTGCAACATCGAGAGCCACTACCAGAAGGGGATGCACACCGACTTCACGGTCGCCGGCTGAGGTCGGGGTCGGCCGCCCAGCGCCTCCGACGCGGACGATGGGACTCGAAGCTCGCCGCCATCTGGTCATTGCCGGGGCGATCTGGGCCGTCGCCTCCGCCCTCGGGATCGCCGCCGTCCTCGCCGTGGGCCGGATCCTGCCGGTGGTCGCCTCGCGCGAGGCCGGCATCGTCGATGGGGCCTTCGTGCTCTTGACCGCGGTCTCGGTCCCGGTCCTCATGCTCGTCGTCGTCGGCCTCGTCTACTCGGCCATCCGCTTCCGGGCCCGGCCGGGCGAGGACGGCGAGGGCGACGGCCCGCCGATCCACGGCCACCGGGCGCTGGAGGTCGGCTGGCTGGTCGTGACCCTCGGCCTCGTCGGCTTCCTTGCCCTCTATGGCTCCATCGGACTCATCGAGATCCGGGGCGGCGAGCGCCACGACCTCCGGGTCGAGGCGACGGCCCTCCAGTGGCAGTGGCGGTTCGCCTACCCCGACCTCGGCATCACGAGCAAGGAGCTCGTCGTCCCGGTGGGTGAGCGGATCCAGGTCACGATCACCTCGCGGGACGTCGTCCACTCCTTCTCGGTACCCGCCTTCGGGGTGAAGATGGACGCCGTTCCCGGGCGGACGACGACGGTCACGGTGACGCCGACCGAGATCGGCGGCTACGGCGTCCAGTGCGCCGAGCTCTGTGGTTTTGGGCACACCCGGATGACGGCAGACGTCGCGGTCGTCTCGGCGGCCGACTTCGAGGCCTGGGTCGCACAGCAGCGCCAGGCCGCGCAGCCGTGAGAGGGAGGGAGCGATGAAGCTGGTCGGCGCGGAGCGTCTGACGACCCCCGGGCTGCCCCGGGCGGTCCTCGGGATCCTCATCGGGGCGCTCATCGGCCTCGTCCCGGTCGGCCTCGCCGCCGCGGCCGGCCTTGCGATCAGCCCGGCCCACCTCCTCCTCTTCGGCTATCTCGGCGGCCTCCTCGGCTGGCTGACCGGGATCGGTGCCTTCCGGTTCTGGATCGCCTGGGCCCTCGGGCGGCCCATCGACCCCGCCGAGGAGCACGCCGCCCACGGTCGGGCCGGCGACCGGTCGCGCTACTTCCGCTTCACGACCGACCACAAGGTCATCGGCCTCCAGTACCTGACGACGTTCCTGGGGCTCCTGTTCGTGGCCGGGACGTTCGCCCTCCTCATGCGGCTCGAACTGGCCGCGCCGGGCCAGCAGCTCCTCGACCGCGACGCCTACAACACGATCATGAGCACCCACGGGACGCTCATGATCTTCGTCGCCCTCAACGCCATCGTCGGCGGTCTCGGCAACTACCTCGTCCCGCTCATGATCGGGGCCCGGGACATGGCCTTCCCCAAGCTCAACGCCCTGAGCTACTGGCTCGTCCCGCCGGCCCTGCTCGTCGTCCTCCTCAACCCCCTCTTCGGTGGCTACGACACCGGCTGGACCGCCTACCCGCCGCTCAGTGAGCGGGCGAACCTCGGGCAACAGGCCTTCGTGAGCGGCTTCATCACCCTCGGCGTGAGCTCGATCCTGAGCGCCGTGAACTTCCTCGTGACGGTGGCCGGCCTGCGGGCGCCGGGGATGAGGATCTCGAGGCTGCCGATCTTCGTCTGGTCGCTCGTCGTGACGACGAGCATCGTCCTCCTGGCGACCTCCGTCGTGGCCGCCGGGTTGACGATGCTCCTCTTCGACCGGCTTCTGGGGACGAGCTTCTTCGCCCCGGCCGGCGGCGGCGACCCGATCCTCTACCAGCACCTCTTCTGGTTCTACTCCCACCCGGCCGTCTACATCATGGCCGTCCCGGCCTTCGGGGCGATCCTCGAGGTGGCGCCCGTCTTCGCCCGCAAGCCGCTCTTCGCCTATCCGCTCGCCGTCGCCTCCTTCATCGCCATCGGGATCTTGAGCTTCATGGTCTGGGCCCATCACATGTTCGTGAGTGGGATGGCGGACTTCCTCCACATCCCGATCATGGTCACGACCGAGCTCATCTCGGTTCCGACGGGGATCGTCTTCCTCTCGGCCCTCGGCACGATCTGGCTGGGCCGGATCCGGTTCGCCAGCCCGATGCTCTGGGTCTTCGGGTTCCTCTGGTGCTTCCTCATCGGCGGGGTGACCGGCGTCTATCTCGCCGACGTGCCGACGAACATCTATTTGACCGACAGCTACTTCGTCGTCGCCCACTTCCACTACACCATCGTCGGCGGGATGATCTTCGGCCTCTTCGCCGGGATCTACCACTGGTTCCCGAAGTTCACCGGTCGGATCTTCGACGACGGCTGGGCGAAGGCCCACTTCTGGCTCTTCTTCCTCGGCTTCAACGCCACCTTCCTGCCGATGTTCGCGGCCGGGATCGAGGGGATGCGGCGTCGCGTCGCGGACTACCCGCCCGAGCTTGGGCCGCTGAACCTCTGGATCAGCGCGAGCGCCTTTGCCATCGCCGTTTCGATGGTCGTCTTCGCGGTCGGGGTGGTTCGGGCGCTGCGCTCGGGCCCCGTCGCTGCGGCGAACCCCTGGCGGGCCCTGACCCTCGAGTGGCAGGTGAGCTCGCCGCCGCCGGTCGAGAACTTCGAGCGGCCACCGATCGTGACGAGCGGCCCCTACGACTATGGGGCCCCGCTCCCGGGCCGCTCGGGTCGGGTGCCGGAGCCGGTGGGAGCCCGGCGGTGAGCGCGCTCGAGTCGCTGGGCGGCGGTCACGGCTCGGGACAGCACGGCTCGAGCGGCCTCGACCCGACGGCCTGGGCCGCGGAGCGGTGGCGGCTCCTCCTCGGGGTCCGCCTCTTCATCCTCTCCGAGGTCACCCTCTTCGGTGCCCTCTTTGCCGCCTACTTCATCCTCCGGATCGAGGCGCCGAGCTGGCCGCCGCTCTCCACCCTCCACCGGCCCGAGCTCGGGCTCGTTGCGGCGAACACGCTCATCCTGCTCTCGAGCAGCGGGACCATCGCCTGGGCCGTCGGTCGCGCCCGGGCGGACGATCGGCGGGGCCTCGTCCGCGGTCTGGCGACGACGCTCGGGCTGGGCGCCATCTTCCTCGTCATCCAGGCTTGGGAGTTCATCCACAACGGCTTCGGCCTCGCCGACGGGGTCTTCGGGAGCACCTTCTACACCTTGACGGGCTTCCACGGCGCCCACGTCTTCGGCGGGCTCGTCGCCATCGGCATCGTCCTGAATCGGGCCCGGCTCGGGCTCGTCGGCCGGGAGCACGACACGCCGGTCGAGGCGGTGAGCTACTACTGGCACTTCGTCGACGCGGTCTGGCTGACGCTCTTCCTCACCCTCTACGTCCTCTGAGGCCGTCCGCCGGCCGCGCCCGTCTGCCGGGGATCAGAGGGCGAGGCGCGGGATCCCGATGGCGGCAGCCGCGGTCGCGAGGCGCTCGTCGTACGTTGCCAGCCGTGGGTGCTGGCCGAGACGGCGCAGAAAGTCGATGGCGGCGAGGTGGAGGGCGTCGAGGGTCCGGATGGGCACCGGGAAGGGCTCGAGGGCTCGAGCGAGGACGGGTGGTACGAGCTCGAGGAAGGCGATCCGGCCGAGGATGGCGTCGACGTTTGCCTCGTGGCTCGAGCGGAGCCCCCGGCCGTTCATGCGGGTCCAGACCTCGTGGACGAGGAGGCGACTGGCGACGAGGCCGGGCCGGTCCCAGAAGCCTCGCTCGGGGAACCGATCCTCGGCGAGGAGCTCGGCGAGGACGACCGAGCTGTCGACGTAGATCAGCGGTCGGCCCGGTCGAGGGCGAGCTCGTCGAGGAGCCGCTTGAGGGGGGCGACGGGGCGTCGCTCGGGGAGGGGCTCGACGGCGCCGACCGGCGGCGAGATCCAGCCCCGACGCACGGCGTCGGCGAGGAGGGCGTCGGCAGGCTCGGCCGCCCGCCCCGGGCTCGGCGGCACGAGCTCTGCCACGACGCGATCATGATCGGTCACGAGAACGGTCTCGCCCGACGCGGCGAGGCGGACGTACTCGCTGAGGCGGGCGTTGAGGTTTCGGATGCCGACGGCGCGCACGAAGGGAATGTCGTCTCGTGGTTTCGAGGTCAAGCGCTGGGACGGCCGGGGCGCGCCGAGCGGCGGC
>Ga0272446_1003662_pt1 | contig 19109 bp, 9 predicted proteins | sample YNPCB0061_FD_194587 | JGI IMG/M metagenome (GOLD analysis project Ga0272446, IMG submission 194587) | Hot spring microbial mat communities from Yellowstone National Park, WY, United States - YNP-CB-006-1 | ecosystem: Environmental > Aquatic > Thermal springs > Hot (42-90C) > Sediment | place... | reverse complement strand
GTTGCTACTTCATTACCAAGTACATCGTAAATTTTTAATGATACCAAAGTCCCTTCGCCTTTGGAGAAGGGATTTAGGGATGAGGCTGGAATTGTAAAGCGAATTTTTGTGCTTGGATTAAACGGATTAGGATAGTTTTGTTCTAAAGAAAATTCTTTTGGAATTTGTTTTTCATCTTCAACATCAGTAACAATATTTAATCTGGCAAAATTAGAAGTATTACCTTCGAAATCTGTTGCTGTAACTGCAATAGCTTCAATATTAAGGTTTGTGTTAAACGAAAAGTTTCCATTCGCATCTGTGTTTGTAGTACCAATTCTAAAATAGGCAGAGGGAGTTAATTCAAATCTATTTGCACTGTAAATATCTATTATAGCATTTGGCAGTTGATGTTTACCTGTAATTAATCCGTTATTAAATTGAAGATTGTATGGTGATCTTATTCTGTTATTTGCAGATGTATCAACAAAAAGATTTCCTAAATCATTACTGTGTAAAACATTTTTTCTAATTGTAATCCTCTCTGGTGAATAACCTTGTAAAGGAACCAGGGCAATACCTGTATTTCCATTTCCCACAATTGTATTTCCGGAGTAATTACCATTTTCATCCTGTCCAATTTTTACTATGCCGACATTTCCTGCAATTAAAATACCTTCTTGCTCATTAGGAAAAGAACCCTGCGCGCCGTCAGTTCCAATTGAATTGCCGTGAATAATATGACCAAGTGTATAGGTCTCATCATCATAGCCAAAAATGTTAATCCCCTGATTAGTATTTCCGGAAATTATATTATCAATTATTTGGGTACTCATTGTTGCATTTGTAATTGTTATGCCTCTGCCATTTGGCACCGCTGCAGTTTTATCCGGATTTAAACCGATGTTATTATTCTTGATTAAATTATCTGCAGAATAGCTTTCGGGCGGGGCACCACTGATAAATATTCCATAAACACTATTTCCCGAAATAACATTTCCATCATCCCAATTATCACCGCCAATTATATTGTTATCCGATCCGCCAATTATTATTCCTTGTCCATTACCAACATCAGTCCTGCCATCATATGTTGTCCCGATCAGGTTATGCTGGACTTTATTGCTGTGGCCTGTAGCAATTTCAATTCCTGCAACTGCATTACCGCAAACAACATTGCCATTCGCCATGTCTGCTTTTCCAATTTCATTATTACTTCCGCTAACAATAATTCCATATTGATTTGGCATTAATGTTCCATCCTGTGTAATACCGAAATAATTATTAAAAATTTTGTTGTTATCGCCACCAACTGCTAAAGCCACATAGCAGTTAACAAACTCATTGTAATAAGGAAAATCACCAACGATATTGTTGTCACCAAGCTCAACCCCATACATTGTGGAAATTCTAAGACCCCTGATTTTTGTGTTATTTTGCGCTACCATTACTGCTGTACCGCTTAATTCAATTTGGTTACCTCCATCTATTTCACAAAAATCTTCCAGATAAATACCATCTATCAGGTCAATCGTACCTGAAACACTAAATAAAAATTTTGCAGATGCATTTCTGTTATGGGCTTCCTCCATAGCTGCTCTAAGGGTACATCTACCTAATGCATCATTGCAAATTCCATCTCTAGATTCATCAACGGGTGTATTGGGATTATCATAAGCATATGCAAATTGATCATCAGCAGTTGAATTAATAGTATAAACTTCTTGGGCTGTCAATAAAGGTGAGCCAAAGACAAGAAACAAAATTGTAAACATCAACAATACTTTTTGCAGATAATTATTTTTCATTTTAATACCTCGTCTAATAATAAAAAATTATAGGTGTAAAATTATTTAGTTACCAATGCTGAATCTGTCGTTTTTATTTCAAACTTTAGCGAATTTGTTGCAAAATACAGAAATGAGGCTGCTTCAATAACTAAGTGTTTTGTATATCTCTCCCGTTTCATTTTTTTCTGCCCGAATTAAAAATCAAATCTATCTTTACTTTTTAAATTTGAATTTTACCAGATATTATTTAACAAAAATGAAACAGCCTCAAACAGGAGAAATATTATTTAATCAGAGACATCTTTTTTATACTTGAAAAGTCTCCAATTTGTAAACGGTATATGTACATTCCCGAAGAAAGATTACTTGCATTACCGAAGGATCCTGTGGAGAATTCAACTTCATAAACACCTGCAGGTTTTTCTTCGTTAACTAATGTTGCAACTTCGTTCCCAAGTATGTCGTAAACTTTTAAAACGGTCTGGGCAAGCCCCGACCCTACATCCGGGATACTGTACCGAATTTTTGTACTTGGGTTAAATGGATTTGGGTAGTTTTGTTCTAATGAAAAATTTGTTGGGACAATATTTTGTTCTTCAGCATCTGTTGTTTGATCCATCACATATTCTACAATTTTAACGGATTGAGAACTCTCATCCATACCACCGAGAATGTAAAACTTATTTTTATACAAAACATCTTCCATATAAGCACGCTTTGAACTAATTGATCTTGCATCAAGCGACCATTGATTTGTTGCAGGATTATAAACATAAACTTTTAACGATGTACCACCTCCAAAACTAGTAGAACCTCCAACTAAGTAAATTTTATTATCAATTGCTCTGAGAGCACCGCCTGATAAAAATTCAGGTAAATCCTGCAATTGTGTCCATTGATTTGTAGAGGGATTATATTTGAAAAATAATGAAAGCGACCAGCCGGATATATAAATCTCACCATTAAAAATTGTTGATGCCGAAAAGCTTGCTGCTTGATTGTTTGTTGCGAGATTTGTCCAGGTATTTGATGATGGATCGTATTTCGCGGCATAACCATTATAAAATGCATAAAGTGATCCATTAAAATATTCAAGCGTGTGTCCATATTGTGAGAATGTTCCGGGACCTTGAGTCAATTGTGTCCATGTTTTGGTGCTTAAGCGATAAACATATAATTTTCCTGAACCACCAGACCAGCCGCCAAAAACAAAAACACTATCACCTTTTAGTGCTGTTTCAAGTCCCCAAACATGATTAAAGGGGATTGTATCGTAATAGCTCCAGGAAACTCCATTAAATTTGTAAATTCTTTTATATAATTCAGTGCCCGCATAATCAAAACTTCCGCCGAAGAAATAAATAGAATCGCCCCAAACTTCTGCAGAAGCATAAGATACATTAACGGGTAACTCAGAAATTGTTTGAGAAAAGAGTTGAGAAATGAAGATCGTGCAAAAACCAATAGTTACAAGAAAATGTTTCATAATTTTTACCTTTCTGTTTTGATATGGATTATTTATGAATTTTTTCTGCAAAACTATTAGAAATTCAAAGGGACATTTGTCGTTTTTGTTTCAAACTTTAGCGAATTTGTTGCAAAAAAAAGAAAGAGGGCTATTATCTCTGATAATAGCCCTTTGAATAAAGTGTTTACTTTAAGAGCAGTAACTTTTTAGTACTTGTAAATTCTTTCGAAGTTACCTGATCGCGTGCATTGATTCTGTATAGATAAACTCCGGAAGAAAGAGATGAAGCGTCAAAGACAACGCTGTGGTAACCAGCTGGTTTATTTTCGTTAACAAGTTCTGCAACTTGCTGTCCGAGAAGATTAAATACTTTTAAGCTGACTTTGCTTTCATTAGGTAAAGCATAGCTGATTGTTGTACTTGGGTTAAATGGATTAGGATAATTTTGCTCTAATTCGAAAACAAGTGGCTGAAATCCATTATCTTCTATACCTGTGGTAAATCCTGTTGAATCAGCAACGGTTATATCATCAATATAATAAGTATCACCGTAAGGTGTGTAGGCACCTATTCTCAATATTACTCCGTTCTGATTGAAGTTTGCAAGCGATGCAACAATGTTAACATAATTATTACCACTAAAACTTTGCTCTTTAACTTTCGTCCAGGTTTGACCAAAATTGTTTGAAGCTTCAATTGCTATATAACCATTACCACTGTTAGCTTTCTTTGTCCACAGGGAAACATAAGGTTTCGGAGCATTTCCAAGATTCATTGAACCAGCAACAGTTAGGTATGCATATTGAGCACCACCACTAGGACCTAAAGCCCATACCTGAGAGCCACTATGAGCTGAAGCTACTTTAATATCCCACTGACCATTGTACCAGATAAATTTTGAAATCGAATCAACTTCAACATCATCTGTAAATGGAATACCTTGAGTACGTGAAGTATTAAATATCTCAACATCGTCAATATGCCAGCCGTCCTGATTGTTGTTTGCATTTGATTGAACAGAGAAACGAAGATAAGCAGAATTTTGTAATCTCAGATTAATCAAATCAAAAGTTCGCTGCTCCCAGGTTGATTGTGAATTTCCTGTGAAACCAGCAAACTTAGTCCAGTTAACTGCATCAAGTGAGTATTCAATTATTCCGAAGTCATAACCAGATTCAAAAGAATATTTGTGATTAAATCTTAAAATTGGTCGTTGAACAGAAGATGTATTTATCTTAACAACAATTCTTCTGTCTGAATTCGAGTTGTACACACTTACAGGACTATCCTCCAGAGCGTGAGTTCCACTGTGACCAGCTTCATTAGAATCATTTTGAGTTACAGCCCATGGTAAATCAGAAGCCCAGCCATAGCTGCCTTCGAAATTTTGTATGAATGGAGCTACTTCACTAATAAGATTGAAAGATGTTTGTGACTCTGCTCTTTCTGAACCCTGATTAATCAGCAATTGAGTATCCTGTTCATAAATTTTTGAATAATAGATCGTATTCATAAAAGTTAAGTCTGTTAAAGTTGTTTCGATAGTTGCTTTATTAAATATATCGAATACTTTTGTTTCAACTCTGTTCTGAAGATTAGGAGAAGTGTAGTAATCATTGACAGCGTTCTGTTCAGTTGAGACAATTACTCTATAATGATCAAAATCATTTGCGGTTGAAACACCCCATCTGACTTTCATTCCATTGTTAGTTGGATTTAAAAGTACGAGTGTTCTTGGTGTTGGTGCATTATCAATAAGAATATCATCAATATAGTAGGTATCACCATAAGGAGTATAACAACCTATGCGTACCATAAAATTAGCGGATCGGAAATTTGATAAAGGATATTGAAATCTTTGATAAGTTCCTGTATAACCATTTTCTCCTATCGTAGCCCAAGTTAATCCTCCATCACTGGAGGCCTCAACTTTTACATAACCATTTCCTGCATTAGCTTTTCTTGTCCAGAATGATATGTATGGGTTTGATGCACCCGATAGGTTCATTATTCCGCCTAATGTAAGATAGCTATAGGTTCCACCAGACTGTTTCAGCGACCAAACCTGAGCACCACTATGTGCATTAGCGAGTTTTAATTCAAAAGCACCTGTAGTCCAGTTGTTAAGTGAAAATGTATCTACCTCAACATCGTCGAAAAATGGGAAAGCGATTACTTTAGGATTATTTAGAACCTGAACATCATCAATGTGCCATCCATCTTGTTGATTTGTGTTATTAGAAACAGTTCTGAATCTAACATATGCCACAGTAGATGTTTGTTTAATAAATCCTATATCATAAGTATCAGCTTCCCACTCTCCTGCATTGTTGCCCGTGTATCCATTCAAAGTAGTCCAGTTTACATTATCAGCAGATACATCTATATATCCAAAGTCCGAGCCGGTTTCAAAAGAATATTTGTGATTAAATCTCAACAATGGCCTCTGAACTGCTGAGAGATTTATCATTCCCACTAATCTTCTATCAGCATTAGCAGGATAATATCCTTGTGGGCTATCTTCATAAGCGTGAGTTGGACTATGGCCAGGGTCTCCCGCATCATCAGTTGTAACAATCCAGGGAATATCAGCAACCCAATTATAAGAACCTTCGAAAGTTTGGGTCATTGGGGCATTTTCTCCAGTTGCATTAAATGTTGTAGATAAATCAGTTCTTTCAGAGCCCTGATTTATAAAATTCTGTGTATCTTCTTCATATACCTTTGCGTAGTACAATGTATTTGTAAAAGTAAGATCTGTTAATACTGTATCGAGCTTAGTCTTAACAAAAATATCAAATACTCGTGTTTCTTCCCTATTTTGGGTTGAAGCAGTAGCATTAAAATTATTTACATTACTTTGATTTGTTGAAATAACAATTCTATAACGATAGAAATCCAATGCGGTTGATTGATTCCAGTGAACATTCATGCCATTTTCTGTTGCATTGGAAAGAATAATTGGCTGAGGTGCAGGTGCTTCATCTATTCTAATATCATCTACATAATATGTGTTGCCATAAGGTACATAACAACCGATTCTCAGAAGTACATTTGCTTGCCGATAATTCAATAATGAACCTTGAAATCTCACATATTGCGAACCATTATAACTTGCTTCCTGAACAACAACCCAGCTGCTGCCATTATCTGTGGAAACTTCAATTCTTATATAACCATTTCCACCGTCTGATTTTCGAGTCCAAAGTGAAAAATACGGGTTGGTGGTCGAGGCAAGATTAATACTGCTCGCCAGTGTAAGATATTGATAAGTTCCTGTGGCAGGAAGCATTCCCCAGACTTGAGTTCCGCTATGAGCACTAGCACTCAAAATTTTCCAGATTGTGGTATCTCTACTCCAATATGATGATGAAACAGTCGAATTTTCAACATCATCATAAAATGGGAAGGAAACCTGAATTCCCGAAGGAGATTCATTTCCAACCGACTGTGGATAATAGTATCCACCAAATATTAGAAAAAACAAAAAGAACAATGAAAACAATTTTTTCATTTTTAGCTCCTTGTGATATTATGGAAGTGGTTAATTAAAAAATCTCTTGATTGTAGTTAAACTAAATCAAATTTCGAGTGCTAAAGTAACACTTATAAAGAGTGGGAAATGTCGTTATTGTTTCATTGTTTAGCGATTTTGTTCCAAACTGGTGAGAAAGCTGCGAAAAAAGGATTTAATTTTACTCAGTTGCGTTTTTACTGATAAATTCTGAAGGAAGACAATTAAACATTTGTTTGAATGCTTTTGTGAAATGTGATGGGCTATTAAAACCAATTTCCAAGGCAATTTGAGTAACGCTTAATTTCTTTTCAACCAATAATTTTGCTGCTTTTTTAAGCTTCACTGTTCTGATAAATTCACCCGGCGATTGATTTGTAAGTGAATTTAACTTTCTATAAAGTTGACTACGGCTTAAAAACATTTCCTCGGCAAATTTATCAGTATTGAAATCAAGGTTGTAAATGTTTTTTTCAACTATTTCTATTGCTCTATTAATAAATTCCTTATCAGCAGTTGAATCTGTTAAATTTTCTGGTTTTAGGTCCAGTGATTTGCTAAACTTTTCTTTAAGCTTTATTCTCTGCGAAATCAGATTTTTAATTCTAGCATAAAGTTCGCTTGAGTTGAATGGTTTATAAAGATAATCATCTGCACCGGTTTCCAATCCTTCAACTTTCTCTTCGATAGTGGTTCTTGCAGTAAGAAGAATGACGGGAATATGGCTTGTTCTCCAATCATTTTTAATTCTCTGACAGAATTCAAGTCCATCCATTTCAGGCATCATTATGTCACTGATAATCAAATCAGGTAATTGCTCTAATGATTTGTTAATTGCATCCAATCCGTTTTCAGCAAGAATAAGTTTATATTGATTTTTCAGCAATGATGAGAGATAAAATCTAACATCTTCTGAATCTTCAACAATCATTATAGTAAACTTATTGCTTTCATCGTCAGTTTTTGAATTTTCAACTTCATTGCTTTTTCTGATTGGTTCTGCTGTTTCCTCGGTAGAATGTGATGGTCTTTCTTCTTTCAACTTCTGAGTTTCATCAAGATAATCATTCAGCGGAATTGAAATTAAAAATTCTGTGCCTTTGGTTTTTTCGCTAAATAATTTTATTTCCCATTTGTGTAAATCAATAAGCTCTTTCACTAAAGATAAACCTATTCCAAAACCAGCGTAATTTTTTCGCATAGATTCAGTAGACTGATAAAAACGATCAAACACTTTATTGATATCTTTTTCATCAATTCCGATTCCTGTATCAAAAGTTTTTATAACAACTTTTGGATTGATATCTGATTTCTGGCAACTAATCTTAATTCCTATTTTTCCGTTAGCATTGGTAAACTTGAAAGCATTTGATAAAATGTTATTCAATATTTTTTCCAGAATGTCTTTATCAAACCATGCCATTATTTTTTCTTCATCTGATTCGAAGATCAACTCAATCTGTTTTTGTTCTGCCAGATTTTTGAAAGAGCACAAAATATTTTTGCTGAATTCAACAATATTTTCAAATACAGCTTTAACAGGAATCTTAGCCGATTCAAGTTGTGTTAATTCAAGTAATTGATCAATAAGCGATTTTAATTTCTCACTATTCCTGGCTGCAAGCTCTGCAAGTTCAGCCACATTTGTAGAAGAACTCTTATTTAACAATTCATCAATTGGTCCTTTAATAAGCATCAACGGAGTTCTCAATTCGTGCGAGATGTTTGCAAAGAATCTTGACTTCATCGCTTCAACTTCACGAAGTTTTTCTGCTTCAAAATTTTTCATTTTAATCTCATTCATCAGTTTAGCTTTATTCATTTCAAGTCGCCTGATTGAAAGAACGCCAGCAAGGAATAACAATATATAAGCAATGTAAGCCCAAACTGTTCTCCACCACGGCGGACTGATTATAACTTTTACAGCTGTTGGAATTTCATTCCACAAACCATCACTATTTGTTGCTTTAACTAAAAATTCATATTCACCTGGGTTCAAATTAGTATAAGTAACAAATCTTCTGTTTTCCGAGTAGTTCCAGTCTTTATCAAATCCCTTCATCATGTAAGCATATTTAATGGTTGACGGATTATTATAATCAGTAGCAGTAAACTGAAACGAGAAAACATTTTCACTATATGATAATCTAATTTCTCCGTTTTTGTTTACCGCTGCTTTGATTGGCGAATTATCAAGTGATGAAACAGATTTGTTAAATAATTGAAAATCTGAAATGATTACTTCTGGTTTGTAATCAGAATGAGTAACCTGTTTGGTCTGAAAAATTTTTAATCCGTTTACTGAACCAAACAGGAAAAATTTATCCTTAAAGTTTAATGATGCACCGGAATTATAATCTGTTTGTTTCCTCTCAAAAGCATAAGGAATACGATTAAACTTATCAGTACGATTATCATAGACAAAAATTCCATCGCTTGTTGAAACCCAAATGTCACCATTTTCATTTTCAACTATTGACTTTACAACCTCAGATGATAATCCATCTCTTGAAGTATATGTTTTGGATACTAAAATAAGTTCTTCAATGGAATTAAAGTTTGATAAATTTTTCAGTACAAGTTTTGTTAATCCCTGATCAGTACAAACCCATAAAGTTGTTCTATCATTATCAGTTCTACTTTGAGTCAGATACAAAAATAAAATTGAATTGCTCTTCAGTCGTCCGTTGCTGTTATTTGCAGTAAAGTATAGAAATTTATTTTTTTCTTTATCAAAGAAATTTAATCCGCCGCCGTTTGTTCCTATCCAGATTCTACCGACTTTATCAACAACAATTGACCAAACATCATTAAAGCTGATTGCTTCGGGATTATCTTTATTACTTCGCCAAAACTTTAGTTCGTATTGATCTTTGTTTTTACTTGATTTAATTAGTTTAACCAGTCCTCCACCCCAGCTTCCGATAAGAAGATTATTGTCAGAATCAGGCTTGATATCTTTTATGTAATTATATGCAAGTGTCTTAAATAAAGGATATTCAATTTTTATTTTCTTTAATGTGTTACTTCTGATATTAAATTGATAGAAACCTTGTCCATAAGTTCCTACCCACAAAATATCTTTATCTTCTTTGTAAAGCGACCAGATGTTCAGACCTTTAAATTGAGGAAATTCTGTTTCGGTCATTTCCTGCAAATTCAATTTGAACAATCCGATTGAAGTACCGACTAAAATATTCTTGTCATCATAATTACTTATAGTTTTAACATCTGAATTAAAAGAATGTAAATAATTCTGTGAATTGAAATCAGAAAAAGGCATTAGAAAATTATATCTGATTGATAATGAACTGACTCCATTTTCTGTAGCAAACCAGATTACTCCGGACTTATCCTTAGTCATTTCATTAATCTGATTACTAATGATGCTTCTCGGATTATCTTTCTGCTGAATAAATCTTACCGATTTATTTTCATTAAAATCATATCGGACTAAACCACCGTAGGTTCCTATATAAAGAATCAGTTTATTGTTTTCAATTGATTCAACTACATCACCAACACTGCCGGAAAATTGAATTGATTTCTCTTCGGGAAAATTTACTCCGGATATTTTTTTTGAATCTGTATTTATGAAACTAAGTCCGGCAGCAGTACAAATCCATATTCTGTTTTCATCGAATGAGGATTTAACCAATTCCCAAATAAGATTATTATTAAGTGAATTGCTTGCTGCAAAATATTTTACAAAACCTTTTTCCGGCTTATCAGGATTAAACTCATTCAAACCAAAATATGTACTTATCCAGAGTACACCATTTTTATCTTCGAGGATAGATGTTATAAAATTATTACTTATGCCTAATGGATTTTCTGGATTATAGTCCCAATGACCAATTTTTTTTCCGGACTGATCAAACTTAAAAAGTCCTTGCTGATATGTTCCAACCCAAACATTCTTTTTTTTATCAACATAAATAGCTGTAACGGAATTATCGTTTCGGGTAATCTCTTCAATTTTCCAACTTGAAAATTTTTGGGTTAAGTAATCTAACTTGATTACATCTCCGTTTTTTGAACCAATCCATAAATTTCCTTCTTCATCTTCATACAATGACCAAATGTCTTTTGATACAATACTGTTTTTTTCAGCAGAAGGTCTGAATACTTTAAATTCATAACCATCAAATCTATTAAGACCGTCTTCTGTTCCGAACCATATAAACCCTGTTTTATCCTGCAATACACAATTCACTTTATTATTGGATAAACCATCCTGAACAGAATAGTTTCTGAACTCAACTGATTGTGAGTAGATAATTACATTTAATAAAATGAAAAATTGTACTGCTTTCCCAAACATGCTAATTGATATTTTGTGGTAATTAAATTTATAAAGCTTAACCTAACGATACAACTAATCAGAAAAATTTTTTTATGAATATATTTTCTTTTTTGTAAATTAGATTTGCAAACATAATTTTGATACACATTCAAAAATCGAAAGGAAAAATTTATGGCAGAACCTCTAATCGGACATGTAGAAATACCATCAACAGATCTTGAAAGGTCAAAAGATTTTTATCTGAAAGTTTTTGGCTGGGATTTTAAACCATTTGGCAAAGGATATCTTCTTTTCAATAATCATAAAGGAATAATGGTTGGCTTGCGACAAGTTGATCGGGTTTCAATTGGTGATACAACAGTTTTTCATGTTAATATTCCTGATATAAATTCAATTCTGGAAAAAGTTAAATCAAATGGTGGTGCGGTTAAAAGAACAAAAACTGTAATTCCTGCAATGGGTTGGTATGCATTGTTTACCGATCCGGATGGTAATACGATTGGTTTGTTTCAGAAAGGTTAATTCAATTTGTAAAAAAGGCGAGCTAAATAAAACTCGCCTTCTTCTATTCATTAAATATAACTTACTTTAATAACAACATTTTTATACTTGATGCATAAGTTCCTGAAGTTAGTCTGGTTATATAAATTCCACTCGGCAAACCGGCAGCATCAAAATCAACTTCATAATTTCCTGCAGGTTTTTCTTCATTAACTAAAGTAGCAACTTCATTTCCAAGTACATCATAAACTTTTAATGATACCAAAGTCCCTTCTCCTTTGGAGAAGGGATTTAGGGATGAGGCTGGAATTGTAAAGCGAATTTGAGTACTTGGATTGAATGGATTTGGATAATTTTGCTCAAGTGAAAAACCTGATGGCAAATTATTTTCATCATCAACATCAACAGTAACTGAAAGTGTTTTCAGAATATAATTGTTCGGATCAAAAGACATTGAATTTATTGCACCGAAAATTGGAATATTAAACTCCTGACTTTGCTGATTGTTAAAAACAGTAATAAAAGTATCAGGCAGTGAAACTCTTGTAACTTTTATTTGAACAGGCATAGTGAAAAATGTCGGATTTGAATTTGTCAGTTGATTGATGGTAATTCGCAAATTCCAGATTGAATCATTTAACTGATTTTTACTCCAGTTTACATTATACCTTGGGTAGTTTTCACCATAAATCCACTGTTGGAAGAAATAATCCAGATCCATTCCTGAAACATTTTCTGCAATCGCCTGAAAATCCTCTGTAACTGCAACATTATAAGCAACTGTAGGATGATAAGTATATGTTCTTAGAATATCATAAAAAGTTGAATCCCCAACCACACCGCGAAGCATATGCAGAATTACAGCACCTTTAGCATAAGAACGTGCATAATTAAAAATACTATTGACTGTAGAAATATCCTGAACCCAGACTGAACCTGTTGCATCTATTGCGTAATTCATTTCATTTTCTATATAATTGTTGTAAGCCGCATTACCTTGATTAGCTTCAATCCAAACACCTTCAGCGTAAGTTGCAAATCCTTCATTAAGCCAGATATGATGCCAATCCTTGCAAGTAATCGCATCTCCATACCATTGATGAGCAAGTTCGTGTGAATTAATTCCTTCACCAAAAGCACCCATTGAAGAACAAGTCTGATGTTCCATTCCTCCGCCCCAACCAAATTGTGCGTGTCCGTATTTTTCATTGATGAATGGGTACTCTCCAAAGTGCTGTTTGAAAACTTCTATCATTTGTGGTGTTTTATCTAAAAGATTTTTTAAAGTGTTATTGTAAGTTTCCGGATAAATGTAATGCATAACAGGCATTGAATCTGTCGGACTGTAACGATAATAATTTACATACTCAACAAAATCGGTTGCAGCCAGAGAAAGAAGATACTGCGCAATCGGATAACTGACTTTCCATTTATAAGTTGAAGTTCCATCACCATTGTTTACAACTTCCTGAAGTAATCCGTTTGAAACAGCTTTTATCGGATTAGATACAGTATACCATACATCAGCTGAGTCAGCTTTATCTGCCGGAGTATCTTTGCATGGCCACCAATCTTTTGAACCGTAAGGTTCGCTGAGTGTGTAAATTGTTGGTGCACCTGCTCCACGAGTTCCAAAAGTGAAACTTCCGAATCCTGATGCTGGTGGTGTTCCGTGATAATAAACCTGAATTGTGAACCCTTCACCAACATTGTAAGTATTATCTAAAGTAATAAATATTTTATCCGAACTTCTTGTGAATGAAGCAATGTTTCCATTGCATAAAACTGAATCAACAATTAACTGATTTACAAGATCAAGATAAATTGAACTGACATTCGAAGTATCTGCTTCAGCTTTTATTGTAACAGATCCGGCAATGCTTTGTGTTAAATGCATTATCTTCAAATCAATTTTATAATATTTCACATCATATCTGGAATCACCCGGATAATTTACATTTTCAAACTTAAGCAGCTTCTCTGCTCTCAACTGTTCTGATTTAACCCAAGATTTTTCAGGACTTTGAGAGAAACCACTGATGCTGAACATAACTAATAACAATAGAAGATAAATTTTCATAAATAATCCTTTTTATTTTTCTAATTAAAACTAATAATAATATTCATAAAAAAGGAAACAATTTTTCATCTGATATTTTTCTATCCTACTTCCTGAATTCTGCAAATTGATTTGAATTCACAATATCCGCAAACTTTTTCTTCACGCTTTTCAAGTTTAGATAAATTAAAAATTCCCTTCCGCATATTTTCAATGTATTTCGGAACAGATTCTTCAAAAATTTTTATAAGCTCTTCAGAAGCTTTGATGTAATCTTCTTCTGTAAGATTTTTTCCTGATAAATTGTGAATTATTTTTCTGCCAAATTCTTCTCTGAAAATTTTTAATGAATATATTTCAGCACTCGCAGGCGTAAAATCTTTTTCAAATTCTTCTTTAAGAAAAATTCTTGAAGCATAAAGATAAAGTGGAAGCTGTAATGAAATTCCTAAGTTCAAATCTTCTTTCGATGGTTTCTTTCCGCCCAATTTGTAGTCAATTACTTTGTAAAGGTTTTTATCATCATTCACATCAATTCTGTCTATCATTCCACGGAATTTTATGTCATTTAATTTTACTTCTACCGCAAAATTATTTTTAGTTCCGAATGCAAGTTCAAAAAATTCGGGATTAAAGCCCTGCTTATCTTTTCTTTCCTCTTCCAGAAATTTGTAAAGTATAGAATGTTTTTGATTGCCGTTAATTCCAAAAATTTTTTCCCGTTCGAAGAAAGAATATGGAGAAGAAAATTTTATGTTTTCAGTTTTCTTTTCTGCAATTGAAAACAATAATCTTACAAAACCAGCAAATTCTTCATCGGTGCAATTTTCAATTTTCTTTTTTTGTTCAGTAATTGTTTTATAAAATGTATAAAGGATTGAATGAATCAAACTGCCAATTTCAAAAGCTTCAACTTCTTCTGTTGGTTCTTCAATCGTTTCGATGAAAAGAATTCTTCTCAGAAAATACTGGAAAGGACATTTTGCATATTCTTCAAGTTGAGTTGCAGAATAAGTTTTTACTGAAAGATTTTTTAATCGTTCAATTGCTTCTTCACTCAAATCATTTGTCAGATAACCATTGAAGCAGCTTTCTTCAAATGCCTCAGTTAATCGCTCTTCATCTATTTTAATTTCATCAATAATTCGTTCCGAATCAAAACCAGATGCACTCAAGAGTTGCAATACTTTTTCATTCTCAATTTCATTTTTATTTAATGAACTTAAAAGCTCTCTTTCAGATGTTATCAGATTTTCATATTCATCTGATTCCTCTTGAACAGTATGAACAACATTCGCTAAATCTTTAATAAATGTTGAGGGTGTGAATTTTGCTTTTTCTTCATTCTGAGGAAAAGATAGATAAAGATTTTTCTTTACTGTGCACAATGCCTGATAAAAATGATATCGCTCTTCGAGCAAATGCTTGTATTCTTCTTTTCTGAAAGACCCGCTTAAAAATATTTCAGGCTGATATCTTGTCGGGAATTCGCCATCAGTCATTCCTCCAATAAAGAGATAATCAAATTTTAATCCGCGTATTTCATTGATTGATGTTATCAGAATTCCCGAATCAATTTTTTCACGAAGATTGTATCGTGCAAATTGTAATGCTGCTTTTATATTTTTCAGATAGAATGATAAACCAAATTTTGCTTGAATACCTACTTCAATTTTCATCAGCTCAAAAAGATTATCAAGAGTCTGAACAAAGCTTGTAATTGCACGAACATTTTTTTCAGCATAATCACTATGATCGTTAATAGCTTTAGGAATAATATTTAATCTCACAATCAGCTTCTTCAACTCTGATTGAAATTCTTCAACGGTCATTTTTTGTTTGAACGGATTGAGAATCTCAGCAATCTTCTGAATATCTTCTTTAGCTTTTGAGTAATACTCAGAAGGAAGGAATTTATTTTCATCATCTTCAGTTAATTGAGATATCTCTGCAAGTGCGTTATCAATACTTTCAATCCAATTATTAAATCCTGAAACGATTTTTAAGTTCGATGCAACCTGAAGCAGATTTGACAAATCAATTCCGTCAAGTTCAATCCATCTTCCGCTTAGTGTTCTGAAAATGTTTTTGTAATAAAAATTGTTCTCAATTATTTCCAAAAGATTAATCATTGAAATTATTGGCTGCGATTCACTTAAAGCAAAACGGTCAGTTAGATTGAAAGGTAAACCATATTCTGTAAAAATATCACGCACAATTTTAGAGTGTTCCGAAATCAAGTTGAATGCTACACATATTTTTTCAGGTGAAATTTTCTCCTCAAATAAAAGTTGTTTGATTTTTTTTGCAATGAACTCAATTTCCTTTTCAGGAGTTTGTGGATTAACTATAAAAACTTTTTCATTTGTTACTTGTGGGCTATGTTTATTATAATCAAAAAGTTTCGAACGGATCAACGAATGAAATACTGGCTGCTCAGATTCTGATAGGTCTTTAATCTCTTTGAATCCTTTTTTATCTAACTTGTCAAAACATTCATCAAGATGAGAGAATAATGCAGGATTATATTTATAATAATCGAACTGAATGTAAAAATCTTCACGCAATTTTGAGATTCGGTTCAATAAATCTATTTCTGGATTACTAAACTCATCAAAGCCATTAATAAGAATTAAATTCACATCCTCAAAAAGTTCATCAAAAGATTTCTGAAAATCATTTAAAGAAAGATTATTCAGATAACTATAAACATCTCCGATTTCGTAAAGATTATTTTTCCTGCACTCGTCAAAATATTCGGAATAAATTTTTGCGATATCTGTTGCTTTGTTTTTTTCACTGCCGGAAAGCTGTTCTGCCTGACTTAAAAGAATTTCAGGTGATACACCATTTCGTTTGTATTCAGATATTACATTTTTGATTCTTTCCAAAGTTCCATAAGGAATCTCTTCTTTGTAATTAGAAAAATATTTTGGTTTAACTTTGTTAAATGCTCTGTTTAACAGAACGATCGCAGTTGCATCATCAAGCATGAAAAAATCGTTTTTAATTGAAAGCTTGAACAAACTTAAACTCAGAGTAGAAAGTGTGTGAATATGAAGATTTGCTGTTACACCATCAGGTGAAATTCCAATCAATTCTCTTTTCAGCGAGCGGACTTTTCTGTTTGTCGGAACAACAATAAGCGTTTCATTCAGCTTCCCGTTTTTAATTTTTTCATTAAGAATAAAATCAAGATCAATTTGCTTCAGATTTTTTTTTGAGAGAATCATTTTGTTTTTTCAAGTAATAAATTTCTATAAGTGTTTCTTAATTCAGGATATTTTTTCAAATCGAGTAAATCAATAAGATAATTAAATCTTTTTTCAGCATCTCGAAGTCCATTTACAACGCGTGTTTCAAGCTCAAGAAAATATCCAAGCTTTTCAACTTTATCGAGGTGTATTCTTGTATTGTTAAAAAGATAAAGCTCACGAACTTTTTTTACTTCAATAACTCTTTCTAAAAATTTATCAAAAAATTTTTCAGCATCTTTTGAACTTATATCAAGCAGAAAATAATCAGACCATCTCTTTTTAGATTCTTCATTCCGCTCATAAAAAATCAGAGTTTGTTTACCATTTTCAATTCTTAGTTTAAGTAAACCTGAAGGAACTTTATAGTAAATATCTTTCTGATGAAGTACCTCACTGAGTTTAATTTCATTCTTAGATAGAATACTTTTTATTTCACTGTGAGAATCAAGTTTAACTTTTATTTCAAGATTTCTTGCCATTTGTTTTCCTGTAAATTTGTAAGAGCTCTCTTCCTTTTCTTGGTTTGATTGAGTTTATTTCATCTGTTGAAATAACAAGTTTAAGTTTTTCAGAAAATAATTTTGTTGCTTCATCAACATCAACTGCAAAAGGTGGTCCGCCAATTCTTTTTTCAATAGGAAATAAAATAATTGCAAATATTCCTTCAGGTTTCAGCAACTGATAAATTTTATCAGCATACTCTTTTCGCCTTGAAGGATCAATTGCACAATAAGTTACATAATCAAAAATAATCTCGTAAGAATTAAGATGATTATCTTTTAAAAGGAAAAAATCTTCTGCGATGAAATTAATCTTAACATTTTCTTTTTTAGCAAGCGATTGAGCAAACTGTATTGCCATTTCAGAAAAATCCACAGCTGTAACATTAAAATTATTTTTAGCAGCAGCTATTGCATCGTGACCATAACCACAACCAGTAATCAGCATTTTACTTTTGTCAGTAAAGTATTCAGACTTTAACAAATCAATAAATGCCGGAGTTGGAGTTTTTAAATCCCACCCGACAGAATTGTTTTTGTATAGATTGTCCCAAAATTCAGATTTATTAACTTCGTTCATATCAAAAAGAATATAAAATTATACATTGTTATTTTTGTTCGGATAAGTATTTTTCGAGCAGCAATAAAAAGAAAATAATATGAAAAAAATATTTTTTATTTTCAGTTTAATATTAGTTATTCCTTTAACAAATTTAAACGCTCAAAGGATAGGAAAACTAGCTCCGGAAAAAGAACCTGAAGTATATCCGAATAATGCCTGGGGAATTGACATTATGTTTGGCGAATCTGGTTTTGGCTTGGGTACATTTTACAGATATCAGATTGCAGATAAGTGGACTGCTTTTGCGGATTTATCTTTTGCTGAAGCTAAAGATGACAGAGAAATTGAATACATAGATTATTTTGGACAAACTTTTGTCATTGGGAAAAAGAATCGTGTTTTTCAATTGCCTTTAGTATTTGGCCTTCAGTACAGATTGTTTAAAGGTGATATTGCAGATAATTTAAGACCGTATTTAAGTGCCGGTGCCGGACCAACTCTTGTAATTACAACTCCCTACGAAGAAGAATTTTTCAGCGCCTTTGGAAATGCTCAATCTAAATTCGCTTTAGGTGGTTATGTTGGAATTGGTGCAAACTTCGGAATTGATAAATCAAGTTTGGTTGGATTAAGTGTAAGATATTTTCGTGTTCAATTTTTTGATGATGGAGTTGAAAGTCTCTTCGGAAGATTCAAAGATAATTTAAGCGGATTTTTCATCGCTCTGAATTTAGGATTGATGTATTGATTGAATTAGTAGAAGTACTATTCAGAGTTGAGTTGAAAGCATAGATTAGGGAAATGGATTTCACTATTAATTCTTTTCTATTTATAAAGTCTCAGCAGAAGATAAAATTTTAATGAAATGATTTTACTCCAAAGTTCTCCTGACCCATTTGGGAGCAGAATTGATTTGTTGCCGTAATATCAGGTTTAACTGACCAGTGTGATGTTGAATATGCCGCATGTTATAAAGTATCAATTCATAGAATGGAATTTCGAGAGTGCCAAATTTATAACTATTATCAGCTACCTGTTTATCGAGTTTTAGTATAACCGATTTAGATTTTTCTTTACAATGCTCAAGATATACTTTTAGTTCATCTTTCGAATAAACTCTTTCAGGCAATATTCCTTCCGGATCTAATTCTGTTAATCCAAAATTTAGATAAG
>Ga0272446_1003661_pt1 | contig 19111 bp, 23 predicted proteins | sample YNPCB0061_FD_194587 | JGI IMG/M metagenome (GOLD analysis project Ga0272446, IMG submission 194587) | Hot spring microbial mat communities from Yellowstone National Park, WY, United States - YNP-CB-006-1 | ecosystem: Environmental > Aquatic > Thermal springs > Hot (42-90C) > Sediment | place... | reverse complement strand
AAGTTGACCCAACCTCGGTCCGCATTGTGCCTGCGTAGTGCTTCGAGTCGAGCCAGAGCTTGGTTCTCCATACGGATACCTCTTTCTCGTCTGAAGCCCTGGAACCTGTCCCCCTTCGTCATGTCCTAGGCATTACCCCAGGCGTTGGGCTACTATGGGGACTCTGTCGCCGTGGGTGTTGCCACCGGTAGGCGATCCCGCGGTTGCGAAGAACAGTTCGGTCTGTCGGTAGGGTCTCCGTTCGTCCGTGTGTCCCCTCATTGGGGTTCCGTCTGGCCGGGAAGGTCGCCGCTTTCCTCGTATGAGCCAGCGACGGCCAGACATCGGGTTTCAGCATCATTCCCGAGGGGCGAACCGGGCCCCGGCGGACTGGAGTTCAAGCCGTGTAGCCTTACCCGTGGACAGCCTGGCTGACGAACCTCTTGGCCGTGGATGCTCGGCCTCATTCGCCTTTTGCTGCCATACTGTTGTCCCCCGGACTCTTTCGAGCCGAGGTGTCCGGGCGAGCCGAGGCTCAACCCGTAAGGCAGTGCCTTACTCACCTCCTTCCAGTGAGGCCAACCGGCGTTGGCAGAACCGATCTCGCCGCGCGCGGCGTACCGAAGAGTGTGCGTCTCGGGGAGCTTTTTGTTTTTGCCTGTAACCCCGTCCACCACGGGGTTAACGCGATCCAGCCGAGAGTGACCCTCTCGGCTTTTTTTGTTTCTCGCCTTTCTTTGCAGGGTTTGCAACACTCGCACCGACTTGCGAGAGTCTCGGTTCCGAACCCGTTCCTTCCGGGGTGCGGAAGGAACCGTCCGATCGGGTCGAAAATCGGCCCAAAGTCTCTCGATCTCTTGAGAGACGACCGCAACAAGTTAACAACCCGATCCCTTCCGCGGCCCGAAAGGGACGGTCTTCGAAGGCGAGACTTTTGGGCCGCGTTGGGCCAAAACCACGTTGGGACGGTCTTCGTGAACGACGCCGCTCGAGGTTGACCGCGTCGCCTGCCTGGTACGTAATACCTCCAGTTGATGATTTCGGGAGGTGTCTTGAAATGGCCGCCGAGACCGCGGAACGAGACGCTCCGGACGTGCGGAAGGCCGTCGCCGCGTTCCGCCGGCACGGCGGCATCCTCCGGATGACCGACGCGCTGCAGGCCGGGGTACTCCGCCGGACGCTGTACGCCATGCGCGACGCGGGCCGGGTCGAAGCCCTCGCCCGCGGCCTGTACCGGCTGACCGACGCCCCACCACTGAGCAACCCCGACCTCGTGACCGTCGCGGCCAAGGTTCCGCACGGGGTCGCCTACCTAATCTCCGCGCTGGCGTTCCACGAGATGACCACGCAGATCCCGCACGCGGTCTGGATCGCCGTCCCCCGCAACAGCCAACCCCCGCGCCTCGACTACCCTCCGATTCGGAGCGTGCGACTGAGCCCCGCCCCCTACGAGACCGGCATTGATACGCACCCGATCGACGGAGTGACGGTGAAGGTCTATAGCCGCGAGAAGACGCTCGCCGACTGCTTCAAGCACCGCGGCGAGGTCGAGCTCGACACCGTGTTGGAGGCAGTCCGCATGTACAAGGCCCAGGGGCGGGTCGATGTCGATGCGATTCTGCGTTACGCCGCCGTCTGCCGCGTGGCCCGCGTCGCCCAGCCGTACCTGGAGTCGTTACTGTGATCAAGAATCTGCGCGCCTCGGTCCGCCAGCGACTGACCGACAACGCGATACCGAGAGCGCACCGAAACGGGTTTGGTACCGGCACCGATGTCCCCAGAAATAGCCACCTGGGAAAGATCCGGTCGAGCCCAGCGTGTTCGACTGCGCCGGTTTGGCTGGAAGTCGCTCAGCAAGTACAACGACCTGGCACGCGAGGAACGAACGCGATCTCCGAAAGAATCGATTGTTCATGAAGGTGATCATGGCCGAAACGAACGAACTCAAACCGAACACATTCTTCGTTGTCGTGTCCGGAGCTGGCCTCCCCGAAGTGGATGGCCTCTTCGTTCCCTCAACCGCACCTCCCGCCAAATCGGAATCGGGAACCGTATCCAGTCTCGGCTACTGGAACGGCAAGCCGGCCTGGGATCGCGCCGACGGCAAGGCCGCCAGAAGCCCCTCGCTTTCGTACTCCAACACCTACAAGTCCTGGAGAATCTCGCGTCTCGATGGCCATCTCGCTTACCACACTACGGGCGATGATGAGATGCCGCCGACGGACCGGGAATGGGATGTGTACAAAATGGGGGTCGCGCCGGCCCCGAAGGTCGTGCTCCACCACTACGACCCGAGATTGCCCTGCCCCGAGCCCAACGTCGTCTTCGTCCTCGGTGGCCCCGGTGCCGGGAAGGGGACCATGTGCGAGTTGGCCGAGTCCCAACTCGGCTGGACGCACTTGTCCACGGGTGACCTCCTCCGGGCCGAGTGTCAGGCGGGAGGGCCGAACGCCGCCGTCATCGAAGAGTTCGTGAATGCGGGAAAGTTGGGACACGATGGAGCGAGTGACCAGAACGACGGGAAAGAACAACTTCCTTCTGGACGGGTTCCCCCGCTCTCTCTCGAATCTGGAAGCATGGTACGAGATCTTCGGCTGCGAAGCGGAACTCCCGAAGATGCTGTATTTCGAGTGCCCTTATCTTGTTCTGGAAAAGCGGATTCTGGGCCGTGCCCCATATTCTGGCCGAAGCGACGACAATGCCGAGAGCATCAAGCTGAGATTCGACACCTTCAAGGCGGAGACCCTGCCCATCGTCGAACTCTTCAAGAGCAAAAGTCGGTGCGTCGAAATCGACACTAGCCTCGACCGGCAGGCCGTTTATGCCCTGATTGTCGAGAGCCTTGCCGAGCACACGGATCGGGCCTGCGCCGCCAAGCCACTCAGCGAGAGAGCGGAGATGCTTCTCGGACTGAGGCCGTACCCCAAGAAGGTCTGAACTGGTTCTGGTCGAGATGATCACGCGGGACAAATATGAAAAGATTAACCATACGCCTTACGCAGTTGACGGGTCTGGCAGGCGGTAGAGCGGCTGTTCCAGGTATCGACGAACGGCTTGGCGGACGATGCTCCACTTGGCCTCGAACCAACTGACCCCGGTGGTGAAGCGGTGGTACTCCAACCGGACGAACGCCCGGATCGCACACCCGATGTGGTTCCGCTGCCCCCGCTCGGCTCGGACCTGGCACCGCTCGATGCCTGTGAATTGCTTCAAACCCCGGTGGTACTCCTCGATCGACCAGGACAACTCGCCGAACACCAACCGCCCCGCCTCCCCCATGCCGAGGTCGTTGGTGGCCCAGTGCGTCGTGTCGCCGTCTGGGGCGACCACCCGAAACACCTTCACCTCCCCGTACCCCGGCAGCCAGACCACGGTCCCGGCCGCCGCGATCGGTTGCGACTCCAACGCCGCCGCCGCCCCGTGGTCCATGCGGACCTGGCGGTTCCCCTTGAACCGGGTCACGAACACCCAGCCGAAGCCGCGGACCCGCTTGAGGTTGTCGACGCTGGCGTACCACCCGTCGAACAGCACCGCCCGGGGCCGGAACCCGCGGGCGTGGGCGGCAGCCAGCAGGTCGGCGAAGTGGTCGTTCTTGGTCTTCCCGTCCCCGGCCTTGTGATACACCCGGTAGTTGGTCGGGTACAGGCGGTCGCCGTCCGACCAGACGGCGGTGATGAGGTTGATCCCGCGGACGACCGCATGGTGGTTGCCCGACCAGTGGTGGGCGACCAGTTCGATGTGCTTGGCCCGGGGCTTGTCGAGGGTGGAGTCGTCGATCACCAGCACCCCATCGTCCGGGCGGATCAGCGGCCGGACTTCGGCCCAGAGGGTGTCGGGGTCGGGCTCCAGGCGGTGCAGCAGGCGGGTGAACGCGTCGTGGGCGGGCGCGAGGGGGCGGGCGGGTTGCACCCGGGCCGCCTCGGTCGCCGACACGACGGCCGGGGAGCCGATCAGGAAGTCGATGTAGTCGTCGTCCGTCGCACGGGCCGGGTTCATCCGGCCAAACCTACCCGCCGGGGATCAATTGCGCCAGGGCAATCCCGGCAACTGCGTAAGGCGTAAACCATTCAGTTGGTCTCACCTGCTGGGAGGTGATCGCTTGAACCGAGGCGACCGGCTTCAATCCGTCATGGACGAACTGGTGCCGTTCCTGGTTCCAGTGTACCGCCCCGGCGAATCACGTTGCGGGTCGGATGGGCGTGTAGCGAGACGGGGTCCGCGGATCGCCCGTCGGCAGGCCCGATGTGAGTTGATCCGTGAAGGCTTACCCGGCGTTCAATTCCCGACACGGTTGGTGTCGCGTTCGATTCAGCAGCCAGCGGTCCGGCAGCCAGTCGAGGAGTTGCTCGGCCGTCGGTTTGGGGCCCAGGGCGAACAGCCCCGGCAGTGTCTCGCGAAGGTAGGCGAACGGGTCGAGACCCAGGTGCTTGCACGTCCCGATGATCGAGTACAGCACCGCCGCCGTTTGACCGCCGGCTTCACTGCCGATCACGCCCCAGTTGTTGCGTCCGAGGGCCACGGCCCGCAGCGTGCGTTCGGACAGGTTGTTATCGATCGCCAAGTAGCCCTGCTCGACGTAGCGGCTCAACGCCGTCCAGTTGTTCGAGGCATAACCAATGGCCGTTCCCAACGGCGACTTCGGTAACGCCGCCGACCGCGTCCGGTCCAGCCACACCTTCAGGGCCGCCAGCACGGGCGTGGCTTCCCGCTGCCGCGTCCGACGACGCTGCTCCTCCCGTTGCCGGCGTTGTTCGGTGGCCGCGGGATCGTCGGCGGGAGCCAGCAGCGGCGGCAACTCGCGTTCGATGGCGTAGAGTTGGCGGATGAATTCCAGGGCGGTGTTGGCCCGCCCGTCGCCGCTCTCGACCGCCGCCACGAACTTGCGGCGGGCATGCGCGAGGCAACAGACGTGTTTCACCCGCCCCTCGCCGTAGAGTCCTTCGTACTGGGCCAGGGCGTCGGCCTGGAAGTAGCCCGCGTATCCGGCCAGGAAGCGGGCCGGCCCGGTCGCGGTGTAGTCGGCGGTGAAGTCGAACACGACGTAGGGGTAGTCGGCGTCGCCGATGCCCGCCCACAGGTGGGCCTTCTTGGTGCAGTCGCATCCGGGCACGCGGAGCTTCACGCCCGTGTCGTCGCCGTGGATCACGCGGGACAAGAGCAACCGCCGGTGCATGAACTGCTGGAGCGGGGTCAGCAGGTCCGCCGCCCGGGCCAGCCAGTCGCCCAACGTCGAAGTCGCGACCGTCACGCCCGAGCGGGCGAGTTGGCCGGCCAGTCGATGCACGGGAACGTGGTCGGCGAACTTGGCGGTGATGACGTGCGCCAGCAGGCCGGGACCGCACAGCCCCTTGGCGATCGGTCCCACCTGTTCGGGACCGGCGGTCTGCAAGCGTTGCTCGACCGGCACCGTCGCCGGATCGCAGTGGCGGCAGGCGTAGCTCTTCTTGATGGTGCGGAGGACGAAGAAGCGGGCCGGTTCCAGGTCGAGTTGCTCGGCGGTCTGCTCGCCGATGCCCACGCGGGGCCGTCCGCAACAGGGGCAGAGCTTCTCGGCCTCGGTCAGGTCGTGGACGACCTCGCGGTGTTCGAGGTGCTCGGGCAGGGCGGCGCGGCCGTGCTCGTCGCGTCGCGGCGGCGGCTTCTCGGCGGGCGGTGGGGCCGCGGGTTTGCGGCGTTCGCTGCGGCGGCCGAAGCGGTGCTTCAGGGCGGCATCGAGCTTGGCCTGCAACTCGATGGTCTTGGCTTCGAGATGTTGGATCCGGCCGAGGAGTTCCCGCACCATCGCCTGGAGCGTGGCGACATCGGTGGGCAGCGGAGCCGCGGGATCGAACGACGGGGCGTCCATACCCCGATGATGACCGGATCAACCGTCATGCGCCAGCACAAAATATCACGTCGGTGTCGCGGGCGCGAATCGCTTGAAGCGGCGGACGCGGGACAGGTCGATCCCGTCGAGGATCATGGCGAACTGCGTGGCCGTCAGTTCGATGCCGGCGGCCGTGGCTGCGGGGAAGTGGTAGCGTCCGGCTTCGAGTCGCTGGCACCACAGGCACAGTCCGTGCCCGCCCCAGTACAAGACTTTGACTCGGTTGGCCGGGCGGTTGGTGAACACGAACAGGTGGCCGCTCAACGGGTCGGCGTGCAACTGGGTGCGGACCAGGCCGGCCAGTCCGTCGAAGCCCAGACGCAGATCGACGGCCGCCGCGAACCAGAGCTTGGTGCTGGGTGGAACGGTCAGCACGGCTGCCCCTCCCAGCCGCGGAGGATGGCGACGACGAGATGCGCGTCGGTGCCGGCGGGGAAGCGGAGCACGGCCCCGGACGGCAGCGTCAGTTCGACGCCCGCCGCGGCCGACGGCGTGATCCGCAGGGGAACCACGCACGGGACGGGCGGGACCGGTGCGGTAGGCCGCGCCGCGAGCCGTCGCTTCCAGAGGTAGAAGTTGGATTCGGACACGCCTTCGGCAGCGCAGAACGCCACGACGGACCGGTTCCCCGCCGCGTAGCGTTGGAGGCGTTCGACCCAGCGCTGGGAAGCAACCGGATCCTGAGCAGAACGAGTCGATGGCTGGGACATGACGGCATCCTCCGAGGAAGGAATGGATGCCTACCACGATAATTCACATGTCAATCACGTGATCCGCCGGGTGGGTACGTTCCAGTCGCCGGGTCGGTCGAATCCGGATCTACGTTCGATCGGTTCTGGACCGCCCCCACCACCAACGCAGCTACAACAAGCCGCTTTCGGCATCTTTGCATTCCCGACAACGGCTTCGCCCGAGAAAACGTAAGCGATCCTCACGATCGCCTCGAATCATATCAGAGGCCGTTTTCAAGGCGATTTACTCAGTCCCGCACGGGCAACGCCATCACTATGCGGCTAATGACAGGTCGGCCTTCTGGATGAAGGCGTTCAGCAACTCGGGTCGGAACTTGAGTTCGACCAGGGCATCGATGACCCAGTCCCACAGTTGATCGGCGTCCCACGCCGCCAGGTTGGCTAACCGCCCGTACTTCGTCCAGCCCCACACCCACTCGTCGGGGTTCAACTGCGGTGCGTACGCCGGCAGGTCCTCGACCACGATCTCCGGGTGCTCCGCCAGGTATGCCTTGACCGCCTTCGCCCGGCTGTGGATCTTGTGACGATCCCAGACCACGGTGAACGGCCCCCGCAACTGCCGACGGAGTTCCCGCAGGAAGCCGACCACCTCCTCGGCGTGGACCGTTCGGTTGACCGGCAGCAGTTCGAAGTACAGACCCGGGCGTGCCCGCACCGGGCTGAGCGTCACGCAACTGATCGCCGAGATCCGGTCCCGTCGATCCCAGGCCTCCAGGACGGGTGTTCGGCCACGCGGGGCCAGGGTGCGGCGGACCGAGGGGTTCAACTGGAACCCCGACTCGTCGAGGAAGACGATGTGGGCCCGGCGTCGGAACGCCTCGCGGACGATCCGCGGGAACTCGTCACCCACCCACCTCGCCACCTACTTGTCGTCCCGCTCCCGGGCCTTGCGCCGGGGCTTCTGGCTACTCCAGTTCAGACGCGTCTTGAGGATCTTGCGGACGTGCTCGGGGTGGTAGCGGATGCCGAACTGCCGCTCGATGAGGACGCCGACGCGGGTCGCGGTCCAGAGCTGGTTGTGCCACCCGTGGTGCTTGGCCCCCTGCACCAGGAGGACCTCGAGCTGTCCCAACTGGGCGTCGCCCAACCCGGGCGTCGGTCTGGGCTGCGCGATGGCTTTCAGGCCGCCGGGGGAGCGGGCCATGCGCCGCCACCGGTGGACGGACGCGACGTGGACGCCCAGGATGCGTGCGACGGTGGTCGGAGATTCCCCCCGCTCCAGGGACTCCACGGCCCGAGTGCGACGACGTTCCAGTTCTTCAGCGGTTCCCTGTGGTCTTGGCATACGTCATTCTACGCGACCACCTGCGTTGATGGCGTTGCCCGTGCGGGACTGAGTAGATGCGTTGACCCTGGGACCGTCCCTGGTCCGTGGGGGCGATGCAAACGGCGTAGTTACAGTTGGATCTACAGTGCCCATTGCTCTTGCGGCCGGGCCAGGATTGTGTGGGCCTCGACGGGCACGACTTCGCCCTCGTAGTTGATCGAGGGGAGCGAGTAGCCGGTGCGTTCGATCTCGTGCAGGAAGCCGACCGTCTGCGGCGGGTCGCGCTGAAGGTGCAACTCCATCTCGTAGTCGATTGGCATCCCCTGGGGGACCGGGCCGATGGCGGCGAATCACTGATCCGGTTCGCAAAGGACGTTGTGAACGAACTTGCGTAAAATAGCGGTGTCCCCTCTGTGTCGCAGTACCCGCGGGCCCACCGGCTCTGCTCCTGTACATGCGGTATCAGCGCCGGGAGTTGCGGTCATGCCTGCGAGACAAAGATGAATGACAATCAGGACAACAGTCACGGAACGCTGCTCTCGGTTCGAGGCAGCGTAGTGGATGTGCTGTTTGGCGGGAACCTCCCGAAATTCTCCAGCGAACTCCGCGCAGGTAATGACCTCGACGTCGTCATCGAGGTCGCCGCCCACCTCGGCCCCGACACCGTCCGTGGGGTCGCCCTCACTCCAACCGCGGGTCTCGCGCGTGGCTCACGCGTGATCGATACCGGCCATCCTCTCCGTGTCCCCGTTGGCTCGCACTTGCTGGGTAGGATGCTCAATGTCTTCGGGAACACGATCGACGGCCGGGAAGAGGTGACTGGTGGCGAGTGGCGCTCGCTGCGAGGCCCAACAGTGCCTCTCACTCGTCAGGGGGCGACCACCGAAATCCTGGAGACCGGCATCAAGGCCATCGACTTGCTCGCACCACTGGAGCGAGGCGGCAAGGCCGGGCTGTTCGGGGGCGCGGGCGTGGGCAAGACCGTCCTCATCACGGAGTTGATCCACAACGTCGTCGGCCGGCACCGGGGCGTCACCATCTTTTGTGGGATCGGCGAGCGCTCCCGCGAAGCGGAGGAACTGTACCGCGACGTCCGGGACGCCGGGGTACTCGACAACACGGTGATGGTTTTCGGGCAGATGAATGAGCCGCCCGGTGCCCGCTTCCGCGTCGGTCACGCCGCGCTAACCATGGCCGAATACTTCCGTGACGACGCGAAGCAGGACGTGTTGCTCCTGATCGACAACATCTTCCGGTTCATTCAGGCCGGATCGGAGGTCTCCGGGCTGCTCGGGCGGTTGCCGTCGCGGCTGGGGTATCAGCCGACTTTGGGGACGGAGTTGGCCGAACTCGAAGAGCGCATCAGTACGACAGGGACGGGGGCCATCACCTCGGTCCAGGCCGTGTACGTCCCGGCCGACGACTTCACCGACCCGGCCGTCACCCACACCTTCGGCCACCTGTCCGCCCTGATCGTGCTTTCACGCGAGCGGGCCAGCCAGGGGTTGTATCCCGCGATCGACCCGCTCCGTTCGGAGTCGAAGATGCTCACTCCTCCCGTCGTCGGGGATCGGCATTACCGGGTGGCTCGAAAAGTCAAGGAAACCCTGGCCGGCTATGATGAACTGAAAGACGTGATTGCCATGCTCGGGCTGGAGGAACTCTCGCGGGAAGATCAGCGGACCGTTCACCGAGCCCGCCGACTGGAGCGGTTCCTGACTCAGCCGTTCTTCACCACGGGCCAGTTCACCGGTCGAGCGGGGACTATGGTCAGCTTGGAAGAGTCCCTCGAAGGCTGCGAGCGCATCCTGAACGACGAGTTCGCGGAGTACCCGGAGAAGGCCCTGTACATGATCGGGGCGGTCCGCGAGGCAAAGAAACCATGAAGTTGAAAGTGGTCCTGCCATCCGGTGTGTTACTACAGCAGGACGTCATCAAGGTGGTGGCGGAAGCCGAGAACGGCTCGTTCTGCCTGCTGCCGCGACACATCGACTTCGTGTCCCCGCTCATCCCCGGCATCCTCGCCTTCACTCCGCGGGATGGGGAGGAGACCTTCCTCGCAGTAGACGAGGGCGTGCTCGTCAAGTGCGGCACCGAGGTTCTGGTCTCGACGTGGAACGCGGTGCGCGGGCCCCTGGGCGAATTGCGACAGGCCGTGCGCGAGCAGTTTCGCGAACTGGGTGAGCGGGAGCAGAAGGCCCGGTCCGCGTTGGGCCGGCTCGAGGCCAGTCTGGTGCGGCAGATTCTCAACTGGGAGGAGCGGGGCCATGCCTGAGATCCCGAACGACGAACCACCAGCAGCCCGGCCTCTCAAATTGAGCGACGAGGTCGGGGGTAAGGAAGCGCGGAAGATCCGGGCCCGCCGTAAGAAAGATCGGACGATCTGGTTCGGACTCGGCACATTCGGACTCGTCGGCTGGTCCGTGGCCATCCCGACCGTGCTCGGCGTGGCGCTGGGCCTCTGGCTCGATGCGAACTGGCCGGGTCACTTCTCCTGGACGTTGGCCCTGCTCATGGCCGGTGTCTCGCTGGGTGCCCTAAACGCGTGGTACTGGGTCAGCCAGGAGCAGCAGGCGATGGACCGGGAGCGCGACATCGATGAGTGAAGTGATCCCCCTGGTCCTTGCATTCGCCGCGGGACTGGGGTTGGGCCTTGTCTACTTCGGTGGCCTCTGGCTGACCATCCGCCGACTACCCACGAGCCGATGGCCCGTTGTTTTGACCCTGGGGAGCCTGCTCGGGCGCATGGCCGTGACCCTCGTTGGCTTCTACCTCGTCATGGCCGGCCACTGGGAACGATCGGTCGCGTGTCTGGTCGGGTTCGCTCTGATGCGGTTCGTCGTCGTCGCGTCGCTGGGTCGGGACGAGCGGAAGGAAACCACTCTCAAGAAAGAGGGGGGGCACGTTGAATATCACGCCCGACACCATCGTGTATTGGGAAGCCGCGCCCGTCAAATTGAACGCCACCCTTGTGTTCACGTGGCTGGTGATGACGCTACTGGTGCTCGGGTCCTGGCTGGTGACGCGACGCCTGACCACCGGCACCACCCTGCCGCGGGGTCAGAACCTGCTCGAAGTTGTCGTGACCGGCATCCGGGAGCAGATCCGGGAAGTGACCCAGCAGGATCCCGACCGCTACTTGCCGTTCGTCGGCACGCTGTTCCTGTTCATCGCCGTGTCCAACGTGTTGGCTGTCGTCCCGGGCTTTCAGCCGCCCACGGGCTCACTCTCGACGACCGCCGCTCTGGCCCTGTGCGTGTTCGTGGCGGTCCCGGTGTACGGCGTGGCCGAGCGCGGACTGGTGGGGTATCTCAAGAACTACATCCGGCCGAGCGTGTTCATGCTGCCGTTCAACGTCATCGGGGAGCTGTCGCGGACGCTGGCCCTGGCGATCCGGCTCTTCGGCAACGTGATGAGCGGCACGATGATCGCCGCCATGCTCCTGGCGGTCGCCCCGTTCGTCTTCCCCGTGCTCATGCACGCCCTGGGGTTGCTGACGGGGCTGATCCAGGCGTACATCTTCGCGGTGTTGGCCCTGGTGTACATCGCGGCTGCCACGCGTGGTGAGCAAGAACAAGAGCAGGTCGAGGTACAAGGGCCGGAAGGAGAGGCGAGCAATGGATAACGTGGGGTTGATCGGCATGACCTCGATCGTCGTGGCGGGCATGACCATCGCCATCGGTTCGATCGGGGTCGCACTCGGCGAGGGCTGGGCCGTGGCGCGAGCACTGGGTGCCCTCGCCCAGCAGCCCGACGCGGCCCCGACCATTACGCGAACGCTATTCGTCGGCGTGGCCATGATCGAATCGACAGCGATTTATTGCTTCGTCGTGTCCATGATCCTGATCTTCGCCAACCCGTTCTGGAAACACGTGGTCGGCCTCTCCGGGAGTTGACCCGTGCAGATCGACTGGTTCACAGTGATCGCCCAGGTCGTCAACTTCCTGGTGCTGGTCTGGCTTCTCAAACACTTCCTCTACTGCCGCATCGTCCGGGCGATGGACGAGCGCGAGGCCAAGATCGCTTCCCGACTGGAGGAGGCGGCACAGAAACGAGCCGAAGCCGAGCAGGAGGCAGTCCTTTATCGTGCGAAGAGCCGGGATCTGGAAGAGCAGCGTGAGGGGATCCTGGCGCAGAGCCGTGAAGCGGCCGAGGCCCGCCGCCTTCAGTTGGTCGAGGAAGCGCGTGCGGAAGTGGGGGGCATCAAAGCGGAGTGGGTCGATGCTCTCCAACGAGAAAAGGGGGAACTCCTCCGGGAGGTCCGGGAGCGGACCGGGCAACAGGTGGTGGCGATCGCTCGCCGCCTCCTGAAAGACCTGGCCGGCGCGGAATTGGAGGAGCAGATCGTCGGAGTGTTTCTGGAACGGGTCCGGACGTTGGAGATTTCCGAGAAGCAGGCCATGGTCGAGGCCATCCGCAACTCGGAGCGAGAGGTGGAACTCCGGACCTCCTTCGCGATGGCACCGGAAATGCGAGATCGCGTCACACAGGGTCTGCGCGAACATCTGGATGACGGGGTTACGGTGCGCTTCGAGGTCGAACCCCACGTCGTCTGCGGTATCGAACTGCGAGCCCATTCGCATCGCATGCAGTGGAACGTGGAGGCGTATTTGGACGCCCTGGAGGAAACCGTCATCCGGCGGCTGGAAGAAAGGGCAAGTGAAGATGACAGTCCCGCGAAGGACGGCGGAAGCGCCAGCGGTCCTCGGGCCGGTGAGAAGGGCGATCGATGAGACGTTCGCACTGGTCGAAGACGTGCTGACCCGACACCGGGCGGACCTGGCCACCCACGAGGTCGGCCGGGTGACCGCGTTGAGTCAAGGGACCGCTCGCGTCCGGGGGTTGCCCAACGTCCGGGCGGAGGAACTGGTGCGATTCTCCGGAGGCCTGCTGGGCCTGGCGTTCAACCTGGAACCGGACGAGGTCGGCGTCGTGTTGCTGGGGCCGAGTCAAGACCTGAAGGCGGGGGATCTCGTCCACCGGACCGGCCGCATTCAGGACGTCCCCGTTGGGACCGCGTTGCTCGGCCGCGTCGTGGACGCCCTCGGCCGACCCCTCGACGACCGCGGCCCGCTGCGGTTGACCGAGCGGCGATCGGTCGAGCGGCCGGCCCCTCCCATCATGCACCGCGCGCCCGTGACCAGGCCCTTGCAGACCGGCATCAAGGTGATCGACGCGCTCCTGCCGATCGGGCGGGGTCAGCGGGAGTTGATCCTGGGGGACCGCCAAACTGGCAAGACGGCCGTGGCCCTCGACACGATTCTGAACCAACAGGGAAAGGACGTGGTCTGCGTCTACTGCGCGATCGGCCAGCGCAATTCGGCCGTGGCCAAACTAATCGCGACCCTCCGGCGGCACGACGCCCTCCGCTACAGCGTCGTGGTGGTCGCCGCCGGCGACGACCCGCCGGGTGTTCAGTTCCTGGCCCCCTACGCGGCGACAACGATGGCCGAATTCTTCATGGCACAAGGCCGGGACGTGCTGATCGTGTACGACGACCTGACCCGCCACGCCCGGGCCTACCGCGAGCTGTCTCTGTTGCTGCGTCGCCCGCCGGGCCGGGAAGCGTACCCGGGCGACATTTTCTACATCCACTCGCGCCTCCTGGAACGCGCGACGCACCTGCGGGACGAATTCGGCGGCGGCTCCCTGACGGCGCTGCCGATCGTCGAGACGCAAGCCCAGAACATCTCCGCGTACATCCCGACCAACTTGATCTCCATCACCGACGGGCAGATCTACCTGTCGCCCGACCTGTTCCGCAAGGGCAGCCTGCCCGCCGTCGACGTCGGCCGGTCGGTGTCGCGGGTCGGCGGCAAGGCCCAGTTGCCGTGCTACCGGGCGGTCGCGGGTGAACTGCGGCTGTCTTACGCCCAGTTCGAAGAACTGGAGGTGTTCTCCCGCTTCGGAACCCGACTGGACGAGGAGACCCGCAAGACGCTCGAGCGCGGCCGCCGCGTCCGCGAGGTTCTCAAGCAACCGCAGTACGATCCGCTCCCGGTCGCGGAGCAAATCGCAGTTCTCTTCGCCGTCAGCGAAGGTCTTCTGGACGAAGTCCCTCTCGATCAAGTCGCCGGGGCCGAGCGAGTGATCCGCCGAAGGTTCGTCAGGGAGTTACCCGCGCTCGGCCGGCGCATGGAGGCGGGAACGAAGTTAACGGACGAAGACGCCCAGGCCCTACTCGCGATGGCTCGGGACGCGATGACATGGCGCGGGGGAGTAGAAGATGCAAACCCTTGAGTCGATGCGGCGGCGGATCGAGAGCGCGGAGGACCTGCACGCCGTGGTCCGCGTCATGAAGGCTCTCGCCGCGGTGAGTATCCGCCAGTACGAGAAGGCGGTCGAGTCGCTCGCCGAATACAGCCGCACAATCGAGATGGGATTGCAGGTCGTTCTGCGGAACCGGCCGGAGGCGGTCGCGGGGCCGGAGTCCGGGCTCGGCAAGCGATGGGGAATCGTCGTGTTCGGTTCCGACCAGGGCATGTGCGGCTCATTCAACGAGCAGATCGCAACGTTCGCACTGCAGGAGATGAACCTCCTGCCGGGGAAGCGGGACGATCGAACGGTCCTGGCGGTCGGTGCTCGGGTCGTGGGCCGACTCGAGGACGCGGGGTGCGCCGTCAGGGTGCAATTCCCGATACCCAGCGCCGTCTCCGGCATCACGTCGGTCGTTCACGACGTCTTGCTCAAGGTCGAGGAGTTGCGATTCCAGGAGGGCATCGAGCAGTTCCTCCTTTTGCACCACAAGCCGGGGCCCGTCTCGACCTCTCGCCCGACCAGGCTACAACTGTTGCCCGTCGATCGCACCTGGCTGGGAACTCTGGGTGAGAGGAACTGGCCCGCACGCTCTCTGCCCACCTTTACGATGGACTGGCACCGCGTGTTTTCCGCGCTGATCCGCCAGCACCTGTTCGTGGCCCTCTATTGCGCGATCGCCGAATCCCTGGCGAGCGAGAACGCCAGTCGACTCGCTTCCATGCAGGCCGCGGAGAAGAACATCCAGGACCACCTGGCCGGATTGTCGGCCCGCTATCACCGAGACCGTCAGCAATCGATAACGGAAGAGCTTCTCGACGTGGTAGCCAGCTTCGAGACCTTGAAGGGATGGTAAACGGCATCGATCGGCGCGCCGATTACCAACGGGTGCCGCGACGTCGTGCGGCACTTCTGGCCGGTGTGACGGTAGACCGTCACACCGAGCCCGCCGTGAGCAGGGCGAGCCGGGCGGTGCAGAGCTTGTAACAGTGGTCGAACTCGGGGCACCGCAGGCAATCGTCCCACTCGTCCGGGTCCACATCGACCCGACGGGTCGCCGGCCCGAGGCCACCGGGTGTGATGATAGTGAGCGACATCGCTTTCCCCCGGTAGGTCATGCCGGACCGGCTTTCAACGTGGACTGGGAGCATGGTCCCGTAGCACGCCTTGTGTTCGATCCGTTCCATTGTTCCGACTCCTGTTCGTCCCACGGAATCGCGTGCCGCTCAAGGCCGGTCGAACCAGCCCCGCGTCCGGTTGCAGGCCGCGCACAGCGACAGCATGACCGGCACCTCCACCAGCACCCCGACGACCGTCGCCAGGGCCGCGCCGGAACTCGGGCCGTACAGCGCGATGGCCGTGGCCACGGCCAGTTCGAAAAAGTTGCTCGCCCCGACCAGCGACCCGGGCGCGGCCACCGAGTACGGCACCCGCCACAGTTTCATCAGCACATACCCGATGCCCCAGATCAAGTAGACCTGGAGGATCAGCGGCACGGCGATCAACAAGACGTGCAGCGGGTTGCCGAGGATGCTGTCCGCCTGGAAGGCGAAGATGCAGACCAGTGTGGCCAGCAGCGCAACCACCGTCACCGGTTGGAGCCGCGGAAGGAACGCCCGCTCGTACCAGTCGCGGCCGTAGCGGCGGATCAGCAGCACCCGCGCCGACCAGCCGACCGCGAGCGGGATGACGATGAATACCACCACCGAGTAAGCCAGCACCGTGTACGGCACCGCCAGTCCCGCCACCCCGATGAGCAGGCCCACGATCGGGGCGAACAGCACCAGCATGATCAGGTCGTTCACCGCGACCTGGACGAGGGTGTACCCGGCGTCCCCGTCGGTCAGGTAGCTCCACACGAACACCATCGCCGTGCACGGGGCAGCCCCCAGGATGATCACCCCGGCCAGGTACTGCGTCGCCAACTCCTGTCCGATGAGCGGCAGGAACAACACCTGGAAGAACAGCCAGCCGAGAGCGAACATCGTGAATGGTTTGATTGCCCAGTTGACGATCAGCGTGACGACCAACCCCTTCGGCTTGCGGGCCGCGCCGACGACGGCCGAGAAGTCGATCTTCATCATCATCGGCACGATCATCAGCCAGATGAGGATCGCGATGGGCACGTTGATCTGGCTGCCGCGGCCGAACTCCAGCGCGCGGATGCTCGCGGTCAGTTCGGGGGAGATCCGCCCCAGGAGGACGCCGACGACCATGCACAGCCCGACCCACACGGTCAGGTAGCGATCGAACACGCCCAACCGCTTCGGCCCCGTCTCGGCCGGGGGCGGCGGCGTTTGCGTCTCCGTCGTGCTCATGCGGCACCCCCTTCTACGCCCAGCGAGGCGAGCAGTTCCTTCACCTTCCGCTCGATCAGATCCCTGACCTCGTTGAACTTCTCCGGGGGCATCTCCTTCGGGTCGGGGATCTGCCAGTCCACCCGCTTCCTGGCGAGGACCAGCGGGCACTCGTCCCCGCACCCCATCGTCACGGCGGCGTCGAACGGCTTCCCGTTGAACTCGTCCAGCCCCTTCGAGTGGTGGGTGGTCAGGTCGTACCCGATCTGACGCATCGCCTCTACCGCCTTCGGATTTACCCGCCCCGAAGGGCTGGAGCCGGAACTGAACGCCTCCACCCGGTCGCCGCCGTGGATGCGGGCGAACGCCTCGGCCATCTTGCTGCGGTTCGAGTTCTCGACGCACACGAAGATCACTCGCGGTTCGCCCGCCATTCGATCATCTCCCATCGGTTCGGCCGTCGTGATCCCGCGTCGCGAAGATCAGCCGGCTCAGGATCAGGAAGAACACCGACGCCGTGGTCGCCCACAGGGTCGGGTTGCTCACGCCGGTCGTTACCAGGAAGTACAGGGCGACGGTCGCCCCCATGACCTGGGCGAGCCCCAGGCCGACCCGCAGGAGCCCCAGCGGTCGGTTCGGCTCACCCACCCGCAACGTCCCGGTCATCGCCGCCGCGGCAGGACGCCGCCCGCCCCGTCACGCCGACGCCCCCGCCGGCCTCGTCCACGAGGCACCAAACCTGTTCGAGCACCCCGGACACGCACAGATCCACCAGTCGGTAGTAGACGTTCTTGCCGTCCCGGCGGGATGACAGGATGCCGAGGTCGGAGAGTCGCTGGAGCTGGTTCGAGACGGCCTGGGGCTTGAGGCCTATCGCGGTGCCCAGGTCGGTCACGCAGATCTCGCCGGCGCGGATGATGGCGTGGAGCAACCGCAGCCGGGTGTCGTTGGCCAGCACCTTGAACACGGCCGCCAGACCGCCGGCCTTGATCGGCGTCAGCAGGGGCCGTTCCTTCAACGGTCGCGGCTCGCGCGTCGCGTCACAGGCTGTCGTCGGCCGCTTGGTTCGCACCGGAATCGCCCCCAGAACACGCCATCGTTTCATCATCTGGTGTAATAAGCGAGAACCCAGCCGGCCAGTGCCTCCCACCGGAAAGTCCGCGGCGGCCGGCTGTCGCGTGGCGGCGGAATACTGGTCGGGACCGTTGTGGTGTGAGTCGAGGCATTCCTGTCGTCACGCCTTACCCTCCGGCGGTCGGGGCAGGTGGTGGATCTGGTCGAGGAGGTCGGCCGCCGCGGGCCGGTCGGCCGGGTCGTTGCTCCGGTGGGCGTACAGGAGGTGCCGGTCGGCGGAGAGAATGAAATCCCCGCCGAGTTGGAGCATGTCCTCCTCGGCCTCTCCGCGGTGCGGCCGCCAGCCGGCGAAGATGAGCCGCAGGTACCGCGCGAGCACCCGCCACCGAAGGAACATCGACCACCGCCCGCGGTCGAGGCCGAAGTAGCGGTAGGCCGCCCGGTCGGGGTCGCAGACGGTCGGCAGGGGGAGCGACACGCCGGCCACCGCCTCCGGCCGCGACTGGGTCACGACCAGGACATCGACCCCGGCCGCCCGGATCTCGTCCAGAAGTTCCCGCACCTGGACCAGGTGCGCCAGGCAGGAGATTCACCGCAGGTGGCGAAGAAAGATGAGCAGCAGCGGGCCGGGGTGTTCCGAAAGGCGGACCGCCGTCCCGTCGGGGCGGAGGAAGGTCAGGTCGCCCACGCGGTCACCGACGTCTATCCCGGGCATCACAGCTCCTCCGGGACGGGGCAGCCAGGAGGGAGCCGCGTCTTTCGCTTCGGTGAGGTCGCTCACGTCGCGGAACTCGGCAACGGGAGTTCCGCGGGTGGGCACCGGGTTGTTTAGCGGACCGGGAAGCACACGTACCCGTCGGCCTGGCGGTTGGTCACCGCGGTCATGGCCGAGGCCGCGACGCGAACGGGGCGGGTGACCTCGTCGGTCGAGAACCCCTTGGCGTGCAGGGACTGCCCGCAGACCAGGACGGTGACCCCGGCCTGATCCAGGTCGCGGAGCAGGGCCGCGTTCGGGTTCTTCTCCGCCTTGAAGTGCTTCGCGAAGCCCGCCTCGCCCAGCGCGGCCTTCGTGGCGTCGCCGTGCAGAACGACGACGATCCTCACGTCCTTCGCCGTCAGGCCGGCGGCCCCGTACAGGTTGAGCAACCGGGCGGCCCGCTCCAGTCCCGGGTTCACGGCCGTTGCGTCCGCGCCACCCGTGACGTCGAAGATCACCTTCGCCCCCTTCCGGGGCTGCTCCTCCGCCGCGGGGAGGGCGACGATGCCGCCGTGGTTCTTGATGACCGGGAACACGAGGCCCGCCTGCTCCGCTGGCAGCGCGTGATTCTTGCGCACCTCCTCGTGGCCGTTCTGAATAAACTTGCTGACGACGTCGGCGTGGGCCTGGATCAATTTGGCCACTTTCGGGTCGTCGGAGGTCTCCGTCACCTTCACGCCCTTGTCCGTCTTCTCGACCTTCATCACGACCTTGTCGTAATTCCTGAAGATCTCGGCGAAGAGCGGGTCGCGGAGGTGAATCCCCTTGCCGGACTTGACCCGGTCGTGCATCGCCGCGACGTGTTCCTGGATCTTCTTCGCGACCTCCGGCTTGCCTGACTCCGTGATCGTTTCGACCCCGGCG
>Ga0272446_1003660_pt1 | contig 19112 bp, 15 predicted proteins | sample YNPCB0061_FD_194587 | JGI IMG/M metagenome (GOLD analysis project Ga0272446, IMG submission 194587) | Hot spring microbial mat communities from Yellowstone National Park, WY, United States - YNP-CB-006-1 | ecosystem: Environmental > Aquatic > Thermal springs > Hot (42-90C) > Sediment | place... | reverse complement strand
CAGCAAGCCTTCGATGCCGGGTTCGATCTCCACGAAGGCGCCGTAGTCGGTGAGGTTGGCCACCTTGCCGAACATGCGGGTGCCGGCGGGATAGCGGCGGGACAAGCCTACCCAGGGATCCTCGCCCAGCTGCTTCAGGCCCAGGGAGACCCGGTTCTTTTCCTGGTCGAACTTGAGCACCATGGCGGTGACCTCGTCGCCCACATTGACCACTTCGGTGGGGTGCTTGACACGGCGCCAGGCCAGATCGGTGATGTGCAGCAGGCCGTCGATGCCGCCCAGGTCCACGAAGGCGCCGTACTCGGTGATGTTCTTGACGATGCCCTTGACGGTGGCGCCTTCCTTCAGGTTGGCCAACAGCTGCTCGCGCTCGGCGCCCATGCTCTGCTCCAGCACCGCCTTGCGGGACACCACCACGTTGTTGCGCTTGCGGTCCAGCTTGATGACCTTGAACTCGGATTCCTTGCCCTCGAGGGGGGTGGTGTCCTTGATGGGACGCACGTCCACCAGGGAACCCGGCAGGAAGGCGCGGATACCATTGCACATGACGGTCAGGCCCCCCTTGACCTTGCCGTTGATCACGCCCTTGACGATGCGGCCCTCTTCCATGGCGGCTTCCAGGTCCAGCCAGGCGGCCAGACGGCGGGCCCGGTCTCGGGACAGCTTGGTGGAACCGAAGCCATCCTCGATGGATTCGATGGCCACTTGGACAAAGTCACCCACTTGCACTTCCAATTCGCCGCGGTCGTTCTTGAACTCCTCGACGGGGATCAGGCTCTCGGACTTGAGGCCGGCATTGACGGTGACGAAGTTGTCATCGATAGCGACGACCTCGGCGGTGATGACCTCGCCCTGACGCATTTCCTGCTTGGAAATGCTTTCTTCGAACAGGGCGGCGAATGACTCCATGGATTCCATGGCGGGGGTGGCGGTAGCAGTGGACATGAAATGAATTAAACCTGAGATGAACCGCGTTGCCGCGGGGGTTGGTTAAAAAACAAAGGCCGCCAAGACGGCAGCCTCCCGGCTCTGTGGGCGGTGCGTCAGCCGGTCGCCACCCCGCGATACCAGGTCAGCACCTGGTTCACTGCCTGATCGATACTCAGGTGGGTGGTGTCCAGCAATTTGGCATCCGCCGTCTGTTGCAAAGGGGCGGCTGAGCGGGCGGCATCACGCACGTCCCGTTCCCGCAGATCCTGCAGCAGGGCGGGCAGACTAGCAGAGAACCCCTTTTCGATCAACTGCTTATAACGCCTTTGCGCCCTCTCCTCCGCCGTGGCGGTAAGAAAGATTTTCAGCGTGGCGTCGGGAAACACCGTGGAGCCCATGTCGCGGCCGTCGGTCACCAGCCCCGGGGCTTGGCGAAAGGCCCGTTGGCGCTCCAGCAGGGCGGCGCGCAGGGCCGGCAGCGCTGCGATCCTGGAGGCGGCCCGGCCTGCCTCCTCGGTGCGGATGGCATCCCCCACCGGGCGGCCATCGAGATACACCTCCCCGCCCGTGAAACGCAGGTCCAGGCTCCGGGCCAGGTCCGCCAGGGCCATTTCGTCTTCCAGACCGATGCCCGCTTGCTGGGCCGCATAGGCCGTGACACGGTATATCGCGCCGCTGTCCAGATAATGAAAGCCCAGGTCCCGGGCCACCCGGGCGGCCACGGTACCCTTGCCGGAAGCGGAGGGACCATCAATGGCGATGACGGGTACCGGATTCATTGGCAGATGCTTTTGAAGGCATCCCAATACCCGGGAAAGGTCTTGTTCACGCACTTGGGATCGTTGATGCGGATGGGCACGCCGGCCAGGGCCACCAGGGAGAAGCACATGGCCATGCGGTGGTCGTCATAGGTATCGATGACGGCATTGGGCGTGAGTTTGCTGGGCGGGGTGATGCGAATGAAGTCGCTGCCCTCCTCCACCGCGGCCCCCAGCTTGCGCAGCTCTGTGGCCATGGCGGCGATACGGTCCGTCTCCTTGACGCGCCAGGAGGCGATGTTCCTCAGCGTGGTGGCGCCCTCGGCGAACAAGGCCAGGATGGCCAGGGTCATGGCCGCATCCGGGATGTGGTTGCAGTCCAGGTCCAAGGCGTGGAGCTTGTCGGCACAGCCCAGGCGGCATTCCACCCAATTGGGGCCGAAGCTGATCTCGGCGCCCATGCGGGCGAGGGCCTCGGCGAAACGCACGTCCCCCTGGATGCTGTCGCGGCCCACCCCCTCCACCCTCACGGGGCCGTGACCAATGGCGCCCGCCGCCAGGAAATAGGAGGCGGAGGAGGCATCCCCCTCCACCTCGATGCGGCCTGGGCTCTTGTAGGGCGTGGCGGGGACGGTGAAGCGCTGCCAGCCTTCCCGCCGCACCTCCACGCCGAAACGCTGCATCAGGTTCAGGGTGATCTCCACATAGGGCTTGGAGATGAGTTCCCCCTCCACCCGCACATTCACTTCCCGTCCCAGCAAAGGCGCAGCCAGGAGAAGACCCGTCAAATACTGGCTGGAAACGCTGCCCTTGACAGCGATCTCGGCGCCGGTGGGCTCCGGCGGCAGGATGTGCAGAGGCGGAAAGCCCTCGTTCTCCAGGTAGTCGATCTGGGCGCCGGCCCGGCGCAGGGCCTCCACCAGGTCGCCGATGGGGCGCTCATGCATGCGCGGCACACCGGACAGGGTGTAGTCCCCGTGCGCGAAGGCACAGGCGGCGGTGAGGGAACGGAAGGCGGTGCCCGCATTGCCCAGGAACAGGTTGGCGTATTTCACCGGGAATGCCCCCCCCACGCCTTCGACACGATAGTGGTCGGTGCCCGGGTGGCGTTGCCAGTTCACCCCCAGGCGGTGCAGGGCGTCCAGCATCACGTGGGTGTCGTCGGATTCCAGCAGGGCCTCCACTTCCGTGACGCCCTCGGCCAGGGCGGCCAATAGCAGCACCCGGTTGGAAATGCTTTTTGAACCGGGCAGGCGCACCTTGCCACGGGCCCCCTTGGCCGGGATCAGATCGATGTATTCACTCATTTCTTGCCTTGTTCCAGTTGATGCGGGCGGTCCGGGCCCGTGCGAAGAGTTCTTCCAGACCCGTGCCATCCCCCCTTTCGATGAGGGCACGAACCTCTTTCAGCTTGGCGATGTAGGCATCCAGTTCCGCCAGCAGGGCAGCGCTGTTGGCCAGGGTGATATCCCGCCACATCTCCGGGTGACTGCCGGCAATGCGGGTGAAATCCCGGAAGCCGGCACCGGCGTAGCGGAAGTAGACCTCCGCCCGGGGACGGCCCGCCAGTTCCTCCATGAGGGCGAAGGCCGCCAGGTGGGGCAGATGGCTCACCGCCGCGAACACGCCGTCGTGCTCCGCCGGGTCCATGCGCGCCACCCAGGCGCCGCAGGCGACCCACAGGGCCTCCACCCGGTCCACATCCTCGGGCCGGTTTTCCGGCAGGGGCGTGAGGATGCAGGGCTTGTCCCGGTACAGGCCGGCCCTGGCCGCCGCCGCGCCGCTGGTCTCCGCCCCGGCGATGGGATGGCCGGGCACGAACTGGGCCACCTTGTCTCCCAGCCCCGCCCGGGCGGCGGCGATCACGTCCTGTTTGGTGCTGCCCGCGTCCGTGACGATGCAGCCGGGCTTCAGAACCGGGGCGATGGCCCGGAACACATCCGGCATGGCCCCCACGGGGATGGCCAGCAGCACCACATCCGCCTCCGCCGCGGCGCTGGCGGGATCTTCGGCGATGCGGTCTATGAGCCCCATTTGCAGGGCCAGCTCCAGGTTGGCCCTGGAACGGCCCACACCCACCACCTCCCCCACCAGGCCCTGGCGTTTCAGGTCCAGGGCGAGGGAGCCGCCGATAAGGCCGACCCCGATCACCGCCAGGCGCTTGATCATGGCGTTCGCGCCGTGGCCGGAACGGTCTGCAGGACCTCGGCCAACACCTTCAGAAAACGGCTGTTTTCCTCCGCCAGGCCCACGCTGACCCGCAGGTGCTCAGGCATGCCGTAGCCGGCGATGGGGCGCACGATGACGCCCCGCTCCAGCAAGGCCCGGTTCACACGGGCGGCCTCCCCCACACGGCAGGCCAGGAAGTTGCCGTGGGATGGGATGTAGGGCACGCCCAACGCGTCCAGACCCGCCACGATCTGACTCATGCCTGCCTGGTTGACCTGGAAGCTGCGGGTCAGAAAGGCCTCGTCCCCCAGGGCCGCCACCGCCGCCGCCTGGGCCAGGCTGTTGACGTTGAAGGGCTGGCGCACCCGGTTCAACAGGTCGGCCACCGCCTCGTGGCATACGGCGTACCCCACCCGCAGGCCCGCCAGACCATAGGCCTTGGAAAAGGTGCGGGTGACGATCAGGTTGGGATGGGTATCGATCCAGGCCAGGCTGTTGGCCCGCAGGGCGGCGGGCAGATACTCGAAATAGGCCTCGTCCAGGACGATGCCCACGTTGCCAGGTACCCGTGCCACAAAGTCTTTCAGGGCCTCGCCATCCACCAGGGTCCCCGTGGGATTGTTGGGGTTGGCGATGAACACCAGCCGGGTATCGGGGCGGATGGCCGCCAGCATGGCGTCCAGGTCGTGGCCCCAGTCCCGGGCGGGCGTCTCGATGCCCAGGGCCCCCGCCGCCTGCACGGCCAGGGGGTAGACGGCAAAGGCATATTGGGAATAGACCGCGCTGGTGCCCGGGGTGAGAAAGGCCCGGGCGGCCATCTCCAGCACATCGTTGGAGCCGTTGCCCAGGACGATGCGCCCGGGCGCCACGCCCAGGTGATCGGACAAGGCCCGCTTCAGGTCGAAGCCGCCCCCGTCGGGATAGCGGGCCAGGTCGCCCATGACCTCCTGGATGGCGGCCAAGGCCCGGGGACTGGCCCCCAAAGGGTTCTCATTGGAGGCCAGCTTGACGATGCCGGCCTCGTCCAAGCCCATTTCCCGGGCCAGTTCGGCGATGGGCTTGCCGGGCTGATAAGGCGCGATGGCGCGGATGTGCGCCGGGGCGGTCTGGATCAGGGCGTCATGGCTGGACATCATGGCCTCAGGTGCGCGGGTAGGAGCCCAGGACCTTGACGAAGCCGGCCCGCCCACCCAGTTCCGCCAGGGCGGCCTGGAGGGCGGGATCGTCCACGTGGCCTTCCACGTCGACGCAGAATACGTACTCCCACATTTCGTTGCGGGCCGGGCGGGTATTCCAGCTGATCAGGTTGATGCCGTGACGGGCGAAGGGTTGCAGCAACTCCACCAGGGCGCCGGGCTTGTTGGAGATGGACAGAGCCAGGGAGGTGCGGTCGCGGCCACTCCTGGCCACCGGCTCGCGGGACAGCACCACGAAGCGGGTGGTGTTGTTGGGGTTGTCCTCGATGTCCCGGGCCACCAGCCGCAAGGCGTGGTGCTCGGCGGCCCGCTCCCCGGCAATGGCCGCCGCGTCGTCGGCCTGGGCGGCCATGCGCGCGGCTTCGCTGTTGCTGGAGACGGGGGCCAGCTCCACGGTGGGCAGATGCTCCCGCAGCCAGTTTTGGCACTGGGCCAGGGACTGGGGATGGGAATACACCGTCTTGATGCCGTCCAGGCCTTCCACCCGGCGCAGCAGGTTCTGGCGCACCCGCACGTACACCTCGCCGGCGATCAGCAGACGGGTATCCAGCATCAGGTCCAAGGTGCGGGTCACAGCCCCTTCCGTGGAGTTCTCGATGGGCACCACGCCGTAATGGGCCTCGCCCCGCTCCACCCGACGAAACACCTCGTCGATGCTGGCGCAGGGCATGCCTTTCACCGCATGGCCGAAGTGCATGATGGCGGCGGCCTCGGAAAAAGTGCCCTCCGGCCCCAGATAGGCGATGGTGAGCCGCTCCTCCAAGGCCCGGCAGGCGGACATGATTTCCTTGAACACCACCGCCACCGATTCCGCCGTCAAGGGCCCCGGATTGGCCGCCTGCAGACGGGCCACCACCTGGGCCTCCCGCTCGGGCTTGTAGATGATCCCGTTCTTCAGGTGGCCCACCGCCTGGGCCAGGCGCCCGCGTTCGTTGATGAGGGCCAGCACCTGGTCGTCCAGGGCGTCGATCCGCTCCCTCAGGCGCAGTAGTTCGTCGCGTTGAGCATCGTCATTCATGCTTGGGACAGACCGGTCAGGTGGGCAGATAACGGACCCGCAGCACGCCCTCGATGGCGCCCAGCTGGGCGATCGCGTCCGCCTGCACCGGGCTGTCCACATCCACCAGGGTGAAAGCAAAGTCCCCCTTGGACTTGTTCACCATGTTGTGGATGTTCAGGCCGGCGCCCGCCAGGGTGGTGGAGATCTGCCCCAGCATATTGGGCACGTTGGCGTTGGCGATGGCCAGACGATAGGCCGACTCCCGTGGCATCGACACATTGGGGAAGTTCACCGAGTTGAGAATGTTGCCGTTTTCCAGGTAGTCGGCCATCTGTTCCGACACCATGACGGCGCAGTTCTCCTCCGCTTCTTCCGTGGAGGCCCCCAGATGGGGCAGGGCCACGAAGCGGGGGTGCTGGCGCAGCAGGTTGCTGGGAAAATCGCACACATAAGCATGCAGACGGCCCTCATTCAGGCCCGCCAGCACCGCCTCCTCATTGACGATGCCATCCCGTGCGAAGTTGAGCAGCACGCACCCCTTCTTCATGATCTTCACCCGGTCGGCGTTGATCAGGTCCTTGGTGGCAGGCACCAGGGGCGTGTGCAGGCTGATGAAATCCGCATGCTTCACCAGTTCGTCCACGCTGGCCGCTTTCTTTACCTGGGACGGCAGGCGCCAGGCGGCATCCACGGTGATCTCCGGGTCAAAACCGATGACGTGCATGCCCAGGCGGATGGCGGCATCCGCCACCATGGAGCCAATGGCCCCCAGGCCGATGACCCCCAGGGTGCGGCCCGGCAGTTCGTGGCCCACGAAGTGCTTCTTGCCCGCCTCGACCTGCTTGTGCAGGGACTCGTCGTCTCCTTCCAGACCGGCGACGAAGTTCAGGGCCGGCAACAGGTTGCGGGCCCCCATCAGCATGCCGGCGATGACCAGTTCCTTGACCGCGTTGGCATTGGCGCCGGGGGCATTGAACACCACCACGCCCCGCTCGCTCATGGCCTTGACGGGGATGTTGTTGGTGCCTGCGCCAGCCCGGCCGATGGCCAGGACGCTATCCGGGATGGGCATGTCGTGCATGACCTGGGAACGCACCAGGATGCCGTCCGGCTCGGCCACATCGTTACCCACGATGTAGGTGTCGGGCAGACGCGCCAGGCCTTTCTTGGAGATGGCGTTCAGGGTGAGGATCTTCTTGGGTGTGGCCATGGTGGAGTGCTTTTGCCTCGGGGAAGACGAAAAAACCGGCCGGCGCTGGGGGTTTGCATGCCCGGATGCCGGCCACCAAGCAGACTGGATCAGCCGTGGGACTGCTCGAAGGCCTTCATGTAGTCCACCAGGGCCTGAACGCCCTCCATCGGCATGGCGTTGTAGATGGAGGCCCGCATGCCGCCCACGGAACGATGGCCCTTGAGCTGCACCAGTCCCCGTTCCTTGGCGCCTTTCAGGAAGGCCTCGTCCAGGCTGGCGTCCTTCAGGGTGAAGGGCACGTTCATGCGGGAACGGTTCTCCTTGGCCACGGGGGAGTTATAGAAGCCGGTGCTGTCCAGGTAGTCGTACAGCAGATTGGCCTTGGCGATGTTCTGTTTCTCCATGGCCGCCAGGCCGCCCTTGGCCTTGAGCCATTTGAACACCAGGCCGGCGATGTAGATGCCATAGGTGGGGGGGGTGTTGTACATGGAGTCGTTGTCGGCGTGGGTCTTGTAGTCGAACATGGTGGGGGCGCCGGCCATACACTGGCCAATCAGATCCTCCCGCACGATGACGACGGTGACACCGGCGGGGCCGATGTTCTTCTGGGCACCTGCGTAGATGAGGCCGTACCTGGACACGTCCATGGGCCGGGACAGGATGCAGGAGGACATGTCCGCCACCAGGGGCACGTCGCCCGTCTCCGGGGTCCAGAAAATCTCCACGCCGCCGATGGTCTCGTTGGGGGTGTAGTGCACGTAGGCGGCGTTGGCATCCAGCTTCCAGGCGTCCTGGGTGGGGGCGTAGGAGAAGTTCTTGTCCTCGCTGCTGGCCACCACGTTCACGTTGCCGAACTTCTTGGCTTCCTTGATGGCCTTCTTGGACCACTCGCCGGTGTTCAGGTAGTCGGCGGAAGTTTTGCCGCGCAGCAGGTTCATGGGCACCATGGCGAACTGGCTGGAGGCCCCGCCCTGGAGGAACAGCACCTTGTAGTTGGCGGGGATGCCCATCAGCTCCCGCAGGTCCGCCTCGGCTTGGGCCTGGATGCCCATGTACTCCTTGCCCCGGTGGGACATTTCCATGACGGACATGCCGCAACCCTGCCAGTTGACCAGTTCGTCGCCGGCCTGTACCAGGACGTCACGGGGAAGCACGGCGGGGCCGGCGCTGAAATTGTAGATGCGTTCCATGATTGAACCTGTTCCGGTAGTGGGGTTGAAAAAACCCGTCTAGTCTACCGAATCGGGCCCGCTTCGGGGCCACCGCCTTGGAAATGCCCGCCCAGTTAATGCCCGGCGGACTCTTCCGTCTTGGTGGCTGGTGCCGCCTTCTCGCCCATGATGCGGCGGCTTGCGCGGGTGGGCCTGGCCGGTGGCGCATCCAGTCCCTGCATGAGATCCAGCTTGGCCAAGCGAACCGGATCCGTCTCACCGTTGACGTTGATGATGTTGAGCTTGCCCTGGCCTTTTCCCATCTCGTTCTTGAAGTCGTATACGGCCCCCACGACAGTGAGGGTGCCCTTGAGGATTTCATCCTCGAATTTGTTCATGGCCTGGCGGACCTGGTTGTTGACATTCAGCTTGACGCTGCTGAGCCCACCCTCCCCCTTGGGGATCCGAATGGTGTCCAGTTCGTTGCGGATAGGCCCTGATTCCTTGGAATAATCACCGGCAGCGGCCTGGATGGCGCCACAGGCCACATGGCCGACAATCAACAGCAGGGGCGTGTGCAGGTGGTGCACGCCGTATTCCACGGAGCCCTCGGCGGTGCTGATCTGGTTGCCGATATTGCGCACCATGAAGAGATCCCCGTCCGGCGTGGCGTCCAGGGCGTGGGTATGCACCCGGGAGTCGGAGCAGGTGACCACGGTGGCGCGGGGATGCTGAGCAGTCTGGAAGTGGCTGAAATAGGCCGGCTTGTGGTCTCGCACAAAGGCCTGATTGTCCTGTATCAGGTTTTTCAGGATGGCCTTGGCGGCCTCGTTGCCGGCCTTTTCGTTGAGGGTGGCGGCATATTCCCGCAGCACCTGCTTGACGATGAGACGGATCTTTTCCTGCTCGGTCTCACCGGCACCGGCCATGTCGGCGGCCTGGCCGGAGGCAGTGGCGCACAAGAACCCCAGGGCAGCCAGCAACACAGCTTGTTTCATCGCAATCCTCGCGGTTTGTTGGAAATGGCCTCATATCGGCCGAAAGGTGTGAAATCTTCAACCCGGAGTGTTCATTCCTTGCCGGAGTGCCAGATGGATACCAGAATCCATATGCTGTTCATGAAGGCCACCAGAAAGCCCAGCAGGCCGAACAGGGGCAGACCGAACAACTCCGGCCCTCCCTTCACGGTCATGATGATGCTGGAGCCCACCACCAGGGAGGCGGTGAGGATGCCCATGGTGAGCCGGTTGGCGGCCCGGTTGAGCTGCACGCCGAAATGGTCCAGGCGCTTCAGATCCAGGTCCACGCGGAAATGGCCGCGCCGGGCCTGACGGAACAGGCGGGCCACGTCCCGGGGCAGGCCGAATACCACCTCCGCCATTTCCTTGAGCCCCCGCTTGGCACGCCGGGCCAGGGCCTCGGGGGTATAACGGGCCTCCATGACGCGGCGCACGAAGGGCGTGAGGTGGTCCACCAGGTGGAAGTCCGGGTCCAGCTGGTGCCCCAAGCCTTCCAGGGTGATCAAGGCCTTGAACAGCAAGGTGAGATCCGGCGGCAGAGACAGGTTGTTGTCCCGCATGACGGCGGTGATCTCAGACAGCAGATAGCCTATGTGGATGTCCTTCAGGCTCAGGTCGTCATAGCCGAACACCAGTTCGGACAGGTCATAGGCCAGATGCTCCTCGTCCACCTCCGCGTCGCCCGCCCACTGGATGAGCACGTTGAGCATACCCTGCTCGTTCTTGTGCACCAGGGCATCGAGGAAATCGATGAGCTGTTCCCGACGGCTGTCGGTGACCCGGCCCACCATGCCGAAATCCAGCAGACCGATACGGTTGTCCGGCAGGAACACCACATTGCCCGGGTGGGGGTCGGCATGGAAATAACCGTCCACCAGAATCATCTTCAGCACCGCGTCCGCACCCCGGGCCGCCAGCAGCTTGAGGTCCAGGCCCTCCAGCCGGGCCCGCACGAGGTCCGTGCCAGGCACGCCGATCAGCTCCTCCTGGACGTTGACCGTTTCCCCGCAATAATCCCAGAACACCCGGGGAATATGCACGCCCCCATTTACACCCTCCATGCCGGCAAAATTGCGGCCGAAGGCCTCCAGGTTGCGGGCCTCCTTGACCAGGTCCAGTTCCCGCAGCAGGGAACGCTTGAGTTGGCTGACAATCTGTAACGGGCGATAGCGGCGGGATTCTGGCAATTCGAGCTCCATCAGCCGCGCCAGGTGGGCCAGAATGCGCAGATCCGCCTCGATCTTGGGCAGGATATTGGGGCGACGCACTTTCACCACCACGTGCGTGCCGTCCTTCAAGGTGGCCCGATGCACCTGGGCGATGGAAGCGGCGGCGAAAGGCTCGGTATCGAAATGGGCGAATATCTCCTCCAACGGGCGGCCCCAGGCACGTTCCAATTCCGGGCCGATTTCCGCGAAGGGCACCGGCGGGACTTGGTTGTGCAGACGCTCGAATTCCTGAATCCAGGCTGGAGGGAACACATCCACTCGGGTGGCCAGAATCTGGCCCAGCTTGACGAAGGTAGGCCCCAGTTCGGTGAGGGCCAGCCGGATGCGTACCGGCAAATCCAGCTGGGATACCTCGCTGGACGAACGCCAGTGGAGCATGCGCCCGGCCCGCTCCAGCAGATTGGCGACGCCCAGCATGCGCACCACATCGCCCCAGCCATAGCGGATAAGCACCGAGGCGATGTCGTGCAGGCGCGGGAAATCCCGCACCACGGATAGCGTTTCGCGCAGCATGGAAGGAAGCGGGTGTGTGGGTGGTTATCGATTCGTGCTGAGGGGCTTCCGACTTATTTGCCCTTGTCCAGGGCGTCCGCCAAACCGCGCAGGATGCCTGATGCCATGGCCTTGAGGCGATCCCGGCCTTCCAGAGCCTGGTCCTTCAGCTCGTCCGCCGCGCCGTGGGCCACCGCCGCCAGCCGGTTGTTCATGACGTCCAGCACCGCTTTCACCCGGCCGCCCGTGTCCGTGCCATTGCGCACCAGATGCTCATAGAGGGACGCGAACACCTCCCTGGCCACGCCCTGACCCTTGTCCGCGCTTTCCTTCAGGGTGGAGAGCAGGTCTGATTCCAGCCCCCTGACCTCATCCGCCGTTGCCCGCAGATCGGTCTCGGCGAACTGGCGGCCCTGGCCCCAGGCTTCTTCCATGGCCATCTGTAAGGCATAGACCGACCGGCCCAACGCTTCATCCAGGCCCTCCACCGCCTCCCGGGCAGCGGCGGCGGCTTGGCTGCCCCGCTGGGGCAGCCCCTCGCCCACACCCGCAAACACCTGGCGCAACACCTCGCGCACTGCGGCGGCGTCCCAGGACCGTTCGGCCAATGCGCGCATCACCATGCCTCTGACCCGTTCCCGCAAGTCCTGCTCCTGGGCCATGGCCAGGCTGATATCCGAACCAATTTGTTCTTTCTGTTCCATGGACATAAAGATACTCCTTAATGTTGTTTATAAATTGCTGCATTCCCATAGTAGAGTAGACAAGTCGGGGGCTTGATGGCTAAATGCCGAAAATTTTTCGACACGGCTCCGATGCAGCGTCTGCGTACATACATCAGCCTACTCTTCTTGTGGATGGTTTTCCTGCCGGCCCAGGCGGACGAGTCCCCTACCGAGGGTGTCGCGGAAGGCATCCAGCAAACCGCCCAGCCCTTGCTCAAGGCCCTGAGCATGCTCGGCACTCCCTATAAATACGGCGGCAACAAACCCGGCAAGGGCATGGATTGCAGCGGTTTCGTGCGCCACGTCTACAAGGAATCCAGCAATGTCTCCCTGCCCCGCTCGGCCCGGGAAATGAGCCAGGAAGGCGTGGCCGTGGCCGAAGCCGACCTGCGGCCCGGGGATCTGGTGTTCTTCAACACCCTCAAGAAGCCCTTTTCCCATGTGGGCATCTATGCCGGAAACGGCGAGTTCGTCCACGCCAGCAGCCGCCGCAGCAAGCAGGTAACCGTTTCACGCCTGCACGACCCGTACTGGTCTTCCCGTTTCAACGGCGCCCGGCGTGTCCTGCAAGCGCCTTAGTCCCTATTTATTACCGCTGTTCTTCCTGGCCAGCCTGGCCCAGGCAGCCAGCGAGGAAGACCTCTTCTTCAAGAGCGTGGCCGACGTCAACGACGGAGATCTTCGCTTTCTTGCCCAGGGCCCGGACAAGCCAGTCCACCACCACCAGAACCATATCACCATCGACGACGCCAGCTTGGCGGAAGGCTGGGTGCACCTGCGGCAATGTCATACCCATCTGGACGCGGTCCCCAGCTCCCAGGTGACCTATCGGGAAGGCTTCGTGCGCAATCTGCGCCTGACGCGCGCTGAAGGCATCGGCCAGGCCTGGGTCCAAGGACATACGGTGCAACTGGAAAACGTGGGGCCCAATGCCGTGTTATGCATCGAGGCGGACACCCGCGCCCTGTCCCCCTTGGAGGGAAACAGCCATTTCCTGCGCAATGGTCCCTACATGCGCCGCTTTCTCGATGGTTATTACCCCATGCGCGTAAGCCTTTCCGTCCAATTGGCCACGCCCAGGCTCAGGTTCGCCGGGATTAGCCCACCCGCCCAGACCGGGATGCAGGTCCGCACGACCCCCCAGGGAGTCGACATCGAGGCCCTGTTCGAGGGGCAGCTACGCACGGAAATCCGCTTCGAGCTGACCCAGCCCTGATCCGAAATAGTCGAGAATCACAGTCGCTTATTGATAGTTATTCTCGATTTTGAGATAGTCTCGTATGCATGATCTTGATACGCGGACTGCTCTCAGATGTCCTCTTACACAGTTAGCCGACGGGCCTGTGGCCTCCGGCACCAACCCAGCAGCCCGCCGGGGACCTGTGCGGCCCTGGGCACGTCATGATCCCCGCCACACCCCCTCTCATCGCCGGTCTGCTGGGTCTGCTACCCGGGGCCAGCCTGATCGAAACCCACATATCCTGGGTGCTCCTGGCCGGTGAGTTCGCCTACAAGCTGAAAAAACCGGTGAATCTGGGTTTCCTGGATTTCAGCACCCTGGAAAAACGCCGCTTCTGCTGTCAGGAGGAAATCCGCCTCAACAGCCGCCTGGCACCGGACATCTACCTGGAAGTCCTGCCCATCACCGGTAGCGTTGCCCATCCCAGGCTGGGAGGAGAAGGGCCCCCACTGGAATGGGCGGTGAAAATGCGCGCCTTCCCCAAGAACGCCACCCTGGACCTGAAGCCCATCATCACGGCCCAGCAGATCGACGCCATCGCAGACCGTATCGCCGCCTTTCACCAGGTCATCGACCCGGCCCCCAACCACAGCCATCATGGCACCCCGGAACAGGTGCGGGCCCCCATTGCCCAGAACTTCGTCCAAATACGCGAACAGCGGCCGCCCCAGGACATGTTGGTCCTGCTGGCGGACCTGGAAGCCTGGGCCATGGCCGAAGGCGCCCGGCTGGACAGCCATTTCGCCGCCCGCAAGGCCCAGGGGTTCATCCGTGAAGGCCACGGCGACCTGCACCTGGGCAACATCGCCTGGGTCGACGACGCCCCCCTCATCTTCGACGGCATCGAATTCAATCCCGACCTGCGTTTCATCGATGTCATCAACGAGATGGCCTTTCTGACCATGGACCTGCACCATCGCGACATGTCCGGCCTGGCCTGGCGGGTGCTCAACCGCTACCTGGAACACACAGGAGACTACGCCGGCCTGGCTGCCCTGCCCTATTACATGGTCTACCGCGCCCTGGTGCGGGCCAAGGTGGCGGCCATCCGCGCCCGCCAGTCCAGCGGAGATTTCCGCGAATGCGAGGACTATCTGCGTCTGGCCGTCCGGCTGGTCAAGACCGGCAGTCCGGCCCTCATCCTCATGCACGGTGTCTCCGGCAGCGGCAAGACCGTCCTCTCCCAACAACTGCTGGAAGGCCTGGGCGCCATCCGCCTGCGCTCGGATGTGGAACGCAAGCGCCTGTTCGGCCTCACCCCCCTCCAGGACAGCCGGAGCATTCCCGGCGGCATCTATACCCGTGAAGCAGGCCAGCACACCCGAGACCGCCTCCTGATGCTGGCCCGCCAGCTGCTTGGAGAAGGTTTCACGGTGATCGTGGACGCCACCTTTCTGGCCCGGGATTGGCGCCAGCCCTTCCAGGCCCTGGCCGAAGCGCTGCAGGTGCCCTGGTTGCTGGTCTCACCTAAGGCGCCTGACGAGGTGCTGAGACAGCGTGTCAGCCAGCGCAAGGCCCACGGCCGCGATGCTTCCGAGGCGGACCTGGCCGTACTGGAAGCCCAACTGGCCAGCCAGGACCCCCTGGAAGCTGCGGAACTGCAGCATACCGTCACGCCGACACCGGACTGGGACACCGCCACGCTCCTGGCTCGCACCCATGCCCTGATTCCATCCTTGCAAATGCCTCCCCCCACGCCATGACCGCCTCCTCCTCCCTCAGCCACTATCCCGTGGGTCACTGCGGCACCATCGTCCAAGTCGACGCCGATGCCGACCTGGCCGCCCGTATGAGCGCCCTCGGCCTGTCTCCCGGCCGGCGGGTGCGCGTCATCCGCCGCTCCCCCTTCCACGGCCCCATCCAGGTGCGCACGGGCCAGACCGACCTGATCATCCGCCGTGCCGAAGCCGACCACATCCAGGTCTGCCCCTACGAGCCCAACAGGCATGGCTAAGAAACGCATCGCCCTGGTGGGCATGCCCAACACGGGCAAGTCCACCTTGTTCAACCGCCTCACCGGCGCCGGCGCCCACGTGGGCAACTGGCCCGGCCTCACCGTGGAACTGCTCTCCGCCCGAGTGCTGCTGGGGGACAGCATGGTGGAACTGGTGGACCTGCCCGGCCTGCACAACCTGCACGGTTTTTCCGAGGACGAACGGGTGGCGCGCCACTTCATCGAAACCCAGGAGGTGAATGGTCTGCTGGTGGTGCTCAACGCCCTGCAGCTGGACAGGCAGTTGAGCCTGGTGTTGCAGCTCAAGGAGCTGGGCCTGCCCTTGTATCTGGCCCTGAACATGTCGGACGAAGCCATGTCCCGGGGCATCCACATCGACGTGGGACTGCTGCGCAATCGACTGGGCATGCCGGTGCATATGGTCAGCGCCAAGCATGGCCAGGGCATGCCCCAGCTGCGGGACGGCCTGACCCAATGGCTGCGGGAACACCCGCAACCCCGCGTGGCCCGCAGCACCTTACTGGACGAAGACCATGCCATCGAGCACGACCTGGACAGCCTGGTGAGCCAGGCCGTGCACATCCCCGCCGACCTGCCCGCCAGCCTCACGGACCGGTTGGACCGGGTCCTGCTCCACCCCTGGCTGGGCCTGCCCCTGTTCCTGCTGCTGGTGTGGCTGATGTTCCAGGCGGTGTATGGCCTGGGCACCCCCTTGCAGGATGGCCTGAGCTGGCTGCTGGATACCGCCAAGACCGCCTGGCTCGAACCCCAGGCCGCCGCACTGCCGGCCTGGGCCGCCAGCTTCCTGCTGGAGGGCCTCTATGACGGCATCGGCACCGTGCTCACCTTCCTGCCCATCATCGTGGTGTTCTTCCTGGCCATGGCGGTGGTGGAGGACAGCGGTTATCTGGCCCGGGCCGCCTTTCTCATGGATGCCCTCATGGCCCGCATGGGCCTGGACGGCCGGGCCTTCGTGCTCCAGCTCATGGGCTTCGGCTGCAACGTGCCCGCCATGATGGGCACCCGGGTCATCCGCAGCCGGCCCCAGCGCATCCTCACCATGATGATGATCCCCTTCTCCCTGTGCTCGGCCCGACTGCAGGTGTTCCTGTTCTTCACCACCGCCGTGTTCAGCCCCCGGGCCGCCCCCTGGGCCCTGTTCAGCCTGTACGTGCTGAGCTTCGTCATCGCTTTCCTCACCGCCTTCCTGATGAAGGGCCGGTTGAACCGCCAGCACGATCCCCTGCTCATGGAGCTGCCCCCTTATCGCCTGCCCACCCTGCGCTACCTGCTCCGCCAGTCCTTCCGGGAGTCCGGCCACTTCCTGCGCCAGGCGGGCGGCTTCATCGTCCTGGGCGTGACCCTGGTATGGTTTCTCACCCACATGCCCATGGGCGCGGCGCCGGCCAGCGCCGACACCTTGGCGGGCCGCATGGCGGCCTGGGTGGAACCGGTGTTCACGCCCCTGGGCATCGACCGCCTCCTCTCCGTGGCCCTGCTGTTCGGTTTCGTAGCCAAAGAGGTGGTCATCGGCTCCCTGGCGGTGATCTACGGCGCGGGGCCGGACCAGCTGGCGGGGGTCATCGCCCGACGCATGGACTGGGTGCAGGCCTACAGCTTCATGCTCTTCACCCTGGTCTATACCCCCTGTCTTTCCGCCCTCGCCACCCTGCGGCGAGAGGCCGGCGGCAGCCGCTACATGTGGGTTTCGGTGGGCTGGTCACTTGCGACGGCATGGGTGCTCAGCTTCGTCTTCTATCAGGCCGCCCGGGCCCTGGGCTACTAGCCCCTTTGTTCCACACCTGGTGTATGGGAGGGCGGGTTAACATGGGCCCGTTCTCATGAACCCGACACCATGTTCACCCGTAACGCCCTCCTCGCCCGCCGCCTGATTTTCACGGTTGGCTCCGGCTTCGCCCTGGCCCTGATCCTGATCAGCGCCCTCACGGCCCTGGGACTGCGCCAGCTGGAGGAAACCAATGCCCGCCTGGAAGCCATCGTCAACGAAAACAGCGTCAAGACCCGCCTGGCCAACCAGATGCGGGACATCCTGCGGGACCGGGCCATCTCCATGCTCTCCATCGTGGTCATGAGCGATCCCTTCGAGAAGGACCAGGAGATGGTGCGTTTCTACGGCTTCGGCTCCGCCTATCAGAAGGTGCGACTGGAATTGGCAGCCCTCATAAGCCGCGCCGAGGAGAAAAACGTCCTGTCCGACATCGACCGGCTCACCCGCCTCAACCAGCCGGTGATGGTGCGCACGGTGGACCTGGCCACGGAGGGTTACACCTTCCTGGCCTTCGAGGTGCTGCAGCAGGAAGCCATCCCCTTGCAACGGCGACTGGTCATGGAACTGGACCGCCTGATCCAGATTCAGCGGGACATGACCCAGCAGGCCGCGGATGCGGCCCACCGCAATTACGTCCGCACCCGATCACTCATGCTGGCCCTGGGCATCCTGGCAGTGCTGGTGGCGGGGGGAGTGGCCTGGGCCGTGGTGCGGCGCACCGCCCGCCTGGCGGCGGCCACAGAACGGGAAGGCACCAAGTTCCAGACCCTGTTCGAGACCAACACGGATGGCATCGTCATTCTGGACGAGAGGGGATTCGTGGATTGCAACACCGCCACCCTGAAAATGTTCCACATGCCCTCCAAGGAGGAGTTCCTGGCCTGCAAGCCCGGGCAGCTGGGCCGGGACCCCCAGCCCTGCGGCACCGCCGCCGAGCTCCTGGCCAACAGGAACATCCAGTTGGCCATGCGCCAGGGCCACGCCTTCTTCAACTGGATCGCGCGGCGGCCCGACGGCAGCACTTTCCCCTCCCACGTGGCCCTGCACGCCATGACCCTGGACGGCCGCACGGTGATCCAGGCCATCATGCGCGACATCTCCGCCCAGAAGGAGACGGAGGACACCCTCAAGCGGGCCCGGGACGCGGCCCTGAGCGCCACGGAGATGAAATCCCAATTCGTGGCCAACGTCAGCCACGAGATCCGCACGCCCATGAATGGCATCATGGGCATGACCCAGTTGCTCCTGAGCACCCCCCTCACGCCGCGCCAGAAGGACTATGTGGAAGCGGTCTCCCGCTCCGCCGAGGCCCTCATGCGGGTGATCAATGACCTGCTGGATTTTTCCAAGATCGAGGCGGGGCGCCTCACCCTGGAAGAGATCGACTTCGACCTGACCGAGGAGCTGCGGGACATCCTGGATCTTTATATTCCCCGCGCGGATGCCAAGCAGTTGGCCCTGCGCCTGGAACGGGGCAAAGACCTACCCGACTGGGTGCGCGGCGACCCCCTGCGCATCCGCCAGATCCTGCTCAACCTGCTGGACAACGCCATCAAGTTCACCCAGCGGGGCGAGGTCCGCCTGGTGGTGGAACCCGCCGCCGGTGCTCCCGGCCACATCCGCTTTTCCGTGCGGGATACCGGGCCGGGCATCCCCTCAGAGGTGCAAGGGCGCATCTTCCAGGCCTTTGCCCAGGGCGACGGCTCCGTCACCCGCAAGTTCGGCGGCACTGGCCTGGGCCTCACCATCTGCCGCCAGCTGGCGGAACTCATGGGCGGCAGCCTCACCCTGGACAGCACGCCGGGCAAGGGCAGCGCCTTCCATCTCACCCTGCCCCTGCCGGCCGCCAGACCGGCCATGACGTCCCCGTCGGAGGAAGCGCTGAATCTATGCTTTCCGGGGGTGCGTGTCCTGGTGGCGGAAGACAACCCGGTCAACCAGAAACTGGCCGGCTACATGCTGGAAAATCTGGGCGTGCAGGTGCTCCTGGCGGCAGACGGCAAGATCGCCTACGAAATGCTGCGGCGGGAATGGCAGGCTCAACGCTCGGTGGATTTGGTGCTGATGGATTTCCAGATGCCGGAATGGGACGGCCTGACGGCCACCCGGGCCATCCGGACAGGGGAGCGGGAAGAAGGCCGGGCGCGTCTGCCCATTCTGGCCCTCACCGCCAATGCCATGGCCGGTTTTGAGCGCACCTGCCTGGAAGCGGGGATGGACGGCGTCCTGATCAAACCCCTCCGGGAGGCGGAACTGATCGCGGCCCTG
>Ga0272446_1003658_pt1 | contig 19114 bp, 15 predicted proteins | sample YNPCB0061_FD_194587 | JGI IMG/M metagenome (GOLD analysis project Ga0272446, IMG submission 194587) | Hot spring microbial mat communities from Yellowstone National Park, WY, United States - YNP-CB-006-1 | ecosystem: Environmental > Aquatic > Thermal springs > Hot (42-90C) > Sediment | place... | reverse complement strand
CGCTCTTACCTCTCCACCTTGCGCAAGCAATCCATCGATGCCTATCAGGCCCTGGTCATGACCTTCCAGGGCAACCCACCCATGCCTCGGTTGGCCTAAGCCGGCTTCGGGCACCTGAATAGTCACGCCATATCCTCGAGACCGGCAACGACAGCTACCGTTTCAAGAACAGTTCCACGCAGCGGGAACAGGAGGGCCAGACTAGAAAACTCTCCATCTCCTGAGCCAGACTATGGCTCTTACAGGCGGGTCAGAGTTCAGTGCAAACAACGGGTCAGTTCGCCGCGCAAATCAACACGAATGGTGCTCTTATCGCCGTAGTACTGGCTGTAGAGCCGGAGGGCGGGGCGTCCTCGTTTGGAGACAGAGCGCCTTGCGGAGATGATGCATTGAGTCGCCTTCGGGTCCCTGCCTTGCTACCATGGCCTGGCCCCGACGCGGGGCCTATGTCCCCACCCGCCCCGGCCCTCCAAGCGCGATTTCTGTATGGACATCAATCTCCGACTGGATCACGTCAAGCTCGGCATCGTCGGTCTCGGTTACGTGGGGCTGCCTCTGGCTGTCGAGTTCGGCAAGCGCTACCCAACCCTTGGCTATGACGTCAACCGGCTGCGAATCGAGGAATTGCGTGAGGGCCGCGACAGCTCCCTCGAGGTCGAGCCGGAGCAATTGCGCTCGGTACAGCATCTGAGCTACACGGACCAGGCAGACCATCTCAGGGACTGCAACGTCTTCATCGTCACCGTGCCCACCCCCATCGATCGGCACAAGGCGCCGAACCTGCGGCCCCTTGAGGCGGCGAGTCGCGCCATTGGCGGCGTGATTCAGCCCGGCGCCGTCGTGATCTACGAATCGACGGTGTATCCAGGGGCCACCGAGGAGGTCTGTGTTCCAATCATCGAACAGGTCTCCGGTCTCAAGCTTAATCGCGACTTCTTCGCCGGCTACAGCCCGGAACGGATCAATCCCGGTGATAAGGAGCATCGCCTGCCGATGATCAAGAAGGTCACCTCGGGCTCGACCCCTGAGGTGGCCGAGTTCGTCGATGCCCTGTATGGCAGCATCATCCTGGCGGGTACGCACAAGGCCAGCTCGATTCGGGTGGCCGAGGCGGCGAAGGTGATCGAGAACACCCAACGCGACGTCAATATCGCCTTGGTCAACGAGCTGGCCGTCATCTTCAATCGGCTTGGCATCGACACCCAGGAGGTCCTCGAGGCCGCAGCGACCAAGTGGAACTTCCTGCGATTCAGCCCGGGCCTGGTGGGCGGCCATTGCATTGGGGTTGATCCGTATTATCTGACCCACAAGGCGCAGGCCGTCGGCTACCACCCGGAGATTATCCTCGCCGGGCGGCGGCTCAACGACAGCATGGGATCTTATGTCGTCGGGCAGGTGATCAAGCTGATGATGCGGCGGGGCGGTCTCGCCCAGGGCAGCCGGGTCCTGGTGCTGGGACTGACGTTCAAGGAGAACTGCCCAGACCTGCGCAACACCAGGGTGGTCGACATCATCACCGAGCTCAAGGACTACAGCATCGCATGCGACATTTACGACCCATGGGCGAGTGCGGCAGAGGCCCGCGCGGAATATGGCATCGAGCTCCTCGAAGACCTGGCACCCGGCGCCTATGACGCCGTGATCCTGGCCGTGGCGCACCGCCAGTTTCGGGCCATGGGGCCGGCGGAGCTGCGTGCCCTCGCCAAGCCCGGCGCCGTCCTTTACGACGTCAAGCACGTCTTGCCCAAGGGCGCGGTCGACGGGCGTCTGTGACGGTCGGTGGGGCGATGCGCCGGTCGGCGCATCGCCCGGAGCACGGGGTGCAGGATTGGGTTCTCCTCGGGAGCAGGTATGAAGGTTCTAGTCACCGGCAGTGCGGGATTCATCGGCTCGGCCCTGTCATTGCGGCTTCTGGCCCGGGGCGACGAGGTGATCGGTGTCGACAACCTCAACGATTACTATGATGTGGCCCTCAAGAGGGCCAGGTTGGCGAGGATGGAGCCGCATCCCGGCTTCACCGACCTGCGCATCGATCTCAAGGAGCGGGCAGCGGTTGCCGAGGTGTTCGCCGGTCATCGCCCGCGACGGGTCGTTCACCTGGCCGCCCAGGCGGGGGTCCGTTACTCCATCGAGAATCCCATGGCGTACGTCGACACGAATCTGGTTGGGTTCGCGAACGTCCTGGAAGGGTGCCGGCATACGGGTGTCGAGCACCTGGTCTACGCCTCGAGCAGCTCGGTCTATGGGGCAAACACGAACATGCCCTTCTCGGTCCACCAGAAGGTGGATCATCCCCTCAGCCTCTATGCCGCGACCAAGAAGGCAAACGAGCTGATGGCCCATACCTACAGCCATCTCTACCGCCTGCCGACGACGGGCCTGCGCTTCTTCACCGTCTATGGGCCCTGGGGTCGACCGGACATGGCGCTCTTCAAGTTCACACGGGCGATCTTGGCGGGTGAGCCCATCGATGTGTTCAACTACGGCCGGCATCGACGGGACTTCACCTACATCGACGACATCGTCGAGGGGGTGGTCCGGGTGCTGGACCGCATCCCAGAGCCCGATCCGAACTGGTCTGGCGCAGATCCGGACTGTGCGACCAGCGACGCCCCCTATCGTCTGTACAACATCGGGAACCACCATCCGGTCGAGCTCATGCGTTACATCGAGTTGCTGGAGGAGTGCTTGGGGACGGCGGCGCAAAAGAATCTGCTGCCCTTGCAGCCGGGTGACGTCCCGGATACCTATGCGGATGTCGAGGATCTGGTGAGGGATACGGGGTACCAGCCGAGCACCCCTGTGTCCGTTGGGGTGGCGCGCTTCGTCGACTGGTACCGCGACTACTACGGCGTTTGATGCGGGGGGCGCAAGACCTGCGGCCCGGCCTGGAAGGGTACAGAGAGGGACAGGGAGGGGACAGGTCGCGGGCGCGCGACGGTCGGTAGGACGTGGGTCGCCCGGGTCGCGGTTGCGAGCCTAACCCTGCATGACACCCGTGTCGCCCCGGACCATGAAAACACGGCTGTCATGCAGGGTTTCCCTCACCCCGGCCCTCTCCCAGAGGGCGAGGGGGACAAGGAGCGCCTACGGCGCATTTTCACGGTAACGCTCGGCTGTCGGGTTCATGACGCGATCGGGCAACGCGTCAGGCGACGGGGCGCCGACCGCGCGGCCCGCGTCCGTGCGGGGCCGAAGCGGGTCTAGCGAACGGCTATTTCTTCTCGGCCATGCCCTCGACCGTCACCTCGACGCGGCGGTTGGGCTGGTAGCACTCGATCAACGCCGCCCTGCTCTTGGCGCTGGCGCAGTCCGCCGGTGTCACCTTGAGCTGCGACTTGCCGTAGCCCACTGCGCTGATCCGGTCGGCTGGGACGCCTTTGGCGACCAGTTGACCCTGCACCGTACTGGCGCGGCGCTCAGACAAGCGTTGGTTGAACTCGACTGACCCAATCGGATCCGTATGGCCGGCGACCCGGACCGCGTCGTAAGAGACGTGATTCAGGTCATTGGCAAAGTTGTTGATGGTGCTGACGCCCTGCGGGGACAGGGTGGACTGGTTGAAGCCAAAGAGCGCGTCCGCCGAGAGCTCGTAGGTACGGGTCGTCTTGACGGGGGCAGCAGCCCGGCCGCCGATCGGGATCACGATGCCGGCCGTGACCAACCAGTCGCCGAAGCTGTCGTTGTTGCGCAGGCCGCCGCTGTTGTCATCATAGCGGTAGCGACCGTCGACGCGCAGGGATGCATATTCCGCGACGCGTACCATCACCCCCGCGCCCGCCTCGGCCATGAAACTCCACGCGGAGTCGGAGTTGCACAGGGCCTGGTTGAAGGGAATACGGTCGCATTCGAAGTCGTCGTTGATCGCGCCCAGGCCGGCGAGCAGGAAGGGCTGCACTGCGCCGCGTCGATTGAAGACGAAGAGCCCGTCAATGGCGAGGTCCCCGACAGTGAAGTCGCCTTGGGGGAGGCCGGACGGGGGGACCAGGGCGCCATTCGGTCCAACCGAGGGCAGGCCAACTTCGCCGTTGCTTGGCAGGTCGGTGTAGGTTCCGCGGAACTCGATGTTGAGCCACTCATTGATCGGTTTGCCGACGGCGAAACCCCAACCCGCACCATCGTCCGTGCCACGGGCACTGTCCGCCCAGGTGTAGCTGGCGAACGGCAACAGGTACCAGCGGTCATCGAAGCTGGACAGGGTGGTCGCGCCGGTTGGCTCGGCCGATTGGGCCACGGCGGCGAGCGGGCTTGCCAACAGCACCGCGGATAAGGCTGACAGACATAGCTTATGCATCGTACTGAATCTCCCCAAAAGATCCATCTTCACCGCGCCGGCCGCATGGCCGGCTAGGCTCCTCCCCCGAGGCTGTTGAGGACATCGTCAGGGGTCTCGGTGACCGCCGGCTCGGTGCGCTCGGCCAGGGATGGCGAATGGAAAATAGCACATGTCTCAGATGTACATCAAATGCCATTTTGGCTGGGGGTTCGGTCGGTCGTCACTCAGTCGTGCAGGCTAAAGAGCGCTGTTGCTGGACAAGGGTGCATCAAGAAAGCGACAAATTTGCGGGCGACACAAGACTGGAGGAAGAAATCGAGTGGGTGGCTCGCCGCAAGGGTTCAAGCGGCCGAAGCGGCGGGGGTCCAACTCCTGGGCGCGGAGCGGTGCAAGCGGGGGACGGATTGCGGTGGCCGAGAGGCAGGGAGGATGTCGCGGGCACTCGCGTGCACCGAAGGGTGTGGCGGCGCGACAGTGTGCGGCGCTAGAGCGACGGGCCAGCGCCCTGGGCGAGGAGTGTGACCTTGGCTTCACCCGTCTCCTTGTCGATATCGAGCGTCACCTCGCAGTATTCCCTGAGTTGGTCGACGGGCGTCGGGTCGTCGGCGCAACTGCAGCCCGCGATGATTCCGCAGTAGAAGATCCCCGCGTGCACATGGATGCTTGCCGCCGCGTCCGTAACACTCAAGATCATGGCCTCGAGTCCCTCATCCAGGGCGTAACTTCCCCTGGACAAGCCCTGTTGCAGGGGCAGGTGCTGTGCGCCCAGGGCCTCAAGCTCCCGTTTCAAGGTCCCCCGGAACCCAGGAGATCCCCAAGCGCTCAGGGATTCTGTCAGTCGGACCATCGCATCACCAGCGCCGCGGACCTTACTCCAGGATCACCGGGATCTTGCCGATGCGTGCGCGCCATTGTTCCGGACCGCTCTGGTGGATCGACTCGCCGCGGCTGTCCACCGCGACAGTGACCGGCATGTCTTCCACCTCGAATTCCCGGATGGCCTCCATGCCGAGATCGGGGAATGCGACCAGGCGGGATGCCTTGATGGCCTTGGCGACCAGGTAGGCGGCGCCCCCCACGGCAATGAGGTAGACGGCGCCGTGGCGCTTGATGGCCGCGATCCCCGCGGGGCCGCGCTCCGCCTTGCCGATCATGCCCACCAGACCGGTCTGGGCAAGCACCTGCTCGGTGAACTTGTCCATCCGCGTGGCGGTGGTGGGACCCGCGGGCCCTACGACCTCGCTACCGACCGGGTCCACGGGTCCTACGTAGTAGATGAAACGACCCGTCAGGTCCACGCCGTCCGGCAGCGACTCACCGCGGGAGAGCAGATCGACCAGGCGCTTGTGCGCCGCGTCGCGGCCGGTCAGGAGCTTGCCGCTGAGCAGCAGGCGCTCGCCCGGGCGCCAGGCGGCGACCTGCTCGCGGGTGATGTCCTCAAGGCTCACGCGTCGGGCACCGGCGACCGGGTCGTAGGCGATCTGGGGCCAGTCCGTGAGCTGCGGTGGGTCCAAGGCCACCGGGCCGCTGCCGTCGAGCGTCACCTCGACGTGCCGGGTGGCGGCGCAGTTGGGGATGATGGCCACGGGCAGCGAGGCCGCGTGGGTGGGGTAGTCCAGGATCTTGACATCCAGGACCGTGGTCAGGCCCCCAAGTCCCTGGGCACCGATGCCGAGGGCATTGACCTTCTCGTGCAGTTCAAGGCGCAGGGCTTCAAGGTGATTGGCAGGTCCGCGGCGGCGCACCTCGTGGATGTCAATGTCCGCGAGCAGGGCCTCCTTGGCCAGCAGCATGGCCTTCTCGGCCGAGCCCCCGATGCCGATGCCGAGCATGCCGGGGGGGCACCAGCCCGCACCGAGGCTTGGCACGGTGCGCAAGACCCAGTCCACCAGACTATCGCTCGGATTCAGCACCGTGAAGCGCGCCTTGTTCTCTGAGCCGCCTCCCTTGGCCGCCAGCTTGATCGTCACATGCTCGCCCGGGACGAGCTCCACGTGGACGATGGCAGGCGTGTTGTCCCCAGTGTTTTGGCGTGAACCGATGGGGTCTGAAACCATGGATGCCCGCAGCAGGTTGTCCGGGTTCCGGTAGGCCCGACGCACCCCCTCGTCCACCATGGCCTGAAGGCTGAGATCGCCCTCGAATCGCACGCCCATGCCGACCTTGAGGAAGGCGATGACCAGGCCGGTGTCCTGACAGATGGGGCGGTGCCCTTCGGCGCACAGGCGCGAGTTGACCAAGATCTGGGCCATTGCGTCCTTGGCTGCTGGGGATTCCTCAAGGGCGTATGCCTCAGCCAGGGCCCGCACATAGTCCGGCGGATGGTAATAGGAGATGTACTGAAGGGCGTCGGCAACGCTCTGAATGAGGTCTTCTTGCCGGATGGTCGTCATGGGGGGCACTGTCCGGGTGGGCATGGGATGTGCGAGCAGACATCGCACCAGGCACGCGGGTGGCCAGAGTATAGCGTCAGGCTGCGGACGGGACCCGTTGGCGGCAGGTCTCTGTCCGTCCACCAGCCGGAAGGGGTCGCACCCCTTGCCAAGAACTGTCGATGGCCGGTAATATGCCGCGCTCCTGACGACAGGCGCGTAGCTCAGCTGGTTAGAGCACCACCTTGACATGGTGGGGGTCGTTGGTTCGAGTCCAATCGCGCCTACCAAATTCGCAGCCGCCAGCTTAGGGCCATTGGTACCTGGACCATTTCGGTTGGGCGCCAGCGGAGCTAGGTCGGCGGCTGTTTTCGTTTGTTGCGGGCCGAATGTCTCTGCCGGGGTGCGTTGCGCCCCCCTCCGCATTCGGATACAGAAAGCCCCGATCCATCAGGACCCCGAGATGCCGACCATCACCCTCCCGGACGGATCCCAGAAAACCTTTGACCGCGCCGTCTCCGTAGCCGAGGTCGCCCAGTCCATCGGCGCTGGGTTGGCGAAGGCCGCCCTAGCTGGGCGGGTGGACGGCCGCTTGGTCGACACCTCCTTTGTGCTGGCCGCGGACGCCACCCTGGCCATCATTACCGCCAAGGACGACGAGGCCCTGGGGCTGCTGCGCCACGATGCGGCCCATGTGATGGCGCAGGCCGTACAGGAGCTTTATCCGGGGACGCAGGTGACCATCGGGCCGGCGATCGAGGACGGCTTTTACTACGACTTTGCCCGAGAGGAGCCCTTCACCCCGGAGGACCTCGCGCGCATCGAGGCGCGCATGCACGAGATCGTCCGGCGCGACTTGCCCCTGGTGCGCGAGGTCTGGGATCGGGAGGCCGCCAAGGCGCTCTTTGCGGCCATTGGCGAGACCTACAAGGTCGAGATCATCGAGGACATCATCCCCGAGGGCGAGGAGGTGTCCATCTATCGTCAGGGGGACTGGTTCGACGTCTGCCGCGGTCCCCACTTACCCAGCACGGGCAAGCTTGGGAATGGCTTCAAGCTGACCAAGGTCGCGGGGGCCTACTGGCGCGGGGACGCCCGCAACGCCCAGCTCCAGCGGATCTACGGCACCGCCTGGCGGGACAGGAAGGAGCTTGATGCCTATCTGCACCGGCTGGAAGAGGCCGAGCGGCGGGATCACCGGCGTCTGGGCAAGCAGCTCGACCTGTTCCACTTTCAGGAAGAGGCCCCGGGCATGGCGTTCTGGCACGCCAAGGGTCTGGTGATCTATCGCCTGGCCGAGGACTACATGCGCAGCCGGCTGGAGGCCTACGGCTACCAGGAGGTGGAGACCCCGCAGGTGCTGGACCGCTCGCTCTGGGAGCGCTCCGGGCACTGGGACAAGTTTGCCGGAGGCATGTTCACGACCCAGCTCGACGACCACGACTTTGCCATCAAGCCCATGAACTGCCCCGGGCACATCCAGCTCTACAATCAGGGGCTGAAGAGCTACCGCGACTTGCCCCTGCGCATCGCCGAGTTCGGTGTCGTGCACCGCAACGAGCCCTCCGGGACCCTCCATGGGCTGATGCGGGCGCGACGCTTCACCCAGGACGATGCCCACGTCTTCTGCACCGAGGAGCAACTGCAAGGCGAGGTGGCAAGCCTGATCGATATGGTGTTCGAGACCTACCGCGACTTCGGTTTCACAGACATCGCATTGGCGCTGTCCCTGCGCCCGGAGCGGCGCGTCGGCAGCGATGCCCTGTGGGACAAGGGCGAGGCCGCTCTGGAAAAGGCTCTGCGGGACAAGGGACTGGAGTTTCGGGTACAGCCGGGGGAGGGGGCCTTCTATGGCCCCAAGATCGAGTTCACCCTTCACGACAGCATCGGGCGCGCCTGGCAGTGCGGGACCATCCAGGTCGACTTCTCCATGCCAGGGCGGCTCGGGGCCCACTACATCGCCGAGGACAACAGCAAGCAAACCCCGGTGATGATCCATCGTGCCATCCTGGGCTCCATGGAGCGGTTTATTGGCATCCTGATCGAGCACTATGCGGGGGCGCTGCCCGCTTGGCTTGCCCCGGTGCAGGCGGTCGTGTGCAACATCACCGATCGGCAGGCCCCATACGTGCGCGAGGTGACTAACGTCTTGCGCAAGAAGGGGTTCCGGGCGGAATTTGACTTGAGAAACGAGAAGATCGGCTTTAAAATTCGTGAGCATGCCTTGCAAAAGGTGCCATACTTAATCATTTTGGGAGATCGCGAGGTGGACAGTCAGACCCTGGCTGTCCGCGACCGAAAGGGGCAGGATCACGGGGTCATGTGCCTAGCCGACTTCGTCGAGCGGCTGGGGCGCGAGGTCGAGGCGCGAAGCCACTGAAGGACAGTGTCGGCGCTGGCCACTGCCTCGGGCGGTCCGCCGCGTGGGCGGGCGTTTTCGTTGCGTAATTGGAGGAATCGGCAATCGCTGCACCAAAAAAGAATCGCGTCAATCGGGAAATCACCGCAAGTGAGGTGCGCCTGATCAGCGCGGAGGGTACTCAGATTGGGGTCGTGAAGCTGCGCGAGGCCATTGAAATGGCTGAGGGCGAGGGGTTGGACGTCGTAGAGATCGATCCCAATGCGGAGCCCCCGGTGTGTCGCCTCATGGATTTTGGGCGCTTCATCTTCGATCAAAAGAAGAAGAAGGCCGAGGCGAAGAAAAAGCAACGCCAGGTTCAGATCAAGGAGATCAAGTTCCGTCCTGGAACGGATGAAGGAGACTATCAGGTCAAACTACGCAACCTGATGCGTTTCCTATCAGAGGGGGACAAGGGCAAGGTCACCATGCGCTTTCGCGGACGCGAGCACGCCCATCGCGAGCTAGGGCTCGAACTGCTCCAGCGCGTTGAACGTGACCTTGCCGATATCAGCATCGTCGAGCAACAGCCGCAGATGGAAGGGCGGCAGATGGTGATGGTGCTGGGCCCCAAGAAAAAATAGCGGCCTCGCCTGTTTCGACCAAGAGGCGTCAGGTGGTGCACATCCGCCAGACTGGGCCGCCCATCAATCTCAAATAGCGGAGTCGAGAGTAATGCCCAAGATCAAGACCAAGCGCGGCGCTGCAAAGCGCTTCGCGCGCAATGGCGGCGGCTCGTTCAAGCGGAACGCCTCGCATCGGCGCCACATCCTGACCAAGAAGACCACCAAGCGGAAGCGCCACCTGCGCTCCGCGGCCTTGGTGCATGCGACGGATGTCAAGAGCGCTATGCGAATGATGCCTTACTGCTGAAGCTGAACGAATCGGAGAACAGTCATGCCAAGAGTCAAAAGGGGCGTTCAGGCGCACGCCCGGCACAAGAAGGTCCTCAAGGCGGCCAAGGGCTACTACGGCGCCCGCAGCCGGGTCTTTCGAGTGGCCAAGCAGGCGGTCATCAAGGCGGGTCAGTACGCCTACCGCGACCGCCGCCAGAGAAAGCGTCAATTCCGGGCACTGTGGATTGCCCGCATCAACGCGGCGGCACGCCTGAATGGCCTTTCCTACAGTCGGTTCATGAATGGGCTCAAACGGGCAGGGGTGACCATCGACCGGAAGGTCCTTGCCGAGATCGCCTATGGCGATATGCCGGCCTTCGTTGCGCTGGCCGAGCAGGCTAAGGCCGGATTGGGGCAGGTGGCCGCCTAGGGAGATGCGGATCAAATGCCCTCCCTGCATTTGATCCGCCTGCGTCCCACGACGCGCGCGGCGCGGGACGCTCCCGTTTCAAGGGCTTAAGGCCCTCGAAACGGGCGGGCCATCCCTGGCCTGCACGGGAGGCGCAATCAATCAGCCCTTCCCTAGCTTGATCGCCGCCCCAAGCCGGTTGGGCCCCGCTCGGGCGTCAATGAGACACCCGCTCGGCACTGGTTTCGGCGCGGCGTGCGATCGAGACGAGGTCAGATGGGTTGGGTCGCGGCCCACTTGGCGGTGGCCGCTCGTCACCGCCGCCGGGGAGCAAAGGGAGGGCCACCGCTTTGCCCCTTTTCGTTGAGGTCGGAATGAGGGCAGCGCCTGGTTTGCCGCTGATCCTGTAGCCCTGGGTCAGGAGCGTCAACAGGATGAGACTTGCCGGTCTTGCGCCGCGATTGCCATTGTCCGGGTCCGGCGCGGCGTTCGGCATGCCTGGTCGCCCGAACCCGCGATGGCGGGTCCACGACTCCAGCCCTTGAGTGTTCTAGGTGACCTAGCATGGCGAACGCGGAGACCGAAGAGCTTGACCGCCTGCGTGCTGCCGCCTTGACCGAGCTTGCTGCAAGCCAAGACCTTGCCGCAGTGGATCAGGTGCGCATCCGGTATCTCGGCAAGAGCGGTCTTCTGACCGCTCAGTTGAAGCAGCTTGGTGCCCTGCCAAAGGAGGATCGGCCGGCCGCTGGGGCCCGCATCAACAGTGCGAAGGAGGCGCTGCTCGCGGCCGTCGAGGAGCGCAGGGCGGTCTTGGAGCAGGCGGCCCTCGCTGCGCGTCTGGCCGGCGAGCGCATCGACGTCACCCTTCCCGGGCGCGGTCAAAGGTCCGGGGGACTGCATCCCATCACCAGGACCCTCAGGCGCATCGAGCAGCTCTTCAACAGTGCCGGCTTCGCCATCGCCGAGGGCCCGGAGGTCGAGGACGACTACCACAACTTCGAGGCGCTCAACATCCCCGCCCACCATCCGGCGCGGGCGATGCATGACACCTTCTACTTCAGTGAGCACCTCCTGCTGCGCACCCACACTTCCCCTGTGCAGATCCGGGTGATGCGGGAGCAGCCGCCGCCCCTGCGCATCATTGCGCCAGGTCGGGTTTACCGCTGCGACTCGGATCTGACCCATACCCCGATGTTTCATCAGGTGGAGGGTTTGCTGGTCGACGAGCAGGTGAGCTTCGCCGACCTCAAGGGCATCCTGTATGACTTCCTCACCCGCTTTTTCGAGCGGGACCTTCGGCTTCGCTTTCGCCCGTCCTACTTCCCTTTTACGGAGCCCTCGGCCGAGGTGGATATCCAGTGCGTCATGTGCAACGGGGCGGGGTGCCGCGTCTGTAAGCAGAGCGGCTGGCTGGAGGTCCTCGGCTGCGGGATGGTGTACCCCGAGGTCTTCCGCCACGTCGGGATCGACCCGGAGCGCTATCTCGGCTACGCCTTTGGCATGGGTGTGGAGCGGCTCGCCATGCTCCGGTACGGCGTCGACGATATCAGGCTTTACTTTGAGAACGACCTGAGATTCCTCCGGCAGTTTGCCTGAGCTGGCAGCGAGATAGGACCAAGGACTATGCGATTCAGTGAGGCATGGCTGCGCCAATGGGTGGCCCCGCCAATCGACACCAAAACGCTCTGCGCGCAGTTGACCATGGCGGGCCTCGAGGTGGACGGGGTGGAGCCGGCCGCCCCGGCCTTCAGCGGTGTGGTCATCGGTCTGGTGCTGTCTGCGGAGCCGCACCCTGATGCCGCGAAACTCCGATTGTGCCAGGTGGAGGTTGGACAGGGACAGGCACTGCCGATCGTGTGTGGGGCCTCGAACGTATCGGCTGGGATGAAGGTTCCCGTGGCGCTGGTTGGCGCCGTGCTCCCCGGGGGGCTCACGATTAAGGCTGCCAAGCTGCGCGGGGTCGAGTCGCTCGGAATGATCTGCTCAGCGGCGGAGCTTGGACTGGCCGACACCTCAGAGGGCATCCTCTCGCTGCCGCGGGAGGCGCAGATCGGCGCAGACTTCCGCGCCTGGCTGGAGCTCGATGATGCCTGCATCGAGGTCGACCTGACCCCAGACCGGGCCGACTGCCTGAGTCTGGCAGGCATCGCCAGGGAGGTTGGCGTCATCAACCGCTGCCAGGTGACCTGGCCCCGCATCGACGCCGTAGCCCCAACGCGGGACGACCGTCTGTCCGTGCACCTTGAGGCGGGGGATGCCTGCCCCCGCTATGTCTGCCGCATCGTTCGCAACATCAATCCCACAGCCGAAACGCCCCTGTGGTTGCGCGAGCGGCTCCGGCGCTCTGGGCTGCGCAGCCTCGGCCCGGTGGTGGACGTGACCAACTACGTCTTGTTGGAGCTTGGCCAGCCGATGCATGCCTTCGACCTTGGGCGGCTGGCGGGCGAGATCCGCGTGCGGCTGGCAGGCCAGGGAGAGCGCCTGGCACTGCTCGGCGGCCAGGAGCTGGACCTGAGCCCCGATACCTTGGTGATCGCCGATGAACGGGGCCCGTTGGCACTTGCGGGCATCATGGGCGGCGCCGGCTGCGCAGTGGGCGAGGGCACCCGAGACATCCTGCTGGAGAGTGCCTTCTTTTCCCCCGCTGCCATCAGCGGCCGGGCCCGCGGCTATGGGCTGCACACGGACTCGTCCCACCGCTTCGAGCGCGGCGTTGACCCTGGCCTCCAGGTCACTGCCCTGGAGCGGGCGACCCGGCTGTTGTGTGACATCGCCGGCGGCGAACCGGGCCCGGTGGTCGAGGCCCTGAGCCCCGGGGGCCTTCCCAAGCGGGCGGTCCTGCTCCTGCGTCGGGCGCGTCTTGCCCAGGTCCTGGGTCTGCATGTCTCAGATGCTGAGGTTGTGGATATCCTGACCCGGCTTGGGATGGAAGTGACGGCGACCTCGGACGGTTGGGAGGTATTGCCGCCGAGCAGCCGCTTCGATGCCGTGCTGGAGGTTGATCTCATCGCAGAGGTGGGCCGCATCCACGGCTATGACAACATTCCAATGGCCCATGCCCCAACGGCGGCGGCCACGCGTGCCCCGGCGGAGACCGCCTTCGATCTCGACCGGGCCCGTCTAGGCCTGGTGGGGCGCGGCTATCACGAGGTCATTACCTACAGCTTTGTCGATCCGGAGCTCCAGCAGCTGGTCGATCCCACGCGGCCGGCGCTTCGCCTCGTCAACCCCATCTCCGCAGACCTCTCCGTGATGCGCACCGGACTCTGGCCCGGACTGCTCCAGGCGGCCCGCCAGAATCTGGCCCGTCAACAGCAGCGTGTGCGAATCTTCGAGACGGGGCTGCGCTACCTGCCAGAGCCTGGCCAGGCCGGCCTTCCCCGGCAGGATGCGGTCATCGGCGGGCTAGTGATCGGTTCGGTGGAGCCTGAGCAATGGGGACAAATTCACCGCAGTGTGGACTTCTTCGACCTCAAGGCCGACGTCGAGGCCCTCCTCGCGCTGACGGGGTGCAGAGAGGCTTACACCTTCGCGGCCGCCGAGCATCCGGCCTTGCATCCTGGACAGACGGCCCGTATCGCGCGCGACGGCCGGGAGGTGGGCGTGCTCGGCATGCTTCACCCGGCGCTCAGATCGCGGTTGGACATCGGCGCCGATGTCTACCTCTTTGAGCTTGCCCTGGCCGGCTTGGGTGCCGGGTGTCTGCCGTCCTTCCGGCCGCTGTCGAAGTTCCCGTCCATCCGGCGGGACATCGCCATCGTTGTGGATACCGGGGTCAGCCGCCAGCAGGTACAGGCCTGCATTGCTGCGGCTGAGCCGGATCTGCTGAGCGACATCGTGCTGTTCGACGTCTACCAAGGCCCGAACATAGAGTCCGGGCGAAAAAGTCTCGCTTTGGGATTGATTTTGCAAGCACCTTCTCAGACACTTACCGATCAAGAGGTTGATCGAAGTATCGCGCGGATCCTGGCGCGGCTCGAGGCAGACATTGGGGCACGATTGAGGGATTGATGGTATGGCGCTGACCAAGGCCGACATGGCGGAGCATCTGTTCACGGAGATGGGACTCAACAAGCGGGAGGCCAAGGACGTGGTCGAGATGTTCTTCGAGGAGATCCGTTCCGCGCTGGAGCGCGGCGAGCAGGTCAAGCTCTCTGGCTTCGGGAATTTTGATCTGCGCGAGAAGAAGCAACGGCCGGGGCGGAACCCGAAGACGGGTGAAGAAATACCGATAACAGCACGCCGGGTCGTCACTTTCCGACCAGGCCAAAAGCTCAAGTCGAGGGTAGAGGCCTATGCTGGAAGCGAGCGCTAGCGGCGAGCACCACGAGCTGCCGCCCATCCCGGGTAAACGCTACTTCACCATCGGCGAGGTCAGCGACCTGTGTGGTGTCAAGCCTCATGTGCTCCGGTATTGGGAGCAGGAATTTCCGCAGCTCAAGCCCGTCAAGCGGCGCGGCAACCGCCGTTATTATCAGCGCCACGACGTCCTCATGGTGCGCCAGATTCGCAGCCTGCTGTACGAGCAAGGGTTCACCATCGGTGGGGCGCGGCAGCAGCTCTCCGGAGAGTCCGCCAAGCAGGACGTGAGCCAGAGCCATCAAATCATCCGCCAACTGCGCGTAGAGCTTGAAGATATTCTTCACACGTTGCGGCGGTGACAGGGTCAGAGGCGGGAATTGTGATTCTGCAAGTCCGCGGCGTAGGCCAGGTTCAGGTTTGACAGATCCCTTACTGGATCTATACACTGCAAAGTTTCGCGGGGCGTAGCGCAGCCTGGTAGCGCACCTGAATGGGGTTCAGGTGGTCGGAGGTTCAAATCCTCTCGCCCCGACCAATGACCAAGGGTTGGCCCGCGTTGGCAAGCCTTTTTTTCGGTAAGCCGGGCGCCGCGCGGCGATACACCGGTGCGAGCGACCGGATCGTTGCTTGCTCCATCCTGGCAGCCTGGGGCGATTGTCGCCGGCCGGTAACCGATGGCAAGGGCGGCTGTCGGTTTACTGCTGCTACCATGGAGCGTAGATGAGTCACTGCGTCATTCACATTGGCATGCACAAGACCGGCTCCACCTCGATCCAGAGGAGTCTGGCCGGCCTCCAGGACAGCCAGTTTTTGTATGCCCCCTTGGGACCCGAGCCCAATCACAGCATCCCCCTCTGCGTCCTATTTTCCAGCGACCCGGCTCGATTCACCCGGAACAAACCCAGCATACGCCACCTCGGCGATGATCCAGCTTACCGAGCCCTAGTGCGGGATCGGCTGGATGCCGCGGTCGGGTTGTGCGGGGACCGCACCCTTTTGGTCTCCGGTGAGGATATCTGCGCGCTGACGCCGTCCGATCTGGCGGAGCTCTACCGATATTTTCGCGCTCACTTCGATCGGATCGAGGTCGTCGCCTATGTGCGGCCGCCGGCCGCCTTCATGGCAAGCGCCTTCCAAGAGCGCGTCAAGGGGCATCTGGACAGTTTCGACCTGGATGCGATGCTCGGCAGCTACCAAAAGACCTTCAGAAAGTTTGACGAGTTGTTCGGAGAGCCAAACGTCCACCTGTGGAAGTTTGATCCGGCCCGATTTCCCGACCGCTGCGTCGTCCGGGACTTTTGCTCGCGCCTCGGCATTCATCTGCCCGTGGACCGCATCAAGAGGGCCAACGACTCCGTTGCGAGGCCGGCTCTGGATCTCCTGTACTGCTACCGAAAGTTCGGCAAGCGGTTTGGCGCCGCGGATATGCCCGCAGGAGAAGCCCAGAGGGTTGGAATGGCCCTTTCGGTGCTAGGGGCGGGCAAACTGCGCTTCGCCAGCGATCTGGTGCGCCCGATTCTTCACCGGCATCGGGCGGATATCCAATGGATGGAGGCCCGACTCGGCGCATCGCTTGCAGAGGATCTCAGTCATTGTCAGCCGGGGGATGTTGGGGGCGAGGAGGACCTGCTTAACCCAGACCCGGGGGTGATCGATGGCCTGCTGGCTCTGCTCGGTGATGCCGCACCGCCGGGGAATCGCGGTCGAACGCCGGAAGAGATCGCCGCCTTGGTGCACGTCTTGCGCGGACAGGTAGCGGAGGCGAGCCGTCAGCGGCAGGCAGTGTCGAGCGGTCAGCCCGCGCGCAATGCAGGGAGGATCGCGCTCATCCGATCGAATGCGGTGCTCGGATGGGCGGTTGGTCGTGATGGAACGACGCCGGCTAAGCTCGCCCTTTTCGTCAACGGGGTCGAAGTTGCCAGGACCGTGGCGGACCAGCCTCGTCCAGCGCTCGTGGAACGCGGCATTCACCCTACTGGGCAATGCGGCTTTATTTTCCGCCTTCAGGCCGATCGGCAACTCAAGGTCGGAGACTTAGTGGTCGTTCGATCGCTCGATGGCAATTGTGTGATAGACCAGTCCCCCTCGATCGTCCAAGCTCCAGACCCAACCCAGGAACACCATGAGGGCGTGCCGAAGGCGGGTTTCGGCCTCGCGAGCGCCGGCGGACACCCCTCTGCGCTCGGGTGAGGACCGAGAGCGGGCGCCATCCCTTCACCGCCGGGACGGGGCCGCCCCCTTCGTGACGGTGGGGTTCTGCCGCAGACATTGGTAAGTCAGGAGCGCAGCGTGGAAATCATTCTCCACATTGGTTGGCACAAGACCGGCAGCACCTCGTTGCAGGTCTTTCTGCTCAAGAACCGAAAGGCGCTCATTCAGCAGCAGCGGACATATTATCCGAGCGAAGGGCTCTTGAGCTGCGCCCACCACACGGTGGCTTGGACCTTCCAGGGGCGAGAGACTTCGCCATGGGGGCCCGTTCCAAAGCTGGAGGGAGGCGGCGACGTCTATATCCGCAATGCGATCGATAGTGCTCGTTCGAGGGGCTGCAACAGGATTATCTTCAGCTCAGAGGAGTTCTGCACCTTTGATGTCGATTCGATTCGCAACCTCTACAACTCATTGCGCCCCCTCGCCAGCTCCGTCCAGGTCGTCGCCTACGTTCGTCGGCAGGATCTGCTCGTCGAGTCGGCTTACAACATGGAGGTCAAGTGGTGGGGAGCCCGCCTAACAGCAGAGTTTGATGAGTATGTGAAGAACAAAGGGGCTCACCCCAATTACTACCGCGCTCTCAAGGGCTGGGCAACTGTGTTCGGGGCAGACTCGTTGACGGTGCGTTGCTATCAGCGCATCGCATTGGTGGGGAAAGATATCCGGGTCGATTTCTGCGACGCGGTTGGTCTCAGTCGGGAGGGCCTAAGTCACATGGACGAGGATGTCAACGATTCTTTGGGTCCGAAGACGCTGGAGTTCCTGAGAGTGCTGAACAACATCGATCTCGCACGCGCCGAGCACGAACGAATCTCTGGTCGTTTGCAGACCTATGATGCGGAAATGCAGTCGCCGAAGGCCATCCTGTTCCGTCTGGAGGATCGGAGATCCTACATGGCTGCCTTCGAGCGCAGCAATGGAAGGCTGGGCGAGTTCGGGGTGGCTGCGGAGTCACTCATGGTGTCCGACGATGAAGGTACGGGTCGCAACGTCTCCCGGCTAACATGGCTCGAATTCAACGATCTGTACGATTATGTCGGTCGCGGCCAGTGAGTCCGCGGCACCCGCGCGCGGATGCGCCGCGAGGCACTACCGCAGATGGGCAAGCCTGGTTAGGAACGTCTTAGTCACCTACATGTATAACGAATAAGCATTTGTCCGGCGTGCGCGCGATTATGTGCGCTCGGTCGTGGCACGCCGCCTGGCGCGCACGGCGGATAAATGTGCGTTGGACTAATCCGATCCTGGCACGGTGCCCAGGAGGGGCAGGGCCTTCTTTAGAGAGAGGGGATTGTATCCCTGGGAGCGGGGTCGCCGAGCATCCCCCGGGGGCGGGTCAGGGCGGGGCGTCTGGTGGGTGGGACGCAAACCGGGCATCCAGGTGGCTCCACAGGGGTTGCGAGGGGGTGCTGTGAGGGCAAGTGCAGAGGCTTTTCTGCGCGCTGGGCGAGCGCATCCGCAGGCCGCAGGCGGCCTGTGCGTCGCGGCGATCCAGTCCCTGGTGTTTAGCGGAGCGCGGCCAGTGGGATCACCCCGGGGGCCGGCGACCGGGGAAGCGGGAGCAGGTGTGCACGCACCTGCAGCCGGCCGGAGCGGCAGATGGGACACGGATAGCCGTCAAGGAGCGTCGTCGTTACGGGTTCTGCGCGCGCCGCGGTCGGTGGCGCGGCCAGCGCCGTGCGGATCTGCGCCAGGCGCCTGGCTCGGCAACGGTTGGCCAGGAAGCCGAAGTGACGCACCCGCATGAACCCCTTGGGCAAGACATGGAGCAAGAAGCGCCGGATCAGCTCCTCGGCGGTGAGGGCGATGACCTTGCGCCGGTCGCCGTCGCGGTAATCCTTGTAGGCGAGCGCCACCGATTCCCCATCGAAGTCCAGTAGACGGCTGTCCGACAGTGCGATGCGATGGCTGTAGCGACCCAGATAATCGACCACCGTCTGGGTAGCAGCCAGAGCGGGCTTGGAATAGACCACCCATTCGTTCGCCATCAGGGCCTTGAGCACGCGCTCCACCTCGGCCCGGTCGCGCACGCGCGGCAGCGCCCCGCCCTCCCAAGCGCGGCGCAGTCGACTGACGAAGCCGCCGCGGAAATGCCGCGACAGCGCCCGCACCGGAAACAGGTACGTGCTCCGCGCGGGGTGCCAGCCCCCATCGTTAGCCAGGGACCCACCCGGCACCAGGCAGTGCAGGTGCACATGCCGCACCAGGGTCTGACCCCAGGTGTGCAGCACCGCGGTCATGCCCATCTGTCCATCGAGACGTTTGGGGTCGGCGCCGAAGGCCGACAGGGTCGCCCACACCGTCTCGAAC
>Ga0272446_1003657_pt1 | contig 19119 bp, 14 predicted proteins | sample YNPCB0061_FD_194587 | JGI IMG/M metagenome (GOLD analysis project Ga0272446, IMG submission 194587) | Hot spring microbial mat communities from Yellowstone National Park, WY, United States - YNP-CB-006-1 | ecosystem: Environmental > Aquatic > Thermal springs > Hot (42-90C) > Sediment | place... | reverse complement strand
GGCACCACCGAGGCCACCTTGTAGTTGCCGCGTACCATTTTGGCAAAGCGGCTCGGATCAGGCCCCCCGCCGCCGGGACTGCGAAACTGCAGCGGATCAAACTCTTTCAGATCGACGTTCAAAGGCAAGGTCGCAAATTCCATCATGTTTTTGCCGCCCGCCTTGGGCTGAAACGTCGCTGTCGCCGACACCGCAATCAGCAACAGCGACAAGCCCACAGTGGCGTAGATGACCTTGGCATCCAAGGCCTCTCGCAGCGAGTCGCGCAACATCGCCAAAAATTTCACGCTCGGTACTCCTGGGCGCGCAACGGGGCCACGGACTGCCGCTGCCGACGATCGACGCCTGGCTCGGCTGCTTCCACCGTTTGCACAAACAAATCTTCCAACGTCTGCCGCTTCTCTACCAGATGCCGTAGGCGCAACCCCTGGTCAAGCAACAGCCGCACCACTTCGTCGATGCTTTGGCCTTCGGGCAGATCAAGCTCCCAATGCAAGCCACTACGCTGCACCCGGTAGCCCCGTTGCTGGAGCATCTCCACCGGCAGGGAATCGCCCTCAGCTAAACCAACGGTAAAAGTGCCGCGACGGCGGGTGAGTTCGGCAATGGTGCCCTGACGGACAACACTGCCGCGATCCAGAATGATGACGCGGTCGCAGAGCAACTCGACTTCGCCCAATAGGTGCGAGTTGACGAACACCGTCACACCCTTGGCTTTGAGGTCTTGCAGCAGTTCGCGGATCTCACGCCGCCCTACTGGGTCCACGCCATCGGTCGGCTCGTCGAGAAAAACCACCTCGGGATGGTGGAGCAGAGCTTGAGCAATGCCCAAGCGTTGTTTCATTCCTTTGGAATAGGTACGTATTTTGGCATAGGCCCGTCCGCTGATCCCTACCATCTCCAGCACCTTGGGGATGCGCTCGCGTCGGGCCGCGCTGCTCATGCCCAGCAAACTGCCATAGAAATCCAACAAGCTGGCTCCGGTGTGGTAATCCGGGAAACGGTGATCCTCCGGCAAATAACCCACCCGCGAGCGCACGGCCACGGTGCCACAGGGTTGCCCGAGCAAGCGAGCGCTGCCCTCTGTGGGCGACAAAATTCCTAGCAAAATCTTTACCAGGGTCGTTTTGCCCGCGCCGTTTTGGCCCAACAGGCCGAAGATTTCGCCCGACTCGACCTGAAGCGAAACACCCTTGAGCGCCCGCACGGACGAGCCATACTGTTTGACCAGGTTGTTGGTTTCAATCACCGGCACACACGTCCCCTTGCAGCTTGGAGGTTTGCAACTCAGGCTCAGCTTAGTAAAACCGCGGAGGATTGGCCCGGCCGGGAACTCCGCCTCCCCTGCAGCGGTTTCCTGTCACTATCAGCTTCTTTCCTCCGTTATACCCGTCTACTAGTTCATTCTTTAAGATAGCATCCATCCCCAAGGGCATCACTGGAACGTCCAGCAAAACGCTCGTGCAAGCATTCCTCACCAAGGCAAGGAGTATCGACGCATGGCCATCACTCTGGAATATTTAGGACATTCGGGCGTTTGGCTGAGCGATGGCACGCATCGCGTCGTGATCGACCCCTTTCTCACCCACAATCCCCTGGCTCGGAAAAAACCAGCCGACATCGCTTGTGACTGGATTCTGCTGACCCACGGCCATTCCGATCACACCGCCGACGCCGAGGCGATCGCTAAGGCCAACAACGCCACCATTCACGCCACTTACGAGTTGGCCGCCCTCTTCGCCAAGAAGGGCTGCAAAGTGAGCTACGGCAATCAGGGGGGCAGCATCCCCACGCTGTTTGGCAGCGTGACGCTGGTGCAGGCGTTTCATTCGTCGTCGTTTGAAGGGCAATATGCGGGCATGCCCTGCGGCGTGATCGTGACGCTGGGCGGCGTGACGGTTTATCACCTAGGCGATACCAGCCTTTTTGGCGACCTGGCCTTGTTGGGCGAGATCTTCAAGCCCGACATCGCCCTAATCCCAATCGGCGACCGCTACACCATGGGGCCGCGCCTGGCCAGCCGAGCTGCCGAGATGATCCGGCCGAAACTCGCCATTCCGATTCATTACAAGACTTTCGCCGGACAATTGGTCGATAGCGCGGCCGATTTTCAGCCCCAAGGCGTAACCGTGCGGGTGATGGAACCCGGCGAGACGCTCTCCTTCGGCTGAGCGGCGACCGCTGCCTATTGCCCCTGCAACGAACGAAGTACGCCAAGGGTTACCTCTTTCAAAGATAGGAGAATCGATTCATGGCTTCGCCGATTCGCATCGTGGCCTTCGCCGGCAGCCTACGCAAAGCATCGTACAATGCGGCCGCCTTGCGCGCCATGCAGGGGTTGGCTCCCGCTGGGGTGATGTTGGCCATCCACGATTTGTCGGACATCCCGCTGTACAACGAAGACGTGGAGAAGCAAGGGTTGCCCGCCAGCGTGTTGACCTTTCGCCAAGCCCTCGCCGCCGCCGATGCCGTTCTCATCGCCACCCCCGAATACAACTACTCGGTGCCCGGCGTGTTGAAAAACGCCATCGACTGGGCTTCGCGTCCGCCGGAGCAGCCTTTCGACGGCAAGCCGATGGCGATTTTTGGGGCTAGCCCCGGCTTCGCCGGCACGGCGCGAGCGCAGTACCACCTGCGACAGATGTTCATTTACATGAATGCGCAGATTCTCAATCGCCCCGAGGTGTTCATCGCGGCCGCACATGCCAAATTCGACGCCCAAGGCCACCTCACCGACGAAGCGACACGCAAACAGTTGCAGACTCTTTTGACTGCTCTGCTCGCACGGGTCGAAAGGAAATCGGCTTCCTAACCGCAAGCATGATTTCTGCAGCGGTGGCGAAACCTCGACACCCTATTTGTCGTACTCGGTGCCGCACGCGACGCACGTCGCGCTGCCTCAGCAGAATGGCCTCCTGTTGGCCGGTTTGCGAAGGCTTGGCGCGGGTTCGCCACCGCGGGGGCAAACGATGGGGCGGAGGTTCATGCCCCACTCGCCCGGCCCACATGCGCTGTCGCGGACATCGAAAACCAATCCGGCACGCAGCAACCTCGCCGTCAGAACAGCCGCTAGGACCGAGAAGACGATTGGAAGTTCTTCGGACAGGTGGAGCTACCCTCCGGCTTGAACTCTCTCCCCGCGACGTGTGTGAATTCGTAGGATAACCTTCCTAAGATCGCCCTCGCAAGGCCCGCCGAATTGAGCAGTACATGGCCGACGATCTTGTCTTTCTGATGGGGAAAACCGAGGCTCGCTTGCCGGGCGATCGGCGTTATGCTCGAAACCACCTCTGGGCTACTCTTCAGCCCGAGGGCGTCTGGCGCTTTGGCTTCACCTCCTATGCCATCCGACTCATGAAAGATGTTTACTTTCTTAGCTGGTCCATCGATGCCGGCGATGTCGTGCAGCTCATGCAGGAAATTGGCCACATCGAAACCAGCAAGGCCGAAAGTGATCTGTTCGCGCCGCTGGCGGGCGTCCTAACCCGTTTCAACGAGGCGTTGCTTCATGACCCGACCCCGATTAACACCGATGGCTACGGGGCGGGTTGGCTCTTCGAGATCCAGGGCGACGGCTCGGCTCTCATGGATGTGGCCGGCTACCATGCGTTTTTGACCGCCAACTGGGACAACACCCAACGTATTCTCAAAGGAAAAATCAACTCCCACGAGTGAGGAGATTGCACAGATGAGCCGCACCAAATTGACGGTGGTGTTATCGCAAGCCCAGGGGAAAAACCCCGCCAAACGCGCCCTAGAAGAAAGCATCACCGCCGCGCTGTTGCTGGAAAACGGTATCGATGTTTCCATCGTGCCCAGTCTCTACGACATGGATGCCAACCACACCGGCCGACTGTACCTCGAAGGGGTACGCGGCGACATGGTGGTTCTGTCGTGGATGTATCCGCGGGCTACCTTCTGGATGCTCGATCGGGCCGGCATCAAGGGACACTACGGCGAGAACCAGATCGCCAAGCCAACCGACGAGGACGACGAGGAAACAGCCGAGCCGGAGCAATCCAAAGGGATCGGCGCGGTCAACGTGCCGGATCGCAAGATTTATTGCCTGGACCTCCGCGATCATAGCGATCATCGCGTTTACCTCGACGAAGTCAAACGCATCGCCGCCGAATGTGCCGCTGCCCGAGCGAGCAAAGGCCCCCTGTTGCAACTGGGTTTGATGTCGGCCGAGCCTCCCGCGTCGGCCAAAACCTTTCGTCCCGAAGAGTTACTCGCCCCGACCGGCCGCCGCTGGTATCCGGTGATCGACTACAGCCGCTGCACCAACTGTATGGAATGCCTGGATTTCTGCCTGTTTGGGGTCTATGGTGTCGACTCGCTGGATCGGATTGTGGTGGAGAATCAGGATTCGTGCAAGAAGGGTTGCCCCGCCTGTAGTCGGGTTTGCCCCGAACATGCCATCATGTTTCCTGAGCATAAAACCCCTGCCATTGCCGGCGCTCCCGTGGCCGGACCCAGCGGCCTGAAGATCGACCTGACCAAACTCTTCGGTGGGGGCGACGCCCTGGCCCTCGCGGCCGCCGAACGCGACACCGAGTTAGTCAAAGATGGCCGGGCCGCCGTCGGTCTGAGCGTCGGCATTCCCAAACGCCAGGCCAGTAAGCCCCAAGGCCCCAAGGACGACCTGGACAAGCTGATGGACGAATTGGACGCGCTAGAGATCTGAACCATGACCGTCGAGGAACTCCGCCAGGCCTTGCGTCGCCAGCCGTTTGTTCCCTTTCGCCTCCGCATGCGCAACGGTGAGGTGTATGAGATTCAGGCACGCGGCGAAATGGCGCTCTCCCCGCTGGACACCGAGGCAATGGTAAACGTCGGCGAAACCACTCGCCGTATCGACCCACGCGAGGCGGTGACGCTGGAACCCCTGGAGCAGGGCTGATGGATCACCGCGCGATCCGTGCTGACCTGCAAGCCCATCCGTTTCGCCCTTTTCGTCTGCGTTTGGTCGATGGGCAGGTCTTTGAGGTCTTGCACCCCGATTTCCTACTGATCGCTCCGGGAGGACGCTGGCTCACGCATTACAACGCGACTTCAGGCGAAGCGACGCAGATTGAGCCAATGTTGATCGCAACGATAGACTATCGCCTAGATCCCGCAAACCAAGAGCCAACAGGAGACCAGCCATGACCGTCGAGGAACTCCGCCAGGCCTTGCGTCGCCAGCCGTTTGTTCCCTTTCGCCTCCCCGAAGGCAGCACAAATCTCCATGATCGATCGTGAGCGACTGCAGCGGGTTTACCTCCTAGCGCGACAAACCCTGCTCGATCTACGCTTGCCCGACGGCTATTGGCAAGGCGAACTCTCCACCTCGGCCCTCTCCACGGCCGTTGCCGTCAGTGCCTTGGCTAAGGTTGGAGGACAGGACAAACTTGTCGAGGCGGGGCTTGCTTGGCTGGTAGGACATCAGAATGAAGATGGTGGTTGGGGCGATACCGTTGTCAGTTTCTCCAACATCTCGACCACCTTATTGTGCCTGGCCGCGTTTCATCTCACCGGCCGAGCCGATCGCTTTGCCGACACCCTGAAGCGCACGCGTGCTTGGCTGGCGACATATTACGGCTCAACTCCCGAGCAAATCGCCCAGGCCGTGCGGGCACGTTACGGCAAGGACCGCACCTTTAGCGTGCCGATCCTGATGACCTGTGCGCTGGCGGGACTGGTGCCCTGGCGTGAGGTGCCGTCGCTGCCCTTTGAATTAGCCTGTTTCCCGCAGTCGTGGTATCGCTTCCTCGGGTTGCCGGTGGTCAGCTATGCACTGCCCGCTCTCATCGCCATCGGTCAGGCGGTGCATTATCATCGCGGCGGGTGGAATCCGCTACGCAGCGCGGCGATCGGTCCTAGTCTGCGTGTGCTGGCTGCCATCCAGCCCAGCAACGGCGGCTTTTTGGAGGCCACGCCGTTGACCAGCTTTGTTGCGCTGGGTCTGGCATCCACGGGGAAGCCTGATCATCCCATCGTGCGCAAAGGTGTGGATTTTATCGTCACGAGTGTGCGGCCCGATGGCTCCTGGCCCATCGACACCAACCTGGCCACTTGGGTCACCACGTTGGCGGTCAACGCTCTGGCGGCAGCCAACGATTTGCAAGCGCTGGATCGCCGGGAGGAATTGCTCGCCTGGCTGCTTCGGCAACAATTTCGCGAGCGGCATCCTTTCACGGGGGCGGCCCCCGGCGGTTGGGCCTGGACCCCGTTGCCCGGCGGCGTGCCCGATGCCGATGACACCCCCGGTGCGATCCTGGCCCTGAGACATCTGTGTGCCGACACCTTTGATTTACACATGGAAAAGGCACTTCGCCAACTCTACGGGAATGTAAAGTTTGCCGATCTCTGCGAAGGACGCCGACCACCGCTGCCTCGCAGCGAGGCACTGGAGAACAACCCGGCCTATCACGCCCTGCGTGGCTGGTGGTGGTTGCAGGGCTTGCAAAACCGCGATGGCGGTTGGCCCACCTTCTGCCGAGGCTGGGGCCAATTGCCCTTCGATCGCAGCGGCTGCGATCTAACCGCCCATGCCTTGCGTGCCCTAGCGGCCTGTAGCGTTTCTAGTGTGACGGCTCGACTGGTAGCAGTGTTCGAGGAGCAACTCGGGCTTGGTCCCGTCGCACCGACGCCGCATAACACCCAACGCGTCGTCCGAGCGGCCTTTGCCTATCTCGCTCGCCAGCAGCAGCCCGATGGCTCCTGGCTACCGTTATGGTTTGGTAATCAGCACGCGCCGCAGGACAGCAACCCGACCTACGGCACCTCGCGTGTCCTAGCGGCATATCGCGATCTAGGACAGATGAACAGACCCGAAGCACAACGCGGTGTTGCCTTTTTACGCAGCAGCCAAAATGCCGATGGTGGCTGGGGCGGAGCCAAGGACACGCCTTCGAGTATCGAGGAGACAGCCCTGGCGTTGGACGTGTTGCTGACGTTGCCCCAAGCCAGCAACGACCCCGCCGTGGGACGCGGCCTGAACTGGCTGATGGAGGCCGTCGAAGCGGGACGCTTGCATCAGCCGACCCCCATCGGTTTCTACTTTGCCAAATTGTGGTATTTCGAGAAGATGTACCCTATCGTATGGACGGTGATGGCCTTGGGACGTGCGAGACAGCTATGAGTATCACTCGGATCCGTGGCGGGCGTGTGATTGATCCTTCGCAAAATCTCGATCGCGTAACTGATCTGTGGTTGCAAAACGGCCGGGTCTTGGCCCTAGGCGAGCGGCCTGACCTACAAGCCGATGTGACGTATGAGGCAACGGATCGGATCGTCACGCCGGGACTGATTGATATGCATGTCCATTTGCGCGAACCCGGCCGCGAAGAGGACGAAACCATCGCCACCGGTGCAGCGGCCGCCTTAGCCGGTGGCGTCACCAGCATCGCTTGCATGCCCAACACCGAGCCGGCTTGTGATAGTCAGGCGGCCGCCGAATTCATCATCTTGCAGGCTCGCCGCGCGGGCCACGCCAACGTCTTCCCCATCGGGGCCATTTCCAAAGGTCGGCTCGGTCAGGAACTCGCCGAAATCGGTGCTATGGTCGATGGCGGCGCGGTCGCCTTCACGGACGACGGCTCGCCCGTCGTCAACAGCGAAATCATGCGCCGCGCCATGGAATACTGCCGCATGTTCGACAAGGCCGTCCTGAGCCATTGCGAAGACCTCACCCTGACCCAGGGCGCGGTCATGAACGAGGGCTACGAAAGCATGCGCTTGGGGTTGCGCGGCTACCCGGCGGTGGCGGAGGAAATCCTGATCTACCGCGAGATTGCTCTAGCCGAGCTTACCCGGGCGCGTGTACATATCTTGCACGTTTCCACCGCGGGCGGAGTCGATCTGATCCGTCGTGGCAAGGCGCGGGGCGTGCGCGTGACTGGCGAAGTCTGTCCGCATCATTTCACTCTCACCGATACCTACATGGCCAGTTTCGATAGCAACTACAAAATGTCGCCTCCTCTACGCACGCAAGCCGACATCGATGCCATCCTCGTGGGCCTGCGTGATGGCACCATCGACGTGCTGGCCACCGATCATGCCCCGCACGCCCCCGAAAAAAAAATGCGTGAGCTGGATCAGGCTCCCAACGGGATCATCGGCCTGGAGACATTTTTACCCATTTGTATCAAGGCGCTGATTGAACCGGGCATTCTCACTTGGCCACAAATGATTGAAAAGATGACCATCGCACCGGCGCGAGTACTGGGTATCGACCGCGGCACCCTGAACGTGGGAGCTATCGCTGATGTGACGATTATCGACCCCAACCGCGCTTGGACGATTGATCCAGCCCATTTCAAAAGCAAAAGCCGCAACTGCCCCTTTGCCGGCTGGGAAGTACGAGGCCGGGCCGAAAAGGTGTTTGTCGGGGGCGTACTGAAATATCAACCGGGAGCCGGTTAGGAGCAAAGCAACTAGCCAGGCAGGCCAACCACGAGCAGCTTTTGCCGTGATCTCGAACAGACAAGCGATTGGGACTAAAACGGATGATTAATACCAATCCATGCTTGAACTCCGGTGCTACTGTTGAGCGCCTGGGCGATGTCCAAACGCAGAGTTGTTCGCTCCACAAAACTAAACCAGGCAATATCCGCACGCAAGCCTAACCCCACCGCGTGTGCCGTCGCTCCGATGGATCGGCCACTCGTGAAGGCATCGCCGACATCGTAAAAGGCAGCCAAGTAGGCGCTACGCAGGCCGATCATGTGGTCGCAGCAGTCCCATCGGACGCCCTGCACGAGCGGTATCCGCCACTCCACGGAGCCGACGTAAACCATGCTACCCTGGCGTTCGCGCATGTCAAAACCGCGGAACAGATCAGCCCCGCCTAGGGTGAAAAATTCCCCGCGTGTGGGCAGGGACGTCGCCCCGAAGAGGCGAAAGGCCACGCGAGACTCTGCCAACCAACCAGTGAGTTTTTGGCCGAGGCTGCCTTCGGCAAACCACGGTCGCAGATCGGGCACCGAGTGGACACTGCTGAATTGAGCGGAGAGCTTCTGCAGCATCACGGTCGAGGGCTGAGCAGCGAGGCCGCCCTCATACCAGGCATCGAATTGAAAACCGCCCTCGGCATCCCAATAGGGCGTGAGATAGTTCAGGCGATAATGCAGCCCCGCGGTGGTAGTGCGGTCGTAGCGCACCCCGCTGGGCACGCGCTCTGCTGGGAAAGGCAAAAAGTTATCGGAATATTTGACAAAAGCTTCGAGAAAATGCGCGGGAGGCAGGTACAAGCTCGGCGAATAAAGAAAGATGTACCGCGTCCAGGCGACAGCCCGAAACGCATTCGGGTCGCCTTGCTGCACCTCGGCCAGACGACGCTCGGCAATGAAGCCCGATTGCATGGTGGCCTGCGGCCAATGATCCCACAGGCCATCGACGCCGGCGACCACATCGCGAAAATCGGTGCGAAAGCCGACATAGGCCCCGCCGACAAACTGTTGCGTGCGGTAGGCTCCGATGCGTGCTCCAGCCATCGTCGAACGGGTAAACCAGGGGTCTTGATAGGGCGGAGTGAACAGCCAGGGCCCAGCGATGATATTCCAGCGGTCATAAGCGTTGGTCAGATCGGTTTCTTCCAAAAAAGTGTACAAGGGTGTCAAGCGCCAACGGATCGGCGTATGCCAATAGTTATTTGCGGGGTCGGCGTCGATCAGATGCTGATCGGGGTCGATGGCTATTTGTGTCGGCTCGGCGGGCAACACGACTTCGACTTTCAGTCGCGCACCACCATTACGGCCATTCTCTAATCGAGTGACGCGGGCGGGCGGCTCGTTGATGCTGTACCAAGGCAAGTGCGGCAAGATCGGAATACGGATGGTGTAGCCTTCGCAGTTGGGCAGTTGCAGGCCCAAGTGCGTCGGTTCGTCGTACTCGCGGCGTTGGTGGACGAGGATCTCGACACGCACGCCGTCGCTGGGTAGCTCCTCGTCGGGACGCATGCCCCGACATAACAGTAAACGACGTTTGAGACAACAGCGCTCGTAGGATTCGTTGATGCATTTGGGAGGTTTGGTGAGGGTGACGTTTTCAATGCTCCAGTCACTCAACCCTTCTTTGCAGAGCCAGTTCTCGAAAAAGTCGGCCCAGCATTCGCCACAGCGTTTGGGGGTTGTGCCGCTGTAGGCCTCCAGTTCGCGGCGAAAGTCGGCGACGCGCAGGATGCGATAGCGATACTTCCTGACAATCAGACGCAAAAAATCATAAAAGAACTGCTCGCCCCCCATGCGGTTCTCGATCATTGCCATCACGCGACTTCCCTTGTCATAACACATGTTGAACAGTGTCACGAGATGCCCGAACCCCTGGATCTCTTGCAGTATCGCCGTGTTCTCGCCCCGGCCGAAGCTGCCATACATCCCGCTGGAGCGGAAGTCGTCGCGGTGAATCTTGGGCAGCCAATCCAACCACTTGGGGTAGGTCATCAAGGCATTGTTTTTGCCGTACTTTTCGGTCATCACCCGCTGGCAGAGATGGTTGGCCATCGCCTCGTCCATCCAGGTTTCACACAAGCCATTGGTGCCGACCAGGTTGTACCAGTATTGATGGGCCACCTCATGTGTCAGCAGGTAATCCACATATTCTTTGGCAACGTGGGGCATGCCCAATACCCGCTCATCGAGCATCACCACGGTCGAACATTCATTGCCGTTCCAGCCAAAGCACGACTCGGCCACGCTGAACTCGGGATAGGGATACGGCCCGAGCCAACGGCTGTAACAGAGCAGGGCATGACATGCAAACTCGAGGCATTTTTTGCCATAAAAGGCGTTGCGGGGCGAGGTGGCGACGCGGACCCGAACCAGGCTGCCATCTGGTCCCGCGGGCACGTCCGCCTCGTGGAAGCAATACTTGTTACTACATAACAGAGTAAATTCACGCACTCCGTAGGCGCGGATTTCTAGCACCTTGCGTCCACTAGCTGCGTGTTTGCTCTCGACAATCTTCCCCGTCGCGACGACTTTCTGATCGGCATCGACACTGAGCCGCGCTGTATAAATGCCCGCTTCGTTAAAGAACGGCTGATGCCAGGGGATGAACGGGGTGGGCTGCCATTTGGCCGCTTCGGAGCGGACCTCGAAGCGATGTACCTCTGGGCCATAATAGGCAAAGACGGGCAACCAGTTGCTCAGCGTAGTGATGCCGTCCCACTGGCCCCAGCGGCCCATTTTGGCGGGGAGATCGAGCGTAAAATCGAGAGTCAAGCGGACGCTCTGGCCCTTGCGAAGCCTGCGTCCCAGCGGGACGACTAAAGTCGTTTTGGTGTCGCCTTCGATGCTGTAGCGGGCTGGTTTGCCCTCGACGCTCAACGTGTGGAGTTTCAGCGGCGGCGCGACGATACCCATCGCCTCACTGGGCCGCACCCGCAGGATTTCGAGCGTCTTGGCCGTGAAGCCGATCTCGTTTTCCGGCACGACATACAAAGCATGGGCAACCAGCACGACGCGATCGGTCGGCGTGTCGTGCGGATTGGTCCAGGTCGCGTGTTGCTGCACCTTCACTTGCCGCGACGACACGTTCAGATCGATCAACAGATCATAACGCGGCAAATAATCCGGCAGTTCTACTGCGGATGGGGTATGCAGGGCGAACAGAAGACCAAGCAGGGGGACATACGCCATCGAACCGCGACTCCCTGTAACGGCAAGAACCTTTTGCCGCAACAGCGAGCCATATCAAACCCCGTTCCGGCGAGCAAGCCGAAGCGTCTAGCCCATGGGCGGACATCGAAACAAGTCGAGCCACAGGCATTTCGTCTGTGACTCGACACATCGTGAGTTACTTCTTGTCGCTGTAGCCCGGCGAGGCGTTGAAATTCTTCACCAGGCTGCCGTCAGTTAACTGGAAGATGCGCACCTCGCCGTTAAACGCCCCACCGGCCACGAGAGTGCCATCGGGACTGATGGCGACGGCGTAGACGTGATCGCTGAAGCCGCCCATGGTCTTGCCGGGGGTGAGCTTCTCGGCGTCCCAAGATTTGAGTGTCGCATCGGCACTGCAAGTCACCACGATCGGCTTGCCGGGCACGGCGGCCAAGCGAAACACCGGTCGGCCATGACCGGCGTTGCGTAGGGATTTGCCGGCCTTGTCGCCGGTGACGTTCCACAGGCGCAGTTGGTTGTCTTCGCCCACAGACAGCCCCGCCTTGCCGGCCTGAGCGGGCAACACGTCGTAGACAGTGTTTTGGTGATCGGGGAAGGTGATCAGCGACTCCTTGGCATTCAGATCCCACACCTTGGCCGTCTTGTCGCGGCTAGCGGTGTAAAGCAGCTTGCCATCGGGCGAGAAGGCGACGCCAAAGACCCAGTCGGCGTGGTTCTCGATCGACGCGATGCTCTTGGCCTTGTCCACGCCGGCACTGATGTCCCAGATCTGAACGATGCGATCGCAGCCACCCGCGGCCACCTTTTTGCCATCGGCACTGACAGCCAGGCCAAGGATTTCATCGTCACTATCGCCTAGGTGAGCCAGGAGAACGTTTTTATCGTTGACGCCATCGAGAAAGGTGAGATCCCCCACCTTCTTGCCCGGCGCGTCGAGGTTGTAGACACGCACGTCGCCCTCTTCGCCGGGTCGGCCCCCGGCTACGACCAGCTTGCCATCAGCAAGGAAAGTCATGGCCATGGCTCGCCGTGAACGCGTGCTGATGCGTTTTTCGAGCCGACCACTGGCTACCTCGTAGACGTTGAGTTCATGGTGGCCACTGACCACGAGTTTTTTGTTATCGGGCGTGAAGGCCAGAGCGGTGACAGTAACCGGGTAGGGGTAAACGACCGGTGGCGCGGGCGGCACATAGCGCTTACGCAATTCACGCACCAGGTCGTCCTCGGGCTTCACATCGGCATCGAGCTTGGCTCCTTCGGCGATCCAACGCTTGATCAATTCGATTTTTTCCTTGGGTAGCGGGTCGCCCGTTTCTAGGGGTGGCATGCGTTGCCGATCTGTCGCGATCAACACGTCGATCAGATAGCTGTCGTCTGGCTTACCCTCGACGATCGGGTCATCCTTGGTGCCGCCCTTGCGTAGGGTGGCAAACTTGGTCATGTCTAGCTTGCCTTTGGGCGACTTCGGCCCGTGGCAACCGAAGCATGACTCTTTAAAGATGGGGGCAATGTCCTTGATAAAGCTTACTGGTGGCGCTTTGCCCGCTGTGGACGATTTTGCCTCGTTCGGATTCGGTGTCTGAGCCATTAGCCGCGGGGCCAACCCGAACCAGACCACAGCGAGAAACGCCAACAGGAGAGAGCCAAAACACAAACGAGAACGCGAAGGTTGCATGGGAGGGAACTCCAAACGGTGGGTATTTTTATTTTAACCAGCGTGGGAGGGGTTGGCGAGAGAAAAAAACACACCGAGGGTAACCGCCATTATCCCTAGCGGAAACCCTGAGCGGACACGGGTTTTGCTTCGCGGTCAACCGCGATCGGGGGGCGCTTTCTCCGTGGGCGGTTTGGGAATCGGCTTGGGCTGCGGTTTGGACGCGGGCGGTTTCGGCGCTGGCAGTCTGGTCTCGGGCGGTTTCGGCGCGGGCGGTTTGGGCGGCGACGCAGTGGGTGCCGCTGCAGCCGCTTTGCCCGGCAAAGGCAACGCAGGCTCCGTTGGCCGAGGCCCAGCGGGTGGACGGCTCGAGGCGTTCGGGTGGGAGTTCGGCACACGGGGTGGACTGGGTGCGCTCGTCGGCTTGGCGGGGGGATGGATTGAGGCGGGCACGGCGGGTTTCTCTGCCGGTGTGGTCGCTGTCTGGGCACGCGGCGAGCCGACGGTCCCTCCTGCGGGTGTCTGAACCGTCGGCATTTTCGTCGCTGGCGTTTGAGCTGACATTTGGACCGCTGGCCTACTGGGTGTCGGGGGCTGGCCCGCTCGTTGAATCGGCTGAAGCGGCGGCACTTCCAGCGTGGCTGCTCGCGCGGTTTTTGCTGTCACGCCGGAGGGCTTGACCTCGGTTTGAGCCCGCTGAGTTGCTACACGCTGGATGCTCCGGGCCTGAAGGGCGGCGTGACGACGTGTGGTGTTGTCCACCGCTTCGAGCTGAATCTCCTTCTTGGCCGCGACCGTGGCCGCCGGAGCCACCAGCGCTAGATGGTTTTCTTTCGAGACATTGTTGATGTTGGTGACGTTGTTGATGTTTGTGATGTTGGTGGTGTTGGTAACGTTGTTTAGATTCGTGGTGTTCTGAACCAGCGTGTTTTGTTGCACCAGGGTGCGGGGTGGCAGGGCGGCTCGGCCGGTGCAACGGTCCCGCCACAGGTTGATTTGCACACTCACCCAGGTCGGATCGCGGCGGTGAAACGCCTCATAGACGATCACCGGTTCGTAATGACGACGGCTGTAGACCACGCACGCCTCGAAGCCCAGGTCGTTGTAGTGTAGGCCGTAGTAGTCGCCAAAGTAGTAGTGGGTGGTGCTGGGACGGACAAACAAAGCCTCGACCAGCAGCGTATCTTGGACGGCATAGGTGGGAGTATAGACAAAGTCCGCATTCAGCAGAGCTGGACGCACGACCACTGGGGCATAGAGGATGCCCCGCCGGGGCAAAGCCAAATCCCAATATCCCGGCACAAAGACATAGCCGCTGGGCGTCCAGCGATAGTGGTCGGCAATCCAGACGTAACCGGGTTGAAGACGCGCCCAGTAGCCGGCCCGCCAAACGTAGCGGCTCTCACGCCACATCCAGCAGCCAGGCACATAGAAGGCATCGTCGCGGGGAGCAGCACCGGGAGCAGGGGTGGCGGGTGGCTCCGGGGGGGCGGGTAGATACGTGATCTCCCGTTTGTCCTGAGCCGTTGCCGTCGTCCAGAAGCCCGGCACCCACTGGTAGTGATCGCCTTCTTGTCGCCAATAACCTGCCACCCAGGTTTTGCCGTGTGGCGGCACACGCCAGACGCCGGACACCCAGAGAAAATCATTGCGGTCGTCGTCATAGGCCCAGTAGCCCGGAATCCAAATGGCCGCACCGGCTGGCTTCTGCTCCGGAGGGAGTTCCTCGAGGTCTCGGGGCGGTTTTTTGGGCACGAAGCGTGTGGGAATCGGTTCCGTGGCGGGGCTAGCAAACGCCTCATGCACGGGGCCACGCGCCTGAACCTCGATCCCTTGGGGTGGTCCGGCCGGCGGTTTGTCCGCCGCAACTACGGCCACAAGAAGTACCCCGAGCATCGCGACCATCGTTTTCTCTCCAGAGACGAACAAACCGTGCGGCTCTGTAGCAGCGTGCAGCGTTATAGCTCAGCCCCGCGGGGAAATCTAGCCAGACTGGCCGATCGCCAGCCGTTGCCACAGGCTCTTGTCTTGATTCGGGTTCGTCGCGGTGGTAAGAGCAACATGAATTCTCAACAAGCCGTGCAGAATGGGGGGTACGTCACCGGACGCAGCCAACCCAAAGGGAACAGTCCAGGGCGTCGCCCCAATGCAAGGTGGGCCACGCCGCGAACTGTTGCTTCCCCGGGTAACATCGGGTTTCGAGGTATCTTCGCTATAGTCCGCAGCTTCCTTCGCCGATGGAAATATTGTTGTGAAGGGTGTGTTGGTCTGGGGTTTCTATTTGCTGCACGAGGGGCGTTGCCCATGTTTCACCGCGTCGGTGGCTGGACCGCACGGCATCCGTGGCTCGTCCTGGCGATGTGGCTCGCTGTGGGCATTGGCTTGGCCTGCACCGCACCGTCGTGGGACAAGTCAGCACAGGATGACGATATCCACTTTTTGCCCGAACGCTGTGCCTCGGTTCAGGGTTATCGCCTGCTGCAAGCGGCCTTCCCGCAGGATGTGTATGCCTCGAAACTGATTTTTGCCCTGCAACGACCAGATGGCCCGCTGAGCGAGGCCGATTTGGCCCTGTGCGATGCGCTGGTGGTGCAACTCAACCGCTTGCGTCAAGACGAACCGCATCTGCAGATCAAAAAAATCGTCTCGCTGCGTGATCCTCTGCTGGGCAGTCGCCTCATCAGCAGCGACAAGCGTTGCGCTCTGATTCAGGTATCGCTCGGCTCGCCCTACTTGGCCTTGAAAACACGCGATGCGGTCGATCGGGCCGATCAGGTCGTCCGCGCTTTTCTCGACACCCTGCCGTCAGCCGATCTGCCGATCCTTTACACCACCGGGCCTGCGGGGGTTGGCCGGGATCTGCTGCGGGCTGGCGGTGCCAGTCTCGACGGCACCACCCTGGCCACGGTTCTTCTGGTGATCGTTATCCTGCTGGGCGTTTATCGTTCGCCGCTCCTGACGCTCATTCCGCTGACCAGCATTGCCCTGGCGGTCTGGATCGCTTTGAACATTCTTGCGATGTGTACCTATCTGCCCGGATTTTATCTCGTCAACATCAGTGCAATCTTTGCTATCGTCATGCTTTATGGGGCCGGCACCGACTATTGCCTCTTCCTCATTAGCCGCTACCGCGAAGAGTTAGCGGCTGGCAAAACGGGTCTCGAAGCTCTGAGTGACTCGGTCGCTGGCGTCGGGGAGGCCATTACCGCCAGTGCCGCGACCACCATTTGCGGCCTGGGGCTGATGGCCTTGGCGGAATTTGCCAAGGTACGATGCGGCGGACCAGCGATTGCCGTCAGTCTGGCCGTCGCCCTGCTGGCCTCGCTGACGCTCACGCCCGCACTGTTGGCCCTCGTGGGCCGATATGCCTTTTGGCCTGTCGGCGTGCCGACCCTCGCCCGCACCCAAGCCGAAAGCGAGGGTCTCTGGGGGTGGCTGAGCCACGTTGTCGTGCGTCGCCCGCTGCTGATTGGCATCGGTAGTTTCCTCCTGCTGGTGCCCTTGGCTATGCTCGGCCTGACTGTTAAGCCTTCGTACCGAGCCACTGCCGAACTCTCGCCCCATAGCAGCAGCGTGCGCGGCCTCGAGGCGATTGCTCGACATTTCACGCCGGGCGAGTTGGGACCGATCACCCTATTGCTCGAAGCCGATCAATCCTGGGATTCGCCCACGGGCAAGCAAGTGATCGATCACCTCAGCGTCGGCTTTGGCCTGCTTCCGAATGTGGCCGAGGTACGCAGCCTGACGCGTCCTCTGGGCCAACCCCTCACACCGATGCTCGAAGCACCCGTAGGCAAAGCCGGCCTGTTTGCTCAGCTGGTGAGCAAGGTATCGGCCAATCTCGAAGAACGCATTCAAGCCGCGACCCGGGCACACTATTTAGCGCGGAATGGGGAAAAACACGTCACGCGTCTGGATGTCGTTTTGCGTACCGACCCGTTTGACCCACGCAGTGCCGAGACGCTCGAAGTGATCCAGCTTTGGGCCGCTGACGCCGTGCCACTTATCGCTCAAGGAATGAGCAACCTTCGCACCGCTACCTACGGCATCACTGTCAGTAGCAAAGATATGGCGGTAGTGACCGAGAGCGACCGCAGCCGCATCAATAGCTTGGTGGTCGTCGGGGTACTCGTCATCCTGTTCGTCCTCGTGCGTCACCTGGGTTTGGCTTTGTATCTGTTGGCTACGGTCCTGCTGAGCTACTTGGCCACCCTGGGCGCGACCATTCTCTTGGCCTATCTGTTACATGGCCGATCCTTCGGCGAGGTCGATTGGCGGGTACCCTTCTTCCTGTTCACCATTCTGGTGGCCGTGGGGGCCGACTACAATATCTTCTTGCTGAGCCGGGCCTTGGAAGAAAAGAAGCGTCACGGCGGCCGAGAAGGGCTACGGCGCGGCCTGGCCCATACCGGCGGCACCATCACTAGTTGTGGCCTGATCATGGCCGGCACCTTCGCCACGCTCCTGTTGGCCGGGCTGAACACCTTGGTTCAGGTCGGCTTTGCCTTGGCCTTTGGTGTCCTGCTGGACACGTTCTTGGTCCGGCCGTTCCTGGTGCCGGCCTTCACGTTGTGGCTATGGAACGAGGACCAACCGACGCAACAGCCAACACCCCCGGCAACGCCGACAGCCCTGGACGAACCGGAGGTGGTGCCGATCTATTACCGCCGAGCCGGTTGAGCCATGCTTCGTGGGGTCGGTTCCTGTCGGGGGGCCGAATCCAGGAAACGACTCGTGCCCAAATACGTCACGCCATGCAAGACTTCACGCCATGCAAGACTTCACGCCAAGGGGAAGGCGCTTTGCTTTTCGGCCGGCTCGTCGGCTTGGCCGTGGATGTCCTGCGTGATACGCATGGAGCAGAACTTCGGGCCGCACATCGAGCAGAACTTGGCACTTTTGAACACCTCCTGTGGGAGCGTTTCGTCGTGCATCCGCCGGGCCGTCTCTGGGTCGAGCGACAACTCGAACTGCCGATTCCAATCGAAAGCGTATCGGGCCCGGCTAAGCTCGTCGTCGCGGTCGCGAGCGCCTTTACGGCCGCGGGCGATGTCGGCGGCATGGGCAGCGATTTTGTAGGCGATGACGCCCTGGCGCACGTCGTCTTTGTTGGGCAGGCCTAGATGCTCCTTGGGCGTGACGTAGCACAGCATCGCCGCCCCCGCCTCGCCGGCTATGGCCGCCCCAATGGCACTGGTGATATGATCATAGCCCGGTGCGATGTCCGTCACGAGCGGCCCCAGCACATAGAAGGGTGCCTCGTGGCAATACTCGCGTTGCTTTTCGACGTTCATCTTGATCAGATGCATGGGCACATGCCCGGGGCCTTCGATCATCGTCTGAACGTTGTGTTGCCAGGCTCTGAGCGTTAGTTCGCCCAGCGTTTTCAGCTCGGCAAACTGGGCCTCGTCGTTGGCGTCGGCCAGGCAGCCGGGCCGCAGGCCATCGCCCAGCGAGTAGGTGACATCGTAGGCCCGCAGGATCTCGCTGAGTTCATCAAAGTGCGTGTACCAGGGGTTTTGCTCGTTGCGCAAGTGCATCCACTGGGCGATCAGCGAACCGCCCCGGCTGACGATCCCAGTGATGCGGTTCCGCGTCAGCGGAATGTATTCCTTTAAAATGCCCGCATGGATGGTCATGTAATCCACGCCCTGCTTGGCCTGGTGTTCGACCATGTCTAGCAGCATGCGCGGCGTAATATCGCCGATATCTTTGACGTTTTGCATCACTTGATAGATCGGCACGGTTCCGATGGGTACCGGCGAGGCGTCGATGATAGCCTGGCGGATGCGGTCGATGTCGCCGCCCGTCGATAAATCCATCACCGTATCGCTGCCCAGATGCACCGCCGTATGCAGCT
>Ga0272446_1003656_pt1 | contig 19123 bp, 14 predicted proteins | sample YNPCB0061_FD_194587 | JGI IMG/M metagenome (GOLD analysis project Ga0272446, IMG submission 194587) | Hot spring microbial mat communities from Yellowstone National Park, WY, United States - YNP-CB-006-1 | ecosystem: Environmental > Aquatic > Thermal springs > Hot (42-90C) > Sediment | place... | reverse complement strand
CAAAGTTGGGTATCCTATGGGAGACAAGTATGATTACAACTGCAAAAAATTCGCAAGATTTAGTAAAAGGGACCAAATCGGCACATCTTTCTTTACAGCACATCTCAATGGTGTATCGGGGCAAGCGGGGTTGGCTGGATAGAGTAGCACGCCGCGCCACTAAAGACTATGTAGCCCTATCGGATATCAGCTTGGACATTGAGCCGAACACCTTTGTAACGATTATTGGTCCTTCAGGCTGTGGCAAGTCCACTCTCTTGAATGTGATTGCGGGATTGGTTAAGCCGACTACAGGAAAAGTAATCATCAATGACCAAGAGATAACAGGTCCTGGTCCTGATCGGGGTATCGTGTTCCAAAACTATTCCCTCATGCCGTGGATGACCGTATTAGGTAACATTCTCTTTGCCATAGAAACCGTATTTCCGCAGATGCCTAAACTGCAAAGGCTGAGCTTAGCCCATGAGTATATTGAATTGGTGGGTTTACGGGGAGCGGAGAAAAAACACCCGCACGAACTTTCAGGCGGTATGAAGCAGAGAGTTGGTATCGCCAGAGCCTTGGCGATCGATCCGCAGATACTGTTAATGGACGAGCCGTTTGGGGCGCTAGATGCCCTGACTAGAGGCTATCTGCAAGATGAAGTAGAGCGCATCTGGGAGCAGAAGCGCAAAACCGTGGTGCTAATCACCCACAGCATTGAGGAAGCATTGCTTTTGTCTGACAAAATCATCATGATGACCAAGGGACCTGCCGCCAAGATCGATGAGATTTTGGATGTGCCCTTCCCTCGCCCCCGCCATCGGGACACCCTCGATCAACAGGTAGGTTATCATGACCTCAAAGCCCTCATGGAAGATCACCTAATTCGGGAAACCCGTGAAGTGGAAGAATCCCGCAATCGCAAAATCTGATGCTCACATTTACAGCTGGGGATTTCACTAAATCTCTGGCTTGGTTGACTGGCTTGGTTGAAAAGATGTAGTGATCGCTGTTTACTTTCTCTGGACTGGGAACTGATCTGCATACGGCTCTATACCCCGCCTTACCTTCAGCCTGAATTTGCTCTCTAGCTCATTTAGTGTCTGTGCCCAGATTAGTGATTAGCGGCTGTTCCCACATGGAATAATCCCTGAAAATATCAGTCCTCTACTCCATAAGCTATAATCTGCCAGAACCTAAAATGAAAAATTCATGCTGATTCAATCTGCCAATGTAGTATGCCGTGATGGCTCCATTCATCAACTGGATGTGCAGATCGCCAATGGCAGAATTCGCTACATAGCCGAGGAAATCTCTCCTGAGCCTGCGGAAACCGTCATTCCTGCTGAGGGGCTGTATTTGCTGGCGGGGGTAATCGATCCCCAAGTGCATTTCCGCGAACCAGGATTAGAACACAAAGAAGATTTGCAGACCGCCAGCCACGCCTGCGCTAAGGGTGGGGTAACTAGCTTTTTGGAAATGCCCAACACCAAACCTGCCACCACTAATCAGCAAGCTTTGGATGACAAGCTACAGCGGGCTAGTCAGAAATCAGTGGTGAATTATGGTTTTTTCCTTGGAGCCAATGGAGCAAACATCAGGGAATTGCAAACCGCCCAGCCCGCCTGCGGTGTGAAGGTGTTTATGGGAGCGATGCACAGCGAATTATTGATTGATTCTGATAGCACTTTGGAAGAGATCTTTCGCTCTGTGCCCCGTTTGATTGCTGTTCATGCAGAAGACCAAGCCAGAATCAGAGAGCGGCGATCGCAACTGTTGAGCGAAAATCCCCCCGCCCGCCTACACTCAATAATCCAAGATGAAACAACCGCACTGCTTGCCACCCAAAAAGCTGTTGCGCTCTCCCACAAATATCAGCGGCGACTGCACATTTTGCATCTTTCCACTGGTATAGAAGTAGAATATCTGCGCCTGCACAAAACTCCCCTAATTACCTGTGAAGTTACCCCGCAACACCTCTTCCTCGACACCAGCGCCTATGAGAGTTTGGCAACTTTGGCGCAGATGAACCCCCCTCTGCGATCGCCCGAAAACTGCGCCCAGTTATGGCAGGGACTGCTGGATGGAACTATTGACCTGATTGCCACCGATCACGCACCGCACACCCTAGAAGAGAAAGCCCAGCCTTACCCTCAATCGCCATCGGGTATGCCCGGGGTAGAAACCTCTCTAGCTTTGATGCTCACCGCCAGCCAGCAAGGGAAATGCACTCTTGGACAGGTAACCCAGTGGATGAGCAGTCGCCCTGCTGAAGCCTATGGCATTGTTGAGCGGGGAGAAGTCCAAGTGGGTTGGTGGGCAGATTTAGTTCTGGTCAATCTCAAGGAGTGGAAACGAGTTAATGAGAAAGAACTATTGACCAAATGCGGTTGGAGTCCTTTTGAGGGTTGGAATTTGACAGGTTGGGTACATACAACCATAGTGAATGGTGAGATTGTCTATGCCAATGGCAAAGTGAATCCCCAAGTGAGAGGAAAGGCACTTAAGTTTACCGCTTGACCCCTTCATCAGTGGCAGTTGCCTAATTGAAGGCAATCTTTCTGATTCCCTAAGTTTCCTTAACCTTGCGGAGATCGCTCCTGTTTGCCTTCCAAATTGCACAGCCAGCTCTTCTATGGAAAATCCTTTAATTCTCTATCTTCTGCACTTGTCTAGCTTTTGTAGGCATTTGGGAAACTCTTTCTGATTTCAGCAAGTTGATCTCCTGATTCTCCTCTGGCTTCAACCTCACCATGACTACTGGGAATATTCCTGAGAAAAGCCAACAATTCTCTAGCTTCTGCTCGTGTGAGTTGGTAGCGCGAGATTTTGCCGTATTTCTCCTTTAAGTATTTTCTCCCCTGTTCTGTACTCCAAGATAATCTATCCATTTCTTGAACGATCATCTCTAACTCAGGCAGAAGTTCTATTACTCCTGCTATCAAGCGATAACATAAAGGCGGACTGGTTGGTTCTTTTTGGAATGGTTGGGATAGACTAAGACATAGCAAGCAGTGAGGGCTTATGGTTTCACCACGATTGAGTTTCTCTAAAGCCACTGGATCGGTGATACTGAGTTCCATATCTGCAAAATCATACTTCTCATCAGCAATAATTCCCCGCCATTTTCCTTGACTGTTTTGATGACAGACAAAAGATTTTACTTCTACCAGTTGCAGACTACGCACTGGTGCTTGAGTCTGTAGGTATGCATAGGGGATTGATTTGCCATATTGAGGGAATAGCAGTTCTGCTTCACGATACTTTAACAGATTGGCGATTTCTGCTTTTCCGATAATTTCCCAAGCTGAGTTTGCATACCTGACATTCTCGATCTCATGTCCTACTCTGTCGTTAATATCACAAACAGGAATCCGCAGAATATCCAAGACCCCAATTCTATGCACAGGAATATATCTATTATCTGTGGGAATTCTACCATCATCACAACTGGAAATAGGTCTGACCCAACGACCAGATTGGCGATCAATTCCTGCGATACATCTGCCTTGATGCTTGAATGAGTTGGCTAAGCAAATGATTTCCATCTCTTCATAGATGAATAATTTCTATATTGTTAAAATGAGATTGAAAATATTCAGCGGCAAGCCGTCTGTGGCAAAAGTGCGGTTTGTCTTCGCTACACAGGAAACAGGCATTCTCTAATTCATCGGGACTGATACTAGATTCCACTTTCCTTTGGCGTAGGATTTCCAGATATTGTTGTGAGTATTCTTGCCATGATATTTGTTTCTTTTTGTAGGCATCTAGAATATCTTGAGTGGGAGCAAGGCAGAGAGCATGGGAATATTCAATACCGCAAATTTGCGCTAGAAAGTATTTCAGGTCATCTTGTTTGGCAAAGCCTGATAACTGGGAGGTGTTGTTTAAGCGAGTGTCTATCAGTTTGCGAACGCCCGATTGCTTCAGCCCCTCAAAAAAGCGAGATGCTGACTTGCGAGTAAAGCCAATGGTGAATAGTTTAATCATGGTCTGTCTCCGTGTTTTTCTCTACATAGGCGATGCGATCGCCCTGTAATTGATAGGCTTGCTGTAGTCTCTGGCTTCTGGGAATTTCTCTCTCTGGCTCTAGGGCAAAGAGAGACAACTGTTTGTGCTGTTTCGGGTCGCTCAATCCATGCAGTTGCAAAAGTCTTTCTTCCAAATCTTCATGGTATTCCAACTCGCCGTCGCCGTGGATATGGGCAATTTCTAGGTTGAATGGAACGAGATGCTGGCAGATCAGAATGGCACGATGACAGGTGATGGGGTCTTTTTCGGCACACATTAGGGCAATGCGATAATTCTTCGCTCCTTTGTGAATGCGCTCCAATCCCTGCTTGAAACTCTCCATTTCAGCAATTCTTTCATAGACAGCCTTACCATCCACATAGCAGTTAATATCTGCGGGGCGCGCTCCTAGTTCCGCTCCCAAAAAAACATAGCGAATTTCTGACTTTGTTAGGTAGGATTGCAGTTCTTGCTTATTGAAGTGGGGGAGATGGCGGCTATAGGGGGCAGAGCGCACATCAGCCAAGGCATTGATGTTGTGACTACTCAGCAGTTCAAGGAATTTTTCAGGGGAATGGTTGGAGTGCCCAATCGTAAATAGAGGTTTCACTGGTTTTTACTGGACAGCTTGATGAGTCCATTATAGCCATCTTAAACTCTTAGGCAATACGACTAAATAAAGAGGATATTAGAATCGCACTTCTAGCATGGAAAAATCATCATTGAACTTATCTGTTTGGGCTAAACGGCGCAGTTCATCGACTACATGATCCACCACAGGATCGCTACTCTCGGCAATGATCTGTTCTAGCTTGGCTAGACCGACAATGCCGCCCTCTGGCAGGTCGATCTCATAGGCTCCATCGCTAAATAAGTAGAGGCGATCGCCTCTCTGCACCTGACAGCTATCCTGCTTGTATTCCACCTCTGGAAGCATAGCAACAGGAATACCTTTAGTTTTGAGTTTTTTGATGCCATCTGCTTGGTACAAAAAGGCTGGCGGATGACCTGCGGAACTGAATTCCAACAGTCTATTGGATTTAGTGTAAATGCCCAGCCAAATCGTAAAATACATTTCGCTATGTCCAGACATCTGGAAACTCTGATTCAGGTCGTGCAAAATCTCTTTGGGCTTCAGTGTTTTTTTGCTGGCGGGATTTAAGCATCTGGTACGCAGTAAGTTTAGCACCGATACGGAAAGCAATGCTGAACCAACTCCATGCCCCGATACATCTAGCAAGTAGATGAATAGGCGATCGTGATCGATCCAAAAAAAATCAAAACAATCGCCACCCAACTGGGCTGAGGGGATAAACTGAGAATGGATGACTACTGAGCTGTTTAGTGCTTCTGGGAGGAGCGATCGCACATACTGCCCCGCCTGCGCCAACTCCTGCTCTAGCAGTTCTTTTTGCCTTTGCAGTTCATGGTTGGCATTATACACCCGCAAACCTGCTCTAACTCTGGCTTTTAGTTCTCCAGATCGGGGTGGTTTGGGCAAAAAATCATCCGCCCCAGCTTCCAAACCCTGCACGATGTCATCTTCCTGATCCCGTGCAGTCAGCAAAATGAAGTATGTATTTAACAGCAGAGGGGACTGCCGCACTGCCTTACACAACTGCAATCCATCCATTATAGGCATCATCCAGTCGCAAATAATCACAGCAGGTCGCACTTCTAATGCTTTTTCTAGTCCTTCTTGGCCATCTTTGGCGATCGCCACCGCAAAACCTTGACCCTTCAGCAGACGAGATAGGGTGAGGCGCATAGTGGGATCGTCATCGATAATGAGAATTTGCGACATAGAGGCTCTCTACTCGACCACAAACGAATCCACCACCCTGTGGAACAGGTCTTTTACCTTTTGCCAACGACCCGCCCGCGCTGACACGCTCAGAGTGTAGAGTTTGCCCCGCCCTGTAGTCACTGCAACTAAGTCGTGGCGTAGTTCGCCATTACTGCGCTCGACTGCATACTCAAGTTGGTAGTAGGTTTTGCCATTGACCTCTTTTTCGTTAGCACTGAGCAGTTCCCCTTTACCCATGATGATTTTTTGCTGAATGCGTAGCCCCACATCGCTGGCATTGCCAATCTCATGCAAATCCTTGACTGTTTCCAGTTTGCCGATCACCACTGATACATTTTCTGACGGCTCTATGATGTCATGGAATAGGACATCCAGACCCTTGGTTTTGGTGACAGTTCTGGTTTCCTGCCAGCCGTTGGGGTAGAGGAAGTGATAGCCGTCTTTGGAATCACTGTACAACAACAGCCCGCTATTTGCCGAAACACAGCCACTTAACGCTACCGACAACACCCAAATTAGCAAGAGGAAAATACGCTGATACATAAAAAAACTTACTAGACTGCTACTAGCATATATCCAGCGATCGCTAACAATAAATACCCACATTAAACTTTGTTGCGTTTTGCAAAGGGGCTAGATTGTTTCGCAGTAGTCTATGCTAAGTTATTGCATAAATCTCCCTGATATATCTCACTCTCAAGTAACCCAACTACCATGCCTATCTCCGAATTTTCTCAAGGATTTTCCCGCAGTTTTTCCCAGCGCCAGCAGGAACAAATGGGTGATTATGTGGCTCACCTGCAGATTCACATGGCACTCCAAGCCCGTAACCTTGTCCCTGCGCTCACCAAAGGGGCGATCGACCACCGCAGTCAGCTATTGCATCAAACCCAAGCTGAATTCGAAAAAGTGATTTCTCGGCAATAAGCCAATCAAGCCATTAACAAAAGTGTAAATGTTTTGCAAAGAAACATAAACTATTATTGCAGTTATCGTCTTTGAGTCCTCAATTTCCCTTATCTTTCAGTTAATCAATTCTAGGTAACATTACTCATTACTCCTCTGCAGTGATGCAATAGTGAGTAAGGTTTTAGTAGTTTATCTGGATTGCCTCTTTAATCAACAACTGTAACAAGATAATTGGAAAACTCTTATGACAACTCTCCCATTTATCCCATTGGCGGCTCTCGTACCCCAAACTCCTGCTTGGTCTGTCGGTGTTGCCAGCGTTATGATCACCGCTAATCTCTTTGCTCTAGTGATTGGTCGCTATGGCATTCAACAGAAGGGTGTCAGTCCTGCTCTGCCCTTCCCTCTCCCCAAGATGTTTGAAGGGTTTGGCATTGCTGAATTGCTGGCAACCGCTAGCTTGGGACATATCATCGGTGCTGGTATGATTCTCGGTTTGGCACAGTCTGGAGCTTTCTAGTTCCCTGCTAATCGCCCTCTTCAGCATTGGAGAGGGTTTTATTTGCGGCATCAGCATCCTGTAAAAGAGGGGTTGTGCCGTTGCTCTGAATATCTGCAACAGGGACAGCCAGCAAATCCCCAGTGAAGCGCTGTTGTGCTGTCTTGATCAGAATGTAGAGCACAGGCGCAATGAATAGACTGAGTGCTGTAGCTACTGCCATGCCACCCATTACCGCAGTCCCTAAAGATTGGCGGGCTGAAGCTCCTGCTCCAGAGGCAAGAACTAGGGGCAGAACTCCAATCATCGTAGAAAGGGCAGTCATCAAAATAGGTCGGAGTCTTTGCTCCGATGCCGTAATCGCCGCTTTTGTAATCGAGCATCCCTGTTGACGCAGTTGGTTAGCCAATTCCACAATCAAAATAGAATTCTTACTTGCCATGCCAATTAACATCACAAAGCCAATCTGGGTATAGACATCATTAGCTAAACCGCGGGCTAAGACAGCAATTAAGGCTCCTAAGATAGCTAACGGCACAGTCAGCATAATGATCAAGGGATCGATAAAATTCTCATACTGAGCCGAAAGAATCAGAAATACGAAGATCAATCCAAAACCGAATATGATCAAGCCCTGTCCACCTGATTCTATTTCCTCTAGTGATAGACCAGACCACTCATAGCCAATACCCCGAGGCAGAACCGATTTCGCCACAGTTTCTAAGGTTTCTATCACTTGCCCAGAACTGACACCAGGAGCGGCACTGCCTGTTAATTTAGCAGAGCGGAAGAGATTGTAGTGATTGATAATTGATGGAGCAACAATCTGTTCAATTTTGACAAGGTTGCTTAGAGGAATCATTGCCCCCGTTTGCGATCGCACATAAAGTTTGGTGATGTCATCAGGGGTGGAACGAAATTGCTGATCTGCTTGTACATAAACCCTGTAGGCTCTGCCAAAAGTATTGAAATCATTGACATAGCGGGAACCCAAAGCGATTTGCAGAGTGTTGAATACATCAGATAGGGATACCTGTAGGAGATTCGCTTTTTCGCGATCTACTTGCACGCTAATTTGCGGGGTACTCACACTCAATTCAGGGCGAATCCCCACCACACGGGGCGGAGCAGGGTTTTCTGGCGTGCTAGGGAAAGTGCTGGCTACTCCCAAAAACTGAAACAAGGACTGAGCCAACACCCCAAAACCTTGATTAGTTCTATCTTGAATATAGAATTCAAACCCACCAGTATCCCCCAGACCAATAATCGCAGGCGGTGAGATGGGGATCACAAATGCTTCTTGAATGGCTAATAGGCGGGGGAATAGCTGATTAATTAATCCCTTGGCAGACTGTTCAGGTCTAGTGCGCTCTGACCAGGGTTTGAGAGTACAAAAAATGATGCCTTGATTCGGCACACTGCCACTAAAGCTAAAGCCACCCACAGCAAAAATATTCTCAATTTCAGGGAATTGCTTCATGATTCCTTCTGCTTTTTCTAACACTCTCTCGGTGTAACCTAGCGACACACCTTCAGGAGCTTGCACAAAAGTAATAAAATAACCTTGATCTTCATCTGGCAAGAAAGCAGTAGGGGTCAAGGTGTAAAGATAATAGGTCAAGCCAAAGCAAATAGCAAAAATCACCAAAACCAACCCTTTTGCTTTGCTGACCAGAATCAGGCTGGAATGATAGATGCCTCTGATAGCATCAATGGCAAAGTTAATCCCATTGAAAAACCAATTATTGACAGGTGGAGTATTCCTAATCAATAGTGCCGAAAACATTGGTGTAAAAGTAATTGCATTGAAAGTAGAAACTGTAATAGAAAAAGCAATGGTTAAGGCAAATTGTTTGTATAACTGACCAGTGGTTCCTGGAAAAAAAGCAACAGGTACAAATACAGCGATTAGCACTAAGGAAGTGGCAATTACAGCTCCCAACAGTTCATTCATAGAAGCAAAGGCGGCTGGAATTGGTCTCTGTCCTTCCTGTATTCTTCTTGTAATATCCTCTACAATGACGATCGCATCATCAACCACAAGACCTGAAGCTAGGGTCAATCCAAATAGAGTTAGAGTATTGATATTGAAGTTTAAGAGCCTGACAAACAAGAAAGTACCCAACAGGGCAATGGGGATGGCAATAGAGGGAATAATAGTCGAGCGCCAGTTTTGCAGGAATATAAAGATAATCAACACCACTAGCACTACAGCCATGAGCAGAGAACTCACTACTTCTCTGGCTCCTGCTTCCACAAATAGAGTGGTGTCAAAGGCGATTTCATAATTTAATCCAGGGGGAAAGTTCGCTTCTAGTTCTTTGAGAATTTTTTTGACATTGCGAGCTACTTCTAGGGCGTTGGCATCGGGCAGTTGCGAAATTCCCAAACCAACGGTGCGTTGAGACTTGAACCGCAGGACAGAGGCATAGTTCTCTGCTCCTAGCTCCACTCTGCCCACATCTTTAATTTTTATCAGACCGCCATCGCCTGCTCGCAGGGTGATATTGCTAAATTCCTCAGCCGAGACTAGCCTGCCTTGGGCAGAAATTGCATATTGATAGTCCTGATCAGGCGGTGCGGGTTGTTGTCCGATCTGCCCTGCCCCCACTTGCAGATTTTGTTCCTGAATGGCATTGACTACATCTTGAGGGGTGAGATTGCGTGCCGCCAAGCGATTGGGATCGATCCATATTCGCATCGCATACTGGCGATCGCCAAAAATCAGCACATTGCCCACACCCCTAACCTTGCGCAAAATATCTGCCATGTATAGATCAGCGTAGTTACTCATATAGAGATTGTCGTAACGCGGTGTACCATCGGGCAGGAGATCGGAATACATACCTACAGCCAACAGGAAACCACTGGACTGCCTATTGACTCTTACCCCAGTTTGCTGGACTGGGGCAGGCAGGCGAGATAGCACTGCAGACACCCGATTTTGCACATCGACCGCCGCTAAGTCCTTGTTTTTACCCAACTCAAAGGTGAGAGTGATTGAGCTTGTGCCATCGTTGCCACTGGTTGAGGAGATATATCGCAGTCCTTCAATGCCGTTCAATTCGCGTTCTAGGATATTAGTAACCGTCTGCTCTACTACTTCAGCATTGGCTCCAACATAGTTGGCAGTTACCACCACTTGCGGGGGAGCGATTTCGGGATACTGAGCAATGGGAAGCAAAAAGATACAAGCTATGCCCAACAGAGTAATCACACCCGAACAGACTGTGGCGAAGACAGGGCGACGAATAAAAAAATCAGCAATGGAGAGAATCATAGATTTATTTCAGGGGTAGAAATGAAGCACGCTAGTAAAGGAGCAAATGGAGCGAATAAGTTCATATCTTTACCTATTCTTTTATTGGTCAGCAAATGGATGTTGGTATGAGATTTTGTCTGGACTAGCCTGAGGGAACAATCTGGTTCATATAATTTCGACATCATATACTTGGTTCCTATTCAATCCTCTGCGCTTGGTAATGGATTTAGCACCTCACTAATGGCAAAGGGGCATTGTTTGGGAAAGTTACCTATTGCCAGTCGTCTTGCATTGGCATAGCACTCAGGAAATACCTCTGCAAAATAGGATTTTAGACTAGGACTTTCTGAGAAACTCTCATTTATTCGCAAAGCGTGTTCGGCTATGGTAGCCCGCCAGCCATTGGTTCTTTTGTCAGGCTGATATGCCCATTTGAGCAGATGAACCAACAAAACCCCCAAATTGCTTCGCAAGGCGGTTTTATCGCTACGCCCCATAGATTCTATCTCCTCAATTAAGTTCTCTAAATCTAAGTGGTCATAACGCTGAGTCCGCAGGCATTCTGCGGTTCTGGTCAACCATAGCTGAAAATCTTGGTGATACAGTTCTTTGAGCATTGGTTCCATGATTATTGTGGGGGCACAGCAGGTATTACTTGAATGGGCACTCCATCTCGCAGTGATAAAATTCCTGAAGTAATTATGCGATCGCTGGGTTCCAGTCCCGAAATTATTTCTTGTTCATTGCCAACTATCCTGCCTAATTGCACTGGCTTCTGCACAGCAAATAGCTGTTCTTTGCCCTCTAAGGTTCTGGCTTGCGCCACAAACACAAAGTTTTGTCCTGCTAAACGGGAAATCGCCGTTATTGGCACTAACAGGGCATTAGGCTTGGTACCCCAGATCACTCTGGCATTGATAAACTGCCCCACGCGCAAAGCCTTGCTGTTGCGAAAGGTGGCTTTGGTGAGTACGGTCTGTTTCTGCTCATTGATACTATCAGCGATGAAGGAAATACTGCCTTTGACCATTGACTTTCCCTCTGAATTGGTAAGTTCTACGGGCAGTCCCCGCCGCAGTTGCGGTGCTTTTTCTACAGGAATGGCAATTTCGACTTCCAATTCCCGATTATCAGTGATATTAGTGAGAATGGAACTAGGATTGACATAGTCGCCCACTTTGACTGGGAAATCGCCTACCACTCCAGCAATGGGAGCAGTGATGGTGAAATATTGCAGTTGTAATTCTTGTTCCACTGCACGGGCTATACTTTGTTCCACTCCTGTTTGAGCACGGGCGATCGCCGCTTGTTGGGCAGATATTTGCGCATCAATGGCTTCTAGGTTAGCTTTGGCGTTGCGTAAGTTATTGGCAAACTGATCCAATAGCTGTCTGGAGGTGGCTCCTGCTTGAGTTAGTTGAACATAGCGATCGTATTCTGTTTGGCTGAACTGCAAGTTAGCTAGAGCAGACACTCGCTGGGCACGCAAACTGCTCAAATTGGCTCTGGCACTCTCCACATCGGCACGAGCAGAGGCAATGGCGGCATTGGCACTAGAAACCACCGCCTGTTGTTGCAGGGCATCAATTTGTAAGATGGGAGTTCCTGCACTGACGCGATCGCCCGCTTGGACAAAAATTTCTGAAATCTGACCACTGACTTGGGGCTGAAGGCTGACCGACTGCCGTGATTCCAAGCGAGCTATGTACTCTGAGGTATCGTCTAGATCAGCTTTGGTAACTCCAGCAAGCTGGACAGGAATGGCTGTGCCTTGGGGTGGAGGGGGCTGACCGCAGGCGGCTAAGGTGGCGCTGACCACGCACAGCGAAAAAAGGTATTTTTTTAGCACAGCCTCTCTTCCTCTTAGAAAACCTCTCTTAATTTATGGGAAGTGCCATATGTAATTTATTGTAAATTACCTGATTGGGTTAGCCTGCTAATTCCTCAGCAAAAACCTCACTGAATACTTTTTGCACCTTATAGCCCGAATCCACCGACTCGAGGGGGTCTTTGCGCAGACGATGTCGCAAACACAGGGGCAGAACCGACTGAATCTCTGTTACGGTTACGGTGGTTTTTTGCTCAAGGGCGGCGATCGCCTTGGCGGCACGGTTGGTAACAATATCACCCCGCAGTCCATCGATGTTTAGCTCGGCGCAGACCTGCGAGATTTTCAAGCGCAAGGGGTAGGGAATAGTTACCTCAGGCAGTAACTTTTGGGCATTGATAATTTTTGCCTGCAATTCCTGCTGTGCCTGCCTGAAGCTCTCGAGGTATTGCTGGGGGTTGGCATCAAACTGGGTGCGTTGCTCTACGATCTTTACCCGCAGTTCGGGGTCTTTGACAGTACGAATTTCCGCATACATACCAAAGCGATCCAGTAATTGCGGGCGCAGTTCCCCCTCTTCGGGGTTGCCCGATCCCACCAGCACAAAGCGGGCGGGGTGGCGAATAGAAATACCTTCCCGCTCCACCGTATTCCAACCCGAGGCGGCGGAGTCCAGCAGGACATCCACTAGGTGATCGTCCAGCAGATTTACTTCATCGATGTAGAGAATGCCCCGATTGGCTTTGGCAAGTAACCCAGGTTCAAAGGCTTTAACGCCCTCAGCTAGGGCTTTTTCGATGTCAATGGTGCCGCACACCCGATCCTCAGTGGCTCCCAGCGGCAAATCTACCATCGGCACTTGTTTGCTGATGATGGGTAAAGTTTCCCCTTGGCTGAGGCGCTGACGCACCGCTTCGCTTTGCAGTTCAGGCTCGTAGGGGTCGCTGTTGAAGGGATCATCGGCGACTACAGGAATTTCGGGCAAGAGGTCAGTCAAGGCGCGGACGGTGGTGGATTTCCCCGAGCCGCGATCGCCCATGATCATCACGCCGCCAATTTTGGGATCGATGACATTGAGGAGCAAAGAAAGTTTCATTTCTTCCTGCCCCACGATGGCGGTAAACGGAAATACAGGTCTTTTGGTAGGTAAAGTGGTGAAATTAGTCATTTTTTTAATATAACCCAAACAGCGATTACCAGTGAGCTTGCCCCAGTTCAGGCAGAGTTCTAGTTTAGCCAATGCCCCAGCTTTTCTGCTTTAGTTTCTAAGTATTTGGAATTAAATTGGTTAGTCTCAATCAACAAGGGCACTCTGCCCACCACTTCAATGCCAAAACCTTTTAAGCCAGCGATTTTGCGGGGGTTGTTGGTGATCAAACGCATTTTGCGTACCCCCAGATCGTGCAGTATCTGTGCCCCAATGCCATAGGTTCTCAGGTCTGGGGCAAAACCCAGCCTTTCGTTGGCTTCCACCGTGTCTAAGCCTGCATCTTGCAGGGCGTATGCCTTCAGTTTATTGATTAAACCAATGCCCCGCCCCTCTTGCCTGAGATAGACAATCACCCCTCTGCCAGCGTGTTCGATCATTTTCAGGGCGCTGTGCAGTTGTCCCCGACAGTCGCATCTCATGGAGCCAAGCGCATCCCCCGTCAGACATTCCGAGTGGACGCGCACTAAAATCTCTTGATCTGGGAAATCGTGGGGGTTGCCTTTGACGATCGCCAAATGTTCTTGATCATCTAAGCTATTGCGATAGCCATAGACATGAAAGTCGCCGAAAATACTGGGCAGTTTAGCGATCGCCTCACGCATCACAAATCTTTCCGTTTGCAGACGGTACTCGATCAGATCGGCAATGCTGATAATTTTCAACTGGAACTTCTGGGCATAATCTATCAACTCTGGCAGTCTTGCCATGGAACCATCGGGGTTCTGAATTTCGCAGATTACGCCCGCTGGATACAGCCCAGCAAGGCGGGCTAGGTCGACGGCGGCTTCGGTATGCCCCGCCCGCTTCAGCACCCCGCCCGATCTAGCGCGGAGGGGGAAAATGTGCCCAGGGCGGCGCAGGTCTTGCGGTTTGGTGTCGGGATGGATCGCTGTCTGAATAGTGCGGGAACGATCCTCAGCGGAAATCCCCGTAGTCGTGCCATGGGTGGCATCGATGCTGACGGTAAAGGCGGTTTGATGGCTGTCGGTGTTGCGATCCACCATCAGGGGCAGTTCTAGCTGATCCAGGCGATCGCCCGTCATTGCCAGACAGATTAAACCCCGTGCATGCACTGCCATGAAGTTGATCATGGCGGGGGTGGCAAACTGGGCAGAACCGATCAAATCCCCCTCATTTTCTCGGCTTTCGTCATCAACCACAATCACCATGCGACCATTTTTTAGGTCGTCAAGGGCTGAGGGAATACTGTCAAACTGAAATTGGCTCATAGGCTAATCATAGCGCCGATTTTGGCAAAAGGAAGCAAAAGGAATAAGTAAAAGTCTGCATCAAACATAGACCGCAATCAGGCTAACCACAAAACCGCACAAAATAAATTAAAAATTATTAAGATTATTTGTCTTATATCTTAGCATTTATTGCGAAATTGATACATTTCCCTTGGCTGGGGCAGATGTTTGCTAAAACTAGGACTATATTTACTTCTCAAAGTCGTTTTAGGATTGTTTCCATAATGTTCACTCCAGCCAAAATTTCGCTTTCCCCAGATCAACAGCTTGCTAGTCGCCGTATTGTCCCCCACGATCTGAAAAATCGGAATTTGATGAAACTGGTTTATTTGGTGCTGGAACCCCAATATCAGAGTGTGGTCTCAGCCGCCGTGCGTGCCATCAATGAACAGAATCCGCACTTGGCGATCGCGGTGAGTGGTTATCTGGTAGAGGAATTACGCAGTCCCGAAAATTATGAAGCCTTCCAAATGGATGTGGCAGAGGCAGATGTTTTCATCGGGTCTTTGATTTTCATTGAGGATTTGGCAAATAAGGTAGTAGAAGCGGTAAAGCCTCACAGAGATAGACTTAGCGTGTGTTTGATCTTTCCTTCCATGCCCCAAGTGATGCGATTGAATAAACTGGGCAGTTTCAGTATGGAAAATCTGGGACAGTCCAAAAGTGCGATCGCTCAATTTATGCGCAAGCGCAAGGAAAAATCAGGCAGTTCCTTCCAAGATGCCATGCTCAAAGTAGTGCAGACCCTGCCCAAAATCCTCAAATATATGCCCATAGACAAGGCGCAGGATGCCCGTAATTTTATGCTGTCCTTCCAATACTGGCTGGGCGGTTCCCAACAGAATATCGAAAGTTTCTTGCTCATGTTGGCAGAGGCTTATTTGCCCAACTGTAAAGGCAAAATATCCTTCCAAGAGCCGATCACTTACCCTGATGCGGGCATCTGGCATCCCATCGCTCCTAAGATGTTCCAGAACATATCCGAATATCTGCACTGGTATGAAGGCAGATTTGACATTCCTCCCGAACAAAAAGACCCACTCGCACCCTGCGTTGGCTTGATTTTAGCCCGCACTCACCTAGTGACTGGAGACGATGCCCACTATGTAGCGGCAGTGCAAGAATTAGAATCCAAAGGGGCGAGAGTAATTCCCATCTTTTCTGGAGGTCTAGACTTTTCCAAACCAGTGGAAAGTTTCTTCTATGACCAGGGCAGAGTGCTGGTGGACTCAGTGGTATCCCTCACTGGTTTTGCCCTTGTGGGTGGACCAGCCCGCCAAGACCATCCCAAAGCGGTGGAAGCGCTGGAAAAATTGAATCGTCCCTACATGGTGGCACTGCCTCTGGTATTCCAAACCACGGAGGAATGGCAAGAGAGCGATCTCGGTCTGCACCCTGTGCAAGTGGCACTTCAAGTAGCGATCCCTGAACTCGATGGAGCGGTTGATCCTATTGTCATGTCGGGCAGAGATGGCATGACGGGACGGGCGATCGCCCTGAGCGATAGAATGGAAGTAATTGCCGAACGAGCCTTGAAGTGGGCGAACTTACGCAGGAAGCCCAAGATTCACAAAAAAATTGCCATCACCATTTTCAGTTTCCCCCCAGACAAGGGCAATGTGGGAACTGCCGCCTACCTAGATGTGTTTGCCTCTATTCATAAGGTGATCATGGCGCTGTCCCAAAACGGCTACGATGTAGCGGGATTGCCTGCCACCCCCTCAGACCTGATGGCAGAAATTTTGCACAACCCCAATGCCCTCGCAGGCAGTCCTGAATTGAACATTGCCTACCGCATGCCCGTACCAGAGTACGAAGCGCATACTGACTACTGTCAGCGTATCACGGAACAGTGGGGAGAGCCGCCAGGGCAGTTGAATTCTGATGGCAGGAACTTGCTGATCTATGGCAAGCACTATGGCAATGTGTTTGTGGGAGTGCAACCCACCTTTGGTTATGAAGGCGATCCCATGCGACTGCTCTTCAGTAAATCTGCCTCGCCCCATCATGGTTTCGCCGCCTACTACACCTATTTGGAAAAGATTTGGCAAGCCGATGCCGTGCTCCATTTTGGCACACATGGATCGCTAGAATTTATGCCAGGCAAGCAGATTGGCTTGTCAGGGGAGTGCTATCCCGATAGTTTGATTGCTTCTCTACCCAACATCTACTATTACGCTGTGAATAATCCATCGGAAGCCACCATCGCCAAGCGCAGAGGTTATGCTACTACCATTAGCTACCTCACCCCAGCCCCCGAATCAGCAGGCTTGAATCGGGGATTGCAGGAACTGAGCGAACTGATCGCTTCCTACAAGGATTTACGCACAGGCGGAAGAGGTATTGCGATCACCAATTCCATTATGGATAAGGTGCGGTTGGTGAATCTGGATAAGGACATTGATTTACCTGAGCTAGATGCCAAAGATATGTCGTTGGCACAGCGGGATAACCTCATCGGCGCAGTTTACAATAAGTTGATGGAAGTGGAATCTCGAGTTCTCCCCTGTGGACTGCACACTGTGGGTGATGCACCGAAAATTGAAGATGCGGTGGATGTGCTGATGAGTATCGCTTCCTTTGATCGCCCCGAAGATAATATCAAATCTATTCTGCGGATCATCTGCGAAAGTGTGGGCAGGGATATTGATGCCATCTATAAAAATGCTGATCAGGGAATTTTGGCAGATGTAGAATTTCTGGCTCATATCAAAGCTGTGGGTAAGGAGGCGGTTAAAGCCCTAGTCCAAGCACAGGCGGATAGCAATGGCAGAGTAGCCAAATTGGCGGTACTCAATTTTCTCAACATGGGGAAAACTGAACCTTGGGTGACTTCCCTTGTCGCTGGCGGTTATCCCCAAGTGAATCGGCAGGAAGTGAAGGCTCTGTTTGAATTCCTAGAATTTTGTCTGAAGCAAATTGTGGCGGATAATGAGTTAGGCGGACTACTCAGAGCTTTGGAAGGAGAGTACATTTCTCCTAGTGCGGGTGGCGATCCGGTGCGCAATCCCAATGTGCTACCCACTGGCAAGAATATCCACGCCCTCGATCCCCAATCCATTCCTACCAGTGCGGCAATCCAATCAGCCAATGTAGTGGTGGAGAAGCTTCTGGCGCGGGAAAGAAGCCTCAACGATGGCAGGTATCCCGAGACCATCGCTCTGGTGCTGTGGGGTACGGATAACATCAAGACCTATGGGGAATCACTGGCTCAAGTTCTCTGCTTATTGGGTGTGAAACCTCTTCCCGATGCTTTGGGGAGGGTGAATCGCTTGGCACTAATTCCACTGGAGGAACTGGGCAGACCGCGCATTGATGTAGTCGTCAACTGTTCTGGGGTATTCCGTGATTTGTTTATCAACCAGATGGATTTATTGGACAGAGCTGTCAGAATGTGTGCTGAGGCAGATGAACCCTTGACCATGAATTTTGTCCGCAAACATGCGATCGCTCAGGCTGAGGAATTAAATATCTCAGTGCGTCAAGCCGCCACAAGGGTATTCAGCAATGCCTCTGGCTCCTATTCCGCCAATGTCAATCTAGCAGTGGAAAACAGCACATGGGAATCGGAAGCGGAACTGCAACAGATGTATCTAGCGCGCAAATCCTTTGCCTTCGGATCGGAAGTGAGCAATACCCAACAGCGAGCCATCTATGAAAAGGCACTAAAAACCGCTGAAGTAACCTTCCAAAACCTAGATTCATCGGAAATTTCGCTTACGGATGTTTCCCACTACTTTGATTCCGATCCCACCAAAGTAATCGCCAACCTGCGGCAGGACGGCAAAACGCCTAAAGCCTACATTGCCGATACTACCACCGCCAACGCTCAGGTACGCACTTTAGCGGAAACTGTGCGCCTCGATGCCCGCACTAAAATTCTCAATCCTAAGTGGTACGAAGGAATGTTGAACAGTGGCTATGAGGGAGTGCGGGAAATTTCTAAACGGCTGGTGAATACTATGGGTTGGTCAGCCACAGCGGGAGCAGTAGATAACTGGGTCTATGAAGATGTGAATGAAGTATATGTGAAAGATCAAGCCATGCGCGATCGCCTGAAAAATCTTAATCCTCACTCTTTCCGCAAGATGGTGGGTACACTTTTAGAAGTGAACGGGCGGGGCTACTGGGAGACCAGTGAGCAAAACTTGAATATACTGCGGGAACTCTATCAAGAATTGGAAGATAAAATCGAGGGCGTGGTATAGCTGTTGATCTTCCCTCTCTCACCTTGGGAGAGGGAAATTCTGTAAAGTTTTAGTAATTTCTAAGAAGTCTGTCCTCTACCCAGTAGTGTTGAAAGGTAGTTTAACGGACAAAAAAAGGGGCTAAAATTGTATAATCTCACCCCTTGAAATCAAAAAA
>Ga0272446_1003655_pt1 | contig 19124 bp, 24 predicted proteins | sample YNPCB0061_FD_194587 | JGI IMG/M metagenome (GOLD analysis project Ga0272446, IMG submission 194587) | Hot spring microbial mat communities from Yellowstone National Park, WY, United States - YNP-CB-006-1 | ecosystem: Environmental > Aquatic > Thermal springs > Hot (42-90C) > Sediment | place... | reverse complement strand
ATCCGGTTTCAAGGTGCTGTTGTTGACAAACGAGATGAAACCGGGCCAGCTTTGGGTCAAGCTCCGGCAAGTCGATATGGCGCTGGAGAAAGGAATCCGCAGGCCCTTTATGTTGGTCAAAAACTACGTGCGCTATCCAAAGCAGTTTGAAAGCGAGTACAAAGCGGTCTGCCAGATGTGTTCGGAGCTATCAGAAAACTTTGCGATGATGTCCGTCCGGCGCATGGGCGCGGATGATATTGCTCTGCTTATGACCGAAGCAAAAAATATCTTCGGCAAGTACCCGGACATCGTGATAATTGACTACTTGCAACGCATCCCCCGCGCGAGCACAAGCAGAGACCCGCGCGAGGGGACAATCAAGACCTATCAAGCGTTTTCGGAGGCAGCGCTCGACATGGATAGCGTAATCTTTGTGCTTTCGCAGATGAACAAAGAAGGCGGCTTCAAAGAGTCAGAGATAGCCGAAGAAGAGGCTGGGATTGCGTGGGAAATCAGCCGCCCGGAAACTGATGATGGGCTGAAGATGCCGTTCATCGACTGGCGGATTAAGAAATCGCGAATCAGCGCTTATCAGAGCGTGCGCGTGGCATTTGACGATGTGTCTGGAACAATACTTGATGACAATTAAGCGACGAGAAGGAGTAAGCAAATGGCAAGTGATTTGAACAAAGTGGTGATGATGGGCCGGCTGGTGCGAGACCCGGAAACTAAGATGACAAACGGCGGAATGGCCGTAACGAAACTGACTATAGCGAACAATAAGTCAGTCCGCGATGGTTCCGGGTATAAACAAGAAGCAGGTTATTTCCAGTGGGTGGCTTTCGGAAAGATGGCCGAGACGATTGCAAAATGCTTTCGGAAGGGCGAGCGCATCATATTGGCAGGGCGGGCTAATTATCAGACCTGGCAAGGCGCTGATGGAAAGCAAGTTTCCAAAGTGGAATTTGAAGTGGCAGAATTCAGCTTCGTGGACAAGCGCGCCGAAACCGAAAGAACGGTAGAGCGCTTTGGTGAGCGTGTAATCGCAGCCGAGGACATGCCATTCTGAGCATGAAGTACGAGATTGAGCGCAAACGCTACCTGCTGCTTTGCGGCAATCCGGGGGTCCTTAAGACTGCCGACCTGCTTGCCGCGCGGGATTGGTTTTCGTGGCGGCATTGCTTGCGCAGGCTGCGGCAGGTGCCAAAAGACCAGCGGCCAGTCGCGATGAAGTTATTAAGCGCAGCGCAAGAGGAGCGCAATAAGCCACTGGATAGGGATACCGCAACGTTCTGGCAAAGCCTTGAGCGCGGCAAGGACATGCTAAAGTTTTTCGAGGCTCCAATCCATCCTGGAATTTACCGCGACCGCGCGCAGCCTATCATGCTGAGCGGCCAGCGAATCGGCGTAACGATATGCGCGGAAAGAATGCGTGGGAACAAGGTCCGAGTGTACTATCGCAGCAAAGATGATAAGATGCTGACCCTTGCAAGAATAGAGGTGAAGCAAGGAAGCACTGGCAGCGCGTACCTGGATGCGCATGGAGCAAAATCGCACGTAACAGTGTTTCACGTTGAACACGCAAAAAAGACTTTACCTGACTTATCGATGCTGAAATAATGCAACGTCATCGGGGGTCGAATGAGCGACAAAATCACGATTGAAAACCTGTGCGGCGGGCAATTCAAAGAGCAGGTTGAAGCCGCGCTTAAAAAACTTGCGGCTAACATCGAGAAGTACGGGAACACAGCAGAGCATGAGTTTACGGTGAAGGTGACCGCAAGTGAGAATGCCGAATATGGTTTCTGGGAGATGGATGCCAAAACAAGCGTTAGCTGCAAAACGCACGAACGCATGATTAGCTCAAAAGAACCGGTAAAAATCAGCAAAGGCGCAATCTATGATGGCAATCCACAACAAAGACTCGCGCTTGGATGACCCGAAGGTGTTTTTTGGGCGTCTGCTAACGGCGGCGTTCCCACAGGCTCAAGCAGAATACAGGTTCCACCCAAAGCGAAGGTGGAAGATTGACTGGTATCTACCTGAGCACAAGATAGGAATTGAGATTGAGGGGGGTATTTGGATCAAAGGACGGCATACAAGACCGTCTGGTTTTGTGAAGGACATGGAGAAGTACAATACAGCGGCTCTCATGGGTGTAAGAATATATCGAATATCACACACAGACTTGAGGTCGGTGTCTAAGATTCTCTCTCACTTCACGCTGATTAAACATTATGCGGCAATGGTGTAATGGTAGCACGTCGAGTTACCAGCTCGAAGGTCGAGGTTCGACTCCTCGTGACCGCTCACTAACGAATAAAAAAAATTGTTGACAATATACAAAAACATTTTACTGTAGCAACATGAAGCTTGCAACTGGTTACTTTGGGAATCTGCGCCTATATCGAAAAAACAATCTAACGCCATTGGCGATTTGCCAATATGCGCCACAGTGGTACAACGGCAGTGTGGAAACACGGCTTGCTCCACCAAAATGGCTGCTGCAAAAAATTAAGTCCGGCACGATTGATTACGAGACGCAGTTTGTGTCAGAATACAAAAGACACCTTGAGGCGCTCGGAGAAGAAAAAATTAAAAAAATTCTGGCAACGCACGGAGCAAATCTGGTGCTGTTGTGTTACGAAAAAAATTACAATGAATGCCACAGAAAAATTCTCGCAGACTATCTTCGGGAGCGCGGGGTTGAAATAGGCGAATACTCAGAACCGAGCGTGGCGCCGGTAAAAGCCGTTTTGTCGCAAGGCTTATTATTCTGATGTTTTTTGGAACGACGCCAGTACCGATTGCAAACTACGTATTCGGCGAATTTAGCCGGCAGCAACCCAGTAAGGTTATAGAGCCGTATGCTGGCAATTTTGTTGTGTCTCAGCTCGCATCAAAAGCGGTGCAAGACGTGAAAATCCTCAGTAGCGATGTGTCGCTGTACTCCTGCGCAATAGGCTACGCCATTAACGACGAAGATGCTGGCATAAGGTTCACGGATGAGGCCAAGATGCGATTCAGGTTTGCAGAAGCGGCTCAAACACCATTAGAGATTGCGGCGGGAACAATTGTTCTGTGTGAGGCGATTCAGGCGATCAACAAGTCAAAAATCCGGTACTACGCAACGATTGTCCGCGACATCGAGCTAAATCAGGACAAGTACTACCAAAAAATGCTCGGGGTTGTAACAAAACTAAAAGCAGAAATGAGTAGGAATTTTCGATATATTGGTCAAGACGGCGCGAGGACAATCGAGGCAGCCGGCCCGGATACGTTTGTGTACTTCGATCCGCCGTATTTCAAGGGCGACTACGAAAAAATGTGGAAAGGTATCGAAATGCTCGTGACGATGCCGGAAATACCGTACACGTTGATTACCGAGCAAGAAAAAGCAAGGCAAATTGAGATGCTTCTCAACTCTGGTTGCGAGTTAATCTACAGAACGCAGGCTGAAAAAGTCAATGGCATGCGCCGTGTGTTCCAGTACAACCAAGGCCGGAGCAAGACGCACTATTTGTACGCTAACTATAAGGCAAAGCCGGGGATCAAGCTCAATACTGCGCTTCGGACGGTTTCGGGAAAGTTCAAAGTGTTGAATGAAATGAACGAGCTAACAGGAAAAGAAAGTGCGCGAATTGTACCGATAGATAGCAAGGTATCGAATTATTACCGCGTGCTCTGGACGAAAAAAGCAAAGATGACTGACATGGGCAAGCCTTACGGGCTATTCCTCGATGACGTGTTTGTTGCCTGCATAACGATTTCGTCCGGACTAAAGTTTGCAATGGATTATGCGTTGATCGTGTCAGATTGCGTCCCCCCGGGGTCTAAATACAAGAAGCTCTCGCGACTGCCGCTGTTGTGCATTTTGAGCGAAGAGTTCAAAAATTACGTAAATGGCGAAATGATGTGGGAGCACAATGGGTTTTCCACGATTGCGTTTTCAAACGAACCGGTGAGCATGAAATATCGCGGATTGTTCGATTTGGCCGAGCGCAAGCCGAATACGGATAACGAGTATAAGTTTAAGCTAACATATCGGCAGCGGCGAATGTTCAACCCTACAGTGCAAAAGGCATACGAAGAGTGGTTCACAAAATATGGACAAGACAAAAATTGAAAAGCTGAATAAAAAATTAGCAGCGAATAACCTGCCAGAGCTTGCGCTGGTAAGTCCTCATGACTGCCTGCCTCAAAAGCGCAACGCGCGCTACATGACCCCGGAGCAAATGGAGCGCTTAGTAGAAAACATCAAAAGAGACGGCCATTTAGAGTCGGTGCCGTTGGTAACGGCAGCCAAGGCCGAAGGGAAATACAGCATCATATCGGGCCACCACAGGATTGAAGCAGCAAAACTCGCAGGTCTGGAAGTTATCTTAGTCATGGTGGTCACGGTTAAAAATAAGGATCAGCTGATTGCAAAGCAGTTGAGCCATAACGCAATTGTAGGTCAAGACGACCCGCATATGCTTGCCGAGCTCTACCAGTCTATCAACGATCTAAGCGAAAAGCTGTATTCAGGTATCCAAGACGCACAGGCAAAGGTCAGCTACGTAAGCGTTAATTTCCGGGCTGGCTCGTTCAAAGAGCTGACGCTAATCTGCCTCCCGGAGGACATCGAGTTTACGGATGAAGTGCTTGAAGACATACAACGGCTTTCGGTAAAGCCAGATACCGCAGTTCGCACGATTGACGCAGCTGTCTGGGATGAATTTGTAAGGCACCTAATCAGAATCAAGCGAACAGAAAACATCAAATCGACAGGCGCCGCGCTCGTGGAGATGGCGCGGCTGGCGCGGCTGTACATAGAAGAGCGCAATGCCAAGACCAGTACCCAACAGACGGATTCGGCCAAGGGATAAACTGCCCCTTAAACCAAGGACAGAACGCGCCACGGAGACTCCCAAGCGGGTCTCAGTGGAGATTCTGCCGCCTCCAGAGTCCGACATTCCGGACAATGCGGGCACGGAAAAAAAGACACGCTGTACAGTCATAAAACGCATCCTCATGAAGCAAAACCGGGTCATCGAGTCGCTGAAAGCCAATGGGGGCCATATCCAGAATGCGTGCGAAAAGGCGAATATCAGCAGGACGACGTTCTACGAATGGAAAGAGAGGTACAAAGGATTCGCGGACCAAGTAGATCAAATCATCGCCGGGCAAATCGACACGATGGAGTCTGCCCTGTTCCGGGCCGGGCTTGAAGGGAATGTAACGGCACAGATATTCTATCTGAAAAACAAGCGGCCAGAAGAATGGCAAGACGTCAGCCGCATAGACGCGCGAGTAGGAGTCGTAGATGTCCGAGCAACAAAAGCAGAAATCGCAGCAATCATCGAAAAGTACGGGCTACTTAGCCGCCCTTAACGATTGGTGCACAGAGCCGCACAAACTGGGGCACCTGCTTGGCTTTAGGAAACTGACACCAGTGCACGATGGCTGGATTCGCGAATTTGTGCGTGCTGGAAAGGCTGAAACGCGGGTGCTGATGGCGCACCGTGGGTCATATAAGACGACATCAGGGTTAGTCGCGCTGACACTGCTGTACATGCTGAACCCGAACATTCGGGTTCTCATCGTCAGAAAGTCAGACACGATGGCGCGAAAACTTTTGAGCGCAATGGAAAAAATCTTCCGCTCAGATATTGTCCGGGCATGGATGTACGCGGCCTATGGCGTGAAAACGTTGGAAACAGACAAGTGGTCGTCCAGCGCGCTGAGGTTGTCGATTAACAACCGTATCACGCCAGAACCGTCGCTGGCTGCCGCAGGTATCGGAACCGTGCAAACCGGTGACCACTATGACTATATCTGGAGCGACGACATCATTACAACGGACGACCGTTATTCACACGCGAACAGAGAGCAGACAAAAGCCTACGTCTATGAAACCGAAAACATTGTAGAGCCAGACGGGATCCGAATGTTCACGGGCACCGTCTGGCATCCGCAAGACGCGTGGACTGTGATTATGCCCATGGTCTCGAAAGAGCCAATCATCCAACCCATCGGGACAGTGCCAATCCCGGAAATCACGCCGGAGTGGATTGAGCGGAAAAAACAATCCATGCCACTGAGCCTGTGGGCGGCAAATTATGAACTAAAGCACGTAAAGGACGTTGAAAAAGAATTTGGTGACCCGATACCGGGAGAACCGCCACCGGGGCTGACGAAATACTGGTTCATAGACCCGGCATTCGGCGGCGCAGACTCAACAGCTATATGGGAAGGCTGCACGGATGGAGAGCTGTTTTATCTGACATGGGCGAGGATGTTCCGGCGGTCGATTGCCGAGAAGTACGATGAGCTCGAACAGCTATTCTGGCAGCGAGACGTGGCCAAAGTGTTCTACGAAAACGTCGGCGCGCAAAAGCTCGTCGGTGTTGAGTTAGAACGGCGCCGCATCCCCTGCGAAGGCGTGCCATCGAACACAAACAAGTTTGCGCGGATAACGGCCGCACTGAAGCCAGTGTGGCAGCGGCTCCGATTCCACCCGGAAGTCTTGAGAAACAACATGGCGCCAGCAGAGCCGGGCGAAGACACGCCGCCAAACCCGCTGATTGAACTACTGGAATACAACATCGACGCACAACACGACGACAGTCCAGACGCGTGTGCCGGGTTAGTGTCGCAATTGCAAGGGCATGGCGAAATCGACTACGAGGACATCCTCGATATTCAGCGGCAAATATCTTGACGGCATGGAACGAATCAGGAAGGGGCAAAATATGACAGAACACGGTCGGGTGATGGTGTCGGTAGAAGCATCCACGGCGGTGCACTCAGCGGTGGAGCGCATTCGGGAGATCAGCCGGCAAAACGCACTCCTGTCTGAATCCCTTGGTATAAACATTCAAGGCCAAGACGCGACGCGCGATATCGGCGTTACCGACGCGCCTATCTTCGGGGCAGAAGCGCGCGCAATCTACCGAGGTCTTGACGTAGCGCAAAGGGTGATAGACGCGCCGGCGCAGGACGCGCTTCGCCAAGGCTTTGTGATAAAGACAAACTACGATGATAAAGGCATCGAGCTTGATAAGCTGCTGATGGAGCGGCTCGAATCCCTTGACTACAAGCGCAGGTTTTTGCAGTGGCTAATCTACAGTCGATTGTATTCCCGGGGCGCGCTCATGTATCCGGTTATCAAAGAGCGGGGGATGTTGCCCAACCGCGCGCACGTGCGGCTCCCGCTATACCTTGAAAACATCGAGAAGGTTGTGCGGCTTAACGTCATCAGAGAAGACCTATTCAGCTATCAGGTGCAATCATACGACCCATTGGCTGCAGACTTTGAAGACTTTGTGAACGTGTGGGTTATGGGCCACGAAGTGCATCCGTCCCGGTTCCACCTGCTGGTGCAGAACCTTGACCCCGTTCGGCAGCGCGGCGTCTCCACGCTTGAGCGCGTCAGAACCGCGCTTATGGGCATCAACATCGCAGAGTGGACAATAACGCAGCTACTGCTCCGCTATCGGGCGCTGCTAATCAAGTACCCCGCTGACCAGCTCGAAAGGGTCAAGATGGGCGAGCGCAACGGATTGAAAAAGCGGATTGCAGAGCTCGTCGATACAATCAAGATGCAGTTTACGGCGAAGTCGGTAGTCGGGATGCCGTCGAATTATGAGTTTCAATATCTGCAAACCTCGTTTGATGGTCTGAAAGAAGCCACGGATTTCCTGTACTCTTTTCTCTCTACCGTGACGCGGGTTCCCCAAAACATTCTCCGCGGGTCAGCGCAAGGGGAACTGGCGAGCTCTGAAAAAGACCAGCGAGATTATTACGAGCTTGTAAAGAGCGAAGAGCAGAATGCGAAACTGGAGCCAGCGCTTCAATGGCTGTTCCCGTTCTTGATATACGAACGCAGCGGCCAAATCTACCAGCGTTGCAAAGCCTACGGCATCGACCTTGCAGACGTGAATCCGCAGGTAATTTTCAAGCCGCTGCAATCGGTCAACCCGATGGCCGACGCGCAAATCTTCCAAACGAAAATTGCCGCGTACACGATGGCCGCGCAATCCAACCTATTCCCACAGGATGCCCTCAAGGACGAAGCAATGCGAGACGTGTTCCCGCACCTGGACCGGTCGGCGTTTGCTGAAGTCTCAGAGACAGACGAGATGCCCGAAGATCCGTTCGGCCTACTGGAGAAAACCCGCGTTGAACTGCCGACAGTTTGGGACGCGCTGAAGAAACTCGCCAAGAATGAAAAATCTGGAATCGCAGTATAGCCTGATTTTCGACAAGCTCATAAAGAACCTGACGAAACAGTATCTGGAGCTACTGATTGAGGAAATCGGGGATACGCGAACCAACGCGCAGCCGGAGACGTTTGCTGAAAAGCTGAAACGCATTCGGGAGAAGATGACCGCAAAGCCCGCCTTGAAAAACGTGTTCAAGGCAATGCAGTCAGTCTTCGCGCGCGTCGATGCGCAAGTAACGAAGTCGATAAAAGCCACCTACAGCAAACGCAAGTTTCCGGTGCCGCGCACGGTGTTCCGGCCAACGCCCGCGCTCAAGCAGGCAGTGGCGGAAAATGTCGCGCTCATCAAGGGCATCGTGAACAAGCAGGCAGAGCTGCTGGAAAAGGCAGTAGTGAAAGCTCTCCGTCAAGGTGCGAACTTTAGCGCGGTGCGCGAAGCAGTACTGAAACAATCCAACAAAGGCGCGGCCTATGCGCAGTTTGTGGCTCAAGACCAAGTGGCGAAGGCTTACGCGGCCATCAACGCTGAACGGCAGGCAAGCGCAGGAATACCGGGCTATATCTGGAGCGCATCGAATGACAATAAGACGCGCCCAACGCATCGAATACCGAGCGGACGGTTTTTTCTATGGAACCAAACAATGCCAAACGACACGCGGCCACGGGACAAGTCGGGAAAAATACTGCACCCTGGAATGGATTATCGGTGTAGGTGCAGCGCGATACCGGCCTTTGATAAGTCCGATGAAAAACTGTTCAAGAAAAATACATTTGACGCGTGAAAGCCGTTGAGGATATTGAAGCATGTCGAAGAAGCAAAAGCTTCGGTGGGCGCGGCGGATGAACCGCCTTGCGACCCGGCCCCTGCGTAGAACTAATCGCGACTATACAGTAAAATCCGCGCTTTCTGAAAACTGGGAACTGACTCCAGAGGGGTTTCTCATCGTGCCCGTTGTGGTCGCGAAAAAGATGGTGCTCGACTACCCCGAGTACGGGACTCGCGAGTTAGTCGGCGACGCAATTTTCAGCAAAGAATTTCTCGCGAGCTGCGATGGCTGTCCATTTGTTCTTGAACACCCGGTGAATGATTCAGGGCGCTCGGTGGACGTGCTGCCGGATAACTTTGAAGAGTATGTCAAGGGCGTATTGATTGACCCGCGCCCGGAGCGTGAGAACGACCGCGTTGTCGGAAAGATAAAGGTCTGGGATAAGGACGTTATCGAGAAAATCAAGTCCCGCGAGTTGCGCGAACTCTCCCAAGGATACCGCTGTGTTGTTATTGACAGCCCGGGAGTATATCGTGGAGAGCGTTATGATGGAGTGCAGACGGAAATCATCATGAACCATATCGCGCTGGTGCAGGAAGGCCGCGCCGGCAGTGAAGTGGCCGTGATGAATAGCAAAAAGTGGCGCGAAGCCACGCGAAGAATGGAGGAGAGTATGGCGAAAAACACACGCCGCAATATGGATGAGCAGACCACTGAAGCAGGTAAGCCCAATCCACAAAATGCGGATGGGGAACTGGAGACAGAGGAACAGCAAGAGCAAGAGGACGCGCGCTTCGCGGCCATTGAAGAAAAGCTGGAAATCTTGGCTCAAGCAATCGCTAAGCTGACCGGAGCTCAGAATAGCGAAGAAGAAAAAACTGAGAATGAGGAATACGATGGCAAAGAAGACAAACCTAAAGCTAACGCTGAAGAATCAGAGTCAAAAGCAGAAAATCCAAAACCAGACGAAAAAGCAACCGAAGAAGAAAAAATAATGAACCGGGTAACTAATGCGCTCACCAAGCGCATCCCGGAAATCATCCAGAACACAATTGCGCAACAGACAGAAGCCTACCTGCAAGCGCAGGTGCTTTTGGGAGAAGATGCTCAAGACTTCGCAACGCGGCTGAATGACTTGACCGCATTCCGCAAGTCTGTGCTGATTCGCAACGGGATGCCAAAAGCCACCGTTGACAGGATGAGCGCGCAAGAGGCAAAAATCTGGCTGGCCGTGAAGGCAGAGCACGCGAAAGAGGACTCGCTGCGTTCGCGATTCAACGGCGTAAGCAGCTACACCGAATCGGGCGACCGCAAAGCAGTGTCGCTGAATGAGTTTTAAGAGGAGAAGAAGAAGATGGCGACATATCCACAGACACGCTCAGTCCACAGCATAACCGAGCAAGCTGCTGGCTCAAAAGGCACTTACGACCCGGCGGAGTTATCAGCACCAACGCAGAAGCTCATCACAGCCCTGCCGTTTGGTGTGATGGTGACCCAAGGCGCAAACGGCTACGATAAAGTGACGAACACGTCCACTTCCGTTGTAGGCGCGCTGCCTATCAGCGTCAACGCTGGCGACTTCAAAAATGGCCGGTACTTGGCTAACGATGCAGTAGCCCCGATTCGGCGAGGCTATCTGTTCGTGAAGATTGACCCGGCGCACAAGCCAACGCCGACGAACCTGCGGGTGTCCTATGACACTGGCAAAGAAGGATGGCTGACATCCGAGGCTACAAACTCAAAAGTTATCGCCGCCGGTGCGGGATTGAAACTTGAGAACGTGTATGACACAGTAGCGGAAGTGTACTTTTCAGGATTGCCTGAGTACCCGCTGACATAAGGAGACGAGGATGATTAAAGACTTTTCACAAAACCCAATTGCGCGCGGGGTTATCGCGCTTGCGAACAGAATCAACGACGCGATTGGGGAAGCTCACGGCGAGCGTTACAAGTTTGACCTGAAGCCGCGCAGCAACGGAACTTTCAAAACCAAGAACCTGAAAGGCGAGCCTATGGAAGTCCGCATTAACGCGATTGTTCCGAGCGAAGAAATCTTCACGATTTCGCAGGAACTGGTGCGTCAAGCAGACGAACCGTTCGCAGCGAGAGAAGTGTTTGAAGAAGACACTTCGTTCCATCCTGGGTCACGTGAGGTTGGATTCGACGTGCTGTCTGAAACCGGCGAGGCCTCGCTGGTCGCAGTGACAGACGAAGAGCCGGCGATTGGAACAGGCAGCGTGAGGTTGGACCGTAACTTCCAACCCGTTTGCAAGATTGCGCAGGCGGTATCAATCACGCGAGATGAAATCCAGTACATGGAGCTTCGTCAAGACCGTGGCCTGTCACCGCTCGTTGATCTGATGACAGAGAAGCTGAACGTAGCGAAGAAAAACATCGACCGCGTTCACGACAGGTTAATCTGGAAAGGTGCGGAAATCAAAGGCGTGGCAGGTGGGCGCATTTTGGGTGTGGCAGACTTCATGTCCACGAACCCTGCAGAGTATGGCGGCAACGCCGCGACACGTGGCAAAGTCGAAACTGTTGCGAACGGTGGCAGTGGCTTCCCTGAGTGGAGCTCAAAGACTTCGGACGAGATAATCGCAGACCTTGCAAAAGGATTCGCGTACATCAACCGCAACAACACCTATAAAGCGACTCACTTCGTGCTGCCGCCTTCAATCCTGACCGGAAGGCTGGCGTTCAAGCGCACTTCAGACGTGGACAGCACACCGTTGATTGAGTGGATTCAGCGCGCCGCGCGTTTGGCTTTGGGCAACGAGCTAAAAATCGTTGCTTCAAACGTCATGGAGCACGGCACTATCGACGGCACAACAAGGCCAGTCAACCTGTTCGCAGATACCGCGTTCATGCTGCTGGACAGCAAAAAGCAGTACCAAGCAATCGCGACCATTGAGCCGCTGGTGATGCTTGCGCCAGAAGTCAACAAGTTTGGCACAATCACTCAGGTAATGCAAGTCAAGACTTCTGGCATCATGGTCAAGCATCCATCGACCATGTACGCGGGCGTTCAGATTGCGTAAGGCTGAATGGCAGACATTGGCAAAATCAAGAGGATGCTCCCGACCGGGAGCGTCCCGGATGATAAGCTCCAGCAGGCGATAGAAGACGCGCCGGCCCTGCTACGCAAGTACGGGGTCAGCGTAACTGACTGTGATTATGACCTTATGGAGCGGCTGATAATCTGCCATATCCTATACTTGCAAGGGTTCGCGCGCACCGCCTTGAGCAAGGCTGTTGGTGACGTGAGCCTATCGCTGCCAGATGTTCAGTTTGCTGGGCCGGGCATGAGCCCGTTTCTGCACGTCTTTCTGGGCATGTTGCAAACTTCGGACTTTGTGGTCTCAGTCTGAGCATGAAGGTCAAAGACAAAGGGCTTAACAGGTTCACGCAAGCTCTGGCTGAACTTGGCAAAACCAAATGGCGCATCGGCGCGACAGGCGAGCACAGCGGCGGAATCTCTAATCACGAGCTTCTGGCAATACACGAGTTTGGTACATCTGATAAGCGTATTCCGGCCAGAATGCCTGTCCGGTCTGTCATTCGGGACAATGCTAAGATGGCGCTTGTCTCGAAGACGCTGGTCAAGACGATTGAAAACGCCTACGGTGACGACGGACAGCTGAATGTCGCTATCGTGAAAGATGCGGTGGCGAACACGTTAAAGCAGCTTGTGCAAAACGGAATACGACAAGGACTAAAGCCGCCATTGGCCGAAAGCACGTTGCTGAGAAAGCAAAAGCTGGGGTACTCATCATTGCCGCTGATTGCGACTGGACAGCTCATTAACAGTATCGAAGTCGAGGCGAAATGAACCTGCACGCGGCGCTGTCCGGCTGGATAGAGGAGACTATCACGTGGAGTATTCGCGACCGTGCAGCAGGCCCTGACGGTCAGTATGGGTCAGTCGAAACAGACACCATGGACTTCGTTGCCGTTGTTGGAGAACAAAGTCCCATGAACATCATCCCCATGCCGGACGGAAGCGTGGGAAAAGACATGCTGTTCGTTTACGCGAAGGGAGAGATTCGCAAAGGCGACCGGACTATCGCGCTAAATGATGTCGTGCTTATCCGCGGTAAGCTGTACGTCGTGAACGAGGTGAACTATCGGACACAGGGAGACTACACGCGAGTAAGAGTAGTAAGACCCACAAGGGAGCCGGTCAGTGCTTGACCTTTCGGCAATCTATAACATCATCAAAACCGCCACAGGCATTGACGTCGTCTTCGATGAGGGCCAGAACGTGGAGACGCCACCGATGCCGTACATCACAGCGGCTTTGGTGGATGAGAAGCGTTACAAAGGCTTTCAACGCATGACGATGACTGTGATGGATGGCAGCAATGCAAACAAGACTTACGCGACCCCGGTTGAAACGACGATGCAATTGGGCGTCGTGTATGAAGCAGGCCAGTTTGTCGCGGCCAGAAACAAAATCCGCGACCTGTACGCGTACATGATGACTGACGAGTGGCGAATTGCCATGAAGGCGCTCGATGATGTCAGCGCGCAAATCATATCTCCGATAAGAGAGCTAAGAATCAACAAAGCAGAACTGTTTGAAAGACGCTTGACATTCGACATCACATTTCACTGGACAGACATCAGAACGAAGGAAGGCGTTGATATTATCGACACGGTAAACGTTGAACAAGTACCAGTATCAGGAGGCATGTAATGAGCGCAATCAAGGACGTAATCATCAACATCATCGACGGAGTGATAAACGCCACAGGTGTAAACTTTGGCGTGCCGTTGTTAATCGGCTACACCGGGTCACGGTCAATCGTTAAATGGGGGGCCGGGTCAAGCGGTATCATAGCCAAATCCGTAGCCCGCAATCAAACCTTTGACATAAATGTGAGCTACGCGGCTTCGTACTCTTACGCGATTGTTGGCGGCGTGATAGAAATCGAAGCACCAAACACTGCAAGGGTGCGCGACCTTATCGCTGACTTCGTTGCAAACGCACCGCCGGCAGTAACAAACCTAATCAGCCTTGAGGCAACCGGCACAGGGTCAGGAATAGTGCAAACCTTGAGCACAACCGAAAGCGCTTACCTGGAGTACCAGCGCGTGGAATCGCTGACTCAGATACAGTACTACTATGACACCACTGACGCAGAGTGGAAAATCATTGCAAACATTCTCGGCTCAAGTCCTTCGCCGAATGTCTGCTACCTGCTGAACACTTACAACGTAACCCCGGCAAACCTTGCGAACGCAATTTTGCCGCGAGATAACGGCGATTGGTTCGCAGTGCTCACTACCAGCACGGATGAGGACGACCAGCAAGCGATAACAGACTACGTGAACAACACTGATAGAATCGCGCTCTTTGTAAGCTCCGATGCAAACCGGCTGGATAACGTCAAGGGCGACCATATCGCCTATGTCATTCACGACGCGCATGGCGACCATCCCGAAGCATCGTGGGCCGCGAAGTGTTTGCCGAGTGTTCCAACCGTCGGCTGGAAGTTTCAGTCCCGCTTACAAGGCCAGACACCAAACCTGACAGCGAGCCTTTCCGACCTGCTCAACGTGCGCACCAAAAAGGGCAATTCATACGTGCGGGCTAATGGTGTTGACTACGTGGACGGCTCCCAAATCAACACGTCATCAGGCAACCTGTACTTGGATAGCGTGATTGGGCGGCTTTGGATAAAGCTAAATCTACAAATCGACATTCAAAACTTGCTTTTGCGTGCTGCTGCTGAGGGCGCGAAGATACCTTACACAGATCAAGGAATCAATCAGATTGTGAGCGTCGTGGCAAACCGCCTGACCGCAGCGGGTCAGCTTGGGCTGATTGCGCCGGTCGAAACACAACCGCAGGCTAAAGTTTCTTCGGACGGACAGTACCGGTTCAAAGTGACCGCGTTGTCGCGGGCGCAGGTTGAAGTGATGTATCCGGCTGACATCACGAATCGAGTGTACAAAGGCATCAAGTTTGCCTATGTCGAGTCTGGAGCAATCGAACGCGCCGAAGTGACCGGCGTGATACTGTTAAGCGAGGTGTAAGATGGCGCAAGAGTTTCAAGGCAAGTACAACCCCGAAGATGTCAACATCATCGTCAATGGCGTGACGATTGAAGGCGTTGACGAACAAACCTTTGTGGAAATCGAGAGGCTAAAGCCGGAAGAGTACATGGTTAAGGTTGGCGCTAAAGGCGACTACACTTATGTCAGGAACCTTGACCGGTCGGCGAAGATCAAAATCACTTTGAAGCAGAACGCGCGCCGGTCTATGAACTACCTTGCTTCGCTGCTGGAATCTGATGCAGTTTTCGATACGCAGATAGTCCGCAAAGCCGGCCCGTACAAAGAACTCGTGCAGGCGATTAACTGTGTGATTGGACTGAGGCCGCGGATAAACTTCGCCGCTGAAGAGCAACCGCGGCAGTGGGAAATCCTGTCTGGCAAGCTGACTGAAACAGACAAAGAAGAATGACGCTGTTAGACCAGCTACAGAAGGAATATAAGTTTGCTGTTATCCGGGACGAAAAGTCTCGGTACGTGTGGCGGTTTGTGTTCGAGGATGGGCGCCAGTATCGCTTCCAAGAGCCGGCATTCCTGGAGCTGCATGAAGCGATGAACTCCGAAAGTAACGTGCGCACAGCGGCACTAAAAATCGGAATCGCGCACACGTACCCGGAGAATGATAAGTCGCCGGCGATAACAGAAGATTATCTTTCACAGCACAAAGTAGAGGCGTTTCAGCTTTGGACTCGTCTCTACGGGGAGGTGCTTTTTCAGGACGGTTGAGCCGCTGCTGAAATCCAAGGATAGCAAGCGCGGCGCAATGCTGTTAAAAGAGTTTCGCGGGTCGCTGATGGTAGCGTGGTACGACCTGCTGGATTGTGGGTTACTCAGCTACACGGACCTGCAAGCCATGAGAGTGAATGACCTATATCAGGTGTGGCGGGTAGCAAAAGTGAGAGGTAAAGTCTGATGGCTCTGCAGGAAGCAATCGCGGAAATCAACATCAAAGACCTTGCCTCTAAGTCGCTTGGCAAGATTGAACAAACGCTGCGCAAGCAAGTATCAGCCATGAAAGCCGGCGAGAAAGAAGCCGGCAACCTGAACAAGGCTCTGTCTGGTATATCTGGAGAAAAGGGTACTGGTCAATCTAAGATAGGCGCTGCGGTGCAGCAGATGAACGCCAAGGGTCAGGCGATGGCGGCAGCTGTCGGTGCTGGGTCTGGGTTTCATCACGCAATCAGCCGATTCCATTTCGTGGGCCCGTACATTGCCGCGGCGTTGACTGCGCTACAGGGGTCTGCTGCAGACGCAAAAGCAAAGTTTCAACTGCAGAAGCAACGGGCGGTAGTAGAGAGCAACTACCATCGTGTTCTTGGCAAAGTGATGGGAGACGGAATCAAAGTTTTCACGAATAGCTACTTCCATATCCGAGACGCGCAGGCAGCATTGACAAAGTTTGCTGACATGGGAGTGAAAGCTGAGACTCTCACATCGAACGCAGACGTACTCAAGTTATTCGCGCAGTCACAAGGTTATGAAACTTTGGATGAAGCCATGAGCGCGCTGGCTGCGGGCATGGTAAAGGACGGGCGCGGTCTGAGCAAACAACAGCAGGCGATGATAAAAGCCTTCGCGCCGATGCTGCAAAACACATTCTCCGCAGACATCGGAATGCAAAACATAGCACGCGTGCTAAAGGACGCCGCGCCAGAAATCAAAGGCGCAGCGGATGAATTCGCGGCGACAGCAGGTGCAGCGGTTAAAAATACTGTCGCAATCCAAGAGATAGAAGAAAACACAACCCTTAAAAAAGGTGGGACAATTGAGACCATTAAGACAGCAGCAAAAGTGGAAGAGTTAGAAGCAAAGATGCGGGATGTGATTGGGTCGGGCGGGGAGTGGGCAGTAAAAAAAGCTGAATGGCTGTACAAAAGGTTTGCTGGCAAAGCGTTAGGCGGTAGTGTGACCAGCGCAGACGGGCCTTACATCGTTGGTGAAAAAGGCCCCGAAGTCTTTATGCCCGCATCCACAGGGCGAATCCTGCCAACGCACCACCTGCGCGGCGGCGGCTCGGTCACCATTAACAACAACATCAGTATCAGTGGGGGGAATGTCGCGGATGTAAAGCGCGCAGTGATTGAAGCAGTAGAGCACGCAGCCAGAACTATATGGCGCCAAAACCTAAGCTTAGGTGGTGTAGCGTAATGGCGCTCTTCGGGCAAATCGCAGCTAACAACCTGGGTGATGCGTTAAGCATTGCTGACCAAGTGCTGCAAAATCAGGTGTCTATTGAAGATGTGGATGGAAACGACATCGTGTACCTCAACGTCACGGAATCGGAGACTCTGGACATGTCTGTGCAAATCACAGAGCATCCGATTGAAGACTCCGGTAGCGTCGCTGATTACGTTTCGCGAAGCTCTATCCCCATGACTTTGACAGGTGTTTTGAGCAATCGTAACTTTGATTTGAGGCGTGACCCGTTGGGTGCGATATTGAGCCGCGCGGCGGCGTTAGCTCCAGCTGTAGTCTCAACGATAAACACAGGCATAAGTGTCGCGAGCAATTTTTTTGACCTCGGCGCTGATGAACAGACAAGAAAGCTACAAGTGTTATTTGACTGGCAATCATCAGGCAAGCTTGTAAAGGTGCGCGGCGTGAAAGTGGACTTAGGAAAAATATCTAAGATTGAAGGTGACCTGTTCTGGCTCATCGAGGGGATGCAAGTCATGTCAGAAGCTGGCTACGGTGATGGGATTGGAATACAGCTCACGCTAAAACACTTGTTTGTGATTGAAGAGCCTTTCACCGGCGGCTTACAAGGCGTGCGCGGCGTCCTCGAAAGGTTCGTGTCATTGCCAAGGAATCCGTTTGCATGAGCCTGAAAGTACAGTTTCTCGATGTCGGTGCGAAGATTGTCCCGGCAGACAAGTACTACACCTTTGCAACAGGCGGATACCTGTGTCGGTTTCGCAAAAACAAACTCGCGGATGTACCTTTCTACACGATGGAAATTTTTGCGGCGAATGGGCGGACTTTTCTTTTTGCCAACAAGCTGGTCTATGGGCAAGAGTTTGTCGATAGTCTTCTGGCTCCGTTCAGAGATAAGCTCATCCCCTTAAACATCGACTATGAGGCCACAGGCTTAGGGCCTACAGAGCTAACCGAAGAGAGCTTTGGAAGCGATATAAAAATCGTTACTGGAATCATAGAAACATGAGAGTGCGCCAAGCCGTCATATCCGTCTTCGCCGCGACAAATGACTTTGGCGAATACACTAACGCTCCCATCCGCGAAATTTTGTTTCGGCAAGCGTACCATAGACAGGGATTGGCATACGAGTTTCGGTTTTCAAAAGCCTTCGCCACACCATTCGGGCAGTGTGATTTAACAATCCACAACCCGTCAGCGAATTTGGCTGATGCGTTCGCATTTGACTCAATCAGTTACAAGCAGAGACCACGCGTGGAAATCAGAGCGGGATACGCGGCGCCGTATGATGGCGACATTGAAGCGCTGAAGAACGCGCTACCGATGGTGTATGCTGGATTCCCGTTCTACGTCTATGACCAAAAGATTGTCGGCGGTCGCGTGCTCACCGTGCAGCTCTCCGATGCGTCCACCGGAATGCTCTTTGGCCCAAACACAAGAGTCAGCGAGCAGTACCGCGCAGGTCAGCCGCTTATCGAGGTGTTGAAAGACCTGTTGGGACGGATACCAGGGTTGCAACATGACATGTCCGAGCTTGAAGCAGATAAGCGTATAAGCGCAACAACGTTACCAGCTGACGTCATGTACACGGCGCTGCCAATCCTGAGCACCGTAATCCCGAACCTTGGGCGTGAGTTTGGGTTTGCGTTTTCTTTGGACGGTCAAGGCAAGTACGTATTTCGGCCAACGGCTTCGATAGCAGACAGCAAGACGCCCACGGTCGTAAGCGCGGAAACAGGAATGATTGAGCACCCAGCGCGGGTGAACTGGACGCATTGGAACGTTCGCACGCTCTTTGGACTGCCGCGAGTCCTGTATCCTGGTGAGTGGGTGCGCATAGAATCAGAATACCTTGACAGGTCGCGCAGCGCAGAGACCAAAAGCCTGACAGGGATGGTGATAAATGCGGACTATGAATTTTCTGACGCATCCGCGACGATTGGCTACGTGGTCGC
>Ga0272446_1003654_pt1 | contig 19124 bp, 16 predicted proteins | sample YNPCB0061_FD_194587 | JGI IMG/M metagenome (GOLD analysis project Ga0272446, IMG submission 194587) | Hot spring microbial mat communities from Yellowstone National Park, WY, United States - YNP-CB-006-1 | ecosystem: Environmental > Aquatic > Thermal springs > Hot (42-90C) > Sediment | place... | reverse complement strand
AATTGCGGAAAAGGCATTTTGGGTTGCTAAAATCGCATGATTGCTGGTTCGATGGGCGTGGTATTGATTGAAACAGTTCCCATCCTTTCCAGGATGCTCGATCGGCTGGCCACTCAAACTGAGATGAATTGTGACAACTTCTGTGGTGACGTTACTAACTGATTTTGGGCTGCAGGATAGCTATGTGGGAGTCATGAAAGGAGTCATCCTCCAGGTGAATCCTCAGCTAACCGTCATTGATTTGACTCACCAGATTCCTGCCCAGGATGTCGCATCTGCCCGATTTGCCTTAACAACGGCAGTCCCTTACTTCCCCAAGGGAGCAGTCCATCTTGTTGTCGTTGATCCGGGGGTGGGCACTCAGCGGCGGGCGATCGCCTTGGCCCTTGGCGACGATCTCGCAAATCCCACCGCTTTTATGGTAGGGCCAGACAATGGTTGCTTTAGCGGTGTAGTGGCACAGTACCCACTTCTGGCGGCGGTTGAATTAACGCATCCCCGCTACTGGCGTACTCCAAACCCCAGCCCCACCTTTCACGGTCGCGATATCTTTGCTCCGGTCGCGGCCCATCTCGCTAGTGGCGTGCCCCTGGCAGATGTGGGGGCACTAGTTGCACCAGACACGCTGGTCACTTTACCCCTACCAGGCTGCACAGTTTTACCAGATACAGGAAAAGGGGTTGGCTTGCGTGGTGGCGTTCAAGCGGTCGATTACTTTGGCAATGTGATAACGACGATTTCAGGGCAGCAAGTCACCGGAAAGCAATGGCAGTGCTATGTGGGCGATCGCAAAATTTCAGGATGTATCACCTATGGGGATGCACCAGTAGGGGAAGCCCTGGCCCTTGTGGGTAGTCATGGCTGGGTTGAGATTGCCGTAAATCAGGGAAACGCCTATCAGCAAATTGGCATAGACTGGAAACAACCCATTGAAGTGTGGATCACTGGTTAAACCAATGGCTGGAACAATCGTAGAACCCATGACTTATCAAGGTCAGTTTGGTGAGTTTACCATTACAGACCATGACCGCAGGGAGGTCATCCTTTACCGAAGTGGCTTGGTATTGGCGGCCCTTAGCTTTGCGATCGCAACGGCTCTAGTGCTTTGGCGAGCAGACACCTCTACCCTTCCCTGGGTTACCCTCCTCTACAACCTGTTTTGTTTAGGATTGGGGGTAAGCTTGTGGACGATTCATATTTACCTGCGACCATTGCACCAGGCCCTGCAATTGTTTTGGGTAATTGGTGCGATCGCCTCTCTCATTTTTGGCCATACCAGCCCTCAACCCTTTGCCCTGACAGTGTATGACAATCCCCTGACGATTTTAGGAGTAGGGTTTACTTTCGCTGCCCTGACTGGCATTTATTTTAAGGAGGCATTTTGCTTTAACCGCCTGGAAACAAAGCTCCTCACCCCATTGGCGCCGGTCTTGCTCTTGGGGCATCTGTTGGGCTGGTTATCGCTGCCGCTCGAGCAAACCCTATTAGGGGCTTGGGCTATCCTTTTTCTCGTCTTTGCCCTGCGGAAAGTGCTGCAACCGATTCCCCCCGATATCGGAGATAAAAGCGTGTTTGCCTACCTGCGCCAAGCCAGTCAGTAATCTGCCCAAAATACCTTCATCAAGTTAGTTTACAAGCTTCATCGTTCGTGGCAGAGGGAGACAGAAAATAGTGAATCTTCTAAGTCTTAAGTTCATCGCCGATTAAATTATCGGTAAAGCCAATATTAGTGCTTTCTCTTGGTCACCTCTTTGTCAATTGTCCACAACACTTTTTTATCAAATTGTTGGGTGGCTGAAGTTATCGGTGAGGACAGTACATTAATTCTTCTAGAATCTGAGTTATAAGCTAATGCATTATCATGAGGGCTAACAGAGCCTCTGCTTAGATATTGATGCTCTTATGTATAAAGTTTTTTATTACCTTGGATGAATGAGTGGCTCTTTGCAGAGACAAGCTAGTGCCGCGTCAAGACTTAATTTCAAGACTTAATTTTAGGATTAGTGTCTCTGACAGCACTGGGCGCGGCTAGCTTTTGAAAATTATTTTCAGTGGCAATTAGCTCAATACCTGTCATACCTTTAGGAGAATTATCTGAATTTACCTACACTACAAAGCAAAACAGCAAAAATCCGCGAAACTCAAGCCTGTTTTATTGCTGTCGCCAGTTTGCCTAGGAGATTGGGTTTAAGGGGGGGTGGGGGCTTCGCCCCCAGCCATGGGTTCCACCCCTGCACCCCGTCCTAAGTCTGGTGACTATGGCTATAATTTAGGATGCTGATGAGCGATCGCCCCTACCATCCCCTATCCAAACCACGATCGCAGTTCTGCGCTAAGCCTTTTTAACTTGTGCTTTGACCCAGGCTCGCAGCGATCGCCGCAATGCCAAGCGTCCGTTTGCGCGATTGGCTTCAATCAATTGTGGGAGTTCACTAATTTTTAACTGCGGAAAGATCTGACTTTGTTGTACTTCAAGATATTCTTCTTGTTGTAAGCGATAGATTTTGAGCATTCCAGCGTCGTAGCACCACAGCTCTGGTACACCCAACCGTGCATAGATCGGGAAGCGTGTAAGCGACTGGTTTGTGACATCAATTTCTAACGCGAGGTCGGGGGGTGGGTCTTGATTTAGGTCAAATTGTAGCTTTCCACGCACCCTCGCCTCATTCTGAAAGTAGAAACAGTTATCTGGCTCTACCCCCGCTTGTTTTGCCTGCCGTCGCCAGGTTGTAGAGCCATAGCTCTCATAGTCTAACTCCAGGGTTTCTGCCATGTCTTCGATCGCGATGCTGATTGTTTGTTTGAAATATTCGTGTTCTGGCGAGGGTGACATCATCTCTAATAGACCGTCGTAGTAAGCAACCCGGGCAACACCGCGATCGCCCAACTCTTGCAAAATGGCTTCAAATTCGTCCCAACTGACATCGCGCAACACGACCCGTTGCCCTGGCGGTACTTGAATGCGTTGAATCGGGATTTGGACAACCATGACGATGGCTCCAGAATAGGCAGGTTAATGCGAGTTCTTTGATCTTAAGCGAATGGCCTGATTGTCAACCGGCTTCTGCTTTATGTGAAGTGTTCAACCGCGATCGCCCCTACAATCCCCTATCCAAACCACGATCGCAGTTCTGCTTCAATCCTTTTTAACTTGCGCTTTGACCCAGGCTCGCAGCGATCGCTGCAATGCCAAGTGTCCGTCTGCGCGATTGGCTTCAGTCAGTTGTAGCAGTTCACTAATTTTTAATCTTGATAGCGACTTCTCAGCCTTCTCACCAAACTTGACAGCGGTGATAGTCAGCAGCATGTCCTCTGAGCCACGAAGCAGGGTTGTTATCGGGCGTTTCAACTGGGACAAACCTCCGCGCTGTAATTCAGGTAGCAAAACGTCCTAAAATGCTGGGAAATGGATTGTTTGAATGCAACAGGGCGATTTCAAGATGAAGGGATCGATGAACGAGATTTTGCCTATTTCAGTCGCTAATCTACGCCATACCTCCTGATGAAATTTTGAATTCTGCACAGCCGACCTAGGCGAATCCGTTGAGAGAAGCCTTAAAATTGCACCATTGCGGGTTTGACTGTTTTCCAGTCAGGAAGTCGGTGCTTAGAGAGGAGTGATGAATGCCAGTGGAGTTGCCCAGCTTTTCGATCATTGTTGAAACAGAAAACCTGGCGAATGCAGATATTCGAGGTTTGGCGCGATCTCTGGTAGGGCTAACTCAGCAACAGCCAGCACCCACCCAAGCCAGGGAAGTCTTTTTGATTGATAGCGGCGATACTCCCCGCCAACTATTGAGCGATTTATGCCAGCTTTACCCCTGGCTGCAGATCCTTGAAGCACCTCCCGGCACCAGCTACTATCAGGCCAAAATGCTGGGGGCTGACCAGGCGACGGGTGACATTATTGTTTACTACGACTCAGACTGTCTCTATCCATCAGACTGGTTGCAATTGATGCTGCAACCCTTTCAACAAGATCCGGCCATTCAAGTAGTGGCAGGCGAAACCACTACCCATGGGCGGGGCATTTATGGCACAGCCATGGCGATCGCCTACATTTTTCCCCAGTTCACTGGTGAAACCCAGCTCACACCAACCCAGCAATACTTCCTCAATAATGTCGCCTTTCGGCGCGAGTTTTTACTGCAACATCCCATTCCAACTGATTTGCCCCTTTACCGGGGAAATTGTGTCATCCATGCTGATCGCCTGCGTCAACAAGGCCACACCCTTTGGAAACAACCCCTCGCCCGCACACTGCATGCGCCCCCTAGTAGCCTATCCCACTTCTTTTGGCGGTTTTTGCTAATTGGTTACGATTATTATTGGCAGCAACGCCTTCTTCGCCAGCAACACCAACATCAAACTCTGCCTCCCTCCAGCGACCCGACTTTGGTGGGGCTGAAAGGTAAACTAGGCATCTTTAGCGATCGCTGGCGCAAGATGCTAGCGAACAATCCCCGCCATCTGCTCTATTTTCCCCTGGCATTGCCGATTATCCTGGCTGCAGCCAGCCTGATTTATGGTGGTTTTTTGATTACCTGCTGGAAACCAAAGTTTTTGCTAGAAACCTATAACCAAATCCTGGGGGATTAAACAGGGAACTCAATAAACGGCAAAACCAAGGACAAACCCACAGAAGCTCAGAAACCCAAAAGCCATCGGGGTAGCCCCACTGATAGCGATGGCATTGCTGCGCTCCTGGGCGGTTTTCGAGCAGTGCCCAGACCCCTCTGATGAGGGGTTGCAACCCTAGTTGCGCTGCGCCTTCTGCCCAAATCTCTCGATGGAGAACGTGCGATCGCAACCTAGCCAACATGCCCGGCTAATCCCGCTTTGAACTTGGCTGGCTGTTGGGTAGTGGCACTTTGCTGATGGCATGGACGAGGCACCTGTCAACTCAAGCCCAATCGTCGGAGAGATAGCTTTGGTCAGAAAGCCTTAATCAAGGATGCCACAGGAGATCTGGATACATTGACTAACCTGTAAGCTGCTTCACACCTTTTCTAGCAGAATTGTGGGGCGGCGAGTTGGGGCAGCAAAAAGGGATTGCAAGGCCGCCCGGCGCTGAGCTTTAGGTTCGTTTGTCAGGTTCCAGAGGGTTTCATAGAAAAAGAAAGAAACCCCAGAGTAGCCCCGATCGCGCACCAACTGTACTTGGTCTTGCACCTGCCGAAAGGGGACTGGGCGATCCTTCAAGCCAGTGAGGATGCCGACGGCGGTGGGGATATGAGTGAGTGCATCCCGCAGGGAGGGTTGTGCCAATTCTTCGATAAAACGCTGGCGATCGCTGCGGTAAATTTGCACAATTAGTTCTTCAATCAAGCCCTCTCGCTCCCAGGTTAGCCAATCTTGCAGATGGGCATTGTAGGCAAATTCATAGGGGTTTGGAGAGAGTGCCACGAGCACCTGGCGCTTCTGGGCTTTTATGGCAGTAAACAACTGACGCATAAATCCCGTGATCTTATTGGCACGCCAACGTACCCAGTTGGGGTCAGTTGGAGCCGGACGGGGCTGCCCAGGATTTTCTTGCTGGTAAAGATTTAATGTGTAAGGGTCGTAGCCAAAGTCATTGGGCAGACCAAAGTGATCGTCCAGTTGAATGCCATCGACATCATAGCGGGTAACAATTTCTAACACTAAATCTTGAATAAACTGCTGCACTTCAGGATGGAAGGGGTTGAGCCAGACGCGGGGGTAGATGCCCTCCATCCAAACGGTGGTGCTATCTGGTCGTTGGGTCAGCCATTGGGGACGGCGCTGGGCTAACTCTGAGTTGGCGGGGGCCATAAAGCCAAACTCAAACCAGGGAATGACCGCTTGCTGATGGCGATGCCCTGCGCTCACCATTTCTGCCAGCATGTCTCTTCCCCGCAGGCCCTTCGCCTCTGGGCGGGGGTCACGATCAAAGCCGGTAACATTGCGGGCGACGCGACTGGGGTAGAGGGTGTAGCCCCAATTCCAGACGGTAGGGTAGAGGCTATTAAAACCGAGCTGGGCTAAGTCTGCGATCGCCTGAGGTAACCCATCCCGGTCAAATAACACTTCGCTATCAATATTAGTAAGCCACACTCCGCGAATTTCGCCAGAGCCGTTAGAATTTTGCGGGGGGGCCGTTGCAACGCTGGCAATGTACTGGTTAGGGATGGTATTGGGAAGCAAAATTTGACAAAAGAAAGCAGCAATTTCGCCCCGGGTTGCCGCCCGATTTGGACTGAGTTGCTGTGGATTGGGGTAGGCCACCACCAGCCGATTTTCTAACCCAGCAGCGATCGCCCCTCTGGCATAGCTTGGAATCGCCTTGGCATCCGTAAAGGCAGACCGGAGTAAGGGGTCAACGGGCTGACGATTTGGATAACCCATCCCCCCGGCGATCGCCCCCAGGGCCTGCACACGCGGAATCGCCTGCTGCGGTTGAAACTGGTTACCCGGATAGCCGCTCAAAAAGCCCATCTGATAGGCATTTTGCACAGCGCGATAGGCCCAATGGTTGCGGGGCACATCCCTGAACTGAATGGCCGGGCGCAAGGCGGCAAAGGTCACCCCAGGTTGTTGACGGGGTAATACCTGGGTAAAGGCATCCACCATCACCGCAAATTCGGCCCGGGTCACGGGCGCATCAGGGCGAAAGCGGCCATCGGGGTAGCCGTTGACAATGCCGAATTCCTGTAGCCCTGTGATGCAGGCACTGGCCCAATGATTGCGCTCGTCAAAGGAGAGAGTTTGGCCCCGAGCGGGAATGAACCATTGCCAGGTGAACACCAGCATCAGGGTCGTTAAGAATAATCCAGAAATCAACCGTTTTGGGAAAAGATAGGGCGATCGCCCGGTGAACCAATGCATTCCGGAAACCTCATAACCACTTGCACCCGCCAGGGAGCCATGAATCTTTCAAATTAAACACTCAGAATCTGGATTTAGATGCCATATTGCCTGAAGATAGAGCCTACGTTAAACCAAATCCAGCTCAAACCGCGTTGCTTTTCCCAATGAGCGGACTCATCACCCAGAATGCAGAAAACCCCTAAAACGGAAGACTGATCAATCAGGAGCAATTAGAACCCTATGGGCAAGCCTGTTTAGCATCGATGCCAACTGCTTCTTCTGGGATTAAGGGCGATGGGTTGATTGCCTGACAAAACAATTGAAACCTCGGATACCTCCTGCTCACGGCTGGCGACTAGAGTCGCGCCTAGACGACCGCAGCCTGCCACCGCAGACTCGGTACATTAAGGGGGTCGCAACCCGTGAAGGTGGGTTTTGGTTGCCTCGCTGCAGTTTCAACCGTCTGGGAGAAAAGGTTGGTTAGTTAACCCGGGCGATGAGGCCAATCAATTTGGTGATCCCCCTGCGCTGGCAGATAAACTCGGAGACTTGATTTTATAGCGGCCACCATTTATTCGGCCTTGGGGGAATTGAGTTCACACTTATCTCAAACGCTCCCAACTTGTAATAAGCTAAATGGAACTGATTCGGCCCCACCCCCGGTCGTGCTACGAACCACAAGTGCTTGCTATGTCTCTGCGTTTATCTGTCATCCGGTTTTGGTCATCGACCCGCTATCGGGACTTATCCCTGCAACTGACACGAATTGGGTTTGTCATAACGCTGGCATTTGTTGCATTGGCCCTTTTATCGCCGTTGTTGCAGGCGGTGGGGTTGCTTCACGACCCAACGGAGTTTCTCAACAATCCACCCCATACCCCTCCTTCCTGGCAACATTGGTTTGGGACTACCCGCCTGGGCTATGATGTTTTTTCCCGCACGCTGTTCGGTAGCCAGGTGGCCTTAAAGGTCGTGGTTTTATCCACCTTACTCAGTCTGGTGATTGGGGTGCCTTTGGGAATGGTGAGTGGCTATTTGGGTGGCAAGCTGGATCGGGCTTTGCTGTTTTTGATGGATACAATTTATACCCTGCCAGGATTGTTGCTCTCAATTACCCTGGCCTTTGTTGTGGGTCGGGGCGTGGTGAATGCGGCGATCGCCCTGAGTATTTCCTATGTGCCCCAGTATTTCCGGATTGTGCGCAATCAAACCACTAGCATTAAGAATGAACTCTACGTTGAGGCGGCTCAGGCCATGGGCGCTTCGACTTGGCAAGTGTTGTCGCGTTATCTGTTTCTCAATGTCGTGCAGAGTGTGCCAGTGATTTTGAGCCTCAATGCTGCCGATGCGATCGCCACCCTCGGCGGTTTAGGTTTCCTGGGGTTGGGGTTGCCCGAAGAGGTACCCGAATGGGGTGCCGATCTGCGCCAGGCACTAGACGGGTTATCAACGGGCGGCATTTGGTGGACAACGCTTTTTCCTGGCCTAGCCATGACCCTAATGATTGTTGGCCTGTCGATGCTAGGTGAGGGCTTAAATGCCCTGGTTAACCCCAAAACACGTGTACAGTCGGGTGAAACAATTCGCTAGGGTGGTAAGGCAATTTCCACAGGAAACTTCCCCTTCCAGATAACGCCTTTCGACTTCGCTCAAAACAAGTTGCTGAAGACAAATCGCTCAGGGCACGGCTAACTAAGCATTGCCGTTTCTATGGTCTCTCCCGTAGAGAAAAGACTAGCAAATACGCTGGGTAAAATCGCTAGGCCTGGCGTTGGTCAGCAAGCGGAGGTCAAAACCAGGTACTCAACTGCCAACGCTGGATCGGCTTTCTGACTCGCCGTCGCGATAAGTATAGCGTTGGTCAGCAAGCTTAGGACTAAACCCGGTGCTCAACCACCGATGCTGGGTAGGCTTTCTGACTCGCCATCGCCCTGTTTCTCATGGCGACGGCCATAACATGGCGACAGCAATAACCTCTTATTGAGAAATTTCTAAACAGTTGCAAACCTGTCCCAGTGTAGATTTCTGAATTTCAGAGAAAATTTATACTGTCCTAATGTAACGCCTTGTTAAGTCCAAGTCTGACCCCGTCAGAAGTTCAGGTGATGGCTTAGAGGAAAGTTAGTTTGGTTTCCCTCTCTGAATCAACCCGTTGTGAATGTCTGCCCCCATTGAACAAACGCGTGGCAACATCCAAATCTGGTTACGAAACGTAACTTATGCAGCAGTAGAGAATGAAACCTATGGCCGTTTCTCAAATGAGTTACCGATCGCGCCACAGTAGGCCACGACTGTATCGTCCCCAACTTGCCAGCCTGGTAATGTTGGGTATTTTTCTGCTTGCAGGGGCAATCAGTGTTGCCTGGTTTGTTGGAGAAGGCACGATTAGCACTATTTTTCAGCAACTCAACTGGTTGCAAAGTCATCCGCCCTTTTGGCTGGCGGCACCCACCGCTGCTGGCCACATTCTCCTGCTACCCGCCATAGGGTTGCTGGCAGTTGCCGGATTTATTATGCACCTGTCACCAGTTCCTCGCCCTTGGTCACGGGTAGTGGTAGTGGGAATTTTGTTAGTTCTGACGCTGCGGTACTTGCTCTGGCGATCGCTCTCGACCCTGAATCTGTCTGATCCAAAAAACGGCTTATTTAGCCTGCTCTTGTTTTTTCTAGAAATGCTGATGCTCTCTAGCAGCACAATCCAGCTATTTCTTATGGTGCGGATGCGCGATCGACGGCAAGAAGCCAATCGCCAAGCCACCGCTGTGATTGAAGGACGTTACACTCCGACGGTTGATATTTTAATCCCCACCTATGACGAGCCTGTTTTTATTCTGCGGCGCACAGTAGTTGGTTGCCAGGCTTTAGAGTACGAGAATAAGCGCATTTACTTACTCGACGATACACGCCGTCCTGAAGTGCGGGAACTGGCAAAGGTACTAGGTTGTCACTACATTACCCGTGGCGATAACCGCTTTGCGAAGGCGGGCAATCTCAACCATGCCCTCAGTCTTACCCAGGGGGAACTAGTGGTGGTTTTTGATGCCGATTTTATTCCCACGCGCAACTTTTTGACCCGTACCCTGGGCTTTTTCCAAGATGCCAGCGTGGCATTGGTGCAAACGCCCCAGAGCTTTTACAATGCCGATCCGATCGCCCGCAATCTAGGGCTTGAGGATGTGCTCCCCCCAGAAGAGGAGGTTTTCTACCGGCAAATTCAGCCAATTCGCGATGGCGCGGGCAGCGTGATTTGTTCTGGTACGTCTTTTGTGGTGCGACGCACGGCCTTAGAAGCGGTGGGTGGATTTGTCACTGACTCCCTCAGCGAAGATTACTTTACCGGCATTCGGCTTTCGGCAAAGGGGTACAAGCTGATTTACCTGGATGAGAAATTAAGTGCTGGCCTAGCGGCAGAAAATATGGCAGCCCATGCCACTCAACGGTTGCGTTGGGCACGGGGGACGCTCCAGGCCTTTTTTATCCAGTCTAATCCTCTGACAATTCCTGGCCTCAGCCCCCTGCAACGGCTGGCTCATTTGGAGGGACTGCTGCACTGGTTCACTAGTTTCTCGCGGGTGGGCTATCTGCTAATGCCCTTGGCCTATTCTTTCTTGGGAGTGATTCCTCTGCGGGCTGGGCTGGATGAACTGGTGTTCTTTTTTCTGCCCTATTACATTGTGCAGTTGTCGGTGTTTAGCTGGCTGAATCACCGCTCTCGCTCGGCATTGTTGTCTGACATTTACTCTCTGGTTTTGGCGTTTCCCCTGGCACTGACGGTGTTACAAGTGATGTTTCAGCCCTTCGCGAAAGGGTTTAAGGTCACCCCTAAGGGCACGGTCAGCGATCGCTACCGCTTTAACTGGAGTCTAGCCACTCCTCTGATTGTCCTGTTTATCCTGACTGCTATCAGCCTTTGGCGCAACCTGGGGTTATGTCTATTATCTGGCTGGGAGCAGCGCCACCTCGAAGCCGCCACACCGGGGATAGGGCTGGGGTTAGGCTGGTTTTGGAGCGCCTATAACCTGATAGTGATTGCGATCGCTCTGCTGATTTTGCTAGATGCTCCCAAACCCGATCCTTATGAATGGCTTGATTTGCGACGCACGGTGCAATTGCGGTTACCCGCCCCGATCGGAGAACGGGAACAATCTCTCCTGGCAAACACCACCAGAGCCGAGGAGTGCTGTTTTTCCCCAGGAACTGGGGTCTCCTTTCTGGCTGATCGTGAAGCCGGTCTCTATCAACCGCTGGTCTCCAGCCCACCCAATGGGCTGCCTGCCTCGCCTTTAGCCTACTCTCAAATGGCCCAACCATGCTTTTTGGGAAATACGACGATGCTATCAGAGGGGGGGGCTGAGGTTGTCCTGACTCAAGGCGGGTTCCCGGTTTTAGCTCCGGGCGAGGTGCTGCCCGTCGATGTAGAAATTTTAGAGGAAGGCTTGTATCTGCGGGGTCTTGTTGTGGCAACGGGGATGAGCAACGGATTCCCGACGGTGCGGGTGCAGTTTGAAGGGTTAACGCTAGAACAGCAGCGATCGCTAGTGGAGATGCTGTTTTGTCGTCCGGGACAGTGGAAACGGCGGCGATCGCCCAGTGAATTGTATTCTCTCTGGTTGTTGTTACGGGTTTTGTGCAGACCTCGCGTTTTGTTTGACCGTACGCAGAAGACCCATGCAGTTTCCGTCGCCAATGGCTAAATCTAAGCGTCGAATACAGCCCTCTGGCTTATTGGGGAGCGCTAAGCCGCTGACGCTGCAAGGTATTGCGTTCCCAAAAGACCCCGTCCACATAGCCTTGAATCGCGCGATCGCGCTCCGCTAGCTCCAACCGCCGCTCTGCCAGCAGGCAATACTCTTCATCCTGTTCAATGCCCAGATAACGCCGTCCGAGCTTTTTGGCCACAACAGAAGTTGTGCCACTCCCTAAAAAGGGGTCAAACACCCAATCCCCTGGCTGGCTGCTGGCTAACATCAGCCGTGCTACTAACTTCTCGCTCTTTTGAGTGGGATGGGGGGTATTCTCCGGCATCGACCAAAAGGGAATCGTAATGTCCGTCCACAGGTTAGAGGGATGGGTATCGCGAAAGTTGCCCTGCTGGGTCGCCTGCCAATCCTTAGGGGAGCCGTCTTCTAAGCGATAGGGAGCTAAAACGCGGCGGCGCAGTTTCACTGCCTCTACGTTAAAGGTATAGGTATTCGAAACGGTGCAGAACCAGATATCCTCGCTGGCATTCTTCCAATTGGCTTTTGCCCCCCGGCCCTTTTCTCGTTCCCAGGTAATCCGATTGCGCACAATAAAATGGGCCGCCGCCGCTTCATAAATTGAGATCGAAGTCAGCCAATCGCCACAAAGATAGATGGAAGCCGTGGGTTTGAGCAGAGGTTTGAGTTGGCTTAGCAACTGCTCTAGCCAGTGGGTATAGTCACTAATCGCCTGTTGCGGAAAGTGCTGGTGATTAAAGGTTTTGCTCAGGTTGTAGGGTGGGTCAAGAATGAGTAAATCAACAAAGGCCAGGGGCAGCCAAGAAATCCAACTCTGGCAATTGCCCCAGATGGTGCCCTGGGGGGGGTGGCTGAGGGGCTGAGTCGGAAGTTGGGTCATCAGGCGATCGCCCAGGCGCAGGCGGTCGGCCACGGTCAGGGTCAATGTCTGGTTGCGGGGAGATTTGGGAGTTTTGGGTGAAGCCGTTGGGGAAGAAGAGGGGGAAACAAAATCAGGGGAAGAGGTCATCGGCCAGTAAAAATGGGGCACAATCCGACCGCATTATTGCCTAAGCTGAGAGAATGGATGCACAAATTTTGCAGAGAACCTATGGCCATTTCTTTTACGAAGTATCACGGATTGGGCAATGACTTTATTTTGGTCGATAATCGTGTCAGCTTAGAACCCTGCCTGACCACGGAGCAGGCCGTACAGTGGTGCGATCGCCATTTTGGCATTGGGGCAGATGGGGTAATCTTTGCCTTACCAGGGCAAGCGGGCAGTGACTATACTATGCGTATTTACAACAGTGACGGCTCCGAACCCGAGATGTGTGGTAACGGAATTCGTTGTCTGGCCAGGTTTATCGCTGATTTAGAGGGGCACACTACTCCCCGTGCTTACCAGATTTACACCCTGGCAGGGATGATGACTCCCAAACTTGAGACCAATGGTTTAGTGACCGTCGATATGGGGGAACCCCACTTACTGGCAGGCGAAATTCCAACTACACTGGCAGAAGCCGAACAAAAAGTGATTAATCAACCTCTGGAGGTGGCCGGGCAAACCTGGTTTGTCACCACTGTCAGCATGGGCAATCCCCACTGTATTACCTTTGTAGAGGATGTTGCAGCGATTCCTCTGGAAAGTCTTGGTCCCCAGTTTGAGCATCACCCCACCTTTCCAAAGCGCATCAATGTAGAGTTTATCCAGGTGGTGCGGCCCGATTATCTGAAAATGCGAGTCTGGGAGCGAGGGGCGGGAATTACGCTCGCCTGTGGAACTGGGGCCTGTGCAGCCTTAGTGGCTGGGGTGGCGAATGGGCAGTGCGATCGCGCGGCCACCATTGAGCTTCCGGGTGGAGACTTACAGATTGAGTGGTCAGCTAGCAACAACCATGTTTATATGACAGGCCCCGCAACCAAGGTATTTACTGGGGAAGCGGTTGCATAGCGGTGAAACTCAGGTTACGGATCTGCCTTCCTTAGGGAATAAAACTCGTTTCCACTCGCCCGCCGCTGACCACTACCGTTTGATCCCGAAGGCCACCCACCGCTCTAGGCCCAGTTAGATTCATGGGTTGATTGGGCTGAGCATAGGCGACATTGCCCGTTGCTTCAAATTGTTCGGTAACAAGATTCCAAACTAGGCGATCAGCCCTGATTTGGGCCTGATTTTGACCACTGACCCCCCTAACAGAACTCGTCAAGTCAGCCACATTGGTTTTGAGATTTAGGATCCCCTGGGAAGCAGTCATCGTTAGCTGCTGGGCAGGGTTAATAATCTGGATGCCATTGTTACTAGAGCGGATGATTTGCTCTCCCAAATCCCAGGTGAGGGCGTTGCTCGTCACCTGCAGACCCTGCTCTCCCAGGGTGATTTTTGCCTCTTGCTGAAGCGTGGCGGTTCTGGCTTTCAGATCAGCACTGCCGCGATTGGCCTGGGCGCGATCCACAACGTTGCCCTGAGTTCTCATAAAGGTAATGGGTTGGTTGCTCAACACCTTCTCTGCGGGAATCTGCCAACTGATTTTCTGCCCCTGAAATTGCATATTCTCCTGGGTAGCGGTAGCGGTCACATCCCCGCTTAAGTCAATCTGGCGTGCCCGGGTCAAAAACCGCCCTTCTTTAGCCTTCATCGTCATTTTGGGATGTTTGCCCGCCAGACTATTTTTGACGACAAGTGTCTCTTTTTCGGGCTGCCACTCCATCTCATCGCCCGTCAGCTCAAGTCCGTCGCGCAGATCAATCGCTCTAATATTTCCCTTAAGGAGAATAGCCTTGCCATCCTGGCGAATTTCGCCTTTCTGAGCGCTAACCTTGAGAATGGCTTTGCCATCTTGAAAGAGTTCGCCACTGGGAGCCTGGATATCGGCTAACTTATTATCCCGGCTATAACGGGCTTGTTTTGCATTGACCCGCCACCACAGCCGCCCCTGTTGATCAAATTCCTCTAGCGTAACGGCCTGAAAGGTAAGATTACTGTCAAACCGCTCCACTTGCTTGCGATCTTCCTCGATTTTTTGCGCCGCCCGTTCGGGTCTGGCGCAGGCCGATAATCCGGCTAGCAAAACACAAACCCCCAGGAGAGTGAGTAAGGGAAATCTGTTGCTTGGAGTAGTTTGCAAGCGTTGCATCGGCAACCCTGGTTTCAACATTGGTGGTAGCCAACCCTTGAGTGAGCGTCAATCTCTCTGACCCTAGCAAAGAATCGAACGCAGCGATCGCCCGTAGGGCCAGATTAAGAAGTGGAGAAGTCGTAGCAAACGAGACCAAAAGTCAGGATTGCAGAAGAGACTGGATAAGGGGAGCCGTTAAGTCTTGCACATTGTTTAAGACGATCTGCGCACCGGCCTGTTCCAATGTTGCTGCATAGGATTGAGACTGAGGTTTCCTCTGTTGGACATGGGGGGGCAGCACACCGACGGCAACCCAGACCCTTTGGGGCTGCAAGACACGGGCATGGTTGACCGTGTGAATATCAGCGACCGTATCACCGGCATAGAGCACAGGGCAAGCAGGATCGGCCTGCATCTGGTCTAGGGCCGCCAACAAGCCAGTAGGATCGGGTTTGCTGGGGGCATCCTCCATGGCTACCAGAGGCGGGGATACCAGGCCCAGCCGCCGCTCTAGCACATAGCGAGCCGAGCCACGGGTGGCTCCGCTAAAAAAGCCCCAACCGATACCAGCCTGTTCTAACTCCTCTAAGTAGCTAGCGGCCATTAGGAGCGGTTCCTGGCAAATGTAGCCGTTCCAATTTTCGGGGTTTTCCAGATCTGCGCCCCGATACCGCGCTTGAAAAAAAGCAACTAGATTGGGATAGGCGATCGCCACGTTAGCACGAACCTTACCCTGGCTCTCAAAGAAGCGATAAACCAGCTCCTGGGAGGCTTCCCAGTCATTATTCCAGGATCCCTCCGCTTTGAGGGTATCAATGTCTTGCTGAGTAGGGCGATAGGCCCCCTGGGTAAAGTGCTCAACAGTATCGGCCAGCGCCCGCCGATAGGAATGGGTCACATCTCGCACAACCCCATCAATGTCAAACAGGGCAATCGCCCAGCGTTCTCGGCTCATGCTCATCGTTTCAGTGTTCAATATTCCCTGATTGTGCCAGATTCTCTTCTTGCCGTTTTATCCCGATCTCCTTTTCCTCAGTTCTGAGGTTCTCAGTTTTTCTCTTTGTCACACCCGGTTATCTGAAGTAGAATTGTAGATTGTAAATTTACTGGACTGTTATGATGACGGCACGGGAGGTCGGGTTGGCAAAATTCATCCTAAGGGTGCTTTGGCTTGAGGAAAACGTTGCCCTGGCGGTCGATCAGGTTGTTGGCAAAGGCACCAGCCCTCTGACATCTTATTTTTTCTGGCCCCGCAATGATGCCTGGGAGCAACTCAAACAAGAACTTGAAGCAAAGCACTGGATTTCAGAGACTGATCGGGTTGAGCTACTCAACAAAGCCACCGAAGTAATCAACTACTGGCAAGAGGAGGGGCGCAAGCGCCCGATGTCAGAGGCTCAGGCCAAGTTTCCAGAGGTTTCGTTTACAGGGAGTGCCTGAGTTATCTAGCTCAGATGGATTCAGTGAAGGTGTCTGGATCGGAAGGCGCGATCGCTGTTTAGAGTGCAGCAGCCATTTCTAGGGTTTCACTTGTCCATTATTTTTGCAGCCCAGCGAACCAATTCGATTATTCTTATAGAAGAAGGTGCTCCAGCTACGAAATAGTTGGGGCATTTTTATCAGAAAATTTCATTCTTCTGCGACTTTCCTATCGCTCGATTGGGATTGGACTCTCAATTGAGAGTGAGGCACCTTCGCTAAATTCACTCATAACCATAGAGAAAGCTCTACTAGAAGCCCTTCTCAACCCTGATCAAGGGAAGATCTCCTCTATTTGAAAATTTTGGAGCATTTGCTACGGTTTATTCCAATAGACTGGTAACATTCCTTTACAGAGTTGTCCATTAATTCACAGCAGCAAGCATTGCATAGGCAGGTAGTTCCATGACGATGACCCTTACCCATGAGCAAGTTGAGCGGATCGTTTATAACCTTCATCAAGATCCGTTTGAGGTGCTGGGGCCCCATCAGATCGAAAAAGATGGTAAACCGACCTGGGTTGTAAGGGCCTATCAGCCAACTGCTGATGCCATGTGGATCGTGCTCCCTGGCTCACGCACCGAATATCCGATGGCGACGGTTCACCATCCCCACTTCTTTGAGTGCATTCTAGATGTCGCCGAGCTAGACAACTATCAACTGCGGTTAAAGGAAGGGGAGCACGAGCGGGTGATTTACGACCCCTACGCTTTCCGAAACCCCTACCTGACTGATTTCGATATTCATCTGTTTGCTGAGGGCAATCACCACCGCATCTATGAAAAACTGGGTGCCCACGTGACTGAAGTAGACGGTGTCAAAGGGGTTTATTTTGCCGTTTGGGCGCCCAATGCCCGAAATGTCTCAGTTCTAGGTGACTTTAACTACTGGGATGGGCGCAAACATCAAATGCGCAAGATTGGTAATGGCATCTGGGAACTGTTTATTCCAGGATTGGATTATGGCGAACATTACAAGTACGAGGTCAAAAACTGGGAAGGGCACATCTATGAAAAGTCTGATCCCTACGGGTTTCAGCAAGAGGTGCGACCAAAGACAGCTTCGATTGTCACCAACCTAGATAGTTACACGTGGAATGACGCGGCCTGGATGGAAACCCGTCGCCACACTGACCCCCTAACCCAACCAATTTCTGTCTATGAGGTGCATTTAGGTTCCTGGCTACATGCTTCTGCGGATGAACCTGCTCGCCTCCCCGACGGTACCGAAGAACCTGTAGTCATTGTGTCGGAATATAAGCCCGGTGCTCGTTTTCTCACTTATCGAGAGCTGGCAGATAAGCTGATTCCCTACGTGAAGAAACTCGGTTTTACCCATATTGAGCTACTTCCTGTTGCTGAGCATCCCTTCGATGGTTCCTGGGGCTATCAGGTGATTGGTCATTATGCGGTGACTTCGCGGTTTGGCAGTCCTACAGACTTTATGTACTTTGTCGATCAATGCCATCAAAACGGGATTGGGGTCATTGTGGATTGGGTGCCGGGGCATTTTCCAAAAGATGGCCACGGTTTGACTTTTTTTGATGGCACCCATCTCTATGAGTATGGTGATTCCCGCAAGGGAGAACACAAGGAATGGGGCACCCTGGTTTTCAACTATGGGCGCAACGAGGTGCGGAATTATTTGGTAGCCAATGCCCTCTTTTGGTTTGACAAGTACCACATTGATGGAATTCGGGTGGATGCGGTGGCTTCAATGCTCTACCTTGACTACCTGCGCAAAGATGGGGAGTGGGTCGCCAATCAATACGGAGGTCGGGAGCACCTGGAGGCAGCAGACTTCTTGCGGCAACTCAATCACGTCATTTTTAGCTACTTTCCTGGGATTCTTTCGATCGCCGAAGAATCGACATCCTGGCCGATGGTCTCTTGGCCCACCTACATGGGGGGCTTGGGCTTTAATCTGAAGTGGAACATGGGTTGGATGCATGACATACTGGACTATTTCCACATGGATCCCTGGTTCCGACAGTTTCACCAGAACAATATCACTTTTAGTATGTGGTACCACCACAGCGAAAACTTTATGCTGGCCCTCTCCCACGATGAGGTGGTGCATGGCAAGAGTGCCATGATTGGCAAAATGCCGGGGGATGAATGGCAGAAGTATGCCAACCTGCGTTGTTTGTTTACCTATATGTTTACTCACCCTGGTAAGAAAACCATCTTCATGAGCATGGAGTTGGGCCAGTGGAATGAATGGAATGTCTGGAGTGACTTGGAGTGGCATTTGTTGCAGTATGAACCGCACCAAAAGCTAGGGCATTTTTTTGCTCAGTTGAATCACCTTTATCAACGGGAACCGGCTCTCTACACTCAGGATTTTTCAGAGGCGGGGTTTGAGTGGATTGATTGCAGCGACAACCGCCATAGCGTGGTTTCTTTTATTCGCCGGGATAAAGACCCGGAAAATTTTGTGATTGTGGTCTGTAACTTTACGCCCCAGCCCCATGCCCATTATCGCATTGGCGTACCAGAGCCGGGTTTCTACACTGAGATCTTTAACAGCGATGCGCGGGACTATGGAGGCAGCAATATGGGGAATTTGGGCGGCAAGTGGACTGATGAATGGAGTTATCATTCTCGTCCTTACTCTATCGACTTATGCTTACCACCCTTGGGGGTGCTGGTGTTTAAGCTTGATCGAGAGAAGACGGCTGCCGCGCTTGCTCCAGCGGCTCAGCCTGAGGCTGAGGCTGGCTGATGGATGCTGTGATTGCTCTGGTAATTTTGGTGGTCGTGGCGATCGCCCTGGCAAAAACGCTGCGATCGCCTGCTTATAGCGATTGGCGCAATTTAGCAAAGTACTACCGCACCCACTATAAGCCTCCAGCCAATCTGACGGCCTGGCAATCTGGCAAAGTCGGAAAGTTGCTTTATAATGGCACGCTAAATCTGGCGGCAACGAGTAAGGGTTTGTACCTGAGCACCCTGCCGTTGTTACGCTTTCAAACTCCACCGTTGCTGATTCCCTGGGAAGA
>Ga0272446_1003653_pt1 | contig 19126 bp, 16 predicted proteins | sample YNPCB0061_FD_194587 | JGI IMG/M metagenome (GOLD analysis project Ga0272446, IMG submission 194587) | Hot spring microbial mat communities from Yellowstone National Park, WY, United States - YNP-CB-006-1 | ecosystem: Environmental > Aquatic > Thermal springs > Hot (42-90C) > Sediment | place... | reverse complement strand
GCACCTTTGGCCCGTTGACATTATTTGGATGTCGCCCAACAACTCTGACATTGTACAAATCCCAAGGGCGCTATTCGACCGCCTGACGGATACGCTTGCTTTCGCTACATAAATGGATAAAGTCGAGTTTAGAATCTGCGTAAGCCCAATCTATTTTATGTTCGGAGTTTGCTGCGCAGGTTTGCAGTCAACTCGCTGAACTCCGGACGCTGCGCCAGGATGGTGGCTGCTTCCAACAGGATTTCCTGTTTGGCGCGGTGTCGCTCCCGATAAGCGGCCTGACGCAGATCAGTTAGCAGCGCCTCAGACGCCACCGCCACGATCGACAGCACCAGATAGCGATAGATGTCAATGTCTGTGGTTGTATCAAGGCAACGGACAAGATATTCACGCGCCAATGGCCCTTCGCGATGATTCAGCAGGAGATCGAAGAGCCCCATGCGGATGATCGCCGACGCGGTTGTAGCATAGCGAGCCAGTAGCCCTGTGACCAGCGGACCGGGCAGGCTGGTCAATTGGCGCAGGCACTCAGCAACGACCTCGGGAAGCAGCGTGGCGGCGCCTTCTGTGCGCTCATGAGGCATGTTCTGACAGACAACGAGGTACAGTGGCAGCGTCTCGCCCAACGCGCCGAGCACGCGCTCCGCCGATACTGCCGGCTCGCCCGTCATGCGCGCCGTGAAGGGATCGACCAACAGCCGCGCGGCCTGGTAACGCGCCTGCTCCTCATCGACTTCCGCCAGCGCGACCAACGCCGCCGCCCGGATCGCCACAGCATCCTCGGCGAAATCTGGCGGCCAGAATTCGTACGTTTCGCACGCCTGCGCCAGCCAGCCTGCATCAGCCGGGCGCGCCACGTTGCGCGCAGCATCGAGCACGACACGGCGAAAATAACCGCCCTGGTCGTGCTTGCCCTTGTCGCGGCTGTAGCGGTCGTAGAGCCTGCGCAACACCGGGCGCGCAGCTTCGGTTGGATGCTCGGCCACGACCCTGAGCGCGGCCATCAACACATCCTTGCTCTGGTTGCTCTCCAGGATCGTGACGGCGAATGCAGACGCTGCGCTCGGATCATCGGCCAACGCGCGCAGCGCCACGACAGCAGCGGAAGATTTTGTGCTCATACGGTTTCTCTTCGCAGGCGAAAGACCAGTTCACTCGGAAACTCGAAGCGTTCGACCCGCCAGGGACGACCAGCCAACCATGCCTCCATCTGCGCCGCATAGGTGGCAGGCATGCCCTTGCGCTGGCCGCCAAGGCTCTGCGCCGGGAAGGATATGATCAGCACGCGCGCCGTCAACTCGTCGAGCAGTCGCTGCACAACGCCCCGCTCTAGCTGTTCCAGACACGGCGCCAACTTGAGCAACAATGCCACATCGACAGGCAGCGCATCCGTCGCAGAGTCGCGGTGGCGTAGAGGGTCGCACGGCAGTTCAGAACCACGCGACGGGGCCGCTGGCGATTGTTCTTGCACATCTCCACTTTGCATCTCGGTGTCGAAATTCGCCCTATCGAGCATCGGTGCACCGTCCAGCAAGTTCCAGACGAACGCCCGCCCGCGCTGGCGGTAGTGCGCCATCCACCAGGCAAGAAAGGCGACCTGCTCACGATCCACATCGCACGCCAGATACAACGCATCGGCAGGCAGCTTCATCCAGGGCAGCGCCAGCGGCGCCAGCCCGCACCCAAGATCAACCACGCAGCGGAGTGGCCCAAGCCCGGCAAAGAGGGTGCTGTAGAAATCGGGCAGGAATGGCAGCCGTTCGCGCATCGAGTGATGGCTGCGCAGGATCGAGCGCAAGGTTGCCTCTCGGGACGCGTCATCCGGCGCGCTTTCGAGCGCTGCACGCCACGCAGCATAGTTGGCGTGACTATCCCAGTATGCGCCGACGCTTTGGTGCAGTCGCCTTTTGACCTCCTTGATCGCGTCTTTGCGCCGCCGCCCCTTGCCAAGCTCCTGCGTCGCAACCTGAGCCACCAGCGCCGGATCGAGGGCGGCGTACCGGGCGCTCGCCAACACAGCCTGTGTGACCTCGTCCACTGTTGCACGACGTTGTGACGGCGAAGCTGGCGTCGCCTCAGACATGGCGCAGGAGTTCCATCAAGCGCGCCATGAAACGCAGGTTATGAATCGTCGCCAACCGCTGGAAGGCCGCCTCATTGGCGCGATAGAGGTGGCGCAGATAGCCGCGGCTGTAACGCCGGCAGGTGATGCAATCGCAGCCCTCCTCCACCGGGCGCGCGTCTTTGATGTACTTGTCGTCGGTGATGTAGAGGAAGCGGAAGATGGGAGGGGCGAGGGGCGAGGGGCGAGGGGCGGGCCGTGTGTCTTCAGGGGATAGGATTGTGGAGTATGAACGTTGTGAAGTTGTGGGCATAGCTTGCTTGTGCGGGCTTGCCGAAGCGTCAAACGTGTACAGCCGCCCGCGGCGAGCGTCACGGGTGGGCAGGGCGCTGTCGAAAGTCTGATAGCCCATCGCCGCCGCAGCGACAATGTTGAGCGGATGGCCGACGCCCAGCCCATGCAACGGGAAGTGCGCCGGGATCAACCGTCGCGTCAGGTCGAGCATCTCTGTCACCAGGTTGCCGGCGGCGTCGAGCGGCCAGCCGCCATAACCGTAGCCGTCGAAGCCGATTTCAAGCAGCGCTTCGGCGCAGTGCGTGCGCAGCTCCACGGAAGCGCCGCCCTGTACGACGGCGAAGAGCCGTGGTCGCTGCGCCAGGTGTCTTTTTTGCGCCAGCAACCGATCGAACTCCGTGCGACAGCGCTTCGCCCAGGCGATGGTGCGGCGCACGGAAAGCGCCTGCACCTCCGCCGGGTCGTCGACGTGCGTGCAGTCGTCCAGACACATCACGATATCGGCGCCGAAGCTAAGCTGAAGTTGCACACACTTTTCGGGCGTCAACTGGATTTTGCGCGTCATGCCTTCCGGCCACACAACGATGCCGTTGTCGGTAAGCGAACCGAGTTTCGGTTGCTCTCGGATCAATGAATACGCCTGGAAACCGCCTGAGTCGGTAAGGAGGGGTCTGTCCCAACCGCTCATGGCGTGAAGCCCACCTAGCGCCTGAATCGTCGAAGCGCCAGGTTGCTGCATCAAGTGGAATGTGTTCATCACCAGCGCGTCGATGCCCGCCGCCTCGACGTCGGCGCTGTCGACGGCGCGCACAACGCCCAGCGTGGCGTCCGGCAGAAAAGTCGGGAAGGTCAGGACGCCATGCGGCAGATCGATGTGTGCGGGATAGTTACCAATCACCTTTGAGCACCCGGCGCAGGTTGCGTTCGCTTTCACGCTTGGCGATGGTGTCGCGCTTGTCGTGGAGTTGTTTGCCGCGCGCCACCCCCACCTCGACCTTGGCGCGCCCGCGTTCGTTGATGTAGACGCGCAACGGCACGAGCGTGTACCCACGCCGCGTCGCCGCCTCATGCAGAGCGTTGATCTCGCGGCGGTTGAGCAGCAATTTGCGGTCGCGTCGTTCCTCGTGGTTGTAGCGATTGCCCTGCTCGTACTGGGCAATGTTGACGTTGAGCAACCACGCCTCGCCGCCCTTGATGAGGACGAAGCCTTCCTGCAGACTCACCTTGCCAGCGCGCACCGATTTGATCTCGGTGCCGGTGAGCACAATGCCCGCCTCGTAGGTTTCTTCGATAAAGTATTCGTGGCGCGCCTTGCGGTTGGTCGCCACTGTGCGCGCCCCGCGCGCAGGGTCCTTCTCTTTTGCCACAAAACATTCCTATAGGTTGCGGAAAGAAAGCATGGCACGCGGATGCAGCGGGTTTGGCGGATGAAAGCGCCGATCCGCTGCATCCGCCAAACCCGCGTGCCATCAACATCTCATTTTACTGCACTGGCAGCGGTTCGACTTCACCACCCAACAGCTCGATGGCCTTGTCGAGCTGCGGATCGCGCTGCGCCTGACGATCCTCTTCCGTCAACTCGACGACCACATCCGGCGTCAGCCCCTCGCCATCGATGGTGCGGTCGGCGGGTGTGAACCAGCGCGCAATCGTCACGCGCAGGATCGAGCCGTCGCTGAGCGTTTGCGGCAGTTGCACGCTGCCCTTGCCGTAGGTCGTCGTCCCCACCAGTTTGCCCCGCGCCATATCCTGGATGGCGCCAGCAACGATCTCGCTGGCGCTGGCGCTGCCCTCGTTGACCAACACCACCATAGGCAGGTCGGTCGTCATCGGTTCGTCTTCGGTGACGTAGATATCTTCCTTGCCGTCGGCGTACCGCTCGATCAAGACCCGTTCACCCTTGGGCAGGAAGACGCTGGCGACTTCGACCGCCTGACGCAGCAGTCCGCCTGGGTTGCCACGCAGGTCGAGGATAAGGGCGGCAGGGTTCTGCGCCAACGCAGTTTTCACAGCGTCGCGCACCAGATCGCCGGCATTCTCGTTGAAAGTGTTGAGCCGCACATACGCAATGTTGCCGCCAACGGTGTCGGTCTCGATGGTGGGAATCTCGATGCGGTCGCGCACGACTTCGACGTCGAAAGGTTGCTCCTCCGTCAGCCGCACAATCGTCAGCCGGACAGAGGTGCCCTTCGGACCGCGAATCTTGTCGATCGCCGACATCAGGTCGGCGCCGATGATCGATTCACCGTCGACGTGGGTGATCAAATCATCACGCTTGATGCCCGCCCGCCACGCCGGCTGATTCTCGAAAGGCTCGACGATGCGCACCGTGTCGAAGTTCATGTCCCAGTCGACGCGTGCACCGATGCCCTCGAAGCTGCCCTGCAGGTTCTCGCGGAAATAGCTTGCTTCGTCCGGCGACATGAAGGAGGTGTTGGGGTCATCGACCTGGCTCAACACCCCCCGGATCGCGGCATAGACAGCATCGTCAGAATCGGGCAGTTCGCCGTAAAAGTCGCGATAGAGGATGTCCATCGCCTCCCAGAAGAGCGGGAAGCGGGCGCGGAGCGCCGCAGCGTCGCCGCCCGCATTGCTTTCCTCCGCGCCGTTTGCGACAGGCGCGCTGCCCCACTTGCCGGCGGCAAAACCGATGCCCAGTCCGCCGGCGAAAAGCAACGCCGCGACGACAAGCGACAGGCACGTGATCAAGATCGGCTGCCACCCGTTGGATTTCGGGGTGACGATGGGTTGGCCGTGAGTTTCCGGTTGATTCATCCAGCTTCAATCCTTCATTTTTCAGCACATAACAGGCTTACTGCCCGACGTCTTCATCACCGGGCAGGGCGGCAATGGCAGCGGCAAGCGGGTCTTCACCCTCAGCGACGAGCACATCCGGCGTCAATCCTTGCCCGCTGATCTGTTGGCCGCGGGGCGTCAGCCACTCGGCGTTGGTCACGTGTAGACTGCTCTGGTCGCCCAGCTCATGAATCAGTTGCACGCTGCCCTTGCCGAAGGTCTGGCTGCCCACAAGGCGAGCGCGGCCATGGTCGCGCAGGGCGCCTGCGACAATCTCGGCAGCGCTGGCCGAAGCGCCGTCAACCACCAGCACGAGGGGAGCAGCGGCGGCGAGCTGCCCCGGCGTGGCGGTGAATTCCTTGCGCGTGCCGTCGGCCTTTACCTCGATCAAAATCATGCCACTGTCGAGCCAGAAATCCGCCATCGTCACTGCGACATCGAGCAGCCCGCCCGGATTGCCGCGCAAATCCCAGATGAAGCGCGTGGCGCCTGCCGCCTGCAACTCCGCGATGGCCTGGCGCATCTCCTCGGCGCTACGCTCGGAAAAAATCGTGTGGCGCAGATAGCCGATGTCAGCAGTGCGCGGGTCGTCATCGAGCAACCGCCACTCGATGCTCGGCGTCACGATCTCGGCGCGCGTGACGGTGAAGGTCAGCTCCTCCTCTTCGCCGTCTGCCAGCGTGCGCGCCACGCGCAGCGTCACCTGCGAGCCAGGATCGCCGCGCACCAGGTTCACGATCGCGTCGCTGGTCATCGTCGTGGTGATCGGCGTTGCATCCACCATCAGCAGCCGGTCACCATCCAGGATGCCCGCACGCGCGGCTGGCTGATCGGGCAGGGGGTGCAACAGCCAGCCTGCGTCGGTCTGCTCCAGCGTGGCGCCGATGCCGCCGAACTTGCCCGCCAGTTGATCGCGTTCCAGGGCGCGTGGCTGCGGCTCCACGAAGTAGGTGTATGGATCGCCAAAGCGCTCCACCATACCGGCAATCGCGCCGTACGTGCGCGTCTGTGCGTCGGGCTTGACCCCGTAAAAGTCGCGGTCAAGCAGATGCCAGACCTGCCAGAAATTCGCCATCGCCCCGGTCTGGGGCGCCGCCTCCAGGGCTGGGGCGGCGGCGGGGTGCAGGAGCGGGTAGGCGGCGTATCCAGCGACAAACGCCAGCACGACCATGCTCATGGCGGTCAGTGCGGCCAAGATTCTACGTCCAGACATAGATTTGCGATTGTATCACACGGGGTGCGGCAACGCACGGTGCGCATGTTCCAAAATCCACTTTGGCAACAACGGCCGCTTCCGGTATGATAGATGTCAACTTGGAAGCCTTTCCCACCCATGTGCTGACCGAACGGCGCCAGCCAACGTCACGCTCACGAGTTGCGTCATGCACGATCAGTTTGCGTCCACACAACGTCGAGGATGGCTGGGGGCGCTTGCTGTATTGCGCACATTGCTGCCTGGCTTGCTGTTGGCCGCGCCTGTCACGCCAGTGCACTCGTTCACGCCGCACCAACCAGGAGGTGCATGGATGACCACGAATACTGTAACCCGCCGCCTGACTACATGGTTCGACGACCTCAATCTCAGCATCACACCCGTGGATGCACCGGCGCCAGGCAGCACAGTCTACCTGCTGAAGGATGTTTTCACGACCATCGACGGTGCATGGAATGTCACTGGCGCCCGCTATGCCATCGAGCAGTGGGCGAAGGACGCCTACGAAAACCCGGCGCTGATGATGGAGATGCAAAAGACAAGCCATCTCTACGCCGCTGTACTCGACGCCAACGGCGCGTTGATCCGCCAACAGGTCATTCGCTTCACCAATCGTTACGATCCGGGCGCGCCGAACGACCGCACCACGCAGGACAACACGGGGTGGGCGACTTTCACCATGTTCAACAGCAGCAACTACGATCCTGCCAGCGGCGCGCAAGGGCCGTGGTGTTGGGCGCCGCCCGGCCAGGCTGAGGCGCTGTGCGGCGGCGGGCGACCACTCGATGGACAGAGCATCTCCATTTTCGCGGTGTGGCAATTGTCCACCGCAGGTGAGGGACCGACGCCGCCCACGCCTGAGCCGCCTACACCGACGACGCCCACGCCGCCTACGCCTGAGCCGCCTACACCGACGCCGACCCCGACGATCGAACGGCGACTGGGCGCGTGGGTCGGTCCGATGAACCTGTCGATCAAGAAGATCGAGGAGCGACCCGATCATCCGGCAGTTGGCCCCGACAATGTTGTTTATGTCATCAAGGATGTCTTCACGACGCGTGACAGCAGTTGGGAGCCATCGAGCGCCTACGGCAGCATCGACCAGTGGGCGCGCGACGCCTATCTCAAGCCGGTGGGCGATCCGGAGTATTTCGACGACGCCGGCGCCGACCATCACCTGTTTGCACTGATCCTTGATCTTGAGGGCAAGAAGCTGAAAATGCACGAGCTGCTCTACTGGTCGGATGGCTTCGCCATGCTCGGCGACCCAACTTATGACGGCTACGCGCGCGGCCCCGGCGACCACCGCTACCCGGTCACCAAAGACAAGTCGGGATGGGGCAACATCGTGATGTTCGGCTCCAGCTACGTGCCCGAACGCGGCGAGCAAGGGCCGTGGTGTTGGACGCCGCGCGGTCTGCCCGCCGAGGTGATGTGCGGCGGCGGCATGCCTGCCAATATGCACATCTCCACCTTTGTCGTCTGGCAAGCCGTGCGCGTCGAACCGGAGCCAACCGAACCGACGCTGCAGCCCCCCACCGGCGGCGACCACAACATCTTCCTGCCCTTTGTCTCCGGCGGCGGACAATCACCGTCCACGCCCGAAGCCGCAGCGGCGCCCGCCCCACGCGCCGACGCCAGCGAGCTGCCATCCGCCGTGATCGAGGTGATTCGCAGCGGGGCGTGGAGTCGCGTTGGCGTCGAGCTGCGCCCCGGCTCCGTGCTGGCGGAATACGCGCGCCGCGTTGGGCTTGGGATGCCTGTCACCGCGGAGTTCGTCAGCGCCGGTCACCGCGTGCAAGGCTTCCTGGGCGGCATTGTCCTGGCGCCAGTCAACGACCCGCAGCGCGTGACGCACGTGGCCTGGTGATCGGGAGACGCATCTGCAATGACTACTTGAATAATTATCCGCAGAGTGCGCAGAGGCTTCTCGCTCTTTTTCTGAGCACTCTGCGTAATCTGCGGACCCAACCCCAATTTTTTGCTTGAAGGTTGAGAATCTATGGGAAGCTCTATCTTGATTGAAAACGGCGCAGTGCTCACGGTGGATGACGCCGGGACGCTGCACAAGCCGGGCTACGTCTACATCCAGGGCGATGTGATCACGGCGGTTGGCGCCGGCGCGGCGCCCGCACCGCTGCGCGCCGCCGCCGATCAGCGCATCGACGCCACGCACATGGCGGTGATGCCGGGCATGGTCAACGCACACACGCATCTCTTCCAGACCTTCCTGCGCGGGCTGGCGGACGACAAGCCGCTGCTGGAGTGGCTGGCGGCGGCGATCTGGCCCGTCGCGCAGGCGCTGACCGAGGAAGAGGCGTACATCGCCGCAAAATTAGGGTTGATCGAGAACATCCGCAGCGGCGCAACCGCAGTGATCGACCACCAGTACATCCACACCGAGCCGGGCAACGACGACGGCGTCTGTCGCGCCGCCGAGGAGACAGGCGTGCGCTTCCTGCTGGCGCGCGGCTGGACGGACATGGGCTATCACCCTGCGTTCATGGAGACGCCCGACCAGATTATGGCGGAGATGGAACGGTTGCACACGACCTGGCACGGGCGCGCTGACGGGCGCATCCGCATCGAGTTTGCGCCGCTCATTCCCTGGGGCTGTTCGGACGACACGATGCGGCGCACCTATGCGCAAGGGAAGGCGTGGGGCGTCGGCTGCATGATCCACATTGCCGAGACGCGCAAGGAAGTGGAAATGAACCTGGAGCTACGCGGGTTGCGTCACGTCGAGTGGCTGGCGGCGCTGGGTGCGCTCGGGCCCGACGTTCAGCTTGTGCACAGCGTCTGGCTCGACGACCACGAACTCGATCTGCTGGAGCAGCACGGCGGCGTGGTTGTTCACTGCCCGGTCGCCAACATGTACCTGGCGTCGGGCATGGCGCGCGTGCCGGAGATGCGCCGCCGCGGCGTCACGGTGGCGCTGGCGACCGACGGCCCCGGCAGCAACAACAACCAGGACATGCTGGAGGTGCTCAAGACAACGGCGCTGTCCGGCAAGGTGAGCACGCTCGACGCCATGGCGCTGCTGCCGGAGGATGTAATCTGGATGGCGTGTCGCGGCGGGTCGCACGCGTTTGGGCAACCGCAGATGATCGGTTCGCTGGAGGTGGGCAAGAAAGCCGATGTGGTGCTGGTCGATCTCGACACACCCTTCGCTATGCCGGTGCACCGTGTGGCGTCGGCGCTGGTCTACAACGTCAATAGCGGCAGCGTGGACACGGTGATCGTCGATGGCAAGGTGCTGATGCGCGGCAAGGAAGTGCTGGTGGTGGACGAAAAAGCTGTGCTGGCAGAGGCGCGAGCAGCCTGTGCGCGGCTCTTTGCACGCGCGGGGATCGCAGGATAGATTCATTGTTTGGGCTTACGCAGATTCTGGTGTGTCACCTTCCTGGAAGCTGAGAGCTTCCAGGAAGGTTGTTGAGCTAAATGCGTAAGTCTTTATCTAAAACCTTAGGCAAAACACAAACACTGACAGGTGAAAACAGAACCCATGCCCAAACCCACCATCGCCATCACCATTGGCCACGCGCACTATGCCCGCATCATGTCCGCTGCGGCATGGCGCGCGCTGGACAGCTTTGCCAACGTGATCCACCACCCCGGCGACGAACCGGCGGACAAGGCCGCGCTGATGGCGCTGCTGCCCGCCGCCGACGCCTGCATCACCGGCTGGGATGTGGCGCAGCTCGACGCCGACGTGATCGCAGCCGCGCCGAAGCTGCGCGCCATTGCCCACACCGGCGGCAGCGTCAAGCGTTTTGTCAGCGACGCAGTGTGGGCGCGCAGCATCCACGTGACGAGCGCCGCGCCCGCCCTGGCGCGCGATGTCGCTGAGACCACCGTCGGGCTGATCATTGTCGGCGCCAAGCGCATTCTGCCGCTGGGACAGCACGTGCGCGCCGGCGGCTGGCGCGAAAGCCCGGCCTGGCCCTCCCGTGAGGTGCACAGCAGCGTGATCGGCATCGTCGGCGCCAGCAACGTGGGTCGCCACGTCATCGAACTGCTGCGGCCGTTTCGCGCCCAGGTGTTGCTCTTCGATCCCTTCGTGACGGCGGAGGCGGCCGAACAGCTCGGCGTGACCAAGGTCGAACTGCCCGAGCTGGTGCGCCGCGCCGATATTCTCTCGCTCCACGCGCCCGCCGTGCCAGCCACCTATCACATGATCAGCCGCGAGTTGCTCCAGCAGATGAAGGACGACGCCGTAATCGTCAACACCGCGCGCGGCGCCCTGATCGACGAAGCGGCGCTGGTCGAGGAGCTGAGCAAAGGGCGCTTCTTTGCCTTTCTCGATGTGACCGACCCGGAGCCGCCCGCACTCGACAGCCCGCTGCGTCGCCTGCCTAACGTCGTCGTCACGCCGCACCTGGCTGGGTGCATCACCGACTGCGGGCACATGGGCGAGATGGCGGTTGAGGAGCTGCGCCGCTTCTTCGCTGGTGAGCCACCGCTCAACAAGATCACGCCGGATCAGTTCGGACGGATTGGATGAAAGCGACCAATAGACCGCGGATGACACGGATCAGGCGGATCAACGCGGATTTGCTCCGCGCAAATCCGCTTAATCCGCGTTATCCGCGGTCTATTCGGCTTTGCACAGGACAGACTCGATGCTGCTGAACCGGCCACGCGAATTCTTTGCAATCCCGGCGGGCGCGCTGCGGTTGACGCGCATCGCCCCGCTTGACGCCAACAGGATCGAGCGCTACCTGCTGGTCGGCGACGCCACCGCCAGACCGATCAAGCAGATCATTCCCGATGCCGGTGCGGCGCTGCCTGCAAAACGGGAGGAGATCGACTATCCGTTTCGCCTCAAAATTGCACATTTCAACGACTTGCACGGCAACCTGGTTCACTTCGGGCGCAACGGCGTGCAACCGATCTTTGCGCGTATGGCTGGCTACATCGACGCATTGCGCTCCCGCTTGCGCGACCACCCTCAGCGCGGGGTGCTTGCCTTCAGCGCCGGCGACGACTCGGTCGGCAGCGTCTTCGATGCGCTCCTCGGCTTTGATCCCGACAGTTTCCAGGTGCACGCCGCCTATCGGCTCTACTCCGCCGCCGGCATCGACGCCTGCGCCATGGGCAACCACGATCTCGATCTGGGGGTGCGGCTGCTGGCAAAAGCGCTCATGACCGACGCCGCCTTTCCGCTGTTGACGGCGAATCTGGCGGGCTGTTCGTGGCTTTCGGGCATGTATTTTCCGGCGGCGCTGTTCGTCGTCAAGGGCGTGCGCGTCGCCGTGATCGGGTTGACTACGCCCGCCCAAATTGCGCCACAGCCTGACTCAACGCTGCGTTTCGTCCACCCCGTCGGCGTGATCGAAAACCTGCTGCCTGCCGTGAAGGAAGTCAGCGATGTTGTGCTCGTGCTCAGCCATCTCGGCTATAGCCTGTCGTCCAGCTCGGCGAGCGTATTAGCGGCAGGCGACCGTGAGCTGGCGGCTGCGTTGCCGCATGGCGCAGTGCACGCCATCATCGGCGGTCACACGCATCACGCGCTCAACGAGCAGGGACTCAGCCCGCACAACGTCGTCAATGGCATCCCGATTGTGCAGGCGGGCAAGCAGGGCGAGTTCCTCGGCGAGGTCGACATTACGGTTGGGCGGCGCTGGGAGGCAGTGACCCACGTGCAACTGCTTGCCACAGCACACCTGCCCGACAACGACGCCTTCGAGCAGGAGCATGTCCAGCCACTGCTCAGGCAGGTCGAGCCGCTCTTTGCCGAGCCGATTGGCGTCGTCACCGACCACCGCGACCTGAACAGCGACAACGTGCACAATGAGCTGGCCGCACACGAATCTGCACTCTGCAACTTCATCACCGATGCGCTGGTGGAGCGTTGTCGCCTTGCCGGCTATCCGGTCGACTTCGCCGCCATCGACGCCTCGTGCATTGCATCCGGGCTGCCGATGGGCCAGCTCACCTTTGGCGACTGGTTTCGCGTGACGCCCTACGCCGATACGATCCAACTCTGCACGCTCAGCGGTCGCCAGCTCGAACAACTGTTGCAGGAAAACGCGCGCCGCGCCGACCGTCCTGGCGAAGTGCACGTTGAACGCGGCTTTTTGCATTTCAGCCGCCATGTGCGCTATCGCATTCTCCCTGGCGAGCACCGCAACGAAGCGCAGGCGGTGGACATCACCGTTCATGGACAGCCGCTCGCCGCGCAACTGGATCGCACCTTTATGATGGCGTGCACCAGTTTCACCCAGGCGCTGGCGCAGCCGTGGGAGCAGATCGCACGCGACGACCTGCACCTTACCTTGAGCGCCGCCGCCCTGCCCAGACGAGACACGCATCGCTTCGTGCGCAACGAATTGCTCGCCCACATCCGCGCCCACGGCGGCGTCACAGCGGAAAGCGGCGCACAGCGTGATGGGCGGCTGGTGGTGGAGGAGGTGGAGAGATTGGAGACTGGAGATTAGGAGATTGGAGCCTGGAGATCAGGCACGCGGGAGAGGCGACTGCTTGCTTTTCGCGCAACACGCAACTCGCAACACGTAACACGCAACAGGACTACACACATATGACGACCAGACGAATGAAGCGAATTTTTCGGGATGACGGGCGGGCATTGATTGTGGCGATGGATCATGGGTTGATCGATGGGCCATGCGCCGGGCTGGAGCAGCCAGCGACGACGATTGCCAGGATCACAGCAGGGGGCGCCGATGCAGTGCTCACCTCCTACGGCGTGGCGACGCGTTTTGCAGCGGAGCTGGCCGGGCTGGGCTTGATCCTGCGCGTCGACGGCGGCGCCACCAGCCTGGGAGGAAGCAGCGGGCAGGGCGCACTCTTCTTTGGCGTTGAGGAGGCGCTGCGCATCGGCGCCGACGCGGTGGCCGTCTCCGCCTTTCCCGGCTCACCGCTCGAGGTGGCGTCACTGGAGCGGCTGGCGCAGGTGATCGCCGCCGCGCACAAGTGGGGGCTGCCCGTGATGGCGGAGATGGTTCCTGGCGGCTTCGACAGCCCGCCCGACAAGCGCACGCCGCACGCCATCGCCCTGGCGGTGCGCGTCGCTGCCGAATTGGGCGCCGACCTGGTCAAGACGCCCTATTGCACAGGCTTCGAGCAGGTGATCGCTGGCTGCTACGCACCGGTCGTCGTGCTGGGCGGGGCAAAGCGCGGCAACGAGGCGGCGATGCTTGCCGACGTTGAGGCCGCCATCGCAGCGGGCGGCGCAGGCGTCGCCATCGGGCGCAACATCTTCCAGGCCGAGGACGCGACGGCGATGACAGCAGCGGTGGCGCGGGTGGTGCACGGAGCATCGCTAAGCCGCGCAGATGCCAGAACGCAGCCATGACCGACCGCAACCAACGCCTCGCCGAGCTCGCCAGGCTCTTCACCCGTCTGGGCTTCACTGCGTTTGGCGGGCCAGCCGCTCACATCGCCATGATGCACGACGAGGTGGTGATCCGCCGCAACTGGATCAGCGAGCAGCACTTCCTCGACATGATCGGGGCTGTCAACCTGGTTCCAGGGCCGAACTCCACGGAGATGGCGATCCACATCGGCGCAGTGCGGGCAGGCTGGCGAGGACTGTTGGTGGCGGGCTTCTGCTTCATCATGCCCGCCGTGCTGATCGTTTGGGCGCTGGCGTGGGTTTATGTCCAGTACGGCGCAACCCCGCAGGCCGACGCATTGCTGTACGGCATCAAGCCGGTGATCATCGCCATCGTGCTGCAAGCGCTGATTCGGCTAGGGCAGCGTGCACTGCGCAGCTCACTGTTGCTTGCTGCGGGCGTCGCCGTCTTTGTGCTCTACCTGCTGGGCGTCAACGAACTGGTATTGCTCTTTGGGATGGGCGCGCTGGTGGCGGTGATTACCCTGGCGCAGCGCGGCTTCCACGGCCAGGCGACGCTGCTGTCGTTGTTGGGCCTGGGCGGGCTGACGACGCTGCATCAGAGCGCGCCGGTCAACCTGACCCAGCTTTTCCTCGTCTTTCTCAAAGTGGGCGCCCTGCTATACGGCAGCGGCTATGTGCTGCTGGCCTTTCTGCGCAACGATCTGGTGATGCAGTTGGGGTGGCTGACTGACCAGCAACTGCTCGACGCCATCGCCATCGGGCAATTCACGCCGGGGCCGGTCTTTACGACGGCAACCTTTGTTGGCTATCTCGTTGCCGGGACGCCCGGCGCCATCGTGGCGACAGTGGGCATCTTCCTGCCGGCGTTTCTCTTTGTGGGCATCCTCCACCGCATCGTGCCAGCCATGCGCCGCTCGCCGTGGAGCGCCGCGCTGCTAGACGGCGTCAACGTCGCCGCCTTGGGGTTGATGGCAGGCGTCACCTGGCAGCTTGGCCGCGCCGCCATCTTCAACTGGCTGACTGCGCTGCTGGCGGTCACAGCGCTGATCGTGCTCTTCCGCTTCAAGCTCAATTCGGCGTGGCTGGTGCTGGCTGGCGGCGCAATCGGGCTGGCGGCGTGGGGGCTGTGGGGGCTGTAAATACAGCCAGCAGCTCAGCGACGGCTGTGCGATGCAACCGGTCACAACTGATGTTGCGCTGCACGGCAAAGAACACGTGCGCATCAGCGGCGGCGTAGATTTCACGCGTCAAGGGGACGTCGTGATTAGAGATCACGACTGGCACGCCGCGGCGGGCGGCGGCTTCCGCCTCCTGCGCCAGTCGTCGCTGGCTCGCCAGCGGAAAACCGTCCGCATGGTAGCTGGTGAAGTGCGCCGTCGCCGACAAGGGCACATAGGGCGGATCGCAGTAGACGACATCGCCAGGCGCGGTTGCCTGCAGCGTGGTCACGAAATCCGCCACGACAAACTCACAGCGCGCCGCCTTTTGCCAGCAGTAGACCATCTCATCGCGGGGAAAATAGGGCCTGGTGTAGCGACCAAACGGCACATTGAAACCGCCCGACCCGTTGTAGCGACACAGCCCATTATAGCCATGACGGTTCAGATAGATGAAGAGCGCCGCCTTTTCCACCGCATCCACGGTCGCATTGAAGCGCGCCCGTAGCGCGTAGTAGGCGTCGGGAGCATTGTTGGCAGGCGTAAAATAGGATGCACACAGGTCGATGAAGGCCAGCCCACCCCGCTGCAATTGCTGATAGCAGTTGATCAGATCGTGATTGACGTCAGCCAACAGGTAGGTGGGGAACTCGACGTTGAGGAAGAGCGCCCCCGATCCTACAAATGGCTCCACCAACCGATGACCCGACGGCAGCACCGCCTTGATGCGTTCCACGCTGCGCGCCTTGCCGCCCGCCCACTTGAGAAAAGGTTTCATCGTGTTGCCCGCCAGCACTGGTCACGCCAGGGAAGCGCGTGACACGGAACAGATGTTTCACGGTCTTGCGGTTCCACAGTCTAGCCGGAGATGAACCTTTCTGCAAACGCAGCAATCGTGGCTGCGATGCCGTCGGCGAGGGGTGTTGCGTAGACCGTGGCGGCATGGGCGCGCAGCGCGTCGCCGTCGCAACCAGCGGGAAAAGGCAGCACATTGTCGGCATGGGTGATGCGCACACCGGGGCGCGCCGCCATGATCAGCCTGGCGACCTCAGCCACGCTGACTATCGCCCCGCCCAAATTGAACGCCAGCGCCCCGCTCGCTGGCTGTTCCGCCGCCAGAATGAACTGTTGGGTGACGTCCGAAGCGAAGTGAAATTGCATGGCGCCGCCAAAGCCGATGTGAAAATCTTCACCGCGCGCGGCGGCCGCCATCGCCTGGGTCGGCGCGCTGGTCACGCCCTGGTCGCGCCCCAATCCATAGACAGTGTAGGGCCGCAGCACAGTGCTGCTGATGGCGTAATCGTGCCAGTAAACTTGCGCGGTCAGTTCGTTGGCGACCTTGTAGACGCCGTACAAGGTGCGCGGCGCCACCGGCGCATCCGCTGGCAGCAGCCCCGCTCCGTACAGTTCCGGCGGCCCGTAGACCGCCACCGATGACGCCATTGCGATGTGGTTCACGCCGGTGGCGCGCGCCGCCTCGAAGACGTTGACTGTGCCCGTCACGTTGACTTGCGCGCCTAGCGGTGGGTTGGCGCGGCAGAAGGGCACCTGCAGCGCAGCCAGGTGGATCACATGGGTGATGGTGTGCTGCTCGAAAAGTGTGCGCACCTGCTGTGTGTCGGTCAGGTCGCCGCGCACAAAGGTGATTGCCGCCTGTTCCTCCCGTGTCAGCAGCAAGTCGAGACGATGCCGGTCGTCGCTCAGGTCGAAGCAGACCGCGCGCTTTCCCTGGCGATGCAGATGGTGAAGCGTCCAGGCGCCCAGGCAGCCCATGCCGCCGGTGACAAGATAGATATTGGTCATGATGGTTTGACTGCCCCTCAGTTCAGCAAATCCGAACTGCTCCCTGGCTCCTGCGGCGGGCGATAGACGCCGCCCGCCACCACCGCCGGAAAGCGGAAGTAGTCGCGCAGATGCGGGATGTACTCCAGGAAGATCATTTCGTGCCCCAACGTCACGCGGTTGAAGAGCACGAGATGTTGGTGAATCTGCCCCATGTCGCCCACGTGTGGCACAACCGGCAGGTTGAATTGCCGCGCCAGGAGGCTGACTGTAATAAACTCGCTGATCCCACCGACGCGCGTGCAGTCCACCTGGATGAAGTGGGCGGCGTTGGCCTGCATGTAATTCTTGAAGAGCACGCGATGCGGGACATGTTCGCCGGCGGCCACCTTGACGGGGGCGATGGCGCGCGCCAACGTCTGGTGCGCCAGCACGTCGTCGGGATGGGTCGGCTCCTCGATCCAGTAAGGCTGCATTGGCATCAGGTCAAGGCAGGTGCGCAGCGCCACCGGCAATGTCCACTGTTGATTGGCGTCGAGCATGATCTGCACATCCGGGCCGACGACTTCACGCACCAGCAGGGCGCGGCGAATGTCGCGCGCTGTGTCAGGCGACCCCACCTTGAGCTTCATCGCCGAAAAACCGGCGTCAACGGCGCGGCGGGCGTTCTCGCGCACCTGATCATCGCTGTAGTGAAACCAGCCGATCGACGTATCGTAGCCCGGATAGCCCTGCGTCAGCACCGTCTCTCGCTCGTCACGATGGATCGCTTCCCGCTGCAGCAACCGCATCACGTCTTCGGGGCGCAGCACATCTTCCACATAGCTGAGATCAAGCAGCGCCAGGATCGCCTCCGGCGTCAGGTCGATCAGCAGCTTCCAGAGGGGAACGCCGCGCGCTTTGGCCCACAGGTCGAAGCAGGCATTGGTGAGCGAGGCCAGCGCCAGGTGTACGACGCCCTTGTGGGGGCCGAGCCAGCGCAGTTGGGGGTGGTCGGCGATCTGGCGAAAGACCTGCCCGAAGGCGGCCATCAATTCCTCGATTTCGCGCCCGACCAGCGGCTGCGCCAGCGCCTGGATTGCCTCACAGACCATCTCGGTGCCAGCGCCCAACGTCAGCGCCAACCCCACGCCGCGCAGCCCCGCGTCGGTGTGCAGAAGCGTGACGGCGTAGGCGTACTGCGGGTTCGTGTGAATGGCGTCCACGCCCTCACCCGGCTTCAACTGAAAACGCGCATCCTGTGTGCTGACAGCCGTAATCACAACCGATTTCACATAACCTCCCAGAGCGCTGCCCAATCTCCCACCTCGAATCTCCAATTTCCTGATGAGACTGGAGATTAGAGATTGGAGATTAGAGATTTATTTCGTCCCCGAACGCCGATACCCCAATTCCGCGCCGCCGCTCACCGGCAACGTCACGCCTGTGATGAAGCGCGCCCGCTCGGAAAGCAGAAAAACAGCGGCATCCGCCACAACGTCGCCCTCTGGGCAGAAGCCGAGCACGTGAATGTGATTCAGGAAATCTTCCGTAGCGCTGGGATTCGGCTGATCCTGCACCCACTGGCGCAACAGCGGCGTCCACACAGCCGCCGGGCTGAGCGCATTCACCCGAATGCCAAACGGCGCATAGTCGAGCGCCATCGCCTTGGTCAGCGCAATCAGGGCGCCCTTGGTGGCGACGTAAGCGGCGTGGTTCTCCTGACCGAGCAGGCCCACCATGCTGGCCGTGCTCAAGATGCAGCCGCGACTGGCTTTGAGCGCGTCGATGCCGTGCAGCGTGGTGTGATAGATGCTCTTCAGGTTGATGGCGAAAAGCTGATCCCACTGTTCGCTGGTCGTCTCGTGCAGCGGTTTGGAGGGGCCGCTGATCGCCGCGTTGTTGTGAATGGCGTCGATGCGCCCGTAGCGGGCAAGCGTCGTCTGGATGGCAACCTGCACGGAGGCGGACGACGCCACGTCACAGTGCAGCGCCAGCCCCTCATTGTGCAAGTCCCGCGCCACAGTGGTCTGCGCGCTCTCCAGATTGATGTCCGCAACAACGACCGTCGCCCCGGCGCGCACGTAAGCCAGCGCGCACTCGCGACCGATGCCCTGGCCGCCGCCAGTCAGAAAGATGACTTTGCCGGAAAGCTCACCGTTCATGTTCACCCGCCACAATCTCAGAAATCTGCACCGTCAGCCGATGGAGCGCCTCATCGATGCCCAGCGCGCCGATCATCGCCGCCTGCACTGTGCGCCACAACACCTCCTCCACTAGGGGGTAGCGCCCGAACTTGGGCGGAATCAAGACGCCTTCGATGGCGGCAGCCAGCGTTTGCCAGCGTCTGCTTTCCGCTGGCGTCGCATTCTGCTGCACGCGCTGCATCACCGAGGTGCGCACCGGCACGGCGCCCTGCCCCGCCTCGACAAGTTGTTGTTCCGGTGCGGTGAGAAAGCGCAGCAGCGCCAGCGCCTTGGCGCGCTCCGCGCCTTGCTGCGTAAGCGCAAAAGTGTGGCTGC
>Ga0272446_1003652_pt1 | contig 19131 bp, 14 predicted proteins | sample YNPCB0061_FD_194587 | JGI IMG/M metagenome (GOLD analysis project Ga0272446, IMG submission 194587) | Hot spring microbial mat communities from Yellowstone National Park, WY, United States - YNP-CB-006-1 | ecosystem: Environmental > Aquatic > Thermal springs > Hot (42-90C) > Sediment | place... | reverse complement strand
TTGTATGCCCGGTTCGGTGAGATCCACCACTAAAGTAGCCCCGCCTCGGAAGAGGAGATTGCCTGCCCCGAGCGGCTCGCGGAAAGGCCGGGATTGGGTCAGGGCCACCATAATCTGGGGCTGGTGGCTGCCAGTGGGGCCGATGCGGATTGATCGCCGCAGTTCATGGACCTCGATGGGCAGGGCCGCATCCAGGCCAAGACCCTGGGCCAGGAGCTGCCGCTCCTTCTCGTCGGAGATGCTGTGCAGCAGCGCCATAATGGGTTTATGCAGCAGTTGTCGATACCTTCTCGTCGTATGAAAGAGTTTCTCGCGGTTTCTCAGATAGAAACAGGCATCGGCATAGCGCTTCAAGAGGGCCACGATTTGACGGAACTGGGTCTGAACCGTTCTAGAGAACAGCTGCAGATCAAGGCCCCGCCAGCGCAGGGTCTCCACGGCCAGGGGGACGGCGTCCTGCGGGTCTACCTGGTATGGCAGGATACCCCGTTTCCGGAAGGCCTCGATAAAGGCCAGCCGGTAATTGTATTGGTCATCGTTCACCAGATCCAGGTCAGCGGTAATGAGGCCGCGCAGGTATTCATAGAAGGTGATATCCACCGGCGGCAGGTAATCCAGGGCCCGAATGCACATGTTGAGGATGTGGCCGGCGGTCTTGGCCGCCTCCGCAGCCAGGCGGTCCACCAGATCAGGATGAATGGCACCGCCGGGCAGCACGCCGCTGCCGCCGGTGCTGAGGCGCAGCAGATCGGCGCTCCGGTTTTTATAGATGGTTAAAAAGGCATCGAAAACTGCCGCCACCAGAATGGCGCCGCGGCTGTGTGGGGCCAGCACCGTCTGATAATCCAAGGGGTTGGGACGCCAGCGCTGCCAGACACCCTGGGCGTCGAAACTGCCGATGGCCTCCCGCAAGGCGCCCCGCCGGCCGATGGCCCGGCCGAACTGCACGGCCAGACTGCCGAGGATGGATTCAGCCTCCAGATTGCCGCGGGTCCGCCGGATTTCATAGGCCAGGATTTCCGGGATGGTGAAATGTTGCATGAGGGCGATGATATCGGCAAAGGCTTCGTGAAAAGCCAGGACATCGGGATTGGTGGCCTCCCGGAAACGCCGCTGCATGCCGTCCAGAATGGCATGGGTGGTTTCATGGACGATGATGTCATGGGACAGGCAGGAAAAGATCCTCTGGCCGGGCACATAGAACTCCAGATCAGCGGCTGTAGCGGCAAAATAGCCGAATTTCAGGGCCACGTCCTGGGGGCTGTAAAAGGCGTTGGCCTGGCGGAAGGCATGGGGATAGATGCGCAGGCGGGGTACAAAAATAGAATCGTCGGCCTCGTCCTGGGGATTGGTGGCGTGCCGCCAGAGTACCGGCCGGCCCAGGGCTCGCTCAAAGTGTTCTACGCTCTTCATGACCACGGCATAGACCATCTGCTGATGAAAGGCGGGATTGCCCTCTGAAGGCGGGTAGCCGTCCTGGGCCAGGAGGTTGGGGTCATCGAGGTTGACGGCCGGATAGGCCGTCTTGGTAGCTTCGTCAACTATTTCCTCATCAATGACGGCCACATACTCGCCGACGGGTCCCGGCGCCAATTCTTCCCAACGGACTTTCAGCACGGCTTCACTGATCGGCGCGGTCTCGAAGCGGCCGGCAAAGCTGGGATCCATGGCAAAGATGCGCAGACGCCGGCAGGCCGGCTTGGCCGGCGCCGCCACCTCGGGAAAGGCCGGTTGGGGGGCGACGGCCGCGGCCAAAACCGCGCCGGGCACCGGTGCCTTGAACACCGCACTATAACGGTCCAGGAGGTGACGGCGCAGGGTTTGGGAGATGTCGGGGTCGGCCAGGAGGACCTCCATGGCCTGCCGGAGCGTCGGCAGGGGCACCTCAGCTTCGGGTTCCGGCACCAATTGTTGCAGCTCCGGCCGCAGGAACCAGCGTTGGGTCAGCTCCAGGTTAAACAACCGCTCCCGCAGCGGTTCTTCGGCAATCCCCAAGCCGGTGAGCACCCGCCAGAAGGCAAAAGAATCCCGATCTGCCGGAGTTTTGGGCAGGTTCAGGACCGGACCGACGGCCAGGGCTTTTTTGGCCTGCAGGATGCCGCTGCCGAAATAAGTGGCATCGCCGCTCCGGGCTGAGGTAAACAAGGCGTGGCGGACGGCCTCCACCCGGCGCCAGTCCCGGGGCAGAACGCTCTTGTAACGTTCATACCAGAGGGCCACCGCCGCGGCAATCTGGGGCGTGGCCGCGGAAGTGCCCTGGCCATCCAGATCAACAATATGGGGGCAGCCGAATTTGGGCCAGGGGATGTTGGGTGTATAGGCGGCCAAGGCCGAGACCATGATGTGCTGGGGGCCGAAATTTCCCTGGAGTACATAAGGCGCCAGGCCATCATAGGGCTGGTGATTGCCCATGGCGCCGCAGGCGGCGATGGTGCGGCGGTAACGGGCCGGATAGACCACGTGCCGGGTGGGCAGACCGGCGTAATTATTGCCCGCAGCCGCAACGATGCAAAGGCCGGCCTCATAGGCGGCGTTGATGACCTCGTTCCAGGCCGCGGAAGGGAGGCCGCCCATACTCAGGGTGACCACATCAGCTCTGACCTGCAGGGCATAGCGCAGGGCCTGGGCCAGCACGCTGGTATAAAAGAGGATGACCCGGTTGGCGATGCGCAGGGGCACGACGTCCGCCTCGGGAGCGCCGCCGAGAGTCAGGTTGCCGAGCTGGGACAGGGCGCCGGCGGCCAGGATGCCGATGGTACCGGTGCCATGCCCGGAGTTATCCAGAATACCGGAAAAATCCTTATCTTGGGCGGATTTGGGGTTGTCATCGCCGTCTACAAAGTTGCGCTCCAGATCGTCGCGGACGTGGGCGGGACAGGCTTCGTGGCTGCGGTCATAACCGGTGTCGATATGGGCAATCATGGTCCGGGGTTCGTGAAATTCACCCACCATCCCCCGGGCGGCCTGGAGTTGGGAAAAATCCTCGCCCAAGTGCCAGGCCACCCCCGGCCCGATGATGCGGCCGCCTTTATCCGTCTGCGGGGCCGGTTGCGAACAATCGGTGTCCAGGGCCAGAGGTTCCTTGACCTCCCGCTGGGGCACATCCCGATAGATCTCCTGCGCCAGGTCCGGTTCAATGAAGAGGATGTCGCTGGGGGCCAGACCCAACTGCAGGGCCACCTGGCTGTGGGCCAGATCCCAGGGGCTGGGGCCGCCGTCAGGCAGTTCGGCCAGGAACCAGGCCGGGGTAGTGGTCAGCCCCAATTCAGCGCTGGGCACTATCCCCTCAAACAGGGGACGAAGATTGGCACGGGCCGGTACTGCGGCCAGCGAGGCGGTGGGCCGGAGTTTGATGAGAAGACGCCGGGGGTTAGACATGGGCTGCTCCTTGACCGTGGCCACGGTCCGTTGTCAAGCTGCCGGTGGGTGCGATGCCGTAATTTTGTTTTGACGCCGGAAAAATTAAGTTAAAGGATCATATCATAAAACGAGAGCGATCAGAAACAAGAAAGCAGCCGGATTGCTGGCAGGTCGCCATCATCCGGCGGCAAAGTTGGTGCGGCTGAGTATGGCAACAGGAGCCTGCCATCTTTTGGTTTTGAGCAGAAAAAAGGCCGGAAATTTCTCCGGCCCTGTAGTTTGTGCAGTTGCGTCCTTTTAACAGCTTACTTGACAATCTCCCAGTTGGCCTCAAAGGTATTGTCATAGAGGGTATAGGTAAAGCCCATCATTTTGCCGACGCCCGGCGGATTGCCTTCCTGGATCTTCCAGAATGAGAGGTAAATGGATGGGATCATGCGGGGTTCCCCGGTTTCCGGGTCGGGATCGATGTTGTTCCAGGTCTCCCGTTTTTCCATGACCCGCCAGAGGGTGCCGTATTTTTTACTGCGCACCGTCTGCCCAACATGGGGCAACCCTTTTTTGGCCATAATTTCTTCGTACTCTTTCATCGCCGCCTCCTGTCACTCCTCCGAATGAGTCCAGTGCTTAAGAAAGTTTTAACCATGGCCACCAACACAGAACTGTCGTAATTATTATTCTAATCCCGAGCCTCCCTAATGTAAAGTTGCGTGAATTTTTTCTTGCAAGGAAAGCAAGGAGCTCTCCGCCTGGACAATGGCATTCAGGCGCTGATCCAGCTCACCCAGGCGCTGGCTGACCTCCTGGCTGCTGGCCTGCTTCTGGGCCAGGGCCCGTTCCAGGGCCTGTTGGATGCTGGCAGTGGTGTCGTCAATCTTGGCCAGCCAGTTCTGGCGAAATTCCCGGGCCAACTCCGTCAGCCGGGTCTGGAAATCGTAGCGCAGGCGGCCGCAATGTTTATCCACCAGCTCATCGACGTTTTCCAGGAGTTTTTTCAGGAGCATCCCTTTAGTCAGGGCCCGGGGCAGGAGGTTGGTAATAGTCATCTGGATGATTTCCAGCCCGACGGGGTCCTCTTTAAACTTGAACCAGAATTGACTTTTCTGCATCATTTCTGCTTCGCCGCCAAAACCCCGCAGGGAGAAATCAAAGATCCGGGCGGTGAGTTGCGTGAGGCGCTCCAGGATGGCGTTGATGCGGTCGGCGAATTCCTGATGGATATCAGCAAGTTTCTGCACCACCTTCTCGATCTCCTGCCGCCGCCAGAGGGTGAAGATATCCCGCAGGGCGCTGAAGAGGAATTGCTCCATGTCATGGCGCAGGTCGCCGGCGGCCTGGACCTTGGCCTGAAAGGTGACCTCGACGTCGTGATGCAGCCGGGCCAGGGTCTCTTTCTTGAACGCGGCCAGGTCGGCGTTGATCTCCTCCAGCAGGCCCTTGAGGCGGCCGTCCAGGAGGAGCAGCGACATCTCCCGCTCTTTGACCAGGCCCTGCAATTCGTTGTTAAATTGCCGGACCTTGCTTTCCAGCTCCTGCAGGGAGAGGGTGCCGGCCTGGCGCTCCACCTTGAGGGCCAGGGTGGAATCGGTCAGGGCCTTAAGGGCGCCGTGCAGGCAGGAGAGGAGCAGGACCCGGCCCTTTTCGGCGTAGAGAAAGTCGCGCAGGTGCTGCTCGAACTGGGGAAGTTGGCTGGCCACCAGGAGCTCCGGCTGCTGCTGTTCTTTGCCGTCCAGGGCCAGTTTGGCGCTCAAGGGAAAGATCTGCAGGCTGTCGGTGGCCAGACTCTCCATGAGCACTTTGCGGGTAAAATCCAGGGCCTCCTGCCGTTCCGCCTCGGCCACATAATCAATCTTATTCAGGACAAAAAAGAGCTTATGGACATATTCCCGGATATCTCTGAGGAACTCATCCTCCCCGGCCGACAGCGGCGGGTCCACGGTTACCACAAAAATGGCGGCGTCGACGTGGGGCAGATAATTATAGGCCACTTCAGTGTTATGGCTATAGACCGAGCCGACGCCGGGGGTGTCGATGATGCGCACCCCGTCTTTGAGATAATCCGAGGGATAGGCAAGCACCACTTCCCAGACCCCTTTTTGATTGCGGGGATTGCCTCTCTCGGTAATATAATCGGCCAATTCCTCCCGGCGGATCTCCTGACGCTGGCCGTTCTGAAAGAGGACCTCGATCTTCAGTTTCTCACCATATTCAATGATGGTCACCACCGACGTCAAGGGCACCACGGCAGTGGGCAGGAGCGGTTCACCCAACAGGGCATTGATCAGGGTGCTCTTGCCACGTTTAAAGGCTCCCAACATGACCAGATTAAAGCGGTTCTGCTGGAGCTTGGCCAGCAGGGACGCCAGATAGGATTGCTTGATGTCCGGGAAATGCTGCAAGGTTGCCAGCTGCTGGGCCAACTCGTGCTGCAATTGCTGATATTGCGTCATATCCCTCACCTCGCTGCAAAAAAAAACTTCTGCCCCTGAAGGGGCAGAAGTCATCATCCCGATCGCGCCAACGGCCGGGCAATTACGGTGGACTTCATCACCAGTTTTTTTTAATATAGTACTCTCCCGACCTCGGCAAGTCAATCAGAAATCAGGCCGCCGGAAATTTCTCATGAAAAAAAACTTGCCATTTCTGTGGCTCCTGTTGATAATGAAGCCATACCGGAGGCGATGAAGTCCGCCCTGAACCGCCCGCGGCCCTGCCGCCGGGCTAATGACTTCTACTGAGGTTGGCAGATTTCAGTAGAAGTTTTTTTTACCGGGATTATCCTCATGGCTGGACTGAACTTCTGGTATTGCCTTGTCTTGATCTGCCCGGCGGCGTCGTGGGTTCGCCCGCAGCTGCCTGATTCTTCTGTTATGGTACGTCTGCCATTCCGCCGCACCTCCACAACCCGACGATCCTGGCGCCCGAGGTCCAGCCTGCCTGGACTGACGACGACTCTGCGGGCTCTCCGTCTCCGCCTCGTTGCTTCTGATGGATGGACCATGAAAATTCTTCTGGTGATGCTGGGAGGCAGCCTGGGAGCACTGTCACGCTACGGCGTCTCTTTGCTGGCCGTCCAGCTTTTCGGTAGCCGTTTCCCCTGGGGCACGCTCATCGTTAATCTAACCGGCTGTTTTCTCATCGGCCTGGCCTTTGCTCTGGGCGAGAGGGGTTTGAGCATCATGAACCCCTCCATGCGCCTCTTTTTTATGACCGGTTATTTAGGGGCGTTGACTACCTTTTCCACCTATGGTCTGGAGACCATGAATGCCCTGCGCAGCGGCCGCTATCTGGTCAGCGCGGCCAATTTTCTGGCCAATAACCTCATCGGCTCGGCCCTGGTGATTTTGGGGTTGGTGGTGGGGCGACTGCGATGAAAGGCAGGGGCCGGGGGCCAGGGGTTAGGGGTCAGGGGTTAGGGGTTAGGGGCCAGGGGTTAGTGGGAAGGAATCTTAGTAATCGCCATGAGTTATAGAAATCACCCGCGAACCATGAAAATAAGAGTCATCGTATCCGAGCCCCGAGCGTCAGCGAGGGGTTGTCACTATGAACCACTGCCGCAGGGTCGTGGCCGGGAAGTGGTCAATCGCGCCCAGAAGGCGGGATGCGCTGCGCTTTCCCGCCCTACGAGCCCTCTCCCCACGCCAGCGTGGAGCGAGGGAGCCTTTGTAGGGTGGGCATTGCCCACCATATTTTCTCGGAACTCGGAACTTTATTTTCTTGATAATTGCCATTACTTACAAAAGTCACCCGCGAACCATGAATTTGGTCCGTGAGCCGTGAGCCGTGAGCCGAAAAAACGGAAAAGGGTTGACCAGTTGTCTCTATTTTGTGGCAAAGGACAAGCAACTGTCCACTGACCACTGACCACTGCCCTCTGACCACTGTATTTTCTTGGTAATGACCCTTGACCTTTACCCTTAACCGATTACCCTTCTCGAGGGTGCCATGCAACCCTATAAGCTAATCGACATTTTCACCTCTGAAGAAGCCCGCTGGCAGGGGCAGCTTCTGCCCCGGGCCGTGGGAGAATATATCCATGATTTAAAAATCCCGGCCCGGCTGCTGATTGTGCGGGGAGTGGCCGGGGTCTATGAGAGCGGGGAGATCAGCACCCCGGGGATAGAGGTGCTGGGCTACAATATGCCGGTCTGGATCAGGATCATCCTGCCGGCGGTGGAGGCTGACCGGGTTACGGCTACGTTGGCAAAGATGGTCACCGACGGCATAGTGGCGGTCCAGGACCTGCAGGTCGTGTCGCATCGCATCAAAGGGAAGCTCCTGCCCAAACATGTCCGGGTGCGGGACATCATGAACCCCAATCCCCAAAGGGTGCAGTTGACCACACCGGTCAATGAGGTGGCCCGCCTTCTGTTATCTTCCACCTTCACCGGCCTGCCGGTGGTGGACCGGGACAACCGGCCGGTGGGAGTGATCTCCCAGACCGACTTAATCTATAAAGCGGGCCTGCCCATGCGCCTGGGTCTGCTGGCCGAGGCCGAAGATGCCAAGATTGCTGCTGTTTTAGAGGCCATGGCCAAGAAACAGGCCCGTGAGGTCATGACCTCGCCGGCGGTGGTCATCCATCAGGAGGCCCCGGTCACGGCGGCCGTGGATCTCATGCTGCAAAAAGGGGTGAAGCGCCTGCCGGTGATCGACGACCAGGGCCGGCTGGTGGGCAATCTCTCCCGGGTGGATATCTTCCATACCATCCTGAAGGAGTGCCCGGATTGGCAGGCCTTTCAGAAACAGCAGATAAAGGTGGAAAACCTCAGCACCGTAGCCGATATTATGCGCCGGGAGGTAATCACGGTGCGGCCTGAGACGCCGGTGGAGGACCTGATCCGGATCATTGACACCAATGACATCCAACGGATCTGTGTGGTGGATGAGAATGGCGTCTTCCTGGGGCTGATCTCGGACAAGGACCTGCTGGCGGCCTTTGCCGACCGTCATCCCGGCATCTGGAATTATTTTGTCAGCAAGCTGCCGTTTACCGAGCGGCGCCGCCGGGATAAGCACCTGCAGCGGTATCTGGAGCTGCAGACCGCCGGCGACATCATGAATACCCAGATCGTTACCGTGCCGGAGGAGACGCCCATGCAAAACGCCATCCAGATCATGTTGGACGGCGCTTTCAAACGCCTGCCGGTGGTGGACGGCCAGGGGAAGTTGCGCGGCATGGTCAGCCGGGAGGCCCTGTTGCGGGCCGGCTTTGCTTCCCTGGCGCCCAGCGCCGGGGGCGCGCCTCCAGGCGCAACACCGCCATCCGGCAGTTCGCCAGGAGATTGAGGACAGGAGAGGCCCATGGAACAGATGTGGTTTACCGCGGCAAGTTGGATCGGTCTGGCGCTGGTGGCCAGCCTCATCTCCATCCGCACCGGTATTTCGGTGGCCCTGGTGGAGATTTTTTTGGGAGTTGTCGGCGGCAACTTTTTGGGGTTTCAGCCCAACGAATGGATCAACGTCCTGGCCGCCTTCGGCTCCATGATGCTCACCTTCCTGGCCGGCGCGGAAATCGATCCGGACTCCCTGCGCCGACATCTCAAACCCAGCCTGGTGATCGGCGGCGTCTCCTTTCTCTTCCCCTTCCTGGGAGCCGTGGCCTTTAGCTACTGGGGCACCAACTGGGATCTGCGAGCTTCTCAAATCTCCGGCATCGCCCTGTCCACCACCTCGGTGGCTGTGGTCTATGCCGTCATGGTGGAGACCCGCCTCAATGAAACGGACCTGGGCAAACTCATCCTGGCCGCCTGTTTTATCACCGACCTGGGCACCGTCCTGGCTTTGGGGATCCTGTTCGCCCGCTATGACCGTTGGATGATCGTCTTTGTGGTCGTCACCGGCTTGGCCCTCTGGCTGCTGCCCCGCTTCAGCCGCTACATGTTTACGAAATACGGCGGCCGGGTCAGCGAACCAGAGGTTAAATTTATCTTCCTGGTCCTCTGTTTCCTGGGGGCTTTGGCGGTAACGGCCAGCAGTGAGGCGGTGCTGCCGGCCTATCTCTTCGGCCTGGTAGTGGCCGGCGTCTTTGTCCGGGACAAGATCCTGCTGCACCGCATGCGCACCATTACCTTTACCCTGCTGACGCCCTTCTTTTTCATCAAGGCCGGCGCTTTGATCTCCATCCCCGCCCTCATTTCTGGTTTCTGGCTCATCCTTATCCTGCTGGCGGTCAAACTGATCACCAAGATCATCAGCGTCTGGCCGCTGACCAAATATTATGGCATGACAACCCGGGAGGGGAATTACGTGACCCTGCTCATGGCCACCGGTTTGACCTTCGGCAGCATTTCGGCCCTCTTCGGTCTCACCAATAACATCATCAATCAGGCGCAGTACTCGGTGCTGGTGACGGTGGTCATCGCCTCAGCGGTGGTGCCCACCTTCATCGCCACCACCTGGTTTTCCCCCAAACGACCGTTTGTGGCGGAGCCGGTGGTATACGGCACCATGGAGCATTTTCTTCATTATCCCGAGGAAGTGTGAGAGCTTAAACCGGAAGTCAAAGGTTAGTGGGAATCAGGGTGCGCCGGTGCCTCGCTTCGAAGCGCGGTCGCGCCCCAACTTTGAACTCTTTCCTAACACCCGGCAAGGAACAGGAGGCGGTTATGTTCAAAAAACTTCTCGTGGCCTACGATGGCTCGGAGGGAGCCCAGAAGGCCCTGGCTGCGGGCGTCAAACTGGCCAGGATCCATCAGTCCGAGCTGTGGGCGGTCTTCGTCCAGGAGCGGTTGCCCCGCTATGGCGGCACCATCGACGAGATTGACGAAGAGAAGAAATATTTCGATGAGCGGTTCGAAAAGCTTGCCGCCGAGGTCCGGACCAAGGCTCAGGAAGCAGGCCTGGAGATCAAGATGCTGCGGCCCTTCGGGCATCCGGCCCAGACTATCGTGGAGCTGGCCAAAGAGGGGAACTATGACCTCATCATCGTGGGGCACAGCGGCCTCTCCGGAGTCTGGGCCGCCTTTCTGGGCACCACTGCCGAGAAGGTCAGCCGCCACGCCCCCTGCAGCGTCCTCATCGTCCGGTAGAAGGGCAGGGACCAGGGGCCAGGGACCAGGAGCCAGGGACCAGGGACCAGGGGCCAGGGACCAGGGGCCAGAGGCCAGGGGCCAGAGGCCAGGGACAAGAAAATTCCTAGTGGGGCGGGCCTTAAGTGCCCGCCCAAGCTAGCCCCCGGCAGTAACTTTTATTTCATGGTTCGCGGGTGACTTTTATAACTAATGGCAATTAGTTGAAATTTTAGAGGAGAATTGGCCATGCCTGCCACAACGCCGGCCGCGGCGCACTCCAATCTGGAGCCACCCTCGGCCATCAGATTCGTTATCCTGCTGGGGGTGGTCAGCCTCCTCAGCGACATGACCTATGAGGGAGCCAGGAGCATCAATGGCCCTTTCCTGGCCCAGTTGGGGGCCGGGGCGGCCCTGGTGGCCACGGTGGCTGGTCTGGGGGAACTCATCGGCTATGCCCTGCGGCTGGTCTCCGGGCTGCTCACCGACCAGACCCGGCGCTATTGGGCCATTACGTTGATCGGTTACTGCCTCAATCTTTTTGCCGTGCCGCTGCTGGCCCTGGTGGGGCGTTGGGAAATCGCCGTCGGCCTGATGCTGACGGAACGGCTGGGCAAGGCCATCCGCAATCCGGCCCGGGATGCCATGCTGTCCCATGCGGCCTTTACGGTCGGCCGGGGTTGGGGCTTCGGCCTGCACGAGGCCATGGATCAACTGGGCGCCTTTCTTGGCCCGGTGATGATGGCCGGCGTCTTGTTTTTCAAAGAAGCCGGCGGCTACCCCACGGCCTATGGCATGCTGCTGCTGCCGGCCCTGGCCGCCATAGGCACTCTCCTCTGGGCCAGATTTTTGTACCCTCGCCCGGAACATCTGGAAGTCAAGGTCCTGACGGTGGAGCCCGAGGGCCTGTCCCGGTCGTTCTGGCTCTACGTTGTCGCGGTGGCCCTGCTGGGGGCCGGTTTTGCCGATTTTCCGCTCATCGCCTACCACTTTAAACAGGCCCAGGTGATGCCGGTGGCCTGGATTCCCCTGGCCTATGCCGTGGCCATGGGCACCGACGCCCTGGCGGCCCTGGCTTTGGGCTATACCTATGATCGCCTGGGGGTCGTGGTGATGGTGGCTGCCACCCTCCTGTCGGCCCTCTTTGCACCGTTGGTCTTTCTGGGGGGCTTCGGCTGGGCCATCCTGGGGATGGTCCTGTGGGGCATCGGCATGGGGGCCCAGGAGTCGGTGATGCGGGCCGCGGTGGCCGATCTGGTGGCCAGCAACCGCCGGGCCTCGGCCTACGGCATCTTCCAGACGGGCTACGGTCTCTGCTGGTTCCTGGGGAGTGTCCTCATGGGTCTCCTCTATGATCATTTTCTGGTTTATCTCATCATCTTTTCGGTGGTTAGCCAAATCCTGGCCATCCCCATTATTCTGGTGGTGGCCCGCAGCTTCTGTCCGGTGCGGCGTTAGGGGCAAAAAGTCTTGACCTGGCCCTTACAATCAGGAAATTTTTCCAATCTCCCTGACAGAATATGGTATGGTTAATGATAATACCCTCTAATCAGAAAGGAATGTATTCATGAGTCCGAAAATCAGTGCCGTCAAGGCCATGGAAATTCTTGATTCCCGCGGCAATCCCACCATTCGGGTCTTTGTTGCCCTGGACAACGGTGTCGTCGCCTCGTCATCGGTCCCTTCCGGGGCCTCCACTGGTGAAAATGAGGCGGTGGAGTTGCGGGACGGCGATGCCAAACGCTACGGCGGCAAAGGCGTGCTGCAGGCGGTGGAGAATGTCAATGCCATCATTGCGCCGGAGGTCATCGGCCGGGACCCCAGGTATCAGGCCGATCTGGACCGGCTGCTCATCGGCTTGGACGGCACGCCCAACAAGGGCAAGTTGGGGGCCAATGCTATTCTGGGCGTGTCCCAGGCCGTGGCCAAGGCCGCGGCCGAGAGCGCCAACCTGCCCCTCTACGCCTACCTGGGCGGCACCGGGGCGGTGCGTCTGCCCATGCCCATGATGAATGTCTTGAACGGCGGCAAACACGCGGACAACAGTGTGGATTTTCAGGAATTCATGATCATGCCCCTGGGCGCCCCCACCTTCCGGGAGGCCCTGCGCTACTGCGCCGAAGTTTTCCATACCCTGAAGAAAATTTTGCAAAAAAAGGGCTACAATACCAATGTCGGCGATGAGGGCGGCTTTGCCCCCAATCTCAAGAGCAACAACGAGGCCTGCGAGGTGATCTTGGAGGCCATCACCGCGGCCGGTTATCAACCGGGCCGGGATGTAGCCCTGACCCTGGACCCGGCGGCCAGCTCTTTTTTTGAGAACGGCGTCTATAATCTCAAAAAGTCCGGCCAGGGCACCAAAATCACCGCAGAGATGATTGCCCTTTATCAGGAATGGGTACAAAAATATCCCATCGTCTCCATTGAGGATGGACTGGATGAAAATGATTGGCCCGGATTTCAAGCCATGACCGCAGCCATGGGTGACAGGATTCAGATCGTCGGCGATGATCTTTTCGTCACCAACAGCACCTTCGTCCGGCGGGGCATCGCCGAGAAGGCGGCCAATGCCGTCCTCATTAAGCTCAATCAGATCGGCACGGTGACTGAAACCATCGAAACCATCCAGCTCTGCCGCCGGGCCGGCTGGGGCTTTGTCATTTCGCATCGCTCCGGGGAAACGGAAGACACCTTTATGGCCGACTTTGCCGTGGCCATGGGCGGCGGTCAGATCAAGACCGGCTCAGTGAGCCGCAGTGAACGCATTGCCAAATACAATCGCCTCCTGGAGATTGAAGCGGAGCTGGGCCAGGCCGCGGTCTTTGGCAATCCAGTTGCCTACTAGCAGGGCAGGGTGGGGCGCCCGAATCAGCGGCGCAATCGCCCCGCCCATGCCCGGCTCCCCTGGAGCCTGAGTCGTTGGCTTTTCCCTTTTGAGAAAAAAATGTCGCAATGTCCAATACCATCTTCTAATGCAGCCCGTCCCCGCCACGGGGGCGACGTCACCTTGGCTAAAAACGCCTTCGGGCGCAGCGAGATCATTGATTTCAGTGCCAACATGAATCCGCTGGGGCCGCCCCAGGGGGTTTGGCAGGCCGTCCTGGAAACTCTCCAGGAAATTGTCCATTATCCCGATCCATACGCCCGGGAGCTGCGGACCACCTTAGCAGCTCATTTGGGGATAGAGCCGGCCAACCTGGTGCTGGGCAACGGTTCCATGGAGCTCCTCTATCTGCTGCCCAGGATCAGTCGCCAGGACCGGGCGTTGCTGCCGGCGCCGGGGTTCAGTGAGTATGAATACGGCGTGCGCCTGGCGGGCCTCCCCTGTCAGTATATCTATCTTGAACCCCCGGCGTATACCTGGAACCTGCCGGCACTCTGCCAGGCCGTGGCCCAGGGCGGCCTGATCTTTCTGTGCAACCCCAACAACCCCACCGGCACCCTGCTCTCTCAGGAAGCCCTGGCGGAGGTGCTGGCCGTGCTGCCCGAGACGGCCCTGCTGGTGATGGATGAGGCCTTCATTGATTTTGTGGATGACTACCGGAGCCTGACTCTGGTCCACCGAGCGGTGCAGGACCCCCGGGTGGTCGTCCTCGGATCGCTGACCAAATTCTATGCCCTACCGGGCCTGCGATTGGGGTATGCGGCGGGTACCACGGAATGGGTGCAGCGCTTGGCGGCGCAGGTGCCGCCCTGGAACATCAACAGCCTGGCCCAGGCGGCCGGGACCGCGGCCTTGCAGGATCAGGAATATCTGGCCCATTCCCGGGAATATATCCGCAAGACCCGGCAGAAATTCTATGAGGCCTTGCAGACTGTCCCGGGGCTGCAGCCTCTGGCGCCCACCGCCAATTTCATCTTCTGCCGTCTGGGGCCGGAGCTCCCGAACGCCCCCCGCTTGGTGCAACTCATGGGGCAGCGGGGTTTTCTCCTCCGGGACTGCTCCAATTACCGGGGCCTGGACGACCGGTGCATCCGGCTGGCAGTGCGCCGGCCGCGGGAAAATGAGGCCCTGGTAGCGGCTTTTAAGGACTTGCTCAGCCATGGGATTTGAACTCCTGACAGCCTATGCCCTGGACCTGGTGCTGGGCGACCCGCCCTCCTGGCCACATCCGGTCCGCTGGCTGGGGCGGCTGATTGCTGCCGGAGAGGAACCCCTGCGCCGGCGCCTTGCCTCCCCGCGCCTGGCTGGGACGGTTCTCGCCGGCGGCTGCGTGCTGGCCGCGGCCGGGAGCGCCGCCCTGCTTATCTGGCTGGCCGGGGCCGGCCATCCCTGGCTGGGCTGGCTGATGAGCGTCCTGTTGATCTATTGGGCCATTGCCGTGCGGGACCTGGCAAACCATGCCTGGGCGGTCTATCGGCCGCTCCAGCAGGGTGATCTGCCCGCGGCCCGGCAGGCCTTGGCTTATATTGTCGGCCGGGAGACGGCTGAATTGGACGAAGCTGGGGTCATCCGGGCCACGGTAGAGACCATTGCCGAAAATACGGTGGATGGGATCATTTCACCCCTGTTCTATGCGGCCCTGGGGGGGGCGCCGCTGGCCTGGGCCTTCAAAGCGGTCAGCACCCTGGATTCCATGGTGGGCTACAAGACGCCCCGCTATCGGGAATTCGGCTGGGCCGGGGCGAAGCTGGATGATCTGGCCAATTGGCTTCCCGCCCGCCTCAGCGGCCTCTTTTTTGTCCTGGGGGCCAAACTGACGGGCCTGGACGGGCGTCGGGCCTGGCAGATCTTTTGCCGGGATGGCCGGCGCCACGCCAGCCCCAACGCCGGCTGGCCCGAAGCCGCCATGAGCGGCGCCCTGGGCCTGCGCCTGGGCGGCGCCAATGTCTACCATGGCACGGTGGTGGAAAAACCTTGGATCGGCGACCCGCTCCGGGAGCCGGAATTGGCCGATATTCCCAGGGCTGTCCGCCTGCTCCTGGCCGTCAGCACTCTGGCCGCCTTAAGCCTGGCGGCCCTTAGTCTACTCCTGAAAAAAGGGTTGACTTAAAGCTGGTCTTGCCGTACCATGTGTCATTCTTGAGCGCAGTCGAATGAGCCTCCCACGCCGGCCGCTGCCGGTCAAACCCCTGGTTAGTGTGATTTTTGCCCAGCCGAACTTGGAGACCACGGTCTTCCAGGAACTGACCGGTTTATTGGGACCGCCCGACCTGGTGAGCGGTTGGCTGCCTTTTGACCAGACTCGCTATTATGAGCCGGAAATGGGGGGCAGGTTGCAACGACGCCTGGCCGCCTTTCTCTGCCTGGCCGATCCGGGGATGCTGAGCCGCTGGAAACAGTATACCAATCAATTGGAAGACCGCCTGTCAATGGGCGGCCGCCGTTGGGTGAACATCGATCCGGGCTATCTGGCCCGGGAGCGCCTGGTCCTGGCCACCGGCAAGAACTACACGCACCGGCTCTATCTGCAGGACGGCATCTATGGGGAAGTCACCCTCATCTTTCAAAAAGGCGGCTGGCAGACCTTGCCCTGGACCTACCCCGATTACGGCAGCGAACCCTTGCGGCATTTTTTGGCCCAGGCCCGGCAGAAATACCTCTGGCAGTTGCGGCAATTGGCCGCAATCGGGGCCGGCCTCAGGACGGAACCTGCCTAACGCGGGGTTTCAACCAAAAAATAAAAATACAGACAGGCACGGCGGGCACGGCCCGCCCTAGAAAACGCCTTTCTCGAAACTCGGAACTCGAAACTCGGAACTATGAAAAGAGCTCGTAGGGCGGGAAAGCCTAGCGCATCCCGCCTTCTGTGGATGATTGCTTACTTGTGAGCCATGACCGTGGAGCAGAGGTGCAGACCAACAACCACTCGCTGATGTTCGTGGCTCGGAGACAATGCCTCTCATTTGCATGCAGCCAGGGGAAATGGTAGTCAAGAGCGTCCGCCAAAATTTTTGGACTGCCATCAGGGCCATCGTCAGGGCGGACAGCCCTGTCAAACCCATAAAAAAACGCAGCCCAAAAATGCCATGACCAATTTGCAGAACTTGACATACACAACTGAAAAACAGACAAGTGTTGCCAGTTTATTCAAATTTTCTAAATAATTGCCATGACCTGGCGGTCACCCGCAAACCATGCAAATAAAGGTGATTGCCTGTGGCTGACTTGGGCGGGCACGGCCCGCCCTAGAAAACTAATTTTCCAGAAACCAGAAACCAGAAACCAGAAACCGGAAACCATCTCGGAACTCGGAACTATGAAAAGTATGACCGCCTTTGGCCGGGGTGAGGCTGAGGGAGCCGGTTGTCGGTTAGTGGTGGAGTTGCGCACCCTGAACCACCGGTTCCTGGATTTTCACCTGAGGCTGCCCCGCTTCCTCCTGAGTCTGGAAGATCGGTTTCGGAAGCTCATCGCGGCTCGCATTGCCCGGGGACGGGTGGAAGCCACGGTCTCCCTGACATATGTCGGCCCCAGCCCCAGGTCGCTGGTGGCCGATGTTCATCTCTTGCAGGAGGCGGCGGCTATCCTGTCGGAACTGCAGGAGGTTTTTGCCCTGCCGGAACGATGGGGCTGGCAGGAGCTGCTCCGGTTTCCCGAGGTCATTGCGGTGCAGGAGACCGCCCCAGGAGATGAAGAGGCCCTGTGGTCCGTCCTGGCAGCGGCCGGCACCATGGCCCTGGAGGTGGTGGAGGCCATGCGCCGGCGGGAAGGGGACTATCTGCGGGGGGAACTGTTGAGCCATTTACAGCGGGTGGCGGACCAGGTGGATGCCATTGAACTGCGGGCCAGCACCGTGCCGGAGGTCTATCGAGATAAGCTGCAGGCCCGCCTGGCGCAACTTTTGCCCGAGAGCTCGCCCCTGGACCCCCAGCGCCTGGCCCAGGAAGTGGCCATGCTGGCGGATCGGGCCGATATCACCGAAGAGCTGGCCCGACTGCGCAGCCATCTGGAGCAGTTCCAACAGGCCATGACGGCAACCGGACCCAGCGGCCGCAAACTGGACTTTCTCCTCCAGGAGATGAACCGGGAGATTAATACCATCGGCTCCAAGGCCACCGACGCCGGCATTGCGCAAGCGGTCATTGGCGTCAAGACCGACTTGGAGCGGCTGCGGGAACAGGTGCAGAATATTGAATAACTGAGCCAAACCCTAATGATGTAAGGTTTCGCCAGTCTTGCCGCCATTGGGGAATAATCCTATGTCTGGGAAAGATGCAGCTCTAATAAATATCGGTTTTGGCAATACGGTTGTTAGCGCCCGGGTGGTGGCCATTGTCACGCCTGGGTCGGCGCCCATGAAACGCCTGCGGGAAGACGCCAAGAACGAGCAGCGACTCATCGACGCCACTCATGGGCGCAAGACCCGAGCCATCATCATCACGGACAGCAATCATATCATTCTGTCGGCCATCCAGCCTGAAACACTTGCGCAACGCTTTGCCGGTGACGGGGCGCCGCACCGGGGTTCCAAGGAGACCTGAATGGCGGCCCAGATCTTTGTGATCTCCGGCGCTTCCGGGGCTGGGAAGACAACCCTGGTCAGGGCCATTCAGGCCGGCGATTCCAGCCTGCGGTTCGCCGTCTCATATACCACCCGGCCGCCCCGTCCGGGCGAAGTGGATGGGCAGGATTATTGTTTCGTCTCCGAGGAGGAATTCGGCCAACTCATCCGGGAAGGCCTGCTGGTGGAGTATGTCTACCAGTTCGGCTATTACTACGGTACGTCCCGGACGTGGCTTGACCAAGCCCGGCAGGGGCATCAGGATATCCTCTTTGACGTGGAGATGCATGGCGCCAGGGCCTTAAAAGAGCACTATCCCCAGGGAGTTTTCATCTTTATCCTGCCGCCGACGCCGGAGGTCCTGGAGAGCCGCTTGCGTCGGCGGGGCAACCTGCCGGAGGCGGAACTGCAGGCACGCCTGGCCCGGGTCCGTCAGGAAGTGCAGGAGGCCCCATGGTATGATTATCTTGTGGTCAACGATGAGCTGGCCCAGGCGACCGCCCGGCTCCAGGCCATAGTGACCGCAGCCCGTTGCCGGTCCAGCGTCCTCTGGCCCACCCTCAGCCCTTTCTGGCGTTAGCCGGCCAGGCGCTCTGCCAGCCCAGCGGTCTGGCCCGCTGCCGGAAGATCTGCTCCTGCGTTTGGCCAATCTTGACACCGACTCCCAAACCGGATAAAAAAGGACAGTTATGGCCAGGCCAGTCCTCCGGGTTCTGGTAATAATGGCAGAACGGTGGCACTATGGGAAAATATTGGGACGCTGGGATCGAGACCCTGAATTCTGCTGACCTGCAAAAACTGCAACTGGAACGCCTGCGGCAGACGGTGGCCCGGGCCGGGCGGAGTCCGTTTTATGGCGAGCGTCTGCGCCAGGCCGGCGTGACGGCAGACTCCATCCGGAGCCTCGCTGATATCCGCAAGATACCGCTGACCAGCAAAGACGATCTCCGGGCCCACAGCCGGGAGATGCTGACGGTGCCCCTGCGGGACATCATCCGGGTGCATGCCTCTTCGGGCACCACGGGCCAGGCGACGGTTATCTATTATACCCGCACCGATATTGAGCTGTGGGCCGATCTGGTGGCCCGGTCCATGTACATGACCGGCCTGCGGGCCGATGACGTCTTCCAGAATATGATGGGGTATGGGTTGTTCACCGGTGGTTTGGGTTTTCACTATGGCGCCGAACGCCTGGGGGCGATGACCATCCCCGCCGGCGCCGGCAACAGCAGGCGCCAGGTACAGCTGATGCAGCAGTTCGGGACTACGGCTATCCATATTATCCCCAGCTATGCCTTGTTTCTCCTGGCCACCTT
>Ga0272446_1003651_pt1 | contig 19132 bp, 19 predicted proteins | sample YNPCB0061_FD_194587 | JGI IMG/M metagenome (GOLD analysis project Ga0272446, IMG submission 194587) | Hot spring microbial mat communities from Yellowstone National Park, WY, United States - YNP-CB-006-1 | ecosystem: Environmental > Aquatic > Thermal springs > Hot (42-90C) > Sediment | place... | reverse complement strand
AAGCAAGGTTCGCGGTTGTGCCCGCGCTGCACGATGTGCAGCGGGACACCATCAAGATGGACGCGGGGGCGGCGGGGCATGCGGTATCATAGCAAAGATTAATTCGAGCCTGGCCCCTTTTACCCTCTTTTACCCTTTTACCAAGGAAGCAGGACGCGCAATGCGTTGATTTGTAGGGGGTGTTTTTTGAGGGGGGCAAAGATGGGCTAGGCCATTGAGCCCAGATTGTCCATTAGGCGGCCATACGGGCCTACGCGGGGCCTACGCACGCCCTGGCGGTCGCTTTGCGGCGTCTTCGCGCGTCCTAATGAACAATCTGGGTTGAAAATGCAATAATCAACGCCTTTCCCAGGCGGTATCGGCATGACCTCCAGCATGACCCCCAGAACCCTTTATGACAAATTGTGGGACGACCACGTGGTGCACGTGGAGCCCGACGGCACGGCCCTGATCTACATCGACCGGCACCTGGTGCACGAGGTGACCAGCCCCCAGGCTTTCGAGGGCCTGCGCATGAACGGCCGCAAGCCATGGCGCATCGATTCCGTACTGGCCACCCCGGACCACAACGTGCCCACCACGGACCGCCACGCCGGCATTGCCGACCCGGTGTCCCGCACCCAGGTGGAGACCCTGGACGCCAACTGCCACGACTTCGGCCTCAACGAATTCGGCATGAACGACCGTCGCCAGGGCATCGTTCACGTCATCGGCCCGGAGCAGGGCTTCACCCAGCCCGGTGTGACGCTGGTGTGCGGCGATTCCCACACCAGCACCCACGGCGCCTTCGCTGCCCTGGCCTTCGGCATCGGTACCTCGGAAGTGGAGCACGTGCTGGCCACCCAGTGCCTGTGGCAGAAGAAGTCCAAGGCCATGCTGATCAAGGTGGAAGGCAATCTGTCCCCGGGCGTCACCGCCAAGGACATCGCCCTGGCGGTCATTGGCAAGATCGGTACCGCCGGCGGTACGGGCTATGCCATGGAATTCGGCGGTTCCGCCATCCGCGGCCTGTCCATGGAAGGGCGCATGACCTTGTGCAACATGGCCATCGAGGCCGGCGCCCGGGCGGGCCTGGTGGCGGTGGACGACACCACCATCGAGTATTTGCGTGGCAGGCCCCAGGCGCCCAAAGGGGCGCAATGGGACCAGGCCGTGGCCTGGTGGCGCACCCTGGTGTCCGACGAGGGAGCCCGGTTCGATGCGGTGGTGGAAATGGATGCCGCCGCGATCCGCCCCCAGGTCACCTGGGGCACCTCGCCGGAGATGGTGGTGCCTGTGGACGGCCGGGTGCCCGACCCCGCCGAGGCCCCAAGCCCGGTGAAGCAAGCCGACTGGGAGCGGGCCCTGCGCTACATGGGCCTGGCGTCTCACACCCCCATCCGCGAGATCGCCGTGGACAAGGTGTTCATCGGCTCCTGCACCAACTCCCGCATCGAGGATCTACGCGAGGCAGCTCATGTCGCGCAGGGCCGCAAGGTGGCGGCCAACGTCAAGCAGGCTCTGGTGGTGCCTGGTTCCGGCCTGGTGAAGGCCCAGGCGGAGGCGGAAGGCCTGGACAGGATCTTCATCGAGGCGGGATTCGAGTGGCGGGAACCCGGGTGTTCCATGTGCCTGGCCATGAATGCCGACCGGCTGGAGCCGGGGGAACGCTGTGCCTCCACATCGAATCGAAACTTCGAAGGCCGCCAGGGGCAGGGGGGGCGCACCCATCTGGTCAGCCCGGCCATGGCGGCGGCGGCGGCTGTTTTTGGACATTTTGTGGATATTCGTGAGGTGCAATGATGAGCGAGATGACAAAGGCGATGTCCCAGGAAACCGCTGGCATTCCCCGCAAGTGGATCATCCTGGGGGTGGTGAAGGGGGTCCTGCTGCTGGTGGCGGTGGGGGTGGTGTTCAGCCTCTACGGCTGCAACACCGTGCGCGGTATCGGTCAGGACATCGAGAAGGCGGGGGATGCCATCCAGAGGTCCACGCGATGAAGCCTTTCACCCGGCTGGACGGCTTGGTGGCGCCCCTGGACCGGGCCAACGTGGACACGGACGCCATCATCCCCAAGCAGTTTCTCAAGTCCATCAAGCGCACCGGCTTCGGTCCCAATGCCTTCGACGAATGGCGCTACCTGGACCACGGCGAACCGGGTATGGACAACGGCAAGCGGCCCCTGAACCCGGACTTCGTGCTGAACCAGCCCCGCTACCAGGGGGCTTCCATCCTGCTGGCCCGGGAGAACTTCGGCTGCGGCTCCTCCCGGGAACACGCCCCCTGGGCCCTGGAAGACTACGGCTTCCGGGCCCTCATCGCCCCCAGCTTTGCCGACATCTTCTACAACAACTGCTTCAAGAATGGCCTGCTGCCCATCGTGCTGCCCGCCGGGGTGGTGGACCGCCTGTTCAGGGAAACCGAGGCCCACGAGGGCTATCGCCTGGTGGTGGACCTGGCAGCCCAGACCGTGACCACGCCCACTGGCGAGTCCTTCCCCTTTGACGTGGATGCAGAGCGGAAGCATCGTTTGCTCAACGGCCTGGACGACATCGGCCTGACCTTGCAACTCACCGACAAGATCCAGGCCTATGAGGCCCGGCGCAAGGCGCGGGTGCCCTGGCTGTTCGCCTGAGATCGGAAAGGAAAACCATGAAGCTCGCGGTATTGCCGGGAGATGGCATCGGCCCGGAAATCGTCGCCCAGGCGGTCAAGGTGTTGAACGTGCTGAAGGCCGACGGCCTGAAGATCGAGATGGAGGAGGCCCCCATTGGGGGCGCCGGCTACGAGGCCGCCAAGGACCCCCTGCCCGAAGCCACCTTCAAGCTGGCCCAGGCGGCAGACGCGGTGCTGCTGGGCGCCGTGGGCGACTGGAAGTACGACAGCCTACCCCGGGACCTGCGTCCCGAGCGCGGCCTGCTGCGCATCCGCAAGGGCCTGAACCTGTTCGCCAACCTGCGTCCGGCCCTGCTGTATCCGGAACTGGCTGGAGCCAGCACCCTGAAGCCGGAAGTGGTGTCCGGCCTGGACCTGATGATCGTGCGGGAACTCACCGGCGACATCTACTTCGGTCAGCCTCGGGGCATCTCCACCCTGGAGAACGGCGAGCGGGAAGGCATCAACACCATGCGCTACAGCGAGTCGGAGATCCGCCGCATCGGTCGTATCGCCTTCGACATCGCCATGAAGCGCAACAGGAAGGTCTGCTCCGTGGACAAGGCCAACGTGCTGGAGACCACCGAGCTGTGGCGCCAGGTGATGATCGAGATCGCCAAGGACTACCCGGAAGTGGAGCTGTCCCACATGTACGTGGACAACGCCGCCATGCAGCTGGTGCGGGCCCCCAAACAGTTCGACGTGATGGTCACCGGCAACATCTTTGGCGACATCCTGTCGGACGAGGCCTCCATGCTCACCGGCTCCATCGGCATGCTGCCCTCCGCCTCCCTGGACGAGCACAACAAGGGTATGTACGAGCCCAGCCACGGTTCTGCCCCGGACATCGCCGGCAAGGATATCGCCAACCCCCTGGCCACCATCCTGTCGGTGGCCATGATGTTCAAGTACAGCTTCCACGACGACGCCACCTACCAGCGCATCGACAACGCGGTGAAGAAGGTGATCGCCTCCGGCAAGCGTACCGCCGACATCTGGACCGAGGGCTGTGAGAAGGTGTCCTGCTCGGCCATGGGCGACGCCGTCGTGGCGGCCATGTAATCAATTGAAAGTATTGGGGTTTGTAAAATGAAAAAAGTAGGCTTGATCGGCTGGCGCGGCATGGTGGGTTCGGTCCTGATGGGACGGATGCGGGACGAAAAGGATTTCGACCTCATCGACCCCGTGTTCTTCACCACTTCCAACGTGGGGGGCCATGGCCCGGACATCGGCAAGGATGTGCCCCCCCTCAAGGACGCCAACAGCATCGACGCGCTGAAGGCCATGGACATCATCATCACCTGCCAGGGGGGCGACTACACCAAGGAGGTGTATCCGAAGCTCATGGCCGCCGGCTGGAAGGGCTACTGGATCGATGCCGCCTCCACCCTGCGCATGGACAAGGACGCCATCATCATCCTGGACCCGGTCAACAAGCACGTCATCCAGGAGGGCATCGCCAGGGGCATCAAGACCTATGTGGGCGGCAACTGCACCGTGTCCCTCATGCTCATGGCCATTGGCGGCCTGTTCCAGCAAGGCCTGGTCGAGTGGATTTCCCCCATGACCTATCAGGCCGCGTCCGGCGCCGGCGCCCGCAACATGCGGGAGCTGATCCAGCAGATGGGCGCGGTGCATGGCGAGGTGAGTCACCTGCTCAGCGATCCGGCCTCCGCCATTCTGGAGATCGACCGCAAGGTCACTGATTTCATCCGCTCCGACGTCTACCCCCTGGAGGCCTGGCCCGTACCCCTGGCCGCCAGTCTGATCCCCTGGATCGACGTGCAGATGCCCTCCGGCCAGTCCAAGGAGGAGTGGAAGGCCCAGGTGGAGTGCAACAAGATTCTGGGCCGCTCGGACAATCCGATTCCCATCGACGGTCTGTGCGTGCGGGTGGGGGCCATGCGTTGCCATTCCCAGGCCCTCACCATCAAGCTGACCCGGGACGTGCCCCTGGACGAGATCCACGACATCATCGCCGAGCACAATGCCTGGGTGAAGGTGGTGCCCAATGAGCGCCAGATCACCATGGAGCAACTCACCCCCGCCGCCGTCACCGGCACACTCACCGTCCCCGTGGGGCGTATGCGCAAGCTCAACATGGGCAAGGAGTACCTGTCCGCCTTCACCGTGGGTGACCAGCTGCTGTGGGGTGCGGCCGAGCCCCTGCGTCGGATGCTGCGTATCCTGCTGGAAGGCTGAGTTGGCTGCCGAGGGTGTGGTCTCCCAGTTCGACCTGGCGGTGCTGGGGGCGGATGACCCGTTGGGGGAATCGTTTCTCAAGGCTTTGGAAGACCGCGAAGTCCAGGTAGGTCGCATCTACCCCCTGGCGCAGGGGGAAAGCGAAGGTATCGTGGCCTTCCGCGGCGAGGAATGGCCTTGCCTGCCCGCCGACAGTTTCGATTTCGGTTTGGCGCAGGCCTTGGTGGTGGCCAGCCCCGGCGCGGCGGCGCGGCGCCTGGCCGAAGAGGTGCGCGGCAAGCATCCGGTCATGCCCGTGTTGTCCATGGATGCGCTGATCCCGGCGCCCGCCTTGGCCGTGGCCAGATTGCTCAGGGTCCTGACCGCAGTGGGGGGCGGGGTGGTGCAGGCGGAAGCCTTCGTAACCCTGCCGGTGGCCCTGGCGGGCAAGTCTGGCGTTGACGAGCTGGTCAACCAGTCCCGGGGCCTGTTCAACATGGAATCCCCCGATCCGGAAGTCTTTCCCCTGCAAATCGCCTTCAACGTGATTCCCCAGATGGATGACGAAGCGGGCCGCTACAGCCCAGGCAGGCTTTCCGCCCTCGTTCGCGACCGCTTGCCCTCGGCGGATATTGGTTTTTCGGTGACATGGGCGCCTTTGTTCTATGGCGCCGCAACTGCCTTGCATGCGCGCCTGGGGCACCAGGTGGATCCGGCCGATCTGCGCCGGGCCCTGAAACACCAGGAGGGCATCTGTCTCATGGAATCGGACCTGCCGGCTGGAAATCCAACGCCGGCTACAGATTCCGCGGAAAGTGCCGATATCTTCCTCGGGCAGGTGCGGGCAAAGGAGGCGGATGTCCGTTTGTGGTTGGTGTATGACCCGCTGCGCCTGGAAGCGATGCAGATGGTATTGGCCGTGGAAAATTGGATTGAAAAACCGACAAATTCGATGCTAACGTGAAAAGCACTTAAAGTTACGCGCCTAAGCTCATGAGACATTTGAAAAAACGGATGTATCCAGGTTGGGCGTGAACAGCACCATGACTCAAGGTTGAGGAAAAGGCGGAGAGATGAAGAAATCCATCAAAATCAGTGGGTTGTTGTCGGCGCTGCTGCTCGCTTGTGGAGGTACCCATGCCGCCGGTCTTGGCAAGCTCTCCGTGCAATCCGCATTGGGACAGCCGCTCAGGGCGGAAATCGAGTTGCTGTCCGTAACCAAGGAGGAGCTACCCGGTATTTCCGCCCGTCTGGCCAGCCAGGAATTATTCCGCCAAGCCCGCATCGACCGGTCAGGCGCGCTGGGGGCCCTGGAGTTCGACGTGGCCCAGCGCGCCAATGGCCAGCCCGTGATCCGCATTAGCTCGTCGACGCCCATGGCGGATCCCTTCCTGGATATGTTGATCGAGCTCAACTGGAGCACGGGTCGCATCATCCGCGAATACACCATCCTGCTGGACCCGCCCGCGGAAGGCCGTTCCACACCCCAGGCAACGGCCGTCAAACCTGCTGTGTCCGACACGGTCGCCACGGAAGCCTCCAAGCCCGCCCAGGAAGTCTCGAAACCCGTGGCCGAGCCGGCCGCGAAGCCCGCGCCGTCCCGTTACGGTCCGGTCAAACCCGGTGAGACCCTTCGCTCCATCGCCAGCCGGGTGAAAGGCGCGGACGTCACCCTGGAACAGATGATGGCGGGGCTGTATCTGAGCAACAAGCCCGCCTTCATCGACGGCAACATGAATTTGTTGAAAAAAGGCGCGGTGCTGAACGTACCCTCCTCGGAGGCGGTGCACCTCCAGACCGCTCCCTCCCAGGCCCTCCGCATGATCCAGAAGCATGCGGAAGAATGGCATGCCTATCGTGGCAAGGTGGCGGCGGGGGCAGGCGAGGTGCCTGAATCCCAGGTGGAAGGCAAGGCCGCGGCAGGCAAGATCACCCCCAAGGTGGAAGACAAGACACCGCCGGCGGCCACGCCCAGGGATGTGCTCAAGCTCTCCAAGGGCGAGCCCGCCCCGGGAAGCAAGGCGGATGCCAAGACCCAGGAACGCTTGCAGGCCCTTGAAGAGGAATTGGCCGCCAAGTCCCGCGCCTTGCAGGAATCCCAGGATCGTGTGGGCCAGTTGGAGCGGGCGGTGCGCGACATGCAGCAACTGCTGGCGATGAAATCCCAGGAGGCGGTGAAGCCGGGGGCCGCGCCTGCCGCCCCGGCGGCACCCGAGCCCCCCAGGACTCAGGCGCCAGCGCCCGCCCCAACCCCAGCCGCCAAGCCTGTTCCCACTCCCGCACCGGTGCCGCCGGTGCCACCCCCTCCGGCCCAGGAGGAGGCCAGCTGGCTGTCCACCTTCCTGAGCAACCCGATCTATATCGGTGGCTTGGTGGCCGCGGGCCTGTTGTCTGGGCTGCTCTGGATGATGATGATGGGTAGCCGTCGTCGTCAGGGCCTGAACAAGTTCGAAGACAGCATCATGACCGGCGGCGAATTCAAGAGCGGCGCCGTGTTCAATACCGGTGGCGCCGAGTCCGCGGCGAGTCCCACCAATACCGAGGGCAGCATGCTGCTCACGGATTTCAGCCGTTTGGGGCTGGGCGCCATCGATACCCACGAAGTGGACCCCATCGCCGAAGCCGAGGTCTATATGGCCTATGGGCGGGACGCGCAGGCGGAGGAAATCCTCAAGGAGGCCCTGGAGAAGGATTCCAGCCGCCATGAGGTTGCCCTGAAGCTGCTGGAAATCTATGCCGCCCGCAAGGATCCCCTGGCGTTTGAGACCACCGCCAGCGAACTGTATGCGGGGCTGGGTGGCCAGGACACCCCGGTGTGGCAGCGTGCTGCCGAGATGGGGCGCTCCATCGACCCGGAAAATCCCCTGTACCGCATGGCCCAGGGGCAGTCCTTCGTGACGGCCTCCGAGGCCGCCGTGTCCGAGGTGGCTGTCCCGCCAGCCACGCCGGAGCCTGCCCCCCAGGCCGCTGCGGAGGATCTGGCGCTGGACTTCACATCATCCTTCAGTCCTGCCGTGGCCGAGGAACCGGTGCAATCAGCTGCTACGGAGCACGGCCTGGAGTTCACGCCTGCCTTTGACCAGGTCGAGCCTGAGGTGGTGACTGGCGAAGAGCGGACTGGGGCATCGGATGAGATGTCCATGGACTTCGAACCCGTGGTCTCTGAAGCGGCGCCGGAAACGACTGGACAGGCCGTGGAGTTCGAGGTGCCCGAGGAGACCCCTGGATTCCAGGGTTCGGAGGGCTTTGAGGCGGAGGCGCCAGAGGTCATCGAACTGGAATTGCCCGCCGAAGTGTCCGCCGGGGTGCCGGTGGAGGAAGAGATCGAAGCCCCGCCCGAACTGGATTTGAGCGGCATCGACCTGGAACTCCAGGTGGAAGCGCCCCAGGAGGCGGCACTCTCTGAGCGGGAGGCGCATCCAGCGTTGGAATTGGCGTCCGCCGCGGCCTTGCCTGAGGAGCCGATGGAGGTACTGGCGGCGCCCCCCGCCGAAATCCCGGCGACTGCCGCCGAAGCCCCGGCGACTGCCGCCGAAGCCCCGGCGACTGCAGCCGAAGCCCCGGCGGCGCCGGCAGGTGGCATGGACCCGGCATTGTGGGAGGAGGTCAACACCAAGCTGGACCTGGCTCGGGCCTACTTGGAGATGGGGGATCGAGAGGGGGCACGAGAAATCCTGCAAGAGGTGACCCAGGAAGGGGACGATGCCCAGAAGGCGGAAGCGAACAAACTCCTGGCCGAGGCAGGTTGATTGCACCCAGGCAGCAAAATCCTGATCTATGTCCTCGCAGCCCTGGTGATCCCAGGGCTGTCTTTTTTCCTGCTGACGATTTGCGCGGTGGGCGCGCTGGCCAGCATTGTCTGGCAGGGACGCCGCCCTCTGCGCCTGATCTGGCGCACACGCTGGCTCATCCTTGTGCTGGTGCTGGGCTACGGCTTCAGTGTGCCCGGCGAGGGGGTGTCGATGTTCCTGGGCGAGTGGGCTCCCACCCGGCAAGGCCTGGCATTGGGCGCGGAGCGTGCCCTTCATCTGACGGTGCTGCTGCTTTGGCTGGATGCGCTGGTGCTGAGTCTGTCCAGTGAGCAGCTGTTGTCGGGACTCCATGCCCTGATGAGGCCCTTGGCCGGGGTGGGGGTGGATACCGGCCGTATCGCCTTACGCCTGGCTCTTACCCTCAAGGCCATCGAACGTCTGGAGCGGGGGGAGGACCGGGCGGACCAAGGCTTGAGCGGTAATCTGGGCAGACTGTTCGACCCCGTGTCCTACGAGTGGATGCCGGCCCAAGCCGTGCTCAGGCATTACCCCCTCCGCGGCCGGGATGTTCTGGTCCCCTTGCTGCTCCTGGCGGGTTTCGGTGTACTTGCCTGGAGCGGCGGCTGGAGATGAGCCATGCCTGAGTTACAACGGGTGGCGCTGGGTATGGAATATGACGGTTCCGCCTTTTGCGGCTGGCAGACCCAGCCTGGTGGTTGCGCGGTGCAGGATCGCCTGGAGGAGGCACTGGCGCTCGTCCATGGCGGGCCGGTGCGCACCATCACCGCGGGACGCACCGATGCGGGCGTCCATGCCATCGGCCAGGTGGTGCATTTCGATGCATGGAATTCCCGCCCGGAAAGTGCCTGGGTACGGGGTGTGAATGCCCATCTGCCGGCAGGAATCTCGGTGCTTTGGGCCCGGCAGGTGGGGCCGGCGTTCGACGCCCGGCGCGGCGCCCTGGAACGTTGTTACCGCTATGTCCTGCTCAACCGGGCCGTGCGCCCGGCCCTGCTGGCGGGTAAGGTGGGCTGGCTCCATGGCGACTTGGACCTTGCCGCAATGACCGAAGGCGCGGGCCATTTGTTGGGCACCCATGATTTCTCTGCCTTCCGCGCCGCCGAATGCCAGGCCAGAACCCCGGTGCGGGATCTGCGCACGGCCACGGTGGTTCGTCAGGGCGCATTCGTGGTGTTCGAATTCCGCGCCAATGCCTTCCTGCATCACCAGGTGCGCAACATGGTGGGGGCCCTGGTCTGGGTGGGCCTGGGGCGCCGGCCGCCGGACTGGATCGGGGAACTGCTGGTCTCCCGGGACCGCGCGCGGGGGGCGGCCACCTTCGCCCCCGATGGCCTCTACCTGGTGGAGGTGAAATACGATCCGGCCTGGGGCTTGCCGGTGGGCGGTGGCATCATGCCGGTCTTGCCCTGATTTCCTGAGTCCCATGTCCATCCGCATCAAGATCTGCGGCATCACGCGCGTCGAGGACGGCCTGGCTGCCGCCCGGGCCGGGGCCGATGCCATCGGCCTGGTGTTCGCCGACAAAAGTCCCCGCCGCATCGATCCCGATCAGGCCCGGGCCATCTCCGATGCCCTGCCCCCCTTCGTCACCACCGTGGCCCTGTTCGTGAACGCCTCCGCCGAGGCGGTGCGCGCGACGATTGCCCGGGTGCGGCCCCACTGCCTGCAATTCCACGGCGAGGAACCGCCGGACTATTGCGCTGCCTTCGGGCTGCCTTGGCTGAAGGCCGTCCGGGTCAGGCCGGGGGTGGATTTGCTACAATTCGCGGCCCATTACGCCGGGGCCCAGGGCCTGCTGCTGGATGCCTACTGCCCCACCGCCCATGGCGGTACCGGTGAGCGTTTCGACTGGGGACTGATCCCGGCGGACCTGCCCAGGCCGGTGGTGCTGGCGGGGGGGCTCACGCCGGCCAACGTGGGTGAGGCCGTGCGTTTCGCCAAGCCCTGGGCAGTGGACGTGTCCAGCGGTGTGGAGGCCGCGCCAGGCATAAAGGATGCAGCGAAGATCGCCGCGTTCGTGAAGGAAGTCAGAGAATGGAAGTGACCCATGCAAATGTATGACCTGCCTGATTCCAAGGGGCATTTCGGGCCCTATGGCGGCGTGTTTGTCGCCGAGACCCTCATGGCCGCCCTGGAAGAGCTGCGCCGAGAGTATGAGGCGGCCCGCCAGGATCCGGATTTCATGGACGAATTCCGCCACGAGCTGCGCCACTATGTGGGCCGCCCCAGCCCCATCTACCACGCCCGGCGCTGGTCGGAAAAACTGGGCGGCGCCCAGATCTACCTGAAGCGCGAGGATCTGAACCACACCGGGGCCCACAAGATCAATAACACCATCGGCCAGGCCCTCCTGGCCCGGCGCATGGGCAAGAAGCGGGTGATCGCCGAGACCGGCGCCGGCCAGCACGGCGTGGCCTCCGCCACCGTGGCCGCCCGCTACGGCATGGAGTGCGTGGTCTACATGGGGGCCGAGGACGTGCAGCGCCAGTCCCCCAACGTGTTCCGCATGAAGCTCCTGGGGGCCACTGTGGTGGCCGTGGAGTCCGGCTCCAAGACCCTGAAGGACGCCCTCAATGAGGCCATGCGGGACTGGGTCACCCACGTGGAATCCACCTTTTACATCCTTGGCACCGCCGCCGGCCCTCACCCGTACCCCATGCTGGTGCGGGATTTCCAATGCGTCATTGGCGAGGAGTGCAAGGTGCAGATGAACGAGATGCTGGGGCGCCAGCCGGACGCCGTGATCGCCTGCGTCGGTGGCGGTTCCAACGCCATCGGCATCTTTCATCCCTACATCCCGGTGGAGGGGGTGCGCCTCATCGGCGTGGAAGCGGGGGGCAGCGGCGTGGCCAGCGGCAAGCATGCCGCACCGCTCACCGCCGGCACTCCGGGGGTGCTGCATGGGTTCCGCTCCTACCTGATGCAGGATGCCAACGGCCAGATCATCGAAACCCACTCCGTCTCCGCTGGCCTGGATTACCCGGGCGTGGGGCCCGAACACAGTTATCTGAAGGACATCGGCCGGGCCGAATACGTGACCATCGACGACGACGAGGCCCTGGCCGCCTTCCACGACCTGTGCCGTTACGAGGGCATCATTCCCGCCCTCGAATCCAGCCACGCCCTGGCCCATGCCGCCAAGATGGCCCCCACCCTGGGCAGGGACCAGGTATTGCTGGTGAACCTGTCCGGGCGGGGCGACAAGGACATCAACACCGTGGCCCGCCTGGCGGGTATCGAGCTCTGATCATGTCGCGCATCCCTGCCGTTTTCACCGCCCTCCAGGCGCAAGGCCGCAAGGCCCTCATCCCCTTTGTCACCGCCGGTGATCCCGCTCCGGACAAGACCGTGCCCCTCATGCATGCCCTGGTGGCCGGGGGGGCGGACATCCTGGAGCTGGGCGTGCCCTTTTCCGATCCCATGGCGGACGGGCCCACCATCCAGCGCAGTTCCGAGCGGGCGTTGAAGCATGGCGTGGGCCTGCGGGACGTGCTGGCCATGGTGGCCGAGTTCCGCAAGCGCAACGACACGACGCCGGTGGTACTCATGGGCTACGCCAATCCCATCGAGGCCATGGGCTGGGACGGCTTCTGCGCCGCCGCCGGCCAGGCGGGGGTGGACGGAGTGCTGACCGTGGATTACCCGCCGGAGGAATCCGCCGAATTCGCGGCAAAGTGCGCCGCCGCCGGCCTGGACAACATCTACCTGCTGGCGCCCACCACGCCGGAGGTCCGGGTGGCAGCCATCACCCGCCAGGCCCGGGGCTTCGTCTATTACGTCTCCCTGAAAGGCGTGACCGGCGCGGCCCATCTCGATCTGGGTGAGGTGGCCTCCCGGGTGGCCGCCATCCGCGCCAGCGCCGGCTTGCCCGTGGGGGTGGGCTTCGGCATCCGCGACGCCGGGACGGCGCGGCGCATTGCGGAGGTGGCCGATGCGGTGGTGATCGGCTCCCGCATCGTGCAGGAAATCGAAAATTCCAGTCCCGAGGCCCTGCTGGACAACGTGAAGCATTTCGTGGCGGATGTGCGCGCCGCCCTGGATGCATAGGAGTTTCCATGAGCTGGTTCCAGAAGATCATTCCACCCAAGATCCAGCGGCGTACCACGGCCAAGAAGGCGGTGCCCGAGGGGCTGTGGAGCAAGTGTCCTTCCTGCGACGCGGTGCTCTATGCCGCCGATCTGGACAACAACCAACAAGTGTGCCCCCAGTGCGGCCATCACCACCGCATCGGTGCCCGCCAGCGTCTGGACATGCTGCTGGACGAGGAGGGGCGCAAGGAGGTGGGCGGCAACGTCCAGCCCCTGGATATCCTCAAGTTCAAAGACAGCAAGAAATATGCGGATCGCCTGGCCGAGGCCGCCAAGAGCACCCAGGAGGAGGATGCGCTGCTGGTGATGGAAGGCCGCATGCTCGGCTTGCCCGTGGTGGCGGCCGCTTTCGAGTTTCGTTTCATGGGCGGGTCCATGGGCTCCGTGGTGGGGGAGCGTTTCGTGCGCGGTGTGCAGGCCGCCATCAAGGGCAAGAAGCCCTTCATCTGCGTGTCCGCCAGTGGTGGGGCGCGCATGCAGGAAGGACTTTTTTCCCTCATGCAGATGGCCAAGACCAGCGCCGCGCTGACCCAGCTGGCGGCCCACCGCCTGCCGTTCATCTCCGTGCTCACCGACCCCACCATGGGGGGCGTGTCGGCCAGCTTCGCCATGCTGGGAGACGTGATCGTGGCAGAGCCCAAGGCCCTCATCGGCTTTGCCGGCCCCCGGGTCATCGAGCAGACCGTGCGCGAGACGCTGCCCGAGGGCTTTCAGCGCGCCGAGTTCTTGCAGGCGCATGGCGCGGTGGACCTCATCGTGGACCGGCGGGAGATGAAGAAGACCCTGGCCCGGCTGTGCGCCCAGTTCATGCACAAGTCGTCCCCCCTGTAGGCACCAGACTTTTCCACTCTTGAGCCATCCCATGGACTTGGCCGGCTGGCTGGCTCTACTGGAAGCCCGCAACCGGGATGCCATCGTCCTGGGGCTGGAACGGGTGCGGTCGGTGGCGGATCGTCTGGACCTGCGTCCGGAATTTCCCGTCATCACGGTGGGCGGTACCAATGGCAAAGGCTCTGTCTGCGCCTACCTGGAGACCATGCTGCGGGCGACGGGCGTGAAGGTGGGGTGCTATACCTCCCCCCATCTGCTGCGCTACAACGAACGGGTGCGCATCGCCGGGATGGACGCCGACGATGCGGCCTTGTGCGAAGCCTTCGCCGCGGTGGAGGCGGTTCGGGGCGACACCCCTTTGACCTATTTCGAGCAAGGCACGCTGGCGGCCCTCTGGCTGTTCCGGAAGGCGTCGGTGGAGGCGGCCGTGCTGGAGGTGGGCCTGGGGGGGCGTCTGGATGCGGTGAACATCTGGGACCCGGATTGCGCCGTGGTGACCAGCGTGGACCTGGATCACCAAAGCTATCTGGGAGACACGCGGGAAGCCATCGGCTTCGAGAAGGCGGGCATTTTCCGCCCCGGCCGACCGGCCATTTGCGGCGACCCGGAACCTCCCGCCAGCCTGCTGGATCACGCCGACCGGGTCGGCGCGCATCTGTTGCGCCTCGGCCATGAAATCCGCATCGATGACTCGGGCGAAACCTGGACCCTGCGGGTGAAAGACTGTGTTTATCCGGCCTTGCCCCGACCGGCCATGGCCGGAGCCCACCAGCTGGCCAACGCCGCTTGCGCCATCGCGGCCTTGCAATCCCTGCGCACAAGGCTGCCTGTCACCCGCCAGGCCCTGCGGCAGGGCTTGTGGAGGGCGCGGCAGCCGGGGCGGTTCCAGGTGGTGGGCCGGCAACCTCTCCGCATCCTGGACGTGGCCCACAATCCCCACGCCGCCCGGGCGCTGGCCGCCAATCTGGCGGCGATGCAGGCGCGGGCAGGGCAGGGGGGCGGGATCATCGCGGTGTGGGCCATGCTGGCGGACAAGGATGCGCAAGGGGTGATCGAACCCCTGCTGCCCCTGGTGCGGCGCTGGCACGTGGCGGGTCTGACCGGGCCCCGGGGACTTGCGGGCGAAGTCCTGGCTGGACATCTGGCCCAGGCCGGCGCCGATCACCAGCTGCACAAACATGTGGGAGAGGCGTGGCGCGCCGCATGCAGCGGGGCCGCCGCCACTGATACAATCTGCGCCTTCGGCTCCTTCCACACCGTGGCCGAATTGATGACGGAAACCGACGCGGCGCCCCCTACCCATGGCTGACACACCCCGGACCCCGGACGCGATGAACCAAGACCCCGCGGCACTGCGCCGTAGGGCGCGACGCAGGCTGGTGGGCGCCGTGGCCATCGCCCTGACCGCCATCGTGGTGGTGCCCATGCTGTTTGATCCCGACCCAAAACCCCTGGGATCGGACGTGGACATCCGCATCCCCTCCCAGGAAACCCCCTTCGAACCCCCGCCTGGGGATGCTGCGGCACCCAAAGCCACGGAGCCCAAAGCCACGGTGCCGCCTCCCATGCCGCCAAGCGCGGAAGCCCCCGACATGGCGAAGCCGGCACAGTCTCAGAGCGCCGCTGCCGTGCCCGCGGAACCCACGCCTACCAGCCCGCCGCCCACTCCCAAGGCCGTGGCGCCGGCGCCACCTGGGGAGGAGAAGAAACCGGTGGCCAAACCCGCGCCGGAGTCCAATAAGACGGAACGGGGCCCACTGAAGTCCGACCCGGTCTTCGCCAGCAAGGGCTACTACCTGCAACTGGGCGCGTTCGGCAGCGAGGCCAATGCGAAAATCCTCCAGGCCAAGGCGAAAGAGGCCGGCTTCAATGCAGGCATGACGGACAGCAACGGCCAGTACCGCGTCCGGGTGGGTCCCATTCCTGATCGAGACAAGGCCTTGGAAACCCTGGCCAAGCTCAGAAGCAAGGGCTTCAGTCCCGTCATGCTGGGGCCATGAACGGGCTGGATCTCCTCGTGCTGGGCATCCTGGCCGGCTCCACCCTGCTGGGTCTGATGCGGGGCCTGGTGAAAGAGGTGTTTTCCCTGGCTGCCTGGATACTGGCCTTCGTCGGCGCCCGGATGTTCGCCCCCTCACTGGCCCATCATTTGCCCGGCGTCGACAGTCCGGCCATCCAGCATGGCTTGACGTTGGTGTTGGTGTTCCTGGTCATTCTGATCGGCGCGGAGTGGGCGGGCAGCCTGCTGGCGGGACTGGTGCGATGGGTGGGACTCGGCATCTACGACCGGCTGCTGGGGGTGCTCTTCGGTCTCTTGCGCGGGGCCGCGGCAGTGGTGGCCCTGGCCCTGCTGGCGGGGCTCACGGCCCTGCCCAAGACCCCGGCCTGGCAGACGGCCATGAGCCGCAGTCCTTTGGAGGCGGCAGTGCAGCGCGTGCTGCCCTGGCTTCCGGGCGACATTTCGGTCCTCATCAAGTATTCCTGACGCGTAAGGTCATCTTCATGTGCGGCATTCTCGGCATCGTTTCCCATCAGCCCGTCAACCAGATGCTCTATGACGGGCTGCAACTGCTGCAGCACCGGGGCCAGGATGCGGCCGGCATCGTCACCATGGACGGCAGCATGTTCCACATGCACAAGAATCTGGGCATGGTGCGGGACGTGTTCCGGACCCGGGACATGCGCAATCTGGTGGGTAACTCAGGCATCGCCCATGTGCGCTACCCCACTGCCGGTTCCGCCTCCAGTCCGGCCGAGGCCCAGCCCTTCTACGTGAACTCCCCTTTCGGCATCGTCCTGGGGCACAACGGCAACTTGACCAATACCGAAACCCTCCAGGATGAGTTGTTCCGGGACGATCTGCGTCACGTCAACACCAGCTCCGATTCCGAGGTGCTGCTGAACGTCCTGGCCCATGAACTGCAACGGGCGGTGGAAGGCCACCGTCTCACGCCTGATGACGTGTTCACGGCGGTGGCGGGCGTGCACCGGCGCTGCAAGGGGGCCTATGCCGTGGTGGCCATGATCGCCGGCTTCGGCATGGTGGCCTTTCGCGATCCCCACGGCATCCGCCCCCTGGTGATCGGCAAGCAGCAGGACAATCAGGGTGTGGAATGGATCGTGGCCTCGGAAAGCGTGGCGGTGGAGGCCTTGGGATTCCGGGTGGTGCGGGATGTGGCCCCGGGCGAGGCGGTGCTGGTGACCACCCAGGGCGAGTTTCTCAGCCAAAACTGTGCTGCCCCCCAGGTATTCGCCCCTTGCATCTTCGAGTACGTCTATTTTGCCCGCCCGGACTCGGTCATGGATGGCACCTCCATCTACGAGACACGCCTGAAAATGGGCGAATTCCTGGCGGAAAAAATGAAGCGCCGGTTCAGCCACCTGAAGATCGACGTGGTGGTGCCCATCCCGGACACCAGCCGACCTTCCGCATTGCAGTTGGCTCAACAGCTGGGCCTGCCCTATCGGGAGGGGTTCATCAAGAACCGCTACATCGGCCGTACCTTCATCATGCCTGGCCAGGCCACACGCAAGAAGTCTGTACGCCAGAAGCTCAACGCCATGCCCCTGGAGTTCAGGGGGAAGGCGGTTCTCCTGGTGGACGACTCCATCGTGCGGGGCACCACCAGCCGGGAGATCATCCAGATGGCCCGGGATGCGGGGGCCACAGCGGTGTATTTCGCCTCCGCCAGCCCGCCGGTGCGTTTTCCCAACGTCTACGGCATTGATATGCCCACCCGGGCCGAGTTGCTGGCCAACGGCCGCACGGACGAGGAGATCGCCCGGGAAATCGGCGCGGACGCGGTGATCTATCAGGACCTGCCCGACCTCATCGCGGCGGTGCAGGCGGTCAATCCCAACCTGCGGCAGTTCGATGCTTCCTGCTTCGACGGCCAATACATCACCGGTGACGTCACCGAAGCCTATCTCACGCGCCTGGAAGGCCAGCGCACCGGCATCATCCCCACCGTACCCTCGCCGCCCACACGGCAGATGGGCCTCAATTTGGCGGTTCAATGATGGCGGGGGATCTGCACCCCGATACCCTGGCCGTGCGCGCAGGGACTTTCCGCAGCGAGTTGAACGAGCATTCCGAGGCCCTGTACCTCACCTCCAGTTTCGTGTTCAGAAACGCCGCCGAGGCCGCTGCGCGCTTTTCCGGGGCGGAGTCCGGGCCCATCTATGCCCGCTTCACGAATCCCTCGGTGACCATGTTCGAGGAGCGCCTGGCGGCCCTGGAGGAGGCCGAGCGCTGTGTGGCCTTCTCATCCGGCATGGCGGCCATCCTGGCCACGGTCATGGGCCTCATGCGGGCCGGGGAGCACATCGTTGCATCCCGTTCCATCTTCGGTTCCACGGTACAGTTGTTTCAGAACATCCTGGCCCGCTTCGGTGTGGAGACCACCTTCGTCTCGCCGACGGACCCGGCGCAATGGCGCACCGCCCTACGGCCGGAAACCCGGCTGTTCTTCGTGGAGTCCCCCTCCAACCCGCTTACGGAAGTGTCCGACATCCGTGCTCTGGCGGAGATCGCCCATGCCCATGGTGCCTGGCTGGCAGTGGACAACTGTTTCTGCTCCCCCGCCCTGCAGCAGCCATTGAAACTGGGCGCGGACATCGTCATCCATTCCGCCACCAAGTATCTGGACGGGCAGGGCAGGGTGCTGGGGGGGGCCGTGTTGGGGCGGCGGCAACTGATGGAGGGGGTGTACACCTTCCTGCGTACGGCGGGCCCCTCCTTGTCTGCCTTCAACGCCTGGGTGCTTTTGAAGGGCTTGGAAACCCTGAACTTGCGCATGCAGGCCCATTCCGCCCATGCCTTGGCCTTGGCGCAATGGCTGGAAGCCCAGCCCCGGGTGAAGCGGGTTTTTTACCCGGGATTGCCTTCCCATCCCCAGCATGCCTTGGCCATGGGGCAGCAAAAGACCGGTGGCGGCATCGTCGCCTTCGAGGTGGAGGGCGGCAGGGAGGCCGCTTGGCGCGTGATCGATGGGTGTCGCATCCTGTCCATCACCGCCAACCTGGGGGACACCCGCACCACCATCACCCACCCTGCCACCACCACCCATAGTCGGATGACCGCTGAACAGCGGGCGGCGGCCGGCATTGGCGAGGGGCTGATCCGCATCGCCGTGGGGCTGGAATCCGTGGACGATCTGCGGTCCGATCTGGCCCGGGGGCTGGCGCTCAGCCCATGAAACCGCGCAGTTTGTTGTAGTCCAGCACCGAAATAGAACGACCCTTCACCTGGATGAGGCCCGCGCCGGCCAGATGCCCCAATACCCTTGAGAAGGTTTCCGGCGCCAGGTTGAGTTGAGAGGCGATGGTCTGCTTGCTGGCGGGCAGCAGGATCTCGTATTGCCCGGGTTGGCCGGGTGGAGCCAGATTGCACAGGAAGCAGATGACCCGCTCGGTGCTGGTGCGCAGCGTGCAGGTTTCCATGTCTTCCAGCAGCTCGTGCAGGCGCGTGGACAGACTGGCCAGCATCTTGCGACAGAGGGAAACGCTGATTTATTTCCCCCTCTCCCGCGGGGAGAGGGGGTGGGGAGAGGGTAACTGATTGATTTTTCTCGGACACCCTCCCTCTCCCCCACCCCTCCCCCCGAGGGGGAGGGGAGTTATTCA
>Ga0272446_1003650_pt1 | contig 19133 bp, 15 predicted proteins | sample YNPCB0061_FD_194587 | JGI IMG/M metagenome (GOLD analysis project Ga0272446, IMG submission 194587) | Hot spring microbial mat communities from Yellowstone National Park, WY, United States - YNP-CB-006-1 | ecosystem: Environmental > Aquatic > Thermal springs > Hot (42-90C) > Sediment | place... | reverse complement strand
ATCAATCGTCTTCCGCGATCCGTAAACCTGCTCCATTAACTTGTAGCCGAGCGGATCGTATTTCTTGAACTCCTCGCGGTCGAAGGGGTAGTAGTGCAACTTGTCCAGGTACAGACAGGTCAGTTCCGCGAAGTACTCTCGGTGGTTGGTCGCCGCGTAGGTCGGTCGAATGGTGCGACCATAGACATCCTTGGCCTCGGCGTACAGGCCACGCTGTTGCGCCACCCGAAAGGCGTTGATGACAGCCGGATTGTTCATGCCAACGAGTTGGTGATGGACGGCATGGGCCATCTCGTGCAGTAGTACGCAGCGTTCCAGCTTGACTCCGGGCTGATGTTCGCGGGTCAGAGCTTTCATGTTGATGACCTCGATGTTGTTGGCCTTGCCGGGGTGCTTGTTGCGTCCCAGCGACCACTGGACTAGGTCGCCGTACACCCCGTAATACTTGGCCAGGACGTTCTGCTCCAGATCCGGGTCGGAAGTATCTTCCCATTCGATCCACACATGCAGCCGTCGCAACACGTTGACGGCTTTGGGCGGCAGTTTGCTGACGATGGTGCCCAGTTCCAGTTCCAGCACCTCCAGCGGCTTGCGTTGCCACTGGGGGTCGTCATTGTTCTTGTAGACCTCGTCGTTGATGAACAGGGTGAAGCCGTGAATGATGTGCTTTTTGTAGCCAGGCGGCCCTTTGGTGATCTTGCCCTTGGCGGAACTGCTTTGCGCAGGGGCAAGGCTGGCTCCTAGACCGAGCAGCACGAACAGGACGAATAACAACCGCATGGAACTTACTCCTGCGAGGAGAAAGGTTACTTAGCCGACAGGGTGAAATTCTCATTGTCTTGCAAGCGAGCCGCCGCTCGATTGTCCAAGCGAGCCGGCTTGCCGACGCTGCGATTGCCGCGAACCTCATTGTCCTCGGCCGGCATGCCCGCGATCGTGATCGCTCCGCCATGCGTCGTATTGTTGATGATACGCACTTTTCGGCACAGATGTCGACTCTTATTGCGGTCGGCCACGACGAAGATGCCGTCGCGGATGTCATTGCCCTCGATCAACAGCCCATCGATGCCCCCCGTCTTGTAGAGCGACAGATAGGTGTTGCCTCGGTTGTTGCGCAACACGCTGTCGCGAATCGTGCTGTTGACGTGATCCTCGTGCATCAATCCTTCGCCGTCGTTGATGTAGTACTTGCGATCAGCGGCGAGGTTACGATAGACCTCGTAGTCGTTGTTCTCGACGACCCAGCGCCAGCCACGCATCTGGATTGCCCGATTATCGTTGGTGCTGGCCCCCGTGGTGCGATCTCGTCCAGTAGCAGTCGGGCGATAGATCTCGCGAGCAAAACGAATCACGTTTCCCGAGCAAATCACGCCATCCCCTGCGAAGGCAATGGCGCAGCGGCCTGTGTGATAGAGGTAATTGTCACGGATGACGATTCCCTTACGAAACCCCCACGGATGGCTCTGGGGCGTGCCATCGGGCAGACTGGCTCCACTGCCACCCAAGCCGTAGTCGTTGATGTACAATCCAGGACGGTTGTCGTAGTCGAAGACCACCTCTGGCAAAGACACTTTGGTTTTGCCGGCCCGAACGATGTAGTCCTTCATGGTGAAGTTCTCTTCGCCGGACTTCGGCAGGCGATTGCCAGCGATCAGCAGGTCAGCCCCTTTGACAGTGATGGCGGCATGATGACGATGGGTGAAGCGTTGCCAGGCGTGCTGCTCGATGCGGCGGTCAGGCACGGCTGGATCTGCGACCGCAGCATTGCGGAGAACGCATCCCAGCACGAGTCGTTGACTGCCGGCACGATGTTCCGAACTACCGTCATCGCCTAGATGAATGTGTCCTCGATGCAGGTCAAGATGCACTACCCCACATCGCGAGGCAGTGCCAGGATCGCGCAGACGGATGCCCTTGAAAGCTGTGTGATTTGGGGTTCCTGCGCCGGTGAACGTGGGACGATAACGCGGAAAGAAGAACCGCGTCGGCGGAGCATAGCCTTCCTGACGTGCATCCGTCACTCCCGTCGGGGTCGCTCCACGCAGTATTACACCGTCTTCCAAGAAGATGTCGTCCTCGAAGGTGTAGTCCCCTGCCGGGAAATACACCACACCGCCACCCTGCTTGCGTAGCTGTTGCTGGGCGGTTTGCAAGCGGGCAGCAAGCGAGTCGCCTTGAATGTCGGCAAGGTTGACCACACGCGACCAGGGCAAGCGATCTGTCCAGGCAATCTTGTAGAGGCGTGCGGGGTTATCGCTGGGCGGCGAGGAGGAAACGGCAAACAGCAGGAGAACAACTGGCAACACGGCAGGAACATCCTCGGAACTGGATTTCCCGTCCAATGTAGCACTCTGGCCAGCGAGGTGTCAATGTGGCACCCAAGCCAGCGATGTCGCGACTTGCTCGCGGTTCAGCGAATGCGACGAGGCAGTTGCAACAGGTAGCATCGCGTGTCGCGGGTGCCAACTGCGAGGTGTTCTCCATCGGGAGCGATAGTCGCACACAGTGCCCGACTAGGCAGTCGATGGCTGTGTAGCACGGTTCCTGATTCACTGTCGTTGACGAGAACGACACCGTCGATTCCTGTCGATACGATGCGTCGGCCGTCCGCGCTGTAGCACACTTCGTAGACCGCATCGACATGATCGTGCCGACACAACACTTGTCGACTCGGTTGGAGTTGCCAGACACGCACGCTACCGTCGCCGCCTCCGATGACCAGTCGCTGTCCCTCGGGGGAAAAGCCGAGACTGTAACAGCCACCTACTGGAGCCGGTAAGGTCGCACGCTCTACGCCGGTCACGCGGTCGATGAGGTGAACTTGCTCCCCCTGACCGGCGGTGGCGATGGTTCGGCCATCGGGAGCCAGAGCCAGAGCATACAGAGGACACGAATCGACCACGAATCGACGCACGGGACGACGTGTGTCGAGATCCCAGACCATCACCACACCGCTTTCGCAGGCCGCGAGGAGTTGTCGGCCATCGGGAGTGAAGGTCAGAACGGTGACACAGCGTTCGTGACTGGGCAGCCAGAATCGCCGTCGCCCGGATTGGGCATCCCACAACCGCACAGTTCCATCCAGGGCCGCCGAGGCCAGTTGTCGCCCATCGGGGCGATAGGCCAAAGCCGTCACCTTGCCCTGATGACCGCGACAGATACAAACCTCGATTCCTTCCCGAGCTGCCCAGATGCGGATGGTTCGGTCGTGACTAGCGGAGGCCAGATGCTGTCCATCCGGCCGAAAGGTCAGAGCCGAGATAGCTCCCTGATGCCCGATTAGCGGCCGAACGGCATGCCCAGCACTGAGAAAGACCACACCGAACAGAACCAGTGCGATGAGCGTGACACGACAAAACCAGTAGCCCGCATGGCCGGCAAGCATGGCACATCATCCTTCCGCGAACACCCCCGGTCGGCAGACATTTCGAGCCGACAGGTGCCGTGAGGCGCGGCCGCCATCTGACTCAATCCGCGTCAATGGGTCAAGGGGAGGTGGCTCGCTAGCGAGCCGGGAGCGTCAGCGACCGGAGAAGCTAACTCCACCCGCTAACGCGAGGTGGCTCGCCGCTTCAACCGGCTCAAAAGGGGATTGGCGATGGTCGGCCGTTTCTCTAGCTTATCCATTGGCGTTGTGCCCTCTCCGCCTCATACCCTCTGTCTGGAGAATGCCGATGCGCTGCGACTGGAGCGGCGTCTTTCCTGCTGCCGTCACTCACTTCCACGACGATCAGTCCCTGGACATACCGGCCACTCTGCGGCATCTGGACGTGATGATCGAGGCCGGCATCGACGGCATCATCCTCCTGGGGACGGTCGGCGAGAACTGCTCGTTGGAACCCGCCGAGAAACTGGAATTGCTCAAGGCAGCCGTCGCCCACGTCGGCAAGCGAGTGCCGGTGCTGACCGGCGTGGCGGAGTCGGTCACTCGAGTCGCTTGCCGCTTCGCCGCTGAGGCGGCTCGTATCGGCCTCGACGGCTTGATGGTGCTGCCTGCGATGGTCTACAAGGCCGACAGCCGCGAAGTCCTGTCTCACTTCCGAGCGGTGGCAGCGGCCAGCGATCTGCCCATCATGATCTACAACAATCCGGTCTCTTATGGCGTGGACATCACCCCCGAGATGTTCGCCGATCTGGCCGACGAGCCGAAGTTCACCTGCATCAAGGAGTCCTCGGAGAACGTCCGTCGCATCACCGACATCAAAAACATCTGTGGCGACCGTTACACGCTGTTCTGCGGCGTGGACGATCTGGTCTATGAGGCGTTCTGTCTGGGAGCGACGGGCTGGGTGTCCGGCTTGGTCAACGCCTTTCCGGCCGAAAATCGCCTGCTGTGGGATCTGCTCCAAAAGGGGCGGTTCGATGAGGCGTTGAAGGTCTACCGCTGGTACACGCCGTTGCTGCACCTGGACACCCACGTCAAACTGGTGCAGTACATCAAGCTGGCCGTCCACGAATGTGGCCTGGGATCGGAAATGGTTCGCCTGCCGCGTCTGCCCCTGACCGGCCACGAACGCGAGCGCATCCAGGCCATTATCCGTCGCGGCATTGCCCATCGGCCGGCCATTCCTGCGCGTACTTGACAGACCGTCCTTGCCGCTCCTCGCTCGATGACGGCCAGGGGCGACAAGGGAAGGAGCATCCGCCATGCAGCGCATCTCGGTGATCGATACCCACACGGGCGGCGAGCCGACCCGTGTGGTCATCGCGGGCGGCCCCGATCTGGGGCCGGGGCCGCTTGCCCAGCGCCGCGAGCTGTTTCGCCAACATCACGACCATTTCCGCTCTGCGGTGGTCAATGAGCCGCGCGGCTCCGATGTCCTGGTGGGTGCCCTGCTAGTACCGCCCACCCATCCCGATTATGCCACGGGCGTTCTCTTCTTCAACAACGTCGGTGTGCTACACATGTGTGGCCACGGCACCATCGGCGTTGCCGTCGCTCTGGGCCATCTCGGCCGACTGTCCGCCGGCCGACATCTTTTCGAGACCTCTGTGGGTGTGGTCACTGTGGACTACGACGGTCGGCACGGCGTTGCCCTGGAGAATGTGCCCAGCTACCGGCACACTAGCCGTGTGCCGGTGCAAGTGGAGGGCATCGGCCTGTTGCACGGCGATATCGCCTGGGGCGGCAACTGGTTCTTCCTCGTCGATGTCCAGCACATCCCCCAAGCTCCTGAGTTGCGGCTCAAACACGTCGAGCGGTTGACCGAACTGGCCTGGCGCATCCGTCAGGCACTTGCCCAGCAGGGGATCACCGGCGAGGATAAGAGTGAAATCGACCACATCGAACTGGTCGGCCCTCCTGTCGATCCACGCCATCAAGCACGCAACTTCGTGCTGTGTCCGGGCAAGGCTTACGATCGCTCGCCGTGCGGCACGGGCACCAGTGCCAAGCTCGCTTGCCTGGCCGCCGACGGCAAGTTGCAGCCCGGTCAGGAGTGGCGGCAAGAAAGCATTCTTGGCAGCGTCTTCGTCGGGTCGTACCGCATTGAGGGGCCGCATCTCATTCCGCGCATCGCGGGCACGGCCCACGTCAATGCTGAATCCACTCTCTTGCTCGACCGAGACGATCCGTTTTGTTGGGGAATCCGCTCATGAGCGTGCATGCATCGCGAGCCGTCGTGGTGGGCGGTGGAGTTGTGGGGGTGGCCTGTGCCGACGAGTTGCAGCGAGCCGGCTTGACCGTCACGCTAGTGGATCGCGGGCCGATTGGCGGGGCCTGTTCGCACGGCAACTGTGGCTACGTCTGTCCCAGTCACGTTCTGCCGCATGCCGGGCCGGGCGTGATCGGCCGCTTGCTGGGCACGCTGCTGCAACGCGATTCGCCCTTGGCGATCCGGTTTCGGCTCGATCCGGCCCTGTGGAGTTGGCTGTTCCGCTTTGCTCTGCGATGCCGACACACTGCCATGATGGAGGCCGGCCGCGCCTTGTCCGCGTTGCTGGAGTCCTCACGGACGCTGTACGGCGACTTGCTGGGCAAGGGCGAACTCCAGGCCGATTGGCAGCAACAGGGCTTGCTGTTCGTCTTCCGCACGCCGCGCGAGATGGAGCATTACGCCCACACCGACGAGTTGCTGCGTCGCGAGTTCGACATGCCGGCTCGCCGCTATTCGGGCGAGGAATTGCTCACTCTGGAACCGGCTCTCAAGCCCGGCCTGGCCGGCGGCTGGTACTATCCACGCGATGCCCACCTGCGTCCCGACCGACTGCTAGAGTCCTGGCAAAAGCGATTGCAGCGACTAGGCGTTGCGATCCGTCCTTACACCGAAGCGATGGGGTTAGCCCGGCAAGGTGGGCGAGTAGTGGGAGTCGAGACGCGACAAGGAACGCTCTCTGCCGATGTAGTGGTCATCGCTCTGGGGGCGTGGTCGCCGTTGTGGCAACGGCAACTGGGCTGCAAGCTACCCATCCAGCCGGGCAAGGGCTACTCGATCACCATGCCGCGTCCTAGCCGCTGTCCGCGAATTCCGCTGATTTTTGAGGAAGACCGCGTCGCCATCACTCCCTTTAGCGACGGCTACCGTATCGGCTCGACGATGGAGTTTGCCGGCTACGATGCCACTCTCAACCGTCGTCGGCTCGATTTGCTACGTCGGTCGGCGCGGTGGTATCTGCACGAACCGGAGGCCGAACCCGTCCACGAGGAGTGGTGGGGCTGGCGACCGATGGTGCCCGATGGCAAACCGATCATCGGCCGGGCTGGCAAGCTGGACAATGTGTACCTGGCAACGGGCCACGGCATGCTCGGGCTGTCGCTGGCCACCGGCACTGCGCGATTGATCCGCGAACTGGTCACCGGAGCGGTGCCACACGTTGATGCCACGCCGTATCGAGTGAGTCGCTTTTGAGGAGCGAGCCAGCAGGGCGAACAACCCTCCGCCCGCTGACGCGGGGCGGCTCGCTGGTGAGCCTAGCCGCGTCAGCACTGGAAAAGTCTACACCTTCAGGAGAACCGCGCCCATGTGGGAACTGACCGCTGACAACGCCGCTGACTATCTGCGGCAACACGGCTGGATTGCCCCTGGCCCCGTTCACGTCGAAGCGTTGACGGGCGGCGTGTCCAACATCGTCCTGCGTGTCGAGCAGAACGATCGACGATTCATCGTCAAGCAGTCTCGGCCACAACTCCGCACTCGTGAGGCGTGGTTTTCCGATCTGAACCGCATCCATCGCGAACAGGCGGCGATGGAACTGCTGCAGCCGCTGTTGCCGGCCGGCTGCATCCCTGCGGTTCTCTTCGCCGACCAACCGCAGTTCGTCCTCGGCATGGAACACGCTCCGCTAGATGCCAAGCCCTGGAAACAACAGCTACTCGCCGGCCAGGTCGATCTTGCCATCGGCCGACAGGTCGGCCGACTACTCGGGCTGATTCACGCCCGGACGGCGCAGGCTTCCACAGCCTTGGAACCGCTGGCCGACCGCACCATTTTCGTGCAGTTGCGCGTCGATCCGTTCTATCGTCGCATCCAACAACGTCATGCTGACCTGAGCGAGCGCATTGAAAGACTCATTGACGATCTGTTGACGCGACGGGTGGCACTGTGCCACGGCGATTTCAGCCCCAAGAATCTGCTCGTCGGCGCGACCAGCATCACTTTGGTGGATCACGAAACCGCTCATCTAGGCGAGCCGGCGATGGATCTGGGCTTCTTCTTCAGCCATCTGCTGCTCAAGGCCATCAAACGCCATCCCGATTGGCAGCCGTTGGCCTCGCTGGTGCGAAGTGCCTGGGCCGGCTACGGTGAAGCCGTCGCCGGCTGGCCGGATCGCGACCTGGCGCAACGCTGGCTGCCGCATCTGGGCGTGTGTCTGCTGGCGCGGATCGACGGCACCAGCCCTGTCGAATATCTCGTCGATGACGAGCCACGCAAACAGGTGGCTCGACAACTGGGACGCAGTCTGCTGCTCGATCCGGTTAGCGATCTGGAATCCGTATTGCATCGGCTGCACAACGAACTGACGGCTTTGATGTGAGGCAATGAGGAATGGGCATGGCGAGCAAGGGGAATTGGCCTTTCTGGCGACCGAAGCGCGTGCTGTTGCGCAAGTTGATCGTGAAGCACATGGGCGGACGTTGCGATGATGCGGAGACCGTGACCCACACCATTCGCTCCATCGAGCAGGTCAACTTGCATCTCGTTCTCGACCGCTGGCTGGAACAATCCAACCCGCCCGGCCGACTGGTCGGCTACACTCGCGAAACCTTCTTCGGCAACACAGGCATCAGCCAGTTGCTGCACGACGATGTGCTGCAAGCTCCCGTGCAACGCCAGCGCATCAGCATCAACGCCACCGACGAGGTCGATTGCGTGCAACGCGGTCTGTATCTGCTCTACTACAAAGGCAAACCGATCATCGTCTTGCTCAGTGCCCCCGAACCGCGCTACGAACCGCCCCAGGTGGAATTGTTGGCCCGTGAGCGCGCCCTGGCTCAAGAGGCCATGCAAAAGTTGCTTGAGGAGACGGCCAAGAACTCGGTTTACAAGAGTAAAACGATCTGTCTAGAGCAGGAAGAGCGTGGCGGAGCCATTCGCGTTCGCTTCCAGCCGATGCCGCCCATTTCTCGCGAATCGCTGGTGCTGCCCGAGCAGTTGCTCACAGTCATCGAACGCAACGTGCTGGGCATGTTGCGACACGGCGAACTGTTGCGGCGAGCCGGCCGATCCACTCGACATGGGCTACTGCTGCACGGGCCACCCGGCACTGGCAAAACCCTTATGCTCCGCTATCTGGCCAGCAACTGTCCCAATCACACGGTGATTATGCTCAACGGCCGACAGGCTGGTCTCATCCGCGAATCGTGTCAGGTCGCCCGCATGCTAGCTCCTTCGCTAGTGCTGCTTGAAGATGTCGATCTGATCGGCGAGGATCGCGCCAGCAATCGCTGTCCGGTCGTGTTGCAGGATCTCATGGACGAGATGGACGGCCTAGGAACCAAGGCCGAGGTCATCTTTCTGCTGACTACCAATCGCCCCGAGGTTCTCGAACCGGCTCTGTCCGGTCGTCCTGGTCGAATCGATCAGGCCGTCGAGTTCCCCTTGCCCGATGAAGATTGTCGCCGAAGGTTATTTTTGCTCTACGGTAAGGGGCTGGAAATGAGTCGAGTCGATCTGCCGCGCTGGATTGAGCGCACCCGTGGAGTCAGTCCAGCGTTCATCGAGGAGTTGTTGCGTAAGAGTGCTCTGTTAGCGGCCGAGCGTGGCGAACGAGCCGATCCGTTGCCGCTGACGGATGCCGATATTGAAAATGCCATGCAGGAGTTGATCTGTTTCGGAGGCGAATTGACACAAAAGTTGCTGGGCTTCAAAACATTCGGCTTCGGCCCGAGGTAGACCATGAGCGACGCGAAAACGACGATAGTCGGCATCCATGCCAGGCAGATTCTCGACAGCCGAGGCCGACCGACTGTCGAGGCGGAGGTGACGACGGCGGCCGGGTATTTCGGCCGAGCCAGTGTGCCTTCGGGAGCCAGCACCGGCCGTTACGAGGCGGTCGAATTGCGTGACGGCGAGCCGGCCCATTACGGCGGACTGGGGGTGCAGCGTGCCGTGGCGAACGTCCGCACGGTGATTGCTCCTGCGCTGCGTGGCTTGTCGGTGAGCGATCAGGCGGCCATTGACCGCCGACTGTGCGAATTAGACGGCACGGCCAACAAGGGCCGACTTGGAGCCAACGCCCTGTTGAGCGTATCGTTGGCCTGCGCTCAGGCAGCGGCGGCGGCGGCGCAGTTGCCGTTGTGGCGGTATCTGGATACCGAGGGCCACGCCTGTTTGCCCCTGCCGATGGTCAACCTGATCTCAGGCGGCCTGCACGCGGGCGACAACCTTGACTTTCAGGACTTCCTGCTGTTGCCGATCGGGGCGCGATCGTACTCCGAGGCACTGGAAATGAGTGTGGCCGTCTATCGCCTTCTAGGAGAGGTGTTATCCGAGCAAGGCTACGATGGGCGACTGGTGGGCGACGAGGGCGGTTATGGGCCGCGACTGCCCAGCAACGAGGTGGCGGCTGGGGCGGTGCTGCGAGCCATCGAGCGGGCAGGGCTGATTCCTGGTCGGGATGCCGGCTTGGCTCTGGACGTGGCGGCCAGTCATTTTTACGAACAGGGCCGCTATGTGCTGGCCTCGGAAGGAGGACGGCATCTGAGCAGCGACGAGATGGTGGCTCTGCTGGTTCGTTGGTCGGAGCAGTATCCCATCTTTAGCATCGAGGACGGTCTAGCCGAGACCGACGAGTCTGGCTGGCGGTCGCTGACAGCGGCTCTGGGCGACAGGGTGCAGTTGATCGGCGATGACTTCTTCGTCACCAATCCACAGCGGGTGCAGTGGGGCATTGCTGAGAAACTGGCCAACGCCGTGTTGGTCAAGGTCAACCAGGTTGGCACGTTGAGCGAGGCTCTGCAAACGCTGCGTCTGGCGCGTCAGGCGGGTTGGCGAGCCGTGGTATCGGCGCGGAGCGGCGAGACAGAAGATGCCTTTCTAGCGGATCTGGCCGTCGCCAGCGCTGCCGGCCAGATCAAGATCGGCAGCGTGGTGCGCAGCGAACGGCTGGCCAAGTACAATCAGTTGCTACGCATCGAGGAGCAAATGGGACAAAATGCCCCGTTCGCCAACTGGAAGAGATGAAACAGGCAAGGTGAGTGAGAATGCGATGGACAACAACCGATTCGGTCATGAGCTTTTCGCCTAGATCGCTCGGCAGGGGCCGAGCAGTTGCCCTCTGTGCATGCCTCCGCCGAACGGGCGACGGGACGGTCCTCTTGCGGTTTGTCGCTTCCTCGACTAAAGTTACCCATGCGGTTGTCGAACGTCGGCTGGTTGTCCTCGGCGAGGTTCCCGAGATAGGTGCCAGCCCATCGCTCACCCTGAACCAGAAGGTAGCTGTACCTCTCTACTTGCTGGGGAGCCTGAAACTGCCCGGCAGAGGTCGATTCCGCTAACGCGGTGACGACTTAACTCCTCGCTGAGTCGGATTCGCAAATCCTGTCCCGAGGAAGGGCCAGGAAACCGGAGGGATGGCAGAGCGGCCGATTGCATCGGTCTTGAAAACCGACAACATCGCAAGATGTTCGAGGGTTCGAATCCCTCTCCCTCCGCTGATCTTTTGTATAACATTTGCTCCGTTCGACTTGCTCGCTGTCGATCCCTCTTGTGCCATTGACCCAGACCTGTTATGGCTGATTCCTCAGCAAGATGGCGCACCTGTCTGAGCCGGATTCTGGCACGGCAGGCCATCTGGCCTGTCTGGGCACCTTGCAGGGAGAGCGGGCAAGATGCGCGTGCTGGTCAATGGGCTGGCCACAGCTGGCCGCAAGACGGGCATCGGTCATTACACTAGCGAACTCCTTCGCTGTTTGCACCAGCTCGTCGAACCTGAAGAAGTCCAGGTGTTCCAGCCGGGCTGGATGGGGCGAGCCAAGCACTATCTGGCCGGCCTGCGGCCCTCCATCGAAAAACCCGTCAACCTTCGCGCCAGTGCCACTCCGCCTCACCCCACCTGGACAATGCGGGTGTATGACTGGGTCGGTCGGGTTGGCCAGGCGGCCTATCGCTGGCGATTTCGGCGATTCGCACGAGCCGGCCGCTATGACCTGTATCACGAACCGAGCTTCCTGCCCATTGATTGCGACCTGCCCACGGTGGTCACCATTCATGACCTCTCAGTGTTGCTCCATCCCGAATGGCATCCCGCTGATCGCGTGGCGCATCACCAACGTCAGTTTGAGCGAGGGCTGACCCAGGCCAGTCATGTGCTGGCCGTCTCTGAACATGCTCGGCAGGAAATCATCCGCACCCTGGGGCTGCCCGCTGATCGCGTCAGTCGCACCTACCTGGGCGTTCGGCCGGGCCTCGCGCCGTTGCCCCCCGAGGAGGTCACCGCCCGACTGCATCAGATGGGATTGCCGCCCCGCTACTTGCTGTACCTCGGCTCCATCGAACCGCGCAAAAACGTCCTGATGCTGCTCCGCGCCTATTGCAGCCTCCCAGTGACCGTTCGGCTCCACTATCCGCTGGTGCTGGCCGGCCCCTGGGGCTGGAACTCGGCGGATGTCCACGAGTATCTGGAGCGGGAAGCTCGCCATCGCGGCGTGTTCTATGTCGGCTACGTCGCCGACGAACAGTTGCCCGTGCTGTACAACGGTGCCCGCGCTCTGGTGTTTCCCTCCCGCTACGAGGGATTCGGCCTGCCGCCCGTTGAGATGCTCGCCTGCGGTGGTGCCGTGCTGGCCAGTACCGCCGGAGCCGTCGCTGAGACGGTTGGCACTCGGGGCTGTCTGCTCGACCCGGACGACCTCGCCGGCTGGCGTCGCGCCATGGAACGTGTCTGCACCGATCAGGACTGGTGGCAGATGTTGCGGCAAAACGCCGTCGATGCGGCTCACGCCTTTACCTGGGAGCGATGCGCCAGAGAAACCCTCGCGGTTTATCGGCATCTGACGGAGTCACCTGCCACTTGTCAACAACGATTGCATCAGGCGGCGTAAGGCGACTAGATGAAACGCGAGAAAGGCGAACCGGCTTGGGGCTGCTGGCAGTCTGTAGGGTAGCCGACTACTACTACTTTGTCGGAATGCCTCCACCGAGTCTGAACATGAATCCATCAGCAGATCACCCCCTTTGAACGCTATCTGGATGTCAAGATCATCTGATCTGTGAGACAGAAAGAGGAGTGATAGAGTAACCGGATCGTCTGAGATTGCATTCTCTGGGTGCGTTGCGATGACAGAATTGGACTGGCTGCAAGGAAGCGATCACGAGGCGATGCTCAATTGGCTAGGCCGCACCTCCTGGTATCGACTCCTGGCGCGTGTTCCGTTGATTCGCTCGCCGGGCACCGCCGGGCGGTTGCAGCGCAAGTTGCGTCTGTTGGGGTGTGCCTGCTGGCAGTCGGCCAATCATGGCTTGCCGTTGCGTCCGGGCGAACCGATGGAGGTGGTGAGCCGATTCGCTGACGGTCAGGCGAGTCTCGCTGAATTGTCGGCCGCCCGCCGAGCGGTTGTCGTCGAGATCGGACGCTACACTTCCGGCGTGCTGCCCTTGGATCTGCACATTGCCGCCGTTGTGACGGAACGCACTTTGGATTCCCAGGCACTAGGAGAGGCGTTACGCAGTCCATTCTGGCGATTGGGTTGGCGCAACGGCCCGACTCCCTGCGACCTGCTCCGCGAGTTGTTCGGCAATCCCTTTCGTCCAGTCGCCATCGATCCGGGTGTGCTGACCTGGAACAACGGAACCGTTCCCCAACTCGCCGAGGTCATCTACCAGGAAAATCGCTTTTCCGAGTTGCCCATCCTGGCCGATGCCCTGGAAGAAGCGGGCTGTTGCTGCCCCGAGTTATTGGATCACTGTCGAAGTACGGGCAATCACGTCCGGGGTTGCTGGGCGATCGATCTGCTGCGTGGCCAGAAGTGAAGTCAGAGCCCAGGGCGGTTAGGCGAGCAAACCATCCAACTGAGACCTCACGGCCTGAACACCAGCCCGATCACTCCCAAGCCGCCACCGATCAGCACTAGGACAGCTCCCAGAGCCGCCAGAGCCAATCCAAAGGTCGGTGGCGAGGGCTTGCGATTGGCTTCGAGGATCAGCACACTATTGAGATCCGCAGTGGGATAACTCTCGCGCAACAGCTTCGACACCTCCGAACCGAGACTGGCAATGGAGTTGATGATCACTCCCTGAATGCGGCCCGCGCGAATAATGCTGTCGAGTTCACCCTTGTTCTTGGCGGTCGTCGTTTTGAGAATGAACCGCACTGGCCCCGTCGTTGGTTGCATGCCGGGCATGCCAGGCATCCCTGGGCCACCAGCACCTCCCTGATTGGGATGCAAGGGCATGTAGGCCTCGTTCCACGGCTTGTTGGAACCGTCCGTGATCTCGAACTTGCTTTTGCGATAGGTGAAGACAATATTCTCGTCGGGCAAGTAGTCGGTGATGATGACGTGCGCGTTGTCGCCGGGGCCATTGGTGATCAGGTCGGCCAGTTTGACGGTGCGCGGCTCGGCCTTGGCGACATTGCCTAGGCGATACTCGTTGAATCCGTAGAAGGCCAGGACACCGCCTAGAACCACTGGGACAGCCACGATCCAAAACAAGGCCGGTTGCATCAATGCGGCCAGACGGGGCAGAAAGCCGACGGGTGCGGTAGCTTTCTTCTTGTGACGCGGTTTCTCTTCGCCTTCCTCGAGGTCGTCTTCCTCCTCACGTCGCTTGCGTGAGCGACGCGGTTCCTCCTCGAAGTCGGAGCGGCGTGAGCGGCTGTCTCGCTCTTCGCGTTCGCTACTGTCGGTTCCACTGAGGCGCGGCTTGCGCAGTTGCGGCCGTTCCTCGACCTCCTCGACGACCTCCACCTCGGTTACTTCTTCCAGTACTACCACCTGCTGGCAGTTGCTACACTGGGCCTTTTTGCCCTCGTGTTCCGGCTTGTAGTTCAGCACCTTGCCGCAGGTACAAGTCACACTTGGCATGCTCGCGTCACTCCTTTGAGATGGATGTCATCTCTGAGAATACTGGCAGCCCCAAGGCGGCACAATGTTAGTTGCTGGACACCTGACCGTTTTGTCGGACGAAGTAGTCGCGCGCTGCGTCGAAATCGGCGACAAAAACGAATTCGTTTTGTAGTCGGCACGCCTCGAAAGTGGAGTAGGTGACTGGATTAACTTCGCACAACACCAACTGGCCACCGCGTTTGTGCATGGCGTTGCGGATCTGGATCAACTTGGTCAGAAAGACACTGAATAGACAGCGAGGAGTCTCGGATCCGAGACTGAGAGCGAGATGATTGATGTGTTCTTCTTGACACAGACGTAACACATCTTCGCCGAACTGTTGGATCTCAGTCTCATCCAGATGGGTATTGCGTAAGCGGAGACAGCCGACATCGCCCTGGCGAGTCCAGGTGAAGTAGCGGTAGGTGTTCATGGCCGAACCTCGTTTCGAGCGTCCAGGGGGGGCTGGAAGGGCAGTTTTGTTCACCATAACCGCACAGAGAAGGATGTCAAGGCACTGAGTGAACCAGAGGCACCGATTGTGCAGGCAACATCGGCAGTGCCAACCGAGTCGGTCGGCGTTCCAAAGTTAGCGGGGCTGCTGCCAGGGTCTCCGGTTCAGGATCGCCGACTAGGTGTCCGGCCTCGACAGCACGAATGCGAACAGGGAAGCGTCGGCGGATCAAGGCTGCCAGTATACCAGGGAAATGCACAGGCAAACCTCGACACGAGGTGCCGCTCACCCATCCGGGTCGCAGTGGGCTGTCCGACTCGACTAGCACATCCAGTACCCGACCGACCAGAGAGCGAGCGTAGCGTTCCTGCAATTCGCCTTCCAGTAGCCGCAATGCCTCGCGGCGAGCGGCCTTGACGGCGGGCGGCACATCGTCGGGCAAGCCTGCCGCGCTGGTGCCCTGGCGCGGACTGTACGAGAACACATGGATCTTGCAGAATCCCGCTTCGCAAACGACGGCGCAGGTGGCCGCGAAATCCGCCTCGGTTTCTCCAGGGAAGCCGACGATCACGTCGGTGCTGAAGGCGGGCGCGTCCAGCACGGCGCGAATGCGACGGATACGTTCCAGAAAGCCGGCACTGCGATACCGACGTTTCATGCCGGCCAGCACGCGATCGGAGCCGGATTGCAAGCACAAGTGCAGGTGCGGACAGATGCGCGGATGGCGAGCCAGAGCAGCGATCAGATCATCGCGTGCCTCGGCGGCCTCCAGGCTGGACAGACGGATGCGAAAATCGCCCGGCAGTACCGCCAGTCGATCCAGCAGGTGCCACAAGCGAACCCACTCCGCCTTGGGCCGGCCCTTGCTGCGGTCGATGCCGTAGTGCCCCAGGTGAACTCCGGTCAGTACGATCTCGCGATGTCCCGCTTCGACCAGTCGGCTCACCTCGTCGCAGATGTCGTTGATCTCTCGACTGCGCAGCGTAGGGCGAACGCTGGGGATGATGCAGTAGGAGCAGTTGAGCAGGCAGCCATCCTGCACCTTGACGAAGGCTCGCTGGTGTCCATCGAATCGGCTGATGCCGGTCGGGCCGTCGTCGGTTACGCCGTGCGGAGCCAGTTCCTCGATGAGCCGGGTCTTGTCGGTGATAACCTGAGCGACACCCGGCAGTCGGCGAATTGCTTCGGGATCGCGAGTGGCATAGCAGCCCATGACCACGATGGCTGCTTCGGGATTGTCCTGATGTAGCCGACGGATGAGTTGTCGGCTCTTGGCATCGCCTTCGTGGGTGACAGTGCAAGTGTTGACCACGCACAACGTCGCAGGCTCGCCCGGCCCAGCTTCGACGTGGCCAGCGCGTTCGAGCAGTTCCTTGACGTACTGCGTCTCATACTGGTTGACCTTGCAGCCCAGGGTGGCCAATCGGATGCTTTTGCGCGTGATCATGTTGCGACTCGATGCTCTAGGCGAACACTTCAGTTATAGGCGCGCAAGTTGCCGCGTCCTCCACCCGCTAACGCGGGGTGGCTCGCTGTAGCGAGCCGGCCCGCGTAAGCGGCCGGAGTCGGCCCAATCACGCCACAAAGCGTTGCAGGAACGCTACGCCCTGCTGCACGTCAGCCAGACGATTGTCGCCTTGCTCCCGCTCGATGATGACCCAGCCGCGATACTCGATTTCCTCGAGTGTCTCGAAGTAGCTCAACCAGTCGATGTCGCCGTGGCCCAGAGGCACTTCCTGAGCGGCCCGACTTGCGGAAGCCTTGCGACAATCGCGAGCGTGGCTGTGCAGGATGCGGCCGGTCAACTCGCGCGCCGACTCGTAGGGGTTGAAACCGTGCAACAACAGGTTGGCCGGGTCGAGGTTCACTCCCAGACAGCCAGTGTCGAAACTGCTCAGATACCGCGCTAGTGTCGCCCCGGACTCTAGACCCGTCTCGATGGCCAATCGTACCCCGATGCGGTCGCCGTGCTGAGCTAGATAGGTCAACCCTTCACGCATCCGTCGCGCCCCTGGCTCCTCTTCCTTCTCGGGCACCTGACCGATCTGAATCACTACCATTCGCGGCCCCAGATCGGCCGACAGCGTCATCACCTCGCGAATGAACTCCAGCCGGGCATCCTGTTCCTCGGCCGCATCCAGGCCACGTCGCAACGGGCAGCCCAGGGCCGACAGTTCGAGATTGTGGACACGCAACAGCGAGCGAAACTCGCGCCGCCCGCTCTGAGACAGTTGTCGTGGCGACAGGTCGCGCACCGCGTCCACTTGGACACCAGCCACTGCCAAGCGAGTGGCCTCTGTTAGTGCTGGCCGTAGTGGCAGACCCAACGATTCCAGACGAATACCGAGTTTCAGCGGTTTCATAGCATGCTCAGAAAGGAACGCCTTGGAGTTCGGCCGGTTGCGCGAAGTCTCGGAAGGGGCGCACCACGGCTCGGAAGCAGTCGCGTGGTAAGCTCACCGTGTTCCAACGCCGGCTACGCACCCGCATATGTTCGCGGTAGTCCTCGACCGTCACGGCGCGAAACAGATAGCGACGATGCCGATAGGCATACAAATCCGGCGTGTCGGCGGGCAGTTCGACGTTGTCGCCGAGGTGGTAGGCGAAGACGAGCAAGCCCCGATAGCTGGGGCCGGCCAGTTCTGCCCAGCGATCCAGCCCGTCGATGTCGTCGCGAAACGACCAACACTCCCAGACGCGTCGTGGGCGTTGCGCGGGGCCGGCGGGAAAACGTCGGCCCTTGATGTCCAGCACCAGACGTACTCCGTCTCGGCCATAGACAATGAAATCCAGACTCTTAAGTGTGGTCTCCTCAAATAGCGGCCGTCGCGTCTCATCGACAGCAACGTAGCACAAGCGATGCTGTTGCAGGTACGACTCGAAGGCGACTTCGTAGTGGTTGCTGCGATCCATGTCGTCCCCCTGGCTCTCAGGGCGGCGAGCCGGCCAGTTCGGCTCGTAGGGCTTCCACCAGTCCAGATTCCGCGACAGTCTTTTCCTGACGCTGCGTTAGGTTCTTGATTTTCCACTCGCCACGCGCGAATTCGTCGCTGCCAGCGATCAGTGCCAGCCGAAAGCCGCGTTTCTCGGCGTATTGCAGTTGCTGTCCGATCTTCTTGGCCTCGGGATAGACCTCCACGCCAATGCCCTGACTACGCAGCCATCGAGCCACCCTTTGGTAGTCGCCCAGGCGGGTGCCATCGAACTGCACCATCAGAACCGAGACGGGAGTTGCGACTGCGGGCAGCAGTTTCAGTTCTTCCATCGCGGCTAAGAGTCGATCCAGCCCCAGCGAAGCACCGACTCCGGATAACTGCTGTTTGGTATACAGACCGGCGAGATTGTCGTAGCGACCACCCGAGCAAACACTGCCGATGCCGGGCAGGTCGAGCAAGATCGTCTCGTAGATGGTGCCTGTGTAGTAGTCCAGGCCGCGACAGATCGACGGATCAAGACGGAGCCGACCCTCGGGGATGCCGGCACTGACTGCCACCGTCAGGAGTTGTTCGAGTCGATCTAGTCCCAGTTTGCCCGGCCCTTCGCTGCCGACCCGCTGCCGTAAGGTAGTCAAGATGTCGCTATTGTTCGCGTCCTGAAATCCTGTGGTGACGGCGAGGATCTGTTCGGCTTGGCTGACCGTCAGATTCGCCCGGTTAGCAGTTGTCTCGCACAACTCGGCGATCACGCCTTCGCGGCCGATCTTGTCGAACTTGTCGAGGGCACGCAAGATGCTTGCCGATCGCTCCTCGACCCCCAGGCCGGCCAGCACGCCGTTGAGTACCTGCCGATTGTTGAGGCGAATCACGAAGCGATCAAAGCCCAAAGCGGTCATCAGATCGTTGATGACCAGCACGATTTCGATGTCGGCGGCGTTGGCAGTCGTGCCAATGATGTCGAAATCGCACTGCCAGAATTCGCGATACCGACCATGTCCGGTATTCTCGCCGCGCCACACCGGCCCCATCGCATATCGCTTGAAGGGCACGCCCAGTTCGCCGATGTACTGCGCCGCGAAGCGAGCGAAGGGCACAGTCAGATCGAAGCGCAGGGCCACATCGCGATCGCCGTGATCCTTGAAGCGATAGACGATCTTGTCGGACTCCTCGCCGCCCTTGCCCAACAGGATCTCGGCATATTCCAGCGCGGGCGTGTCGATTGGGGCAAACCCATAGGCACGATACACCTGCCGGGCCTTCT
>Ga0272446_1003649_pt1 | contig 19136 bp, 17 predicted proteins | sample YNPCB0061_FD_194587 | JGI IMG/M metagenome (GOLD analysis project Ga0272446, IMG submission 194587) | Hot spring microbial mat communities from Yellowstone National Park, WY, United States - YNP-CB-006-1 | ecosystem: Environmental > Aquatic > Thermal springs > Hot (42-90C) > Sediment | place... | reverse complement strand
CGTTAACCTCGGCAGCCCGGATGGGGCTGCCGGCGCTGAAGGTGTGCGGCAGGCTGATACCCGCCAGCGCACCCGCGCCAAGCAGCCCCAGGGCCAGGGCAAAAACAAGGTTACGAAGTTCTTTGGGGTTCATGGTACCTTCTTAATCACCAAGACATTGAACTTGGCCCCAAAGGGCATATTGTTCCCATCGGCGCGGAAGATGAGCCAGCGCCCGGAGCCACTATCGTAGTAGACGCCAATGGGCGCGGTGATAAGGGGGTCAGTTGCGCTGATGACGTAGGTAACGACGAGCATGGCGTTGGGGTCGCCGTTGGTCATGGGGTTATCTATGATGGTACGGCTGGCGTCGACGTTGGTGGGAGTGGCGGTGTGGAGGAAGGCCGGTGCGTTGCCTCTTACCCCGATGCTGCCATCAATTAGTAAAGCGGTGCCCGCAAGAGAAGCCTTGGCCGAAACCCCAGCTCCAGGTCCAGCTTGGGACTCCCCTTCAACGCCTATGCCACTGTTACTGGAGATCCCCCGCACCCCCCAACCCGTTCCTGGTACGCTTCCCAGCACCCCTGCTCCTAAACTGCCCTGCGCTACGCCAGCGACCCCAACACCACTCCCGTCGGAGACTCCCCTCACCCCGTAGCCGGTCCCTGGGGTCTGCCCCAACACCCCCACACCCCCGCTGGTCTGCGTTTCTCCAAAAACCCCCACACCGGCTCCGATGGCGACGCCCCTTACCCCATAGCCCGTAGTGGCGACCTCGCCCTGGATGCCGGTGCTGTTGGTGGCTTCGTTGTGAACCTTGAAACCCGGTGCGGCGGCGTTGTTACCCGTAAGGTTGGCCCCAAAGGCCGCCCCGCCCGTCGCATCGCCCCAGACCAGGTTACCGCCCTGGGCCGTGAGCACCTTGCCATCCCCGATGGTTCCCCCAATCGCCAGGCGGCTGACCCCTACCGGCTGCTCGAGGGCCTGGATGGCGGTACGCAGAGTGGTGAAGTTGCTATTCACCTCGCTGGCCCTAATCGGCGAACCCGCCGTGAAGTCGGTCAGAGCCCCTACGCTGAGGCCCCACAGCCCCGCTGCCACACAACCTGCGCCCAGGGTAAAAAAGAAGAGGTTTTTTCCACGCATAATTGCTCCTTTATTGCCAAGTGGCCGAGTCCCAATTGCTTCGATCCCACACCCCAGCGCTGCTGCTACCGCCACCACCCCCACAGGCGGCCAGCAATACCAGTAGTAGAGCCAGGGCCAGCTTCCCAAGGTTTCTTCTCATGCTCACACTCCTTGTGGAAGAGGGGCTAGCGGATCCCGAATACCTGCCCGCCGGTCTCGCGGCAAAGCCGCTCGAGGTTGCGCAACAGCTCCAGAGGACTGGCACAGGGGATGCGCTGGCCGGTCTGAGGGTTTTCTAGCACTGCTGACCAGGGCCGCTCGGGGCTCGGTGGCTCGATGTGCACCACCAGATCAAGCGGCACTGGAACACCTTCCCCTTCCACAAAGTGCAGGGTAGCGGAGGGGGCGTCAGTGGATCGTCATTAACCGACGGGCCTCAATTTTGGCCTGGGTGACGGAGCGAAAACGGTTGATGCTCGCGCGCAAGGCCAGGGCCTGCTGCAGGTCTTCTTCAGCTTTCACCGGTTCGCCCAAAGCCAGCCAAGCCCCGCCGCGGCTGAACAGGGCGTTAATCCGGTTAACGAGGTTGCCCCTGGCATCCTGAAGGGCCTGCTCAGCCAGGCGCAGGGCGGCCTTGGGGTTGTTTTGCAGAAGCTCGAGCTCGGCGTAAAGCTGCCGCACCTCCGACCAGCCCCAGTTAAGAGCCTGGGCTAGCTCGAGGCCGCGCTCCAGATCCTGGGTGACCTGGGCGGTGTCGCCCAAACCCAACCCAGCCTCGGCCCGCACCAGCAAGGCGACCAGCTCCTGCCGCTGTACCCCACCTTGGCGCGCCTTCTCGAGCAGAGGCTCGAGCTGGGGGGCCACCTCGGCAAATCGTCCCAGGCTGTTCAAAACCCGCGCCCGCACAATGCCAATGCGCTCTTGCAACAACCAAAAATCCGAAGGCGCGGGGCCGTGCTGCTGCATCAGGGTTTCGGCTTCCGCCAGCAAGTCCAGCGCCGCCTGGGCTTGTTGCTGCAGCATCAGGGTCAGGCTGTGGCAGACTTGGGCCTCGACCGTGTAGAAGGGCGATAGCCCCGAGGCCAACTCAAATAACTGCTGCCCATCCCGCATGGCTTCCTCAAGCAGCCCCAAATCGCGCTGATAATGGGTCACAAATACCAAGGGATAAAAGGCCTCAGCTACCGAGACTTGAAGGGCAAACGCATAGGCCCGCCAACTGGCTTCCATCGCACCCAAAAGGTCTTGCTGGTCGTCGAGCACCATCCCCCGGTAAAACCAGACGTTGGAGCGCTCTCGAGCAGTTTGGGCATTGCGCTGCAAAACATCGAGTAGCTCGAGCTGTTGCTCGAGGCAGGTCGTCCCGGTTTGTCGACCCAGATAAAAGCGCTGGTTGAGAAGCTCGAATCGCTCTGGATGCTCCGGCGGCAGGGCTTCCAGGGCCAAACCATAGTAGATATCCGCCTCACGAAAAGCCAGCACTGCGCGGGCCTGAAGGGCGGCTTTGTGCCACCAGCCGGCCGCCTGCTCGAGCTGGCCTGCAGTTTGAAAATAACCCGCTACCCTGGCCGGATGCACGGCTTGTCCGGCATAGTGCCGGGCCAGACGGGCCGAGATGAGGCGCTTGCGGTCGGGTTTGAGGGATTCGGCAATCGTACGGGCGATCAGGTCGTGACTAAAGCCATAGCCCTGTGCGGTGGCCTCGAGCAGCCGGGCTTGAGCGGCCCGCTCGAGGGCCTCGCAAACCTCCCAGTCTGAAAGGGCAGTGGCCTCGGCCAGGGTTTTTGAATCAAAACTGCTGTCGGCAATTAGTGCGGCCACCTCCAAGCAGCGCCGCACCGCCGCCCCCTGGCGCTCGAGGCGGCCCAGGATGGTCTGGCGCACGCTGGGGGCAATCTGCAACTCGGTATAGTCGTGGGTGGCCTGGTCGTAGGGGGTCTCCCAGACCCCACCCTCACCCAACCGCAACTCGCCCAATTCAAACAGGCTCTGCAGGGTCTCGAGCACGAAAAGTGGGTTGCCCGAGGTTACCTGGTAGATCCGCCTGGGGAACAAACTAGCCGGACGTCCCGAGAGATGGGCAATTAGCTCGGCGACTGCAAGCTCGCTCAGGGGCTCGAGGTCGAACCATTGCGCCACTCTGCTGCTGCACCAGTCTGCATAGCGCTTGGCTACCTCGGGCAGCAGCTCTTCAGGTCGAAAGGTGGCCACCAAGCGTATCGCCCCCCGCCCAGCCGCCAACACCCGCAGGCTCCAGGGGTCGCTGTAGTGTTCGTCTTCGCTCAGGAAGGTGCTACAGCCGTAGGCCTGAGTCAGCAGCTCCAACAGGGCTGAAAAGAAGCGCACCTGGGTGCTTTCTTCCAAAGGGGGCGGAAGGGTGGGCGAGAGCTCGGGCAGTAGACGGGCCGCCTCGAGACGCACCCAGGGTTTGAGCCTGACCTTTGGGTTGGCCCGCAAAGCCTGTCGCAGCCAGCGGCTCATGGAGGCATAGGGGGTCTGGGTCTCTTCCGGCTGGCCTGAGAGCACGGTGTAGGAGCCCTGGCGGGACAAAAACGCTTCCGCAAGCCGACTCTTGCCTATGCCCGCAGGACCTGCCAGCAGCAGTGTTTTTCCGTCTTGCCAGGCTGCTTGCATTCGCTGGAGGGTGTCTTCCCGCCCCACCAGAGGCGGCTTATGGGCGAGACTGCGGTAGGATTGTGGCTTCGCAGCAGGGGCAGATGGGCGCAGGCGGATTTGCTCGGCCAGAGCCTGGATTTCGGGTAGGGGCTCCAGGGCCAACTCGCGCTCCAACACCCTTTGGAGCTGCTGATACTGGGCCAGGGCCCGCTCCGGTTGGCCCAAAGCTGCATACAACCGCATCACATCACGGTAATGCTGCTCTTGTAGTTCATCACTGCGAAGCAGCTCGAGGTAGAGTTCCAGGGCCTGTTGCAGCGCTCCCTGGGCCTCGAGGTTCCTGGCTTGCACCCGCATGGCCGCTTGCAGTTGTTCCCTCAGCCGTTCGCGCTGTTGACCCAACCACAACCTATAGGCTTCCTCCTCCAGCTCCCAGCCCTGCAAAAACTCACCCCGGTACAGCCGCCGGGCCTCTGCCCAGTGGCCCGCCTCCACCTGCTGCCGAAACTCAATCACATCCAGCGCAAAGCCAGCATGGAGCTCGAGCCAGCTACGACAGATATGCAGTTGGCTGTGCAGTGGGGTTTTGGTCAGTTGGTAGAGGGTCTGCCGCAGGCTATGCTGTCCTTTGGCCTCCGGCAGACTTCCCCACAGCAGCTCCACCAGTCGGCCGCGTTCGCTGCGGCCCTCGAGGGCCAGGTAGGCCACCAGCGCCACCGCCTTGCGGGGCAGCACCAGCTCGTGTTCTATATGCACAACCTGTGGAGGCCCTAGCAATTCCAGCCGCAACATAGGCTGCCTCCATTGTGCTCAATTTCGCCTGCAACTGCCAGGATAGACAGCACCCATGCGACCACGTGCGCGATTAAACAGGCTCTAGCGAGCCCACTTCGGCTGTCTGCTCGACCGGTGTTAAAGGTGTTTCGACGGACGCGTCAGGCTTATGTCCATGTTTGGCGTCTTTCTCAGGCTCGGGCTTGACCCCCTGGGTAACAGCATATTCCCACCAGAGCTGTAAAAGCTGGGGCTCGAGGTCGGCCACCATTCCTTGTAGGCGAACCAGCTCGTTGCGGGCCAGGCCGTTGTTGATGACCACACCCACCGGTTTCAGGGTGAACTTGGCCCATGCCTCCCCGTCGCGGGTCACAAAAATATGCGGTTTTTCCTGGGCGCTGCCCGACTTGACATAAAAGCGAAAACCACCCCGTCGCATCAGCGTCAACATGGTTCAAGTTTATCCATTCCGGGGCTGGCCTTCGGTGCTTCTGACCAACCAGGACGTTAAGCCAACCTATCGCACCCTGCACAGCTATCAAGTTGGTGTGTGGCGCAATAATCCTTCAAGGGCACTCTAGTCGGCTGACTGGGGCCGGGGGGTTGCCTTCTGCTCGCCCCGCAAAAAGAACAGCAGCCCCAGCGCAAAGGGAACAAAGGCCATCCAAAGGTTGGGATAAGGATAGAACAGGGCCAGAGCCAAGAGGCCCATCACCCAGCTTTCCCAGCGCCGCAACGGGTGACGGGTATAACCCACCGTGGCCGCAGCCAGGAAAATAATGGCGACCGCCGTAAAGAAGAAGCGCTCGAGGATAATCAACCACCCCTCTATTCCCGGCACATTCTGCAGCACCGGCAGAATGAGCAGGCCGGTGCCGGTAAAGGAGAGCAGGAAGAAGAAGCCGATGATGTACTTGGCCAGCGCCACCCGTGCCGCATACACCCCGGTCAGGATGGGGTTGGTTTTGAACACCGAGGCCGCCGCATAGCCGGAGAGCGCTACCGGTGGGGTCACGTCGGCCAGCACCGCATAGTAGAAGAGGAACATGTGGGTGGCCAGGGTCGCGGCCAGCACAGCCTGCTGGGGCTCGAGGCCATAGCCTTGGAAATTGGCCGCGGCAATTTTGATGATGGCCGGCGCCGTGAGCGAGGCAGTGAGCACGTAGGTGGCCGTTGGGGGTACGCCCATCCCCAGAACCAGGCTAAAAACCGCCGTGACCAGCGTAGCCAGCAGCAGGCTTTCCCCCGAGACCTGCCCCAGAAAAATCGAGAATTTGGAGGGTAGCCCGGTGATCACCATCATGCCGAAAATAAGGTTGGCCGCCACAATGGCCGAGCCGATGGGAATCAGTTGGCGAAAACCCTCCACCAAACCCTGGGCAATGGGTTCGATGGCCGCGCGCAACTTGCCTGTGACCGCAGCAGGGTACACAAACGTACCCAACAGCAGTCCCAACACCGCCAGCGTAATGGGCAGCACCGGGATGTTGCCCAGGTTCCACCCCGCCAGCAATGGGGTCAAACTACCCACGATGCCCAGAACAATGCCCAGGGGCAGCCCAATCTTGTAGGCCGATCCCTGCATGGCCTCGTTCAGCGGGGCAGGCCGCAGGGTAGGGTCGAGGTAGGTGATCAACACAAAGGCCAGCGCCGCCAGATAGACTGCAGTGGCCACTTCGGTGCCCAGGTATAGCAAAGTCACGATTAAAACAATCGGGATAAAGATGGTGCTGTAGCGCAGGGCGTAGCGTCGTCCCAGAGGAATATCCGCTCCCACCGGGGGTAGCTTGGCCTTGCGGGCATAGAACTCGTTGAAGGTGAGAATCCCCAACAGATACAGCAGCATGGGCCCCAGGGCCATAATCACCACCCAGAGGTAGCTGATCTGCAGGATTTCCACCATCACAAAGGCGATGGAGCCTAGAACTGGCGGCGTAATCAGGGCAATGGTGCCGGCGGTGGCCACCAGGCCAGCGGCGATCATCTTGTCGTAGTTGGCTCTTTCGTAAAGGGGCTTGGTTAGGGTAGCCACGAACTGGGTATCGGCAGCCCCAGAGCCGCTAAACATGCCCATAAACACCGAGGCGATGCCGGTTACCCGGCCAGGGGTCTGGGGGGTGCGGCCCACCATGGCCAGGGCCATATTGGCCACCACCTTGCCCAGCCCCAGGGCTCCGATGAGTCCCGAGAGAATGGTGAAGTAGACGATATATTTGGCCGAAACCCCAGTGATAAGGCCATAGATGCCGGCCTCGGTTTCGTTGAAGGTTTTGCCCAGGATCAGGTCGATGCCGTTTTTGGCCCCCCGGAAGGTACCGGGCACATACTGGCCGTACATGTTGTAGGTCAGGAAAATAAGCACCAGCGAGGGCATGATGGGGCCCAGCAACCTGCTCACCAGCCCCAGCACCAGAATGATGATGGTGAAGGACATGGCCATGTCCCAGCCTGCGGGAATTACCGCCCGGTTGACCAGTTCTTCGTAGTAGCGCACCTGGTAGGCCCAGGGCGCAATGGCCAGTAAAGCTGCGGCTATATCGGCGTAGCGCCGCAACCGCGGCAGCAGGTTGGGGCCTACCGCAAGGGCCCAGGCCAGGGTGCCCATTAGCTTGCCGAGCAGGGGAATATCCACCCCAGGCACGTTAGGCACCCAGAAGGTGTACAAGAACGGTAGCGACAAAAGCGCAAAAACCCAGGAGCCCATGGTGGGCTTTGCGGCATGCAGTTGCGAGGTAATCAGGTAGCCAGCCACCAGCAGCAGCAGCACGTGGGTGGCCCGTCGTAGCTGCACCTGATCCAGAATGCTGATATTCTCCCGACTCAACGGCGTGAAAGGATGAAGCACCAGGTACAGGCTGAACAAAGCCGCCACCAGGAGGATGAACCAGATGATGCGTCCCAGCGGGGTGGTTTTACCTGCGCTGTCCTTGGGTATCTCCATAAGCCGACCTCCAAAAACCTGCTATGTGCGTGATTATAACGGGCCTTTAGCTTCTGCCGGGATTGCCTTTTAAAGCCCCGGCTGCTGTGAAAAAGCTCCCCCAGGCTCGAGGGAGCTTACAAAAACTGGCCCAGTTTAGCGAATGGCGCCAACTTCACGCAGGTAGCGAACGGCGCCAGGGTGGAAGGGAACCACCATTTTCTGGTTGTACAGGTCTACGGTGTTCTTGATGGTGGTGTCCCGTGCGGCAGCGGTGGTGGTCACCAGGGTCTGCAGGTTGCTGAACACCGCTTTCATGATGGCGGCGGCCAGGTCGTCGGGCATGGAGGCCGGACACAGAAAGACGTTGCCCGTGTAGAGTGCAAATACGTCGTCTTTAGTGCCGTAGGCACTCTTTGGCAGCTTACCGGTGGTGATAATACCGGGGAACTCCTTGAGCAAAAGTTGCGCGGTGGGGCCTGTGCGGGGCGAGTCCACCAACTTAATCTGGTCGCCTTTACGGGCCAGACTCTGGGCCAGCTCGACTACGCTCGAGGTGGGCACACCCCCCACCCAGAAGTAGGCGTCGATGGTGCCTTCGGAAAGGGCCTTGGCCGACTCGGCAGCGGGCAGGCGCTCGCGCTTGGCAAACTCACGCACATCCACCCCGGCGCCTTTGAGCACCAGCAGGGCCAGGTTTTCCGTGGAGGAGCCGGGCTGCCCGGTCGATACCCTTTTACCGCGCAGATCACCCACATACTTGATGCCCGACTTTTCGGTGGTCACGATATGAATCAGGCTGGGGTACATGTAGAACATGATGCGCTGCATATCGGCCTTGCGCTGGGCAAAGCGGGGTTCCTCACCGTTGTAGGTAACCAGGGCCGAGTCGGTGGTGGCAAGGGCGCAGTAGTAGGTGTTGGAGCGGGGGTCGGTGCGGTCGCGCAAGAGCAGCAGGTTGTCGTAGGAGCCGCCCGTCTGCTGGGCTGTGGCGTCGGCAACGCCCGCCTCGCTCAAAATCTTGGCGATAGCCTGCCCGTAAAAGAAAAATACCCCACCGGTGCTGCCTGTAGGGATAACCACCCTGGGACGCTGCTGAGCAAACGCCGTGCCTACCAGCAGCATCAAAACAACCATCGCAAGTTTCCACAATTTCATTAGCAAACCTCCTGAAACCGGCTTGGGAGCAAACGTTTGGCCACATCAAAAAAAGCCACGAACTGATGCGGCCACGGGTTAAGCTTCCGGCTTTCGACAGTTTACATTTTGCATGTAACATGTCAAGGGACGAGAGGGAAAGCACTCAGATGAAAGCTGATTCGGCCCCCAGGCAAAAAGTTTTAGCAAAAGCCAGGCTGCAGTCCCAACGTCTGGCCGATCAGGCCTACGCCTTGCTTCGTGCCCAAATTCTAAATGGCGAGCTGCCCCCAGGGCATGCCCTGAGCGTTCCCAAGCTCTCCCGTCTGCTGGGGGTTTCACGCAGTCCGGTGCGCGAGGCGGTCTTGCAGCTCGTAGCCGATGGCCTGGCCCAGGAAGAGGCCCACAAGGGAGCTGTGGTAGCCCATTTTGGCCTCGAGGACGCCCTGCAAATACTCGAGGCCCGGGAAGCGCTGGAGCTGGCCTCGGTGCAGCTGGGCGTCCGCCGCGCTACCACGCGCGACCTGGAGGAGCTCCAGCGTATCTTGCAAGCACAGGCCGAAACTGTTCAAAACGGCGACCTCGAGGGCTACCAGGCCACCGACCTGCAGTTTCACAAAATGCTGGGCAGCCTGAGCCATAACCCCGTACTGGAGCGCATGGTGGGGCTACTCAAGGATCAGTTCCACCTGGCCTTAGAACCCGCAGCCCGTAGCCTGGGCCAGCTCGAGCGGGGGTTCCAGGAACATCAGGAGGTGCTAAAGGCCCTCGAGGCCCGCAGTGCCCCGCAAGCCGCCAGAGCCCTGCAAAAACACTTCGAGCGCATCCGCGAAAGCCTGGAAAGTTGGCTGGCTGCAAGAGGCTAGCGCCCTTTGCAAAAGCCAGCCTAAACTGACCCAGCGGTCAGTTTAGGGGTATGATGGGCAGGTGCTGGCGTTGGCCTTATTGCGCGACCCCAAATACCGCACTTACTGGATTGCGCTGTTTCTTTCCCAGATGGGCACCTGGATGCAGGCGGCCACCCAGGGCTGGCTGGTGCTCGAGCTCACTGGCAGTGCCGAGCGGCTGGGTCTGGTGGTAGCGCTACAGTTTTTGCCCTCTTTGCTTTTCTCGATACCCGCAGGGGTGCTCTCCGATCGCTATAGCCGCCGCAATCTGCTTTTCATAACCCAGGGCGGCATGGCCATGCTGGCTTTTGGCATGTTTGCGCTCATTGCCAGTGGGCTGGTGCGCTACGAGCACGTGCTGGTGTTTGCTTTTCTATACGGCATCTTCAATGCCGCCGACCTGCCAGTGCGGCAAGCTTTCACCGTGGAGCTGGCGGGCAAGGAGCGCTACCCGGGTGCCATCGCGCTTAACTCCTTTGGCTTCAATACCTCGAGGTTGGTAGGGCCCGCTTTGGCCGGGTTGCTGATTGCAGGTTTGGGCCTTTCCTGGAGCTACCTGGCCAACGCACTCTCCTTTTTTCCATTAATTCTGGTGTTGTTTAGTGTGCCCAACTCGAGGCTCGAGGCCCGGCGCGACGGGGTCATAAAGGAAGCCCTCGAGGGCATGCGCTTTGTATGGGGGCATCCGCTGGTGCGGCAGGTGGTGGTGCTGGTGGGCCTCACCAGCCTGCTGGGCATGAACTTTCAAACCATCGTGCCGGCCTACGCAAGGCTCGAGCTAAAACTCGACGCCCAGGGCTTTGGCTTCTTGATGTCAGCGGTAGGACTGGGCTCCATCGTGGCGGCCCTGATGCAGGCCCTTGCTTCCCGGGCGAGGCCCTTGCGGGCTGTGCTGGGCAGTGCTTTGCTGGGTTTGGCGCTTATCGCCCTGGCCCTACCTCTGCCCACCGGCTGGGTGGCCTTCGCTTTTGGCCTGGCTGGGCTGGGCATGATTACCACCCTGATAAACTCCAACACCACCGTGCAACTGCTGGCCCCCGACCGCATCCGAGGCCGGGTGATGTCGGTTTATTCTATGGTTTTATTGGGCTCCGGCCCGCTGGGGGCCTATATTTCTGGTTGGCTGATAGACACCCTGGGGGCCCGCTTCGGTGTGGCCACCATGGGCCTGCTCACCCTTTTGGCCGCCCTCTGGATGATCCGGCTTCCCTGGCCCAAAGTACTAACCCCTGCGCCAGCCCCTAAAGTTGAGCCGCCCATACCACCTCCCCAGGTTGCCTCAGACTGACCTGGCCCGAGTATTCTGTGCAAGATGGAGATTGTTCCGGCCCTCGAGGCCCGCTATCGGATGCGACTTACTCCGCTGGTGGGCGGCGCTGAAGCCCGTACCTTTGCGGGGGATGGGCTGGTTTTCAAGGTTTATCCGCCCCAAGCTTCTCAGCCCGGTGGCATTTATGCCGCGCGGCTCGAGGCCCTCAACATGACCAAAGCCGGGCTGGGCGAGTGGGTGGTGGAAGCCTACAGCCTGGAGCAATACGGCATCCTGGTCACCCGGCGTTACCCTGGGGCAAACTTCACCCCCGAGCGCTTTAGCCAGGCTGCCCTGGACGAACTGGCACAGTTTTTTGTCCGCCTTCATGCCATCCAGGAGCCTGGGGTGGTCAGTCGCTCGCGCCTACAAGACCGCCTGCGCCAGTTTGGCAGCACCCTGCACGACCTGCCCCAGGCCCAGCAGCTGGTCGGCTGGCTCTGGCAACACCTCGAGGAGATCGCCGGAACGCCCCAGGCTTTCTGCCACCGCGACCCTCATGCCGGCAACATTCTTCTGAAGCACCCAGAAGCCCACGGGGTACCAGAGGCCTTGGTCGTGGATTGGATTCGCGCCCAGGCCGACGACCCTGCTCGCGACCTGGCTATCCTGACCACCGGAACCCTGGCCATGCTGGGGGAAGAGCAGGCTTTGGCGTCTCTGCAGCACATTGTGGCCCACTACCCTGAGCCCAACGCCCTTTGGCGCCGATTACGCTTCTGGATACCCCTCACCTACCTGCACGATATGCACTGGTTCCGCACCAAAGAACCATCGGGTTTCGAGGCTGCAGTAGCCGAAAAAATGCCCAAAGCGCTGAGGTTTTATCAAAAAAAGCTCGAGCTGGCCTGAACAGCAGGTTGTGGGTGGTATTCAAATCACATTCACGTTTGCCCGCTAACAAGTAGCGGTGTTACGATTCAAGCAGCATGAAACTGACCGTAGTAGACCACCCCCTGGTACAACACAAGCTGGCCATCATTCGCGACAAGTACACCGGCAACAAAGAGTTCCGCGAGCTAATGGAAGAAGTCACCATGCTGATGGCTTATGAGGCCATGCGTGACCTCGAGCTTGCCCCGGTCACCATCGAAACCCCCCTCACCAGCATGACCGCCTATATGCTTTCAGGCAAAAAGCTCGCCGTGGTAGCCATCCTGCGGGCCGGGCTGATCATGGTGGATGGCATCCTGAAGCTGGTACCCGCCGCCAAAGTAGGGCATATTGGCCTTTACCGCGACCCCGAAACCCTGCAGCCGGTGGAGTATTACTGCAAGCTGCCTTCCGATATCGCCGAGCGACGGGTTTTCCTGACCGACCCCATGCTGGCCACCGCGGGTAGCGCAGTGCACGCCATATCAATCCTGAAGTCCAAAGGGGCTCAGCAAATTAAGCTGATGAGCATCATTGCTGCGCCAGAGGGCATCAAACGCGTCCAGGAAGCACATCCCGATGTGGAGATTGTGGTGGCCGCCGTGGACAGCCACCTCAACGACCACGGCTATATCGTGCCTGGACTGGGCGACGCGGGCGACCGAATCTATGGAACCAAATAAGGCTATCCCATTCCTCACCCAAACGCTCTAAGCTAGGGGAATTGGGATGAGCGAGTTTCTGAAGTCGATCGGCATAGCCAACCCAAGCGGCTCGGGCTGGCTCATTGTGGTATTTACGTTTGTAGTGGCCTGGGTAGTAACCTGGCGGTTTATGCCCCGGGTACGGCAGTTTGCCCTCAAGGTTGGCTGGGCAGACCAGCCCAACGCCCGCCGTCTGAACAAGGAGCCCTTGCCCAACGCCGGGGGATTGGCGATTTTTGCCGGGGTGGTTGCCGCCCTGATTGTAGCCACTACCCTTCGCCCAATCCTGATCCAGGAAGTGCAGGTACAGGTACTGGCCATCTTATTGGGCGGGGCTATTTTGGTGTTGGTTGGCTTTGTTGACGATCAGTTTGGTCTACCACCGCTATTTCGGCTTTTGGTGCAATTGCTCGCAGCCTTGTTGCTGGTGGCTGTAGACATTCGTTTCCATGCTGCTTTCGGCACCGCACTGGATCCTTTTTGGGGTATGGTCCTGACCATAGTATGGGTCATTGGCGTTACCAACGCGGTCAATCTGATGGACGGCATAGACGGGCTAGCCGGCGGCATCGCTTTTATTACTGCCATGAGCCTGCTGGCTGTCTCGGCCCAGAATCCGCACTGGGCCGCTGCCACCCTGGTGCTGGCCGCACTCGGGGGAGCTGCTCTGGGATTTTTGCGGCACAACTTTTACCCTTCGCGCATCATCATGGGCGATGCTGGAGCCTACTTTTTTGGCTATGTTCTGGCCGCAACAGCCTTGCTGGGCAGCCTGAAAGTTGCTACGGTATTTTCGCTTGTTCCCATAGCGCTGTTTCTGCTGTTGCCCATTCTGGATACCACCCAGGTTTTCATCCGTCGTCTTTTTAGAAAGCAAAACCCCCTGTCTACACCCGGTAAAGACCACATCCATCACCAGCTTTTAGCCCGAGGCTTCTCTCAGCGTCGCACCACCGTCATACTTTGGATAGCGACCCTGGTATTGAACCTGGTAGCCATGTGGGTTCAAGGGGTGAACCCGCTGGTCATAGGGGTTACCGCCACTGGGATTGCATCCCTGCTTGGGTTTACTGTATGGCGCAGGCTTCGGGCAGTCTGGAAGGAAGCCGCGCAAGTCAAGGTCAACCCCAGCCAGATACCCCCGGTGTAAACCCTCTCCCATACCGGGCCAAAGCGATTACAGGCTCGAGCCATGCCTTCCAACAGGGAAGCGTCAACTTATACATGTAGATGCCAGCCTTGTCATAAGGCTGGGGCCCCACCCGAAATGTTGGCAGGGGGTTTTCGTGCAGCGGCAAAAACAGCGAAGACCGCAATAACATTCCCCCATCCATCGTGTCCCTAGGGTGGAGCAGATTGCCTTTGGAAAAGGTAAAATCCCCCTTAGCAGGAGGATCGTTCCCACGGTTACGCCTTAGGCCTTGGCCAGCGCGTTTCTGGCCCGGTCGGCCATCTGGTAGCGCCCTTTATCGCGCTCTTCACAGCCGTTGCCTCCCATCCGGGAGGCAACTGTGCTGTTCTGGACTCAGCAATTGGGTTTCGGGTGGCTCAGTAGATGTGAAGAGCACTCTAGCCACCCAGCAGCAACAACTGCACCAGCAGTATCTTGAGCAGCATCGCGAAGGGGTAGACGGTGGCATAGCCGAGGTTGGGCCGGTCGTTGGCGGTTTTTTCCAAGGCGAAAGCCAGCACCGCCGGCTGGGTCTGAAGCCCTGCCAGCACGCCCCCTAACACATCCAGTGGAATCTTGAGCCAGCGGTAGCCAATCCATAGAGTCAGCAGGGCCGCCCCCAGCGTAATCGCGGCCCCGATAAAAAAGAGCTTCAGGCCTTCGCCCTGGGTCAGGGTCTGCACAAAGGCATAGCCCGAGCGGGTGCCAATCCCGGCCAGGAACAAGATGAGTCCGAGCTGGCGCAGAGTTAGGTTGGCGCTAAAGGGAATCTGCCACAGGATGGGGCCGGTGCGCCCCAGGGCACCCAGCAGAAGGCCCACCACCAGCGGCCCGCCGGCAAAACCCAGCTCAAAGGTCTGGCCCCCTGGCAAAGGAATAGGGAGGCTGCCCAGCAGCAAGCCTAGTGCAATCCCTAGACTGAAGCTGACCACATCTACCTCGGCCAGGGCCCGATATGAATCGCCCAGGTAGCGGCTCACCGCCCAAATACGGTCCTTGGGGCCCACCACCCGCACCCGGTCGCCAAGCTCGAGGACGGTCTCCTTGTCGGGCAAAAACTCTACCTCACCCCGGCGCACCCGGGTAATCACCACGCCAAAGCGTTGGGGTAGCTCGAGCTCGGCCAGGCTGCGCCCCGCAACCTCCCGGCTGCTCACAAAGACCCTGCGGAAATCTAAAGCGTGCCGGTCTTCTTCCAGCCGCTCCGGCACCACGACCCCCAGGGTTTCCACTACGCGCTTCAGTTCGCCGGCAGTGCCCACCACGCTCAGGCGATCACCCAGTTGCAACTCGGTATCGGAGGTGATGACCTGCTGTTTTCCATCCCGTTGCAGACGTCCAAACACCACCCGCCACCGGTGCGCACGGGTCAGTTGTTCAACCGTCCAACCCACCACCTTGGCCTGGGTGACCTCTACAGTCTGGGAAACCAGGCCCTCTGCCTCGGCTGCTTGGGTTTTCTCCCGACGACCCCACCTGCGCCAGGCCAGGTGAAAAGCCAGCAGCATCCCGATGACACCCATGGGATAGGCCACCGCATAGGCCGCCACCGGCAAGCCCTGCACTGCCTCGGCGGTCCCCCTTCCCTTCAGGGCTTCCAGGGCCGCTGCTAGGGCCGGGGTATTGGTGAGTGCACCTGCAAATAAACCGGCCTTTAGGGCGCCATTCAGGCCAAATAGCGAACCAACCGCTGCTACCGCAATGGCCGCTACCCCTATCACCCCTACCACCAGCAGGTTATAACGCAGCCCGCGCTTGCCAAACGAAGCAAAAAACCCCGGCCCACTGGCCAGCGCAATGGTATAGACAAACAGCACCAGGCCGAACAGGTAGACAAAATCCGGCAGCTTGAGTTCAGGCGAGAGCGCCCCAAAAGCCAACCCCACAAACAGCACTGCCGAAACCCCTAGGCTGAAGCTCCCGATGCGAATTTGGCCCAGCAGATAGCCAACCGCAGCCACCAAAAACAGCAGCAACAAAGAGTTTTCCCTCAGCAGCTCGAGCATCCCGCCTCCCCCATCCATCATGCCCCTATGAAGCGGGACAGATTGCCCTTTGGGGAAAGGAAAATCCCCCTTGGCTGGGGGGATTGTGCCAAAAATAGCACTTTATGCCTTGGCCAGTGCGGTTTTGGCCCGGTCGGCCATCTGGTATAGCTTTTCTTTGGTAACGGGGAACTTGCCCTCGAGAACCAGCCCTTTGCCATCCTCCCAGTGGGCGTGGTAGTGGATATGCCCACCCGGAACCCGGAAAGCCACATGCTTGAGCTTGGCATGGCGGGGCGAGACCGAGGCAAAGAAGAACGGTTCTCCCCGCTCGTCCGAAAGCGAAACCGCCATCATGGTGGTGGGCAGTTCGTAAGGGCGCTCCATGCGGTAGATGAAGTCGGGGAAATCGGATTCCTTGGAAAACTGCACGCCTTTCTCGGTGGCGTACTCCTTCATCCACTCGATAACCTGCACCCAGGCCTGGTAAAGCATCTCGTCATGGTGATGGTCGTGAGCAGCGCTCATGGCTTTTAGTTTATCGGTTTGGGGTGATAAAGTCTAAAGAACGCCCAAAACCCCCCAAAATGTGTTAGACGGAGTTGGCTTTTTAACCGACAGATACTGAGGGGCGGGCCCCCAGCCAGGATTGGCACCAGGTCACACTGGCTGCATGAGGGTGTACTAGGATAGGGTTCAGATGCGGCTGGAAGACTTGCCCCCGCTACCCGAAACACCGGGGGTCTACTTGTGGAAAACCGGCGAGGCTATCATCTACGTGGGCAAGGCCAAAAACCTCAAAGCCCGCGTAACCAGCTATTTTCATGGCGAGGGCAAGAGCCTGCGCATCTGCCAGGAAGCCACCCACCTCGACTTTATCGTGGTGCGCGACGAGGTAGAAGCCCTGCTCTTGGAAGCCAACCTGATCAAGCACCACCGCCCTCACTACAACGTCCTGATGAAGGACGATAAGCACTACCCCTTCCTGAAGCTCACCCGCGAGGAGTGGCCCATGCTGATGGTGGTGCGGCGGGTGGAGGACGATGGGGCCCGCTACTGGGGGCCATTTCCCGAGGCTTCGGCAGTGCGGCGCATCAAGCGCCTGGTGGATCGCTTTTTCCCTTTGCGCCAGAACTCAGGCTACCCCTTCAAAAAAAGGCGCTACCCCTGCCTTAACTACTCGATGGGGCGCTGTCTGGCCCCCTGCGTGGGCAAGGCTGACCCAGAGCAGTACCGCATAGCCGTGCAGCAGGTAGAAAATCTGCTGGATGGCAAGATGGAGGCCCTATACGAAAGCCTGGAAAAGCAGATGCGGGCCGCGGCTCAAAACCAGGATTTCGAGCGGGCGGCTGAAATACGCGATCAGATAAGCGCTGTACAGAGTTTTTTTGGTACTGCTCAGCAGGCCTACGACCCCGATCTGGGCGACCTGGACTTTCTGGGCTTTGCCCGGGCGGGCGATTATGCCCTCTTGCAGCACTACCAGGTGCGCGGGGGCCAGATCTTGGGGCGCATCAGCCGCTTCGTGGAGGGGGTAAAGGAGGCCAGCGATGCGGAGTTGCTGGAAGCCTTCCTGCGCGACTACTACCTCGAGGCCACCCCGCTGCCCCCGCTGGTGCTCTTGCCCTTCGAACTGGAAGCCCAGGAAGCTTTCTCGGCCTTCTTGAGTTCCAAAGGGCGCAAGGTGGAGGTGCGCATCCCCCAGCGCGGCGACAAGACCCGGCTGATCGAGCTAGCCCAGCACAACGCCCAGACCGCCTTGCAAACCGAACTCAAGCTTCTGGAGCGCAAAGGCGACCACCCCGGCCTCAAGGGGCTGATGGAGGTGCTGGGGCTTTCCCGCCGCCCTTATCGCATCGAGGGCTACGACATCTCGAACCTGCTGGGCGATAGCGTGGTGGGCTCCATCACGGTCTTCGAGGGGGGCCGGCCCAAAAAAGCCGAGTACCGCCGCATCAAAATCAGGGGCCTGCAGCAGCCCGACGACTTTTTCTCGATGGAACAAACCATCCTCCGGCGCTTCACCGGCAGCCTGGCCCAGCAGATGCCCATCCCCGATCTGATCCTGGTGGACGGGGGCCTAGGCCAGGTGCGGGCCGCGCAGAAAGCACTCAAGCAGGCCGGACTGGAGATCCCGCTGGTGGGGCTGGCCAAGCGCGAGGAGACCCTGGTGCTGCCCGACGGCAAGACCATCGCCCTTCCCCAGAGCCATCCGGCCTTGCAGCTCCTGATTTACCAGCGCGATGAAACCCACCGCAATGGCCTCGAGTTCCACCGCAAACTGCGCAACCAAAAAGCCCTCAAAAGCATCTTCGACGACATCAAGGGCATTGGCCCGGCTCGCAAGCTGGCCCTGATGAACCATTTCTCCACCCTGGAGGAGCTCAAGGCCATGAGCGTGGAGGAGCTGGCCCGGCTGCCGGGCCTCGACAAGCGCAGCGCACAGGCGGTTCTGAAGGCGCTGACCAACCCACCCATGGAAACCAAGGTATGATAAGCGGGGCTATGACAGAACTAAGCATTAAAAACAGGTTCGACCCAGAAGCATACGTGGTTGTCTATCCTGGTGACTGTGCAGAACTGCTCAAACAAATTCCAGAGGCTAGCATCTCTTTGGTAATCACTTCGCCACCCTACAACATTGGAAAACCCTACGAAAGCCGCAAAGCCTTGGATGCTTACCTAGCCTGGCAAAAGGGCATAATCAAGGAGTCTGTTCGCGTGCTCAAGCCAACCGGCAGTCTGGTGTGGCAGGTTGGGAATTATGTGGAAAATGGTGAAATTCTTCCGCTTGATCTACTTCTTTTCCCAATCTTTACCGCCTTTGGACTAAGGCTTCGTAATCGCATTGTGTGGGCGTTTGAGCACGGACTTCATGCAAAGCGTCGTTTTTCCGGTCGTTACGAGGTAGCCTTATGGTTTACAAAAAGTGACGAGTATACCTTTAATCTGGACAGTGTGCGGGTTCCGCAGAAATATCCCAATAAAAAACACTTCAAGGGACCCAAGAAGGGTGAACTCTCAGGCAATCCTCTGGGCAAAAATCCTGGCGACGTGTGGATATTCCCCAATGTCAAGGCCAATCACGTAGAAAAAACCGGCCACCCTGCGCAGTACCCTGTGGAGCTGGTAGAGCGTTTCGTGCTGGCTCTTACGGAAGAGGACGACTGGGTTTTGGATCCGTTCGGCGGATCGGGAACCACCCTCATAGCTGCTTTGATGCACAAAAGGCGGGGGGCTATGGCCGAAATAATCCCCGATTATATTGAAATGGCCCAACACCGCCTTCGAGAAGCCTGGGAGGGCCGACTGCGCGTAAGGCCCATGGAGCGGGAAGTATACGACCCCTCCGGTAAAGGCACTTACATTCCTCCTCGCGCCGTAGATCTGCAAGCCATCTGGAATCCCCCCCTGCTGGCAGAGACCCAATGAAAATCGTCTACGAGTACTCCCATCTGGGCGGTCGTGAGATTCTTCAGGTACGCTTTCCAACTGTGCTGGATGAAATCTATGCCGTTATTGATGAGGTGAGTGCCACCCGAAGCAAAAAAAGCTAGGACTTACGCAGTTGAGGCAAACTCGTAGATAGGACGAGCCAGGTAGGTTCGGATGGCGTCGCGAACTATCGCGGTCTTCGCCTCATACCAGCTCAC
>Ga0272446_1003648_pt1 | contig 19138 bp, 14 predicted proteins | sample YNPCB0061_FD_194587 | JGI IMG/M metagenome (GOLD analysis project Ga0272446, IMG submission 194587) | Hot spring microbial mat communities from Yellowstone National Park, WY, United States - YNP-CB-006-1 | ecosystem: Environmental > Aquatic > Thermal springs > Hot (42-90C) > Sediment | place... | reverse complement strand
CGGATCGGCCCGCGCGTCTACATCGGCCCACGCTGCCACATCGGCTTGGCCACGCTGGAGGAGGATGTCCTCCTGGCCGCCGGCGTTCACGTCCTGAGCGGAGCGCGCACCCACGGCACCGACGATCCGACGAAACCCATTCGCGACCAGGAAGGCACGCTGAGCCGGGTGCGCATTGGAGCCGGAAGCTGGGTCGGCAGTGCCGCTGTGGTGATGGCCGACATCGGCCGACGCAGCATTGTCGGCGCCGGCGCGGTGGTGGCCCGTCCGCTGCCGGATGATGTAGTGGCGGCTGGGGTGCCGGCGCGGGTGGTACGGGCACGCTTTCCAACGGCTCCTGTGGTATCCAACACCCCGTCAGAATAAGCCCGCTTGCGCACTGGCCTTCAGCTCACTTCACCCACTTTACCACCTCCCGCCCCCATCGCCCCATACGCCCGCCGTGCCAGCACTGCCCCCAACCACGCTCCCGTCGTCTCCACCAGCACGTCCGTGAAACTGGCGAATCGCCCCGGCAGGGCCAGTTGCCCCGCTTCCAGGATCGCGCTGGCCAGCAACCCCACCAGCACCGCCGGCGCGATGCCGTGGCCCCTTTCCGGCACAAACACGCCCAAGGCCAGCAACGCTCCCAGCGGCAGAAACAGCAGCGTCTTGCGCAGCAACTGCGTGAAGGCGTTGTAATCGCTGCCCGCGTAGTAGTCGGCGAACAGCACCCACCGAACGGCAGCGGCTCGCTGGGCGATCTGCTCCATGTCCGTCAGGAACTGCAACGGCCACCATTCCAGAATAACTGCCACTGCTGTCCACATCAATAGAGCGACAGCGACGAATCCCGGTTGCCGCAAGACCGGCTGCCAAACGGCACGGTACAGCCCCAGCCACCAGCCCAGCAGCACCGCCACGGCTCCGATCAACACATCGGTTACGTCCGAATAGCGGGTGAACACCACGAGTTGCGCCAACTCACACAGCCCGGCACTCAACCCGCCCAGCAGCAGCACCACCTGCCAGCGATCGGCCCGCCGTACCCAGTCGGTCTTCAGGAAAGACAGCAGCAACCCCAGTGGGGCGAAGTACAGCAGTTGCGTGAGGATCTTCAGGCTCGCATCCTGGGCACTGGGATAGCCGGTGAACGGCACCAGCGTGATGCGGCCCTGCTTGTACTTGTGGTACAACTCCACGGGGCTGATCGTCAGATCGAGCGGCATCACATGCACCAGCAGCAGAAAGAACAGATAGCCGGGCAACAGATGCGCCGCCAAGCCCTGTCGCCCAGCGGCACACCACACGCCGCGCACCCAGTCGATGGTTCGCTGCCCGGCCCACAGCCACAGGCAACTGCCGACGACGGCTCCCAGGGTTTCGGCGATGATGTCGTTGATGGAGGTGGTTCGCGGCGGAAACTGGATCTGCGTGAATTCGATGAGCAGAGCAAACCCGAAGCACAATGGCACGACGACCAGAACGGCCGGCACGCGCCAGAACCAGCGTCGATCCACCGTCAGAGCCGCCAACAATAGCCAGGCTTGTGGGATGAACAACAGCAGGTTGGCCACCCAGTCCGACCGCGACTGAATGCCCAGTTGGAGGTAGGGCAGGTGACGAAATCGCTCGATGGCCTCGTCCCACGGAACCGGGCGATACTGGAAGGGCACCAGGCTGCCGTAGACGACCAGCACGGCGTAGAACAGGCTCAGGAGGGTCAGATGAGCGGCGCGAGGGAATCCCGGGGCGTTATCGATTTGTCGCGAATGCAATCGCCACCTCCGATACAGATACCGGACTACCTGTCCGATGTGAGCAACGCGAACGACTCGCCACTGGTTATTACCGTAGCGGACAGAACCGCCTCAGACGAGTGCAGGCAAGCTCGCGACTGGAACAGCCCTTGTTCGTTCGAACCGGCCACCTCCCTCTCCGCCCATAACCCAGCGAATTTGCGTTGACGCAACCAATTCCGTCGGACGTGGCCGCCGTTCTGGCCAACTATCTGCAAGGTCGGCCGGCCGATCAACCCGTCTGGGGCGGAACCTGGGCAAGAGACAAACGCGGCGCGGCCATGCTGCGCCGTGACCTTGAATCGGCCGGCATCCCATACACCGTCGAAGGGTTAAACGATCCGCCGTTGGTGCCATCCGACGGGGCCGAAAATGCTCAGACGAACGTAACTCCCCTTCGCCTCACGGGAACCGACGGAGCCGTCGGGGAATCTGCCGCCCCAAAATCTGTACCAAAATCTGTAGTGACGCATCGCATCGGGCTGCATTCGTCTGCACTTTCGTTCACTTCCGACGACGACGGCAAGGCATCGGACGAATCGCCACAAGTGCTTGAAATGAAACAACCTGATGCGGTTTTGCATCAGGTTGCATCGGTCTGCTCTAGCGAGGACGACGGGACTCGAACCCGCAACCACCGGATCGACAGTCCGGTACTCTAACCAGTTGAGCTACGTCCCCTCAACACACTGTCTTTATAGACGGTTTTCCCTCCTTCGACAAGTCCCTCCGCCACTTTTTGCTTAGGGAACCGCTTCAAGATAGTCGATTTCGGGCATCGCCTTACGAAGTTCCTCCTCCAACCCCATCAGTACCGCCCTCACTGTGGCTGGACAACTCGTGCAGGTTCCGCTCAGTCGAACCTGTACCACGCCCCTGTCGATGCTCACCACCTCGATCCCGGCTCCGTCCATTTCTAGTCGTGGAAGGATCTCCTTCACCACCTCGCTCACTCGTTGCTGTAACTCCTCACTCACTTTTCTAGCTCCCTCAACAACTCCTGGGCGGATTGGACATCGACTCGCAATTGATGAATCAACTCGGTTAAGCCAGGGAATCGTCGCGTGTCCCGTAAGCGTTGAACAAACTCGATACGCAAACGCTTGTCATACAGATTGCCGGTGTAGCCGATCAGATGTACCTCGATTTTTCGCTGCTGCTCTCCGAAAGTGGGGTTGCTTCCCACATTGGCCGCTCCTGGCCAACCCTCTATTCCTTCTCCAAAGACACGAACAGCGTACACCCCGTCCGCTGGAATCAACGTCGGCACTCGATCTAGATTCGCCGTCGGAAAACCGATCGTTCGCCCTCGTCGTTGCCCCTGTACCACCTCGCCACACAAAGTATATCGCCGTCCTAGTAAGGTCGCCGCCTCCGTTACCTCTCCTCGCAGTAGGGCAGAACGCACGCGACTGCTGGAAATCTCCATGCCCATCCTCTGTTCGGACGCAACAACGGTCAGTTCGATACTGGCCGCACTACACATCCGGCTCAATGCATCCAGGTCGCCAGCACGGTTGCGGCCAAAGCGGAAATTCGATCCTTCTACCAATCCACGAGCCTTGAGCCGCTCGATCACCACGCGATCGAAGAACTCGGCGGGCGATAGTGCCAGCAATTCTTTCACCGTTCGCACGACAATGACCTGATCGATACCGGCTTGCAGTAGCAAATCGACACGCTCTTGAGGAGTCGTCAAAGGAATCGGCGATGGTTGCCCAAGAACGATCCGCGGATGAGGCTCGAAGGTCAACACCACCGCCGGGCCGGCTAATCGACGAGCTTGCTTGATCAATTCCGCCAGCAGCGCAGCATGTCCCAAATGAACCCCGTCGAAATTTCCGATTGCCGCCACTCCGCCTCGACAGCTAGTGGGATACTCGGCATCCCACTCGATCCAATGGCTCGCCATTCGTTCCCTCGTCATCCTAGAGGTAGTGTCAGCCAGTCCAACTGTGTTTGCAGCTGCGTAAAGGCCACTACCCTTACGGTGTCTTCCTCCTGTAACATTACTGTCCCGATACCCAGTAGCCTCTCTCCGCCGTTACGCTCGATCTAATCGTTATTGCCTATCGGATCGACCGCATCTGGCGTGATGCCTGAGTCGGCTTGCTCACCTCCTCGAACTCCTCTCAGTTTACAATCATTCTAGGCTGGATGTCCGCTCTGGAATCCAGATCCCTTTCATCCGTTCTGCTCCTGGCGAAGGAGTTTTCCATGAACGAATCGCATGCTGACCGACCGTCTCCTCCGCGTCCTCCCAACCCTATGACACCTGCTGGCCGACCTCGGCCAGATCCTCTCCCAGGTCAGTTGCCTCGTTATCGTCTTATTCTCCATCACAATCCCAACCAGGATCTCATGTTTGTCGTTCGTTGTGTCATGGAACTGACTCGTTTTCCCCGTGCGGAAGCTACCCACAAAATGTGGCAAGCTCATCACAATGGTCGATCTGTTCTGCTCACCACTTGGCTCGAACGCGGCGAGTTATACGTCGAGCAATTCGCTGATCGCGGTTTAGAAACCTCCATCGAACGCGATTAGTGATTCAGCTTTGGCACAACAAGCCGGCTGTCTCAGCAACTCTCGACGAGTGCTGGACAGCTGGCTTCTCTGTAGCGGGCCACATAGGCGGCTGCCTAACCCTAGCCCAGTGCCATGCCCCGGTTCGATGGTGTGGCCGACTGAACTGTCGCCAGGCTGGCTGGTATATTGACCAAAGGAATCGAGCTATGAGGAGATCACCTGGCGATGACGGAGACGGAGCGGGCGAGCTATCTAGCTATCGAGATCGGCGGCACCAAGCTACAACTGGGTATTGGTGCCGATACGGGCCGGCTCGATGGCCTGTGGCGGGCTACGGTGAATCCGGCCCGAGGTGCGGACGGTATTCGCGAGCAGATCGTGGCCGGGCTGGCCGAGTTACTCGCCCAAGTGGGACTGAAAGCAGAGCAATTGCGCGGAGTGGGCATCGGCTTCGGCGGGCCGGTGGACGATGCGACGCGCAGCGTCATCAAGTCGCATCAGATCGCCGGCTGGGATCAATTCCCCTTGGCCGACTGGATTAGCGAGTTGGTCGGTCTGCCCGCTGTGTTGGGCAACGATGCAGACGTGGCAGGGTTGGGAGAGGCGATCCACGGTGCCGGCAAAGGGGTGTCGCCTATGTTCTACATCACCCTCGGCTCGGGAATCGGTGGTGGCTTGATTCTCAACGGCGAAATCTATCGTGGCATCGGTCGTGGTGCCGCCGAGATCGGGCATCTTCAAGCAGGCCGAGGTGCCCAAGGCGAACCGATCCCGCTGGAACAGAAAGCGTCCGGCTGGGCCATCGGCCGACAGCCGCACTCCCGATTGCCCGCCGAACACACAGCCAAAGACATTGCCGAACTCGCTGCTGCCGGGGACAGCGAAGCCCTGGCCATCCTGGACGAAGCCTGGGATCACTTGGCTACCGGCATTTGCCATGTGATCGCTCTGCTCTGTCCGCGACGCATCGTCATCGGCGGCGGAGTGTCGCTCATGGGAGAGAAGTTGCTGTTCACGCCGCTTCGCCGCATGGTCGCCGAACGCGTGTTCCGCCCCTTTGCTGGATTGACAGAGATCGTGCCGGCCCAACTGGGCGAAGAGGTCGTTCTCCACGGAGCCATTGCCCTGGCTCGAAAGCACCTGGACGAAGCGGCGACGGGCCGTGGTGGACGCTAAAAGTGTCCAGCATGTATTGTGGTGTCAGGGTTTCGCTCCTGTGACGGCTGCCATTTGTCGCAGCATCTCGCGGTCGCTGATGCCGCTCCAACTGTGCCCCTGGCGCGGTGCAAAGGTGATCTTGCCTTGAAAGGCCGGTCGAGCCGTCTTGAGGAAATCGTCGAGCAAGTGAACCGCGTTGTTGAGGAAGTATTCGTCGGCCTCACCGACCCAGATGCGAATTTTGCCAGCGAGTTTCGGCCCCAGCGTGGCCCAGTTCTGTTGCAGGTGCAGACGCAGATCGTACTTGCGATAATGCTCGGCGACCTGGGGATCGATCTTGCCGGTCAGCCCATCCCACAGAGGAACAGGCAGACCATCCTTGCCGCGCGGCCCGAAAGTGGCATTCCACGAAGCCCAGTCGCGGCCCGACAGCGTCCAGCGATTGCCACGTCCTAGTACCCGCTCCAGTTGCACCTCGTGGCGAACCGTGTACTCCACATCGCCATTCAGAGTGCGAGCCGCAGGCCGCTCGAAGCCGGCGCGATTGACGTAAGCGTTGGCATCGCTGTAGATGTCGATCAACTCGAAGGCGCGGAAATCCACCGGATCGGGAGCGTGCGACCAACAGCCGTTGAAAAAGTCGGGGTAGAAGATCTGCAAGGCCAGCGACACCCATCCTCCTGTGGAAGCTCCGTCGAGAACGCGCGAGCTGGGCGTGCCGATACCGCGGTACACCTTTTCGACGTAAGGGATCAATTCCTGAGTGATGGCATCTCCATAAGGGCCGTGATTCGCGGAATTGACCTGATAGGGATCGCCCAAGGGGCCGGCTCCGTCGAGGTGCAGCAGAATCATCCGCGGCGCATCGGGAGCCATCCAGGCCTGTCGGAATTCGGCATCGGCCTCCAGCAGTCGGCTCACTGCGGTGTAGCGCGTCCCGAATCCGCCGATGTGGACGCGCAGCGGATACCGCCTGTCTAGCTCCTTGGCGTGACCAATCGGCAGAAGAACCCCTGCTCGTAGATAGATGTCCCGGCCGTGGAATCGGCTCAGTCGCTCCGAGCGGAGGCGGACATATCGGATGTTTTCGGTCGGCGGTGGCAGTGTCTCCGCCGGCAGTTTGCGCGTCAGGGTCAGCCGCACGATGCCGCCTTTGGCCGGGTCAATCCAGACGCGGCGTGGCTCGCTGATCAGGTTCTCGGGCGCGTTGGGAAACCGCAGGTCGCGATTGTAGTCGAAAATCGCCTGCACCGAGTATTCGCCACTCGGCAGCGCGGCTAGATCCATGAGCGGGAACAGAGCCGAGTTGCGGTCGAGAACGACCGTCTGACCAGGGCGAAACGCCTCGGCATCGGCTCCCAGAACGGGCGGACTGTCCAGCCCCGTTCTTCCCAGACGCAGACGAGGGGGAGACCCAACGTCCTTGCTGAGAACCACCAGAACCCGGCCCGCAGTGGGCCGAGGGAGCAATCCCTCGGCCACATCGACCTCGAAGCACAAGGTCGTGGCCTGCGAACCGGCTTCAAGGCTTAACGAGACCAGAGTGAATGCTCCTAGAACCGTGAGGAGAGGGCGACGTATCACTTCTTGCCTCCCTCTTTGAGCGAGGCGAGAAACTCGATCAGATCACGCATCTCCTTGCGCGACAGGTGCTTGCTCAGGTCTTCGGGCATGGCGGACTTGCCGGTCTTGCGTTCCTCGATCTTGTCCTTGGCGACCGTGAGCGTTGTCCCGTCCGCCGTCAGCAGGCGGATGAACTTGTCGTCCTCGGCGCGGACGATTCCGGAACGCACTTGACCGGTGGTCAGCACCAGATCGACCGTCTCATATCCCTTGGCGATCTGCTTACTCGGGTAGAGAATCGACTCCAGCAGATAGGGGCGGGTCTGTCGAGCGGCAATGCCGGTCAGGTCAGGGCCAACCTCGCCGACCCCCTCGCCACCGACCTTATGGCAGCGTAGGCAGGACAACTCAGAACGATAGAGAAACAGCCGTCGTCCGTTCTCGACATCGCCGCCGACCAGGGTGTCGCGCCATCTGCCGAAGGCTTCCTCTTTCGGACGAGCCGACTCGTAGCGAGCCAGCTTGTCCGCCAGTGCCGGTCGCTTTTCGCTCGCCTCGATCAAATCGAGCCGGGCCTCGGCGGGCACTTCTCCGGCGAGCAGACGATCCAACCAGCCCGCCAGCACCTTGTCGGCAGCCGGATTCTTGAGGTTACCCAGTACCTCGAACGCCTGTTGCTTCTCGAGGATCGTTCCCTCCTTGAGAGCCTTTTCCAGCGAGGCGATGGCTGCGTCGGGTTTGCGAATCGCGAGTAGACGACGGCCCTCGGCGCGAACGCGCGGCTCGGTATCAGTCAGAGCCAGTTCAATCGCTCGGTCGAGCCGATCATCTTCGAGAGCGGCCAGTCCGCGCAGCACCTCGACGCGTACCTCGGCGGGACGCTTCGCATCCTCCAGCAGTCCGAACAGAGTCGGGCCAATCTCGCGGATGCCAAGCTGTGCAGCCACCGCAACGGCCGACTTGCGGAGGCTGTCCGGGCCGGTGAGAATGCTGGCCAGAGCGGGTTTCAGAGCTTCCGGGGCCACATTTGCCGGACGCGGCGACAGCGGTCGCCACACGCCCATTACGCGATCTCGGCCCTCCGGTTTTTCCCACTTGCCTAGCAGGTTCAGGGCTTCCTTACGCAGGCCGATGGATAGATCGGCTCGGCCAGCGGCCCGAGCCAGGGCACGAGCATTGTCCAGCTGACCGAGCCGATAGTTGGCATTCAGGACGCGATAGCCCAGCGGTTCGGGCAGAGCTTGGCGGTCGATGAGCTTGGCCAGGCTGGCAAAGGCGGACTCGATGGGGACATCGTTGATGGCGCGAGCCGCCTCGGTGACGATCGATACATCGACATCGTCGAGGAAACGGGCCACGCCTGCGCTGTGCAGTCGTCGGTGTGCCAGCAGCACGGCTCGACGCACTGCCGGGGCGGCATCGGTCGCCGCTTCGGCAAGCAGCTTTTCGTTGCCGCAGGCGGCCAGAGCGACAACGGCGGCGTGACGCAGATAGGGATCACGATCAGCATTTTGCCGCACCAGTTGCACCAGAGCCGGAAACGCTGTTGCGTCAGCGAGTTTGCCCAGAGCCTGAGCCGCGAAGAACTGCACGCGAAGCGACTCGTCGCCGAGCAGACGCAAGAGCGGAGCGACGGCTGCCTTGTACTTGCCCTCGCCGAGTACCTTCGCCGCCTGGGCGCGGACTTCTGGGTCGGCATCGGTCAGCAGAGCCGGCACCTCAGCAAGGGCCGACGATTGACGACGGCCGATCTGTCCGACTCCCCAGATGGCGTGCAGACGAGCGAGTTGATTCTTGCTGGACTTCATCACCGCGGTGAGTGCGGGCAGAGCGGCCTCTCCCTGTGCAGCCAGGGCAAACTGAGCCTCCTGACGAACGCGCTGGTTGGGATGTTCCAGCCAGCCGGCCAGTTCTGCGACGGGTTTGCCGGTCATGCCCTCGGCCAGAGCTTTGTGACCGCGAGCGATGGCCGGATTGGCCAGATATTTCGGATCGCTCACTTTCCAGATGCGTCCCTTGCCAGTCAACCCCCAGCCATTGACCCAGTCGCTGATGTACATGGCTCCATCGGTGCCGAAATCGACATCGGTGGCCAGTACACCCCAGACGAACTCATGCGAATCGACCAACTCGAATCCTGCGCCCTTGGGCTTGACGGAAAAGGAGCGAATACCGCTGTTGCCCGGCCCACCGCGAAAGTCGGCCAGGAAGAAGTGGTTGTCGTAGCGTGGCGGCAGTCCGACTCCGGGGTAGTAGACCAACCCCGAGGGACCGTCGCCGAGGTGAGCGACAGGCGGGATGATCCAGGCCGGTTGCTCGGGATGAGGCGGATGCCAGAGTTTCTCGGCATTCCACGGGCCACGACTGCCTTGTACCGCTTCAAACTGATAGCCGATCCGCCAACCGCAATCGCCGCCCTCGACGAGATAGACCCAGCGAGCGCGATCGCCGCTGTCGGAGTTGTTGTCTCCGGTGAACAGGTTGCCATAACGGTCGAAGGCCAGTTCCTGCGGATTGCGCAGGCCAGTGGCAAAGACCTCCAGGTCGCTACCGTCGAGGTTGCAGCGCAGCACACTGCCGGTATCGGGATAGACTAGGTGGCGATCTTTGGTCTTGACGTTCAAGCCGCGATCGCCAATGGAGAAATAGAGTTTGCCGTCCGGCCCCATCGTCAGGCCGTGCAGGTCGTGACCGATGAAGCCGAAGCGCACGCCGTAGCCGGTGTGCAGCACCTTTCGCTGGTCAGCCTTGCCGAGGTTCTTGCTGTCGCGTAGCAGCCACAGATCCGGGATGCAGGCGTAGTAGACATCCTGGCCGCGAGCCAGCAGACCGGCTGCGATGCCGTCCTGGGGGCGATTGAAGCCGTCGGCAAAGACGGTCGATTTGTCGGCCTTGCCGGCTCCGCTCGTGTCTTCGAGCAAGCGGATGCGTTCGTGGTGGATGCCATAACTGGCAAACTGCTTGCCCAGTCTTCGCCGCATCATCGCCAACCGATCCTCGACGGTGCGACAGGCCAGATCGTCATTGAGCCAATCTTGGTGCCCGCGGATATCGGTGACCCCGGCGTGCAGACGGAACGTCTCGGCGACGTAGATGCGATTCTTCTGGTCGATGCAGAAGATGACCGGGTTGGCGAGCAAGGGTTCGGCGGCCCACAAGCTCAGTTGCATCCCCTGTGGGACGCGAATGCGTTTCTGGGCCTGCTCCGCCTCGTTGGAAGCAGGTTGGATCTCAGGAGTGTACGGGTCTGCGGCAGAGAGACATAGAGCCAGGGCGAGAAACCAGACGAGCAGGAGCGGAAAGTGCGGGATCATCGGTTGCGCCAGCAGGTTGGAAGGTGAGTCGGTAGGTGGGCGACCTATCCAGAAGCCTACTGGCCGAGGTGTCTAGCAGCAAGACTCCTTGGCGGGTTGTGGCCGAAGGTCGCAGCCGTCGAGCCTGCCGTGTCGGATCAGCCCGCGGACATGCTTGCAGCAGTACTGCGGATGATCGCAGCGAAAGACGGCATCAGCACAGGTGCAGTGCCAGCGCAGACCGCCGGCCTGACGTTCCAGCGCGATCTGATAGACCTCTCGCCCGCCCAAGCGATGGAAATGGCGAGTCAACTTGAGTCAACGGCTCGCCTGGCGAACGTGTCTGATCTATCATGATAACGAGATTCTCGCTCGCGGTCTGGGTGGAATACGAGTGTGAACGACAACATTGCCGGCAAGCACACCCGTTTGGCACGAATGCCTGCCTTGGCCGATCCGCGTGTCAGCGATCGCAAGCGACGACTGTTTGCCGTCGCCTGCTTGGAGCGGGTGGCCCATCGGCTCGTCGATCCGCGTAGCTTACACGCTCTGGAAGTGGCTCGTCAGTTGGCCGATGGCCGAGCCGAGGAAGCAGAACGGCAAGAAGCAGAAGATTTGGCGTTTGAAGCCTATCTCGAGATGTGCGAGGGGCGACGCAATGGTTCGCCGACCCTGGTGCCCTGGAGTTGGCAGCAGGAACAGTTGACCCGCGCTGCTGCGCTGGTTGTGGCCCAGGGGTTTTACTACGCCGAGGATGTTGCCGATTACGTTCAGGGTGCCCTGGGCGATTCGCCCGGTGGCGGTTGGCTGTTTGAACTGCAAGAAGAACGCCGACAACTGCATTGGCTGACCGATATCCTTGGCCCGTTTCCCGAAGAGCAGGTCAAGGTTGATCCGCTCTGGCTGGCCGCTAATGACGGAGCCGTCATTCAACTCGCCCGCTCCATCGACGCACAGGGCGATTTCGACGCGCTGCCCATCCTTGCCGATGCTCTCGAAGAGGCCGGTTGCGCCGACAGTCGCTTGCTGGATCACTGTCGGCAACCCGGTGAACATATTCGCGGTTGTTGGGTGATCGATCTACTACTCGACGCAATTTGACAGCCTCGGCCTTAGCGTTTGTCTACCGGTTTGGTCGGCTTGACCACCGGAGTCTTGTCATCGTTGCCCCACTCGGCCCAACTACGGTAGTAGTTGCGTGCTGGCTTGCCCGTGGTCAGTTCCAGTACGAAAGCCATCACCGAGGCCCGGCCGCCCGACTGACAGTAGGTCGTGCAACTCTGGTTCGGATCGATGCCTGCCTGGCGAAACAGCTTTTGCAGTTCGGCAGCATCCTTGAAACGATCCGTGCGAGCGTTCAGGGTTTGCGCCCAGTCGAGATGCTTGGCTTGGGGAATCGCTCCGCCGCGTTTGGCCAGCACCCTTTCGCCGGTGTATTCCGCCTTGGTGCGGGTGTCGATGATCTGTCCCACCTTGCCGGCCAGGATCGCTTCCTTGTCGGCGAGGCGGTCAGGCTGTCGAGCCAGTTTCGGCTGGGTTGGCGTCACCTTGGGAATATCCGTACTGGGCTTACCGCCCGCCTTGAGCCAGGCTCTCCAACCGCCATGCACCATCGCCACGTCGGCGATGCCCCAGTAGCGGAGCATCCACCAGACCCGCGCCGTTTCGGATATCGATTCGCCGTAGACGATGACCTTGCTAGGCGTATCGATGCCTAATGCCCCCAGGCGGTTGCTCCAGGCTCCCTCGTCCTGTCCTAGAGCCTTGCTCCAGGCCGCGACGTTGACGTGCTGCGCTCCGGGGATGTGCCCTTCCTTGTATTCCTCCAGCGAACGGGTGTCGAGCAAGATGGCCTGGCTCGATCCCTTCAGTAGATCAATTGGCTCGACCAACATCTCTGGTCGGGCGTAGCTGGATTGGCCATCAGCCAGGAAACAGCACAACAGAACGGTGAGCGTGAAACCCATGCGAACCTCCTCAACAGCAGTTGGGCCAACAACGCCGATCGTCGTTAACTTGACGCGCAATGATTTATAGACCTACGAGTCCACCCTCCAACGGGGAGCGATTCTTGCAACGGCTCGCCGCGCGAGCGTCTGGCGCATAGATTGGTCAGAGCCTCTTGGACGAACAGGACGAATGCCGTGAACCAGTCTCCCGAATCGCGTTTGCACATCATCGGCATCGGTAGCGATGGCTTGGCGGGTCTGACCAGTCGAGCCAGGGAGTTGCTCGAGGCCGCCGAGGTAATCTTCGGCCCGGAATCTGTGCTGGAACTGTTGCCGCAGCTCCGCGGCGAGCGTCGGCCTCTGGGCAGCGATTTGCAAGAGGCGGCCAACCAACTCGCCAGCCTGCGCGGCAAAAAACGTCTCGCCATCGTCGTCAGTGGCGATCCGCTGTTCTACGGCGTGGCTCGTTATCTGTGCGATCGACTGGGCAAAGAGGATTTCGAGGTACTGCCTCACGTTTCCAGCATGCAACTGGCCTTTGCTCGCATCAAGGAGTCCTGGGAAGAAGCTTACCTGACCAACCTCGCCACGCATCCGCTGGAAACCATCCTCGACCGCATTCGTGTCGCCGAGACGGTTGGCCTGTTCACCTCCGAAAAGGAAGGGCCCGCTTACATCGCCCGGCAGTTGCTCGCTCGTGGCCTCGACTACTTCCGCTGCTATGTGTGCGAAAACCTGGGTGGCCCCGACGAGTGCGTTACTCAGGGGGAACTGAGCGAGATCGCCGAGATGGAGTTCGGCTCGCTCAATGTGGTCATTCTCATCCGCAAACCGGGTCGGCCCGACCGACCCATCCATCCCACCCGTTTCCAGCGGTTCGGCAATCCTGACGAATTCTTCGCCCAGAGTCGGCCCAAAAGCGGACTGATTACCCAGGCTGAGGTACGCGCTCTTGCCCTGGCACAACTGGCGATTCAGCCCGGCGCAGTCGTCTGGGACATCGGCGCGGGTTCCGGCTCCGTGGCCATTGAGGCGGCGCAACTCAGCGAACCGGGGCTGGTCTACGCCATCGAACAGGATGCCGCTGACTACCACCTCATCCTCGCCAATGCCGAGACCTTCGGCGTGACCAACCTGCGAGCCATCCACGGCACGGCACCGGGCGTTTTCGCCAGCTTGCCGCATCCCGATGCCATCTTCATTGGCGGTGATGGCCGCGAGGTTGCCAGCATCCTCGAGGCGGCCTGGACGGCTCTACGGCCGGGTGGACGAATGGTCGTTCACGTCGCCACTCTAGAACATCTCACGAGCAACTATACTGCCCTGCGTCGCATTGCCGGTCGGGTCGAGGCTCTAATGGTCAATGTGGCTCGCGGGGTCGAACAACTCGAGATGATTCGCTTCGAGTCGCTCAATCCGACCTTTCTGCTCTGCGTTGCCAGGAGAGATCACACATGAGCCAACCGCTCACGCTGGTGATTTTCGGGGCTTCAGGCGATTTGACATCGCGTAAGCTCATCCCTTCTCTGTATAATCTAGATCGAAAAAAGCGTCTGCCTGACGAGTTACGCATCGTCGGCGTGTCGCGTACCGCCTTCACCGACGACACGCTCCGCGAACGATTGGCTCCCGCTGCCAAGGAGTTCGTCAAGGGCGAATGGACGGCCGAATCTTGGAACGCCTTCGCCCAGCGCATCCACTACGTTCAGGGCGATGCCGTCCGTCCGGGCGGCATCGACGGTCTGGCGGATTGGCTCAAGCAGGCCGAGGGCGGGCAACCGGGCCGACGGTTGTTCTATCTGTCCGTCTCTCCGGATCTCTACGAACCGATCGTCACTCGCCTGGGCGAGACAGGCATTGCTGTGCATCAGGGCGAAAAAGCCTGGCGACGGCTGATCATCGAAAAACCCTTCGGCAAGGATCTCGCTTCGGCCCGCGCCCTCAACTCGGTGTTACTGCAACACTTTCGCGAGGAGCAAATCTATCGTATCGATCACTACCTCGGCAAGGAAACGGTGCAGAACATCCTCGTTTTCCGCTTCGCCAACACGCTCTTCGAGCCGTTGTGGAACAACAATTACATCGACCATGTGCAGATTACTGTGAGCGAAGCGGTGACGGTGGGATCGCGGGGCGACTACTACGATCGCTCTGGGGTGCTGCGCGACATGTTCCAGAACCATCTGTTGCAGTTGCTGGCTTTAGTGGCGATGGAGGCTCCCGCTCGGTTCGCTGCCGACCCGCTCCGCAACGAAAAGGTCAAGGTATTAGATGCCATCCCCATCTGCTCGCCTCAAGAGGCGTGTGGCCGAATCGTCGCTGGCCAGTATGCCGGCTACCTCAACGAGAAGGGCGTGGCCCCAGATTCGCGCACGCCGACCTATGCCGCTATCGAACTGCACGTCGAGAACTGGCGCTGGCGCGGTGTGCCGTTCTATCTGCGCTCGGGAAAGGGCATGAGGGATCGTCTCAGCGAGGTGGTCATCCAGTTCCACTGCCCACCGCATTTGATGTTCCCGCTACCGCCGGGCACTGGGTTGCAGTGCAATCGGCTGGCGATCTGCGTACAACCCGATGAAGGCATTCATCTGAACTTCCAGAGCAAGGTGCCCGACCGCGAGTCGATGCTGCTGCAACCGACCGACATGGAGTTCCACTACAAGCAGGCCTATCCCGACTCGCCCATCCCCGAGGCCTACGAGCGACTGTTGCAGGACGCGATTGCCGGCGATGCTTCGTTGTTCATGCGGAGCGACGAGATCGAACGCGCTTGGCAGATCATCGACCCGTTCATCGAGGCGGTGGCGACCGATACCTGCGAGCCTCTAGAGAGCTATCCCGTGGGCAGCGATGGCCCGGCGTGTGCGGATGCCTTCCTGGCCAAAACGGGGCGCAAGTGGTTGTCCCTGTGTCGCCACAAGAAACGCTGATTCCAACGCACTCTCCCCTGACAGTCGGCACGGCTGACGTTATCATAATGAAAACAGGGGTTCGCGTCGGAGCCCAGCTCGTGACGCGAAGGATGTCCTGCTAGGAAACGAGCGAAGGAACCGCCTCTCAGGTGTTCTCTGATTTTCGATGGCCCATCACCCGGATTCCCACCCGTTGGAGGAGGCATACCTTGTCCCGTGAATGCAATCCAGAACACACGGATGGAGTAACCCTGGTCGTGCCCGAGATCTTCAGCGGCGACGAGTCTCTCCCCGTTGACCGCTGTTTGCAACTGCATCAACTGATGGTTCGCACTCGGGTTCTTGAGGAGCGGATGATCAAGATGAGCAAATCGGGCCAGGGCCATTTTTGGATCGGCGGCCCCGGCGAGGAAGCCTTTAACGTCTGCCTTGGTCTGCAGGTCAAGAAGGGCGAGGGACCACAGTACGACTACCTCCATCTGCACTACCGCAATTCCGCTACGATGGTCGCCATGGGCATGCCTCTTTACGAGTCCATCCGTCAGATGGCCATGACAAAAACCGATACCCACTCGCTGGGTCGCAACTTCATCGGCCATTTCTCCTGTCGCAAATGGAATGTCATCCCTGTCACCTCGGTCATTGAGGTACAGTATGTGATGGCTCCCGGCACTGCTCTGATGCAGAAACGACTTAGCAACGATTCGCTCACCATCGTCACAGGAGGCGACGCGGGCACTGCCGAGGGCGATTTCACGTCCTGTCTAATCTGGAGTAGTCGGCCCGGTCAGGAACTGCCTGTATTGATCATCGTCACGAACAACGGCTGGGGCATTTCCACTCCTGCTTGCAGCGTCCACTCCGAAAAGCAAATCATCGACCGAGGTATCCCTTTCGGAATACCTGGTGCCGTCGTCGATGGCAACGACCCGATCGCTTCCTGGCATGCCATCGCCCGCGCTATGGAATACGTCCGCACCAACCGTCGCCCCTTCTTGCTCGAAGCGAAGGTTTCTCGTCTGTACGGCCACTCCTCCTCGTCGGGAGCCTTACGAGTCAAGGGGGAGGTCGACTGCATCGAACGCTTCGAGCGAAAGTTGCTCGACTCTGGATTGGTTGAGCCACATCGGCTGAAGCAGGTTCATTGGGAGGCTGAAGCCGAGGTGGAAGCCGCTGTCGAGCAGGTACTCGCCGAACCACAACCAGGCATAGAGGACATCGAACGGTTCTGCTACGCGCCGAGTCCGGTGGATGCCGTCTATCCGCACGATTACACCGGCCTGCCGCGTTGAGGGGGCCCAGACATGGCGACACTAGTACAGGCGGTTCGGTTGGCTCTACACTACGCGGAGGAAAATCTCGGAGTCACCGACATCTTCGGCGAGGATGTCGGCCCGCCTTTGGGCGGCGTGTTCACAGCCACTCAAGGGTTGCGCACGGCCTGGAATTCGCCTCTGGACGAGCGGGGCATCGTTGGCATGGCGATGGGCATCGCCTATGCCGGTGGTCGGCCCGTTGCCGAGATCCAGTTTTGCGACTACGGCTTCAACGTCATCGACCTGCTCAAGGTGGCCGGCAATCAGTTCTGGGCCGGTGCGGGCAATTTCCCCTTACCGATGGTTCTCATGACTCCTTCGGGATCAGGGATTCGCGGTAGTCTGTATCACTCCCACAGTTTCGAGAGTTGGGCCAGCCGGCTGACCGGCTGGAAGATTGTCATGCCCAGTTGTGCTCTGGATGCTTATGGGCTGATGCTCTCGGCGGTTGTCGATCCCAATCCGGTTCTCGTTCTGCTTCCCAAAGCACTACTTCGCGTCAAGGGAGAGGAAAAGATCCCTGGCGAACCGGAAAGTGACGACGAACTCCGCGACTGCATCGACGCTCCGGTCGGCGACCGCACCAACTGGAAGCCGCGCTGGCCACCGGTTCGCGAATACTTCGTCCCTCTGGGCGTGGCTCGACGTGTCCGTGAAGGCGACGATGTGACCGTGGTCAGCTATGGCCGTACGCTGCCGCTGTGCGTTCAGGCCGCCGATCAGTTGGCTGCCGAGACGGGCAAACGCTGCGATGTCTACGATCTGCGGAGTATTTTTCCCTACGACTGGAAGGCGATCAGTGCCAGCCTAATGCGAACTGGGCGGTTGCTGTTGGTCAACGAGGACACCGAGGTCACCAACTTCGGCGAACATCTGCTGCGACGAGCCATCGACGAGCATTTCTACGATCTGCTCGTTCGCCCTCGACTGCTGGCCGGTCGGCACTTGCCGGGTATCGGCCTGAATCAGATCTATGAACAGAATACCGTGCCACAATTGGCCCACATCCGCAAAGAACTCTGGGAACTGGCTCACGAACCGGCCTGAGCCGTGCTTCTGAGGTGCGGCCAAAGCACCACATCGAGCAAAGGGGAGTCGAGATGGAATTCGCGCTGCCACACATCGGCGAAGGGATTCAGGAGGCCGAGTTGGTTCGCTGGCTGGTACAACCCGGAGACAGCGTCAAGCCCGGTCAGAGTTTGCTGGAAGTCGTAACCGACAAGGCAACGATGGAGGTGCCCGCTCCCTTTGCCGGCCGCATCAACGCCTTTCGGGCGGAGATTGGTCAGAAGATCCAGATCGGCCAGGTCTTGCTCGACTACACGCCTGCCGGTCAGGATGGCCCCGACAGAGAGACGACGCGTCCATCGACGGCTTCGCTGCCGACTGAGGCAATCGCCACTCCGCGATACCACAGCGAAAAAGGCTCGGCCGTGCTGCGGCCGACTCCTCTCTCGGTGCGAGCGGCCCCCTCGGTTCGTCACATGGCTCGGAAGTTGGGAGTGGATCTGACCACCGTGCCGGGCAGTGGGCCGGACGGCCGGATTCTCCTCGACGATCTGATGCGGTTTGTACGTCCGCCCGCCGCGACAGAACCGCCTGCGGCCCGTACCGCCATTCCGTCGCTGGATGTGGGCACTCCTGGCACACGCAAGCCTCTGATCGGCTTGCGTCGCAGTGTGGCCGAACGCATGGTGCTGTCCAAGAAGACCATTCCGCACTATAGCTACATCGACGAGTGCGACGTGACCGAATTGGTGCGGTTGCGAGCTGCCCTAAAAGACACCTATGGCAAAGCGGGGATCAAGCTGACCTACCTAGCGTTTCTGGTCAAGGCCGTCGTGGCCGCGCTCCAGGAGGTGCCACTAGTCAACGCCAGCCTCGACGAGGAGCGGCGCGAAATCGTGCTGCACGATCAGTACCACATCGGCGTGGCCGTGGCCGTGCCTGGCGGGTTGCTAGTGCCAGTAGTTCGCGATGCGGATAAAAAAGATCTGGGAACCATCGCTCGTGAGGTGGATAGCCTGTCGCAGGAAGCTCGGGCCGGCAAAGCCAAGCCGGAGCAGTTGAAAGGTAGCACGTTCACGATCACCTCCGTGGGCAACCTCGGAGGGCTGATTTCGACCCCTGTCATCAATTACCCCGAAGTGGGCATTCTGGGTATCGGCAAGGTGGTTCGCCGTCCCGTCTACGATGAGGCGGGACAAATTCGCCCCGCCGATCTGCTTTATCTGTCGTTTAGCTTCGACCACCGAGTCGTGGACGGAGCCATTGGAGCCCTGTTCGGCAACGCTGTGATCAAGCGATTGCAAAATCCTGCAACATTGCTGTTACCGAACAAGTTGTAAGCTAGGGATAAGGTGTGCGCAAGTCGTGGATCTCTAATTAAATCTATAAGGTGAATCTGCTATGTATCGATTCTCTGTTTTGTTAGTGTTTGTGTTGACGGCTTTGGGAACTGCTGCCGAGAAGCCTGCCAACCGACCGCCGGTTGCCCGTCTGCCCGAACCGGGCACCGTGATCGTGGATCGCGACCGTGACGAAGTATTGCTCTGTGCGACCATTCAGCATCCAGTCGATAAACCCTGTATCGGCACCTATGGCGAACGCGTGCAAGCGTTTGTCGGTAGTGCCAAGGCGGCG